>Ga0182021_10012134_pt1 | contig 10239 bp, 9 predicted proteins | sample 612E3MmetaG_FD_120493 | JGI IMG/M metagenome (GOLD analysis project Ga0182021, IMG submission 120493) | Permafrost microbial communities from Stordalen Mire, Sweden - 612E3M metaG (Illumina Assembly) | ecosystem: Environmental > Terrestrial > Soil > Wetlands > Permafrost | place: Sweden... | reverse complement strand
CGCTGGTGACTCAGGGCGTCAAGAAAGGCGACCGCGTGGCGCTGCTCTTGCCCAACTCACCGCAGGCCGTCATCGCGCAAGTCGGCGCCTGGAAAGCCGGCGCGATTGTTTCGCCGCTCAATGCCCTCTACACCGAGCGCGAGTTGGAATACGCGCTGAACGAAACGGGCGCCGAGACGGTCATCGTGTTGACGCCGTTCTACACCAAGATCAAAGCGCTCCAGCCGCGCACGTCGATCAAGCGCGTCATCGCCACCAACATCAAAGAATATTTGCCGCCCGTGGTGCGCCTGCTGTTTACGGTGGCCAAAGAAAAGAAAGAAGGTCATCGCGTCACGCTTCAGCCGGGCGATCTATGGATGAGCGATCTGATCAAGCAACATGCCGCCGGCAAGCCGAACGTTGCGATCGGCCCCTCGGATCCGGCGCTGCTCCTGTTCAGCGGCGGCACGACGGGCCTGCCCAAAGCGGCCCTGGGCACTCACCAGGCGATTGTGATGACGGCGCTGCAGCTGCGCGCCTACGGGCGGGCTGTGCTGGAAGACTGGAAGGACATCCTCACCTGGGTCATGCCGAACTTTCACGTCTATGGCAACATGGCGATGAGCTGCTCCTTCGTCGCACACTGGACGATGGCGGTTGTGCCTAATCCGCGTGATGTAGACGATTTAGTGAAGACGATCCAGAAGGTGCGCCCGTCATGTCTGCACGGCGTGCCGACCTTGTTCATCGCCTTGCTCAATCACCCGGCCGTCAAGGCGGGCAAGGTGGACTTCAAGTCCATGAAATTGTGCTGGTCGGCGGCGGCCCCGTTGATGGCCGAGACCAAGCAGCGCTTCGAATCACTCACCGGCGGCTGGCTGCTGGAAGCTTACGCGATGACCGAGACGATGCTCGCGGCTGTGTGCTGTCCGGTGCATGGCCAGTACAAAGAAGGCTCGGTCGGCGTGCCACTGCCCGATGTGGACCTGCGCATCGTGGACGTGGAGAGCGGCGAGCAGACGCTGCCCGTCAGGCAGATCGGCGAGATCATCATTCAAGCGCCGCAGATCATGGTGGGCTATTGGGAACATCCCACCGAAACCCGTAACATGATACGCAATGGCTGGGTCTACACGGGCGATCTCGGCTACCTGGACGAGGACGGCTATCTCTTCATTGTGGATCGCAAGAAGGATCTGATCAAGCCGAGCGGCTTTCAAGTCTGGCCGCGTGAAGTGGAGGAGATCATTGCCACGCACCCGGCCGTGGCCGAGGTGAGCGTGGCCGGTGTGCCGGATAGCACCCAGGGCGAAGCCGTCAAGACCTGGGTGGTAGTGCGACCGGGCCAGCAGGTTACGGTGGAAGAACTACGAACTTTTTGCAAAGACAAACTGGCGGGCTACAAAATCCCCCGGAAAATCGAGTTCAGGGACACCCTGCCGAAAACGATGGTGGGCAAAGTGCTGCGGCGCGAATTGGTCAAGGATGAAGCGACAAACAAAACCTAAAGCTGCCCAATCCACCCGCGTTTGAGCCGACGCACTGTGCCGCCTGCGGCCGCGTGATTTCGCCGAGCTATGACGGCTATTCAATGGCCGAAGGCAGGTATTTCTGTGAGCGTTGTTCGGCCAAGCGGATGCGGGCCGCCTGATCATCGATGATACGTTGGCCCATCACACCCGGTGTGGGATGGACTGGCTGGCCTACTTGTGGGATCACGCGGAAGGGCAATATGCTTGGGCTCACGACGTGGTCACCGCGTACTACGTCAATCGGTCTGACCAGTTTCCGGTAGACATTCGGCTGTGGTTCCAGTTTCAGGCCAAGAAGGAACGGACGAAACTGCAGCAAGCTGCGACCGACTTGAGCGCACGATCCGCGTTGGTCGAGTATCGGCAAACGCTTGACCGCGTGGCCCACGTACATGGGTCGAATGTTGCTCGTTCATGGGAAAGACCTCCTATCTGTGAGTGTTTCCCCTGACGAGGCCAGAGCAGGAAAAAGTATGGGGACGTCTCCCAGCGTTTTCAATGAGATCCAGCCTCGCCATACGGTGGGACAACCATACTCTATCGCACAATGCGGTGGCGCGGGTAACGACCAGTGGGGCGTGTAACCGCTTAAAGCGGCAATGTAGCTGAGCCGATCGCCCTGTTCGCCCATCCAAAGCCGGTAAATGATTTCCCGCGTGATCAGCGGCGCGAGGAAAGGCGCCTCGGCCGGGGTGTCCACCAACCTGACGAGCCGCACCACCGCGTCCAGCAGTTCCGCATCCAACGAGCTTACATTGAGAGCTCTTACATCGGCCTGATTTTGCAAGGATGGATGATCGGTCTCGACCATGACCGAGCCGACGAGGGTGGGGTCGAGTTCCAGACGGAGGCTGAGGTACGGCTGCTCCTTCGACGCGTCGAGGACGTGACCCACGAGGGGCAACTCGGCGGTAAGGAGAAGGTAGTGAGAGGGGTCATAGCACATACCCCCTTAATCCCAGACAGGAGTTCTGAAAATGCAAACACGAAAACTTGGCAACAGCCATCTGGAAGTCTCGGCCCTTGGGCTTGGCTGCATGCGAATGAGCTTCGGCGACAAGCCGGTCGAAAGACAAGAGATGATCGATTTTTTGCGTGCGGCGGTTGAACGTGGCATCACCTTCTTCGATACGGCGGAAGTCTATGGTCCATTCACCAACGAAGAACTGGTGGGCGAGGCGCTTGAGCCGTTTCGCGGGCAAGTGGTGATCGCCACCAAGTTCGGCTGGAAGCACGGAGAGAAGGGGCCGCATCCTAGCATTGGGGTGGACAGCCGGCCAGAGCAGATCAAGCGGGTGGCCGAGGCGTCGCTCAAGCGCCTGCGGGTCGAGGCCATCGACCTGTTTTACCAGCATCGGCCCGACCCGAATGTGCCGATGGAAGATGTGGCCGGGGCGGTCAAGGATTTGATCCAGGCTGGCAAAGTCAAGCATTTTGGATTATCCGAGGCCAATGCCGACCAAATCCGCCGCGCCCACGCGGTTCAACCCGTCACGGCCCTGCAAAGCGAATATTCGATCTGGTGGAAAAACATCGAAGCCGAAATCCTGCCCACCTGCGAGGAACTTGGGATTGGTGTTGTGCCCTATAGCCCACTGGGCCGGGGTTACCTGACCGGCAAGATCGATGAGAACACCACTTACGACAGCACCGATATCCGCAGCCGCAATCCGCGCTTTACGCCGGAAGCGATCAAGGCCAATCGGACTGTGATTGAGCTGCTTGAGAAGATCGCAGCAGAAAAAGGCGCCACTCCGGCGCAGATCGCCCTAGCCTGGCTGCTCGCTCAAAAACCCTGGATCGTGCCCATTCCCGGCTCGCGCAAGCTCACGCGGCTCGAAGAGAACATCGGCGCAGCGTCTGTCGAATTGACTTCAAATGATCTCAGCGACATCGAACAGGCCATGTCACAGATCACGGTGGTTGGCGATCGGTATTAGAGCAGTCCCCAGAACTGTATGTGAGAATGTCAATCGGAAAAGGCAAAACAATGAGTATCAGTGAAACAGCCAACAAGAATCATGAGGAACTGTTTCCGAATCGCAAGTCGAAATTGATGGAAACCGATCCGGAACTAAGCGGCGCTGGCGGTCGCCAGCCGTTTCAGAAAACACTGAGCCGCACGTCGAGGCCAGTCGCGCACAGCCTGCTCACCTTCTTCCTGCTCCAGGCAGCGGCACATGACATCGATCTCCCGCATCAATCAGATCAGAAATCAAAAGCGGCAGGCATTTCGCAGATGCCAAGCTTCGAGCGACGATCTTTTTTGTGAAATCACGCTCATTCTACACCAAAGGCTTGGGGTTATAAAACCTTTATCAGCTTTGTCTGCCGCTGCTCAAACAGCGTCACGTACTTCAACCCCGCCGCCTGCATGGCCTCGATCGCCGCGTCGAAATTCGCGCCGATCACATCCGGCTGATGCGCGTCCGAACCTAGCGTGATCCGTTCACCGCCCATTTCGCGATACCACGTCAAAATCTCCACGCCCGGCGTCAACAGTTGGCAGCGATTACGCAAGCCCTGCGTGTTGAGATCCAGCGCCATGCCGTGATCGATGCAATTTTTTAACACGGCGCGAATCGTCTCTTCGTAGCGGCGCGGATCGTATCCGCCGTAGAGCGGTTGGCCCACGCGCACCACCACATCGAAGTGGCTCAGCACATCGAAGCCGCCCACACGCGTCATGCGTTCCAACTCCTCAAAGAACAGGCCATACGCTTCATCTGGTGAGCGCCGGAAATAGTGTCGGTCGAAGATGATCTCAGCACCCACCCAGTGCAGCGACCCCAGCGCGTAATCAAAGGGATAACTGGCAAGCAGGGCCTGGCATTCGGCCTGATAGATATGCGGCTCACCGAGTTCGATCCCGGCGCGGATGGTGAGGCGTCCTTCAAATTCGCGGCGGGCCCGATCGAGTTCTTCCGCCCACTCGATCGGGCGGAAGAAACCGGCGCATTCATCGCCGGGATGCAGATCGAAATGATCGGTCACGCCGATCTCCGGCAGACCCTTCTGGATCGCGCTGATACATTGCTCGACGATCGAGGCTTTGCCATCGCAGGAGAAGTTGGAATGGAGATGATAATCATGTGGATACATAGCGCTGGTGCTCTCTTTTTGATTGGTGCGGCTCACGTCCCAGGTATAACGCGAAACTGTAGGGCACGCGTGCTGTCCGGCCATGCTTACGCCGGATGTGACCACGCGCAGCGGAGCAGGAGCGTGCCTCAAAGGTCACCAACACTTTTGCGTTATACTCTCACGTCCCTCACTCTTCGCCGCCGTCACAGAATGCAAGTATAATACAAATAGTTGTGCCGATCCCACCCCTGGTTCCTGGTGAAGAGCAGGCGGCCTGTGCCGAGGCGTTGGCCTCCGCAAACTCGTCGATTCGATCGTCGTCTCGCCTCATCAACCATCACCTACACGGAGCCAGCGCCATGAATATCCTGCTGATCTATCCCGAGTTCCCCGACACGTTCTGGAGTTTCCGTTACGCGCTCAGGTTCGTGCGCAAGAAATCCATCTCGCCGCCGCTGGGCCTGCTCACCATCGCTGCCATGCTGCCCGCGGAGTGGGACAAGCGCCTGGTCGATCTCAACACGCGCGCGCTCGCCGATCAAGATTTAGCGTGGGCCGATGTGGTGTTCATCAGCGGCATGACTGTGCAGCGTCGATCGGCGCGCGAAGTGCTGGAGCGCTGCCACGCCGCCGGGGTCAAGATCGTCGCGGGCGGGCCGCTCTTCACCATCGAGCGTGAACTGTTCGAAAGTATCCTCTTCGTCGACGATAATCTCATCGGCAACAAGCGCCAGCTCAAAACCGAACTGCTGCCCGCGTTGATCGCATGGCGTCAGGACAAGCCCGGCATCACCTTCCAGACCGAGGCCTCGATCAATATGGCCGACGACGAAGAGCTGCTGCACTTGATGCGCGCCGCCGGGTTCACGGGGGTCTTCATCGGCATTGAAACACCCGCTGAATCCGGCCTGGCCGAGTGTAGCAAGAAGCAGAACCTCAAACGCGATCTGGTCGAAGACGTGAAGCGCATTCAGCGTTACGGCAGGCAGGTGCAGGCCGGCTTCATCGTCGGCTTCGACAGCGACACGCCCTCCATCTTTCAGCGGCAGATCGACTTCATCCAGAAGAGCGGCATCGTTACGGCGATGGTTGGACTGCTGCAAGCGCCGCCCGGCACGGGCCTGTACGAACGCTTGAAAGGCGAAGGCCGCCTGGTGGCTCAATCCTCGGGCGACAATGTGGACGGCACCACCAACATCATCCCTGCGATGAATCTGGATGTCCTACGTGACGGCTACCAGTACATCTTGCAGCACATCTACGCGCCGCGGCATTACTATCAGCGGGTCAAGACTTTCCTGCGCGAATATCAGCCGCCGCACGTCGTGAGAGCTGCCCCTAATTCCCAGCAGCTCCTGGCTTTCTTCCGGTCGATCGTCCGACTGGGCCTCATCGGCAAAGAACGGGTTCAATACTGGAACCTGTTCTTCTGGACGCTGCTGTATCGTCCTAAACTCATCACCCTGGCGGTGACACTGGCGATCTACGGTTATCACTTCCGCACGGTCTGCGAGCTGCACAGCCAGGCGTGATGTAACTCGCTTGCCTGTTTCAACTCGGCCCGCTAAACAAAAGTCCGTTTGGCAGGCCGCTGTTTGCGCGAAGTAACGGGGTATACAGCAAAACTGCTGGGGTCTTCAGGTTTCCGGTCATGCTCGCGATGGATTGTAAATCCATCGCCCCAGACGCCGGATTTACAATCCGGCAGGAGCGACTGAAAAGTCACCAACCCTTTTGCGTTATACGCGAAGTGCTGCGCCTTCTCATACAATCTGCGGCGTGGTGCTATAATACGTGCCGAACCGGAGACCCGCCATGTCCGCCGAATTTCCAGTCCCCTACCTTGTCGATCCCACTGGCCGCGAGCACTCGCTACGCAACGATACTTCGACGATTGGCCGCGCGGTCGAATGCGACATTGTCATTACCAGCAAGCGTGTCTCGCGCGAGCATGCGCGCTTGAATCGATCGGGGCGCCGGGTGATGTTGGAGGATGCCGGCAGTACCAACGGCACCTATCTCAACGACGAGCGTATCATCGCCCCGATGGAGCTGCGCGACGGCGACATCGTCTCGGTGGGCGATGTGAAATTCACGTTCCACGATCCTGATAGCACCCTGGGCGTCCGCCTGCGCGTCGAACTCGATCTGGAAGCCAGCGCGGGGATCGTGCGGGTCAATCGGCGCGTGGTGAATCTGTCGCCCAAAGAATTCGCGCTGTTGATGCACCTCTATGAACATCGCGGCAAGGTGTGCTCTAAAGACGACATCGGCAAAGCGGTGTGGCCCGAATACCAGGAAGGCATCTACGATTATCAGATCGAAAACCTAGTGCGGCGGCTGCGCGCCCGCCTGGAACCCGAACCGAGCAACGCGCAGTTGTTGATCACGGTGCGCGGGTTGGGGTATAAGTTGGTGCTGCCCGAATAATTTTCGCTCTGGCTCGCTGCGCGTGGTCACATCTGGCGCGAAGTCGAGGATGTGACCATCCTCAACGAGCCTGCGTGAATCACTACAAATCGATACCGCCCCATTAGCCGACTGTTAGCCAATTGATAGGTACAACAGTCGGCTTTCGTTTATCCTAGTGACCGAGGCAAGAACGATGGCACCCCAAAAATTAGAAGGCATCACCTTAGGCAAATATCAACTGCGCGAGCAGTTGGGCCATGGCGGTATGGCGAGCGTCTACCGCGCGTATCATCCCCAACTCGATCGATTTGTGGCCGTTAAGACGCTGCGCGGCGAGCTGGTGGACGACCCTGAATTTCTGGCCCGGTTCCAGCGCGAGGCGAAGATCGTCGCGTCGCTGCGCCATGCCAGCATCGTGCAGGTCTTCGATGCCGACATGCAGGACGGCATCTACTACATGGTGATGGAACTGTTGGAAGGCGACACCCTGAAAGCGCGCCTCAGCGATTATCGCGCGCGCGGCGAGACGATGCCGCTGGGCGAAGTGGTGCGCGTGATGCTGGATGTGCTGGACGGGCTGGCCTATGCGCACAGCGAAGGCATGATCCATCGCGACATCAAACCGGCCAACATCATGTTGACCAAGCGCGGCCAGGCGGTCATCACCGACTTCGGCATCGCGCAGATCGTCGGCGCCACCCGCTACACCTTGTCCGGCGCGCTGATGGGCACCCTCAACTACATGGCGCCCGAACAGGGCATGCAGAATCAAAGCGATGTGCGCAGCGATCTGTACTCGCTGGGTATCGTGCTGTACGAGATGCTCACCGGCAAGCCGCCCTTCGATGCGGATACGCCGCTGGCGATCTTGATGAAGCACGTCAACGAGCCGCTGCCGCTGCCCAGCCTGACCGAAGCGCAGGTTCCGGCCACGTTTGAAAAAGTGCTGCTCAAAGTGTTGAGCAAGAATTCCGACGATCGCTATCAGAGTGCCGAGGAAATGGCGCAGGCGATCCGCGCGGCGGCGGAGGAAGCGGGCGTACAACTGCCCGATCGGATCTCGCTGCCCCTTTCGTTCAGCACCGCGGCCGCGGCCGATCCGATCTCGGTCATTTCCGGCACCGCGCGTGAGAATCTGACGAATACCGACTTCGCCAAAGATCAAACCGATGCGGAGTTGGGCAAGAAGCTAGAGTCCGTAAAGGCCGCGGAGGCTGCCAGTGCGGCAGGAGCAGCTGCCGGGGCCGCCGCGAGCCAATCGGGCGGGGCACAAAACATGGCCGTCGAAACCAAGTCGATCGATTGGGGGGGCCTCATCAAGAAGTCCGGTCTGATCGCATTGATCTGGTTCAGCATCATCATCGGCGCGAATTTGATCTTTGCCAGTGTCGTCGCTTTTACGGGCAGTCTCGATATCTTCGTTCATGGCTGGCCGCTCCAGATACTAGTCGTCGGTCTGGCCTTCGCTTACGTGATGTTTGCCACGCGCTGGTTGTGGGTGATGATACCCACGAATACGCTCTTGGTCACTGGAATCATTTCGGGTTACTACTGGTTTCTCGATCGGGGTAACTGGACCATCTGGATGTTGATCGCGCCGGTGGTGGTGGGAACACTCATCGGAACGATCATTCTGTACCTCGCCAATCGGCGCCTGGCACGCCAGGTGGCTTATTACACGGGCCTGGTCCTGATGGTGTTGACGGGCACGGCCATTTTCGGCGGCATGATGTTCATCGTGACGCAGCCCGAGGCAATCCATCACATGCCGTTTGCGTCCTACCTCGATCGCGCCGTGCAGAAAGGTCTTAGCGAAGGCCTGAAGAATGTGCCCGACTTGCCCGCCTTGAAGAATCTGTTGACGCCGACACCTTAGATCTTTACAAGCGTCCCGCGCGGAATAACGTGTAGTCGAAGGACGCCTTCACGAAATCAGGCGCAGTCCTCGGCTCTGCTGCGCTCCGCTGGGAATGCTTTCACTGGAGGCAATATGAATCGTTCCAATTCTCTGATCGCGGGCATTGTGTTGATTGCGCTGGGCGCGCTCGCTTTATTTTTCTCGCTGAGCGGCGTCAATCTGTGGTACGCGTCGTGGCGCTGGTGGCCCACGATCGTCATCGGCTTCGGCGCGCTGTTGGCCCTGCTGCCGGTCTTCATCCGCAAGCGCTGGATGGGGCTGATCTACATCATCGCCGCACCGATCATCGCCACCGGCATTATGCTGTTGATCTCGATGACTTCAGGCAACTGGTTCCTGTGGGCGCGTTGGTGGCCGATCGAGGTGTTGAGTACCGCGTTGGGTTTTGCCATCGCTGCGTTGGTTGCGCGTGAAGCCTGGCTGGCCGTGCCGGCCATCTTCCTCGGCGTGAACGGGGGCGTGTTCCTGTTCAATATGCTGGTGGGACAATGGTACCTGTGGAAGGTATTGTGGATCTTGCAGCCGCTGTCGCTGGGGCTGGCGCTGTTGTTCGTCGGCGTGGTCAAACATTCCAGCGTGACGTTTGGCTTCGGCGCGGCGTTGAGCGTAGTGAGCGCGTGCCTCGCGGCCCTGATGACACCCATCTTCCGTGACACCGCGCAGTTCGCTGGCTCGTTGGGTGCGTTGACGTTGGTGGCTTTGGGTGGAGCGCTGCTGCTGTGGAATGTGAGGCGAACGCCTAAAGTGAATGCCGTTGTTCCCACGAATGGTAACAGCAGCAATGGCACGCGTGTCGCGGCGCAGTAAGCGCGGCATAGTCGTTGTAAATATTGACACACATAGCACGCCCCGTCATCGGCTTGGATGACGGGGCGTGCTGTTGATTTTGGCCAGGTCACGGAAGAGATCAGGAAAAACCTGACGTTCAACGGATTACTTGCCGCGGCGAATCAAGGGCAGGTACACTTTCGGTTTGGACACTTCGGGCACGACAATCGCCCAACTATTTAATGTTCCGCCCCTATTGGCAGAGTTGTTGCAGATTTCAAGTTTCCAGAGCCCCTTGAGATTAGTTCCGCGCAGCTGCGCGAGCAGAGCAGCGGGCTTGTAGCGATTTTCGTAGAGAACAGCGCTCGCCGCGTCTTGATCGCCAACGGGCACGCCTGTCGGCGCGGTGTCGTCGAACAGCGTGTTCAGGTCCTTGCCCGAGCTGCCGGCGGGACCGAGTAAGACGACTTTGCGGCCGTTGGGTGCGAACACGTTAACCGTCAAATCGGCGCGGTTCACGTAAGTCAGATTGACGCCGACCTG
>Ga0182021_10012133_pt1 | contig 10239 bp, 11 predicted proteins | sample 612E3MmetaG_FD_120493 | JGI IMG/M metagenome (GOLD analysis project Ga0182021, IMG submission 120493) | Permafrost microbial communities from Stordalen Mire, Sweden - 612E3M metaG (Illumina Assembly) | ecosystem: Environmental > Terrestrial > Soil > Wetlands > Permafrost | place: Sweden... | reverse complement strand
CGGGAGGGGCGCTGGTGATCTATCTCGACACGAGCGCCCTTCTGAAACTGTACATCCGCGAGCCAGACTCGGAGGCTGTGCAGGCGTATGTCATGGCGCAGGACGATCCGCTTCCGGTATGGGAACTGCAACAAGTCGAACTGATCAATGCGTTCCGGTTGAAGGTGTTCTGGGGCGACCTCAAGGGTGGACAAGCGGAGCAACTGATCGAACTCTTCGAACAACGAATGCACCGTGGCCAATACTTCTTTCCCGACATTGACCGGGCGGAGTTGATGATGACCTTTCGGGCTCTCAGTCGGGAGACCTTGCGGATGGGTTGCAGGACTATGGATATTCTTCACGTTGCTTGCGCGCTTCAACTGGCGCCGCAGCGATTCATCAGTTTCGATGAACGGCAGCGACGTCTGGCCGCGCACGCGCACCTCACCGTCCTGCCCGAATCCCCTCCTGCTCCAAAACCCTCTCTTCGTGACAATCCCCGCCGCTTGAATTAGATTCCCGCCATGTCCGTGTCATGGAACGAGGTCCGGGACCGCGCCATCAAGTTCACGCGCCAGTGGACCGGCGTCACCAGCGAACGTTCGGAAGCCAAGACCTTCTGGGACGAATTCTTCGACGTGTTCGGGCTGCATCGTCGCACGGTTGCCTCGTTCGAGGAACCGGTCAAGAACCTGAAAGGCCAGTACGGCTACATTGACCTGTTCTGGCGCGGCGTTCTGCTTAAGCGTTTTGAAGTCTATTGAGCAGCGAACACCGTTTCGCTATCACCATCGGCGGCGTGCCGTGTTCGCTCAAGACCCAGGCCGACAAGGGCATCCGGGAGGACGAGATTTATATCTCGAAGTTCATGGAACTCGGCAAGGGCCACTGGTCGGCGTCCGTCCGCGACTTGCGCGGACTGCGCGACCAATTCCTGCGGCACATGGATGCCTACGAGCGCATCTTCTCGCTGCGGTGCCTGTGCAAGGACACGACCCGCTGGCGCTATGAACTGGTCGAGATCCCGAAGGCGCTGCTCCAGGAGGCGGCCGACGGAAAACTTTCCGTCTGCCGAGACAGCAAGCAAAGTCCAAAGCCGGGTTACTGCGACGTGACCGACGCCGCCGGCAAGATCAAGTTCCAACTCTACTTCGATGGCGGGACGGAGCGGAAACTCCAGGTCAAGCACCTGCGCAAGGACCTGTGCCGGGTCCACGCTCAATGGGAGTTCGCCACCGCGTAAAGCGGCAACGTCGGCCCGGCCTTGCTGAGCCGATTCAGGGCGATCTGAACATACTCCGGGTTCAGTTCGATCCCCACGCACTCGCGGCCATACTCGCGGCTGACCAGGCCGACGGTTCCGGACCCGAAGAACGGGTCGAGCACCGCGGAACCCGGCTTCGAGCCGGCGAGCAGACACATGCGAACAAGCTCAGGCGGGAAGACGGCGAAATGCGCGCCGTGGAAACCGTTCGTGTTGATGTTCCAGACCGTGCGGCGGTTCTTTGGATCGTGGCCGTTAGCGGACGGCTCACAGATGGCCTCGAAGTCGTAGAAATACGACTCCGCCTTGCTCATCAGGAAAATGTACTCATGCGCCCGTGTGGGGCGGTCTTTGACCGACTCCGGTTGGCAGTTCGGCTTGTTCCAGACAATATCCGAGCGCAGAAACCAACCGTCCGACTGCAGGGCCAAGGCAAGCCTCCACGGCACACCAATGAGATCTTTTGGTTTAAGACCCTTAGAAGTTGGTGGCCGGTAACTCATAGCCCGGCCCGCATTCTTCTTATCCGGCGCACGCCAGCGCCGGTCCCCGCTGGTGTAGGAGTCGCCGATGTTGAGCCAAAGCGTTCCGTCTTCGCGAAGCGTGCGCCGGACTTCCCGGAAAATGCCGACCAGATCAGCGATGTAGGCGTCAGGGTCGCTTTCCGCGCCGATCTGGCCTTTGATGCCGTAGTCGCGCAGGCCCCAGTAGGGCGGACTCGTAATGCAGCATTGAAACGTGTTGTCCGGAATCTGCGACAACGCCCGGCGGGAATCCCCCTCGACGATCCGGATGTCGCCCTCGTGATAGACTTCGCGCACGCATGCCTTGCGTTTCGTGCCGTGTTCAGTCGGATATATCGTCTTCATGCCTGCCTCTTGAGTGCCTCGCGCTCGATGAAAATATCGAGCAACTGCATGGCCTGACGGCGTTCCTTCGCCCCGAGTTTCTCCAACTGGTGCAACTTGCGCCGCATCGCGACACGGAGCGGTTTCGGCGGCATCTCTTGCCGACCGTTGCCAATGAGAAGTTCGTCGGCGGAAACGCCGAGAGTCTCGGCCAGGCGAGGCAGGATAGTGGTCGGCGGGCGTTCCGTTTCGCCCTCGTAGTAGGCGATCATCCGGCGGGAGACGCCGAGTTCCTGAGCCAACTCCCGTTGTATGAATCCGGCCGCCTTTCGTAACGCGACCAAGCGTTCTCCAAAAGTCGAAGTGTCGGTTGTTGCTTTGTTGGGCATATCCTCCCCCGATCTGACGGTCTGAAGCACAGGCGAAGGTCGCATTCGCCACAACGCCTGTTTAAGAGAAGCACTGGATTCAATGTACGTTATTCGTACATTATGCCGTCACAAAAGACAAGCACTCTTAGCAGGGCTCTGAGAAATGTCCGGAGAGGGCATCTGCAGCCAAACCTAAATCACGATCCGCTGGCCATGCCGCCGAAGCTGGCCAAGGCGCACGCCGAGTTGGACCGGGCGGTGGACCGTAAGGGTTAATTCCGCATCGTCGAGATCGGCGCTTGGACGGTCTTTTTCTCCGAGCCGGGGCCGAACTCGAAGCCGGCCACAACCCAGGCTTCCAGGCGCGGCGCGTCGTGCGTCAAGCCGGCGAGCGGGGCCACATCAATGTGCCACTTGGGCGCGGGCCGCCATTGGAGGCTCGGACCGGCCATGACTTCATGTGTGGGGTCTGAACGACCGCCTTGGTCGGACTCGCTCGAGTACTTCGCCTCAAGGCCGATCCCCAGCTTTTCATCCACGAGCGTCTTGCCGATGGCGCCCGAAACGGTGTATTCCGTCGTCCGTTCGCCGCCCATCGCCTGCTCGCACACGAGGTTCACGCCCCAATGCACGCCGGAGGCCCACTCGTCGCCCAGCAGGAGTTTCGCCTCCAAACCGTTGACGGCGTCCTTGCCGACTTCCCAGCCGTTGGCGGCATCCTGGCCGAGGGCCCATTCGAGATAGATCGTGGGGTTGCCGGGAAGTTTGCCCCAGTCGGCGAACGCGTAGCGAAGTTCGATGGAGACTTCGTCCTGCCCGCTGTCGCCGCTGTTGAGCACCTTCCACGTTTCGTACAGGTCCAGTTGGAGGCGGCCGGGCAGCCCGATTCCCAGTTCCTCCTGGAACCGCTGCTCGGTGGTGCCGTCGCGGAAATGCTGGAGCCGCCACCACTGCTCGAAGCCGAATTCGAGGGGATCGTGCTGCAAGTAGATGCGCGTGGTGGGGAACCGCCGCGCGGTCGTCCATTCTGGTTGGCTGTAGGGGCCCACGACCGTTTCTTCATGGAGCGGCTTCTTTTCCTGCACGACGATCGGCTGCATCGTTGCGGCGTTGGTTTGTCCGTCCGCCCCGAACGCCGTTGACCACGCCATCGCCCCCAACGCCAGGAATCCCATCGTGACCGTTTTGCCTGTATTCTTCATCTGCTCTACTCCTTTGCTCCTTTTTTTTGATTTTCCTTTTCGACCAACTCAAACTTGATGGGGAACAGCGCGACGACCAGGTTGGTGCCGGCGCCCGGGGCCATCCGCGGCGGCGGGAACGGCGCGGCCCGCCGGGCCGCCGACACCGCGGCGTCAATCAAGTCTTCGTCGGCGGACGACGCCACCGGCTTGGCCACGATCAGGCCGCCGCGCGCATCCACGGCCACGCAAAGCGTGACCTCGCCGGTGGCGGCCCGCCGTCGGGCCGAAAGCGGATAGCGGACTTCCGCGGCAACCCGATTCCGCACGTCCTGCCAGTAGCTCGCGTCGAATCCCGCCTCCACGGCGGGCGTCCCGCCGGTCGTCCCGCCATCGGCGACTGGCAACGCTTCACGGGGACGGCCGGGGGCCGCGGCTATTTCCAACACGGCGGGCGACGACGCGGCCGAGAGCCAATCCGGGGCCGGTGGCGCGGGCGGCGATGCGAAAGGCTGGGGCGCCAGGCGAAGTTCCGTCCTGGCCGACCGCGCCAGGGGCGCGCGGGGGATGGCGTCCAGTTTGGGCGGGTTGAGCAACTCGGGCGGCAGGGCCGTTGGCCGGATCAGGACCACTTCGGGGGAAGGCGGCGTCCCGATCTCGGTCGGCGCCACGCCGCGAAGCGCGGCGAGGGCGACCACGGCATTGATACTCAGGGAGGCGACGATCGCCCGCGCGCTGACGCGGAATCGCGTTTCGGTCAGCCACAGGGTCTGCGCCCTGAGCGCCTCCTTGCGCAGTCCCGCCGGAATGTGGATGTGTCGCTGCCGCCGCGAAGGGGCGCCCCGCAAGGCCGGCCTCAGCTTCAGCCGGATCGGCCGGCCCGTCTTCTGGCGGGGAGCGATCAGCATACGCGATCAACTCATTTCGAGCCGCCCTCGGCGATTTGGAGGGCGATGAGCGTGTAGGCCGTGACGAGGACGGGTTCGGTTTCCATCCAGCGGTTGTCGGTGTTGACCCAATATCCCTCGCCGCTGCCGTCTTTCTCGACCTTCTGCAGCCTTACAAGCTTCTCCACCATTTGCGAACGCCAGGCCGCGGGCGGGCCGTTTTTCACGGGAATCGTTTCGCGGCCGGCGGCGGCCAGCGACTTGGCCATGACGTTGTAGAAATAGAAGAGTCCTTGTTGGCCCATGCCGGGATTGGCGTCGAGCGACCAATGGTTCGCGGCCCAGTCGAAAGCCGAGCGGACGCGCGGATCGTCCTTGGCCACGTCGGCATAGATCAAGCTCAACAGGCCCGCGTACGTCATGCTTCCGTAGGAGCGCAAGACCACCACGCCCTCCGTGTTGGTCGCCTTTCCCGCCTTGCTTTCGTCCGGCCGGTAGGCGAAGCCGCCCGCGTCGTCCGGGCCGGCCTTGTCCGTATTCTGCACGCGGCCAAGGAACTGGGTGGCGGCCGGCCAGTTGACGTCCACCCGCTTCTCGCCGGCGGGCCTCGAATCCTCCGAGCTCTGCGTCAGCCGCATGGCTTCGAACGCGATGACCGAATCGCTCAAGTCCGTATACTGTCGGCCGCCGGCCTGGTCGTAGCCGAAGCCGCCGCGGTACAGATCGTTGCCTTCGAGCCGCTGCGCGCCGGCCATGAATTTCCGGGCCTTCAGCACGACCGGGACCAGCGCCGGATCGCGCGTCAGGTGCAGCGCGGTCATGCAAAGAGCCGTGTTGTAGTTGACCAGGCCGCCGCCCGGTTTGTCGCTCTTCTTGTAGATGCTGCCGTCCGGCTGCACGTCCTGGAGAATGAACGCCACGGCGTTGGAGACGACTTTCGCCTTGTCGGGGTAATCGCTCAAGGCGAAGGCCCAAAGCGCCAGGGCGGTCAGGGCGGGCATTTCGGGCGTGGACCACGAGCCGTCCGGCCGCTGCCGCTTGGCCAGCCAGTTCAGGCCGCGGGTCTGGGCCAGCCGGGCCTCGTTGAGCAGCGATAGGTCTATCTGCCCGGTCACGGCCTGGACCGAGGACAGGAGATCGGCCGGCTTTGCGGAATCCGGCGTCGGCGGGGCCAGCGGGGCGGCTCCAGAGGTCAAGGCGAAACCCAGCAAACACGCTCCAAATCCACACGCAGCACTTACGGTTTTCATTTTTTCGTCCTCCTTTATGAAACCAAAATAGCGCAGGGCGGCGCCAAAGTACAACGAGGTTTCATCATCCAGTAAGCGCAACTGGCGAAGAAAAGGTTCAGTGCATGAACTGCAATTGCCCGGTTGAAGAGGGGGGGCTCGTGTTGCATACTGCCCCGGATGTCTTCACGCCAACAGCCTGACCCGGTTGAAAACGATGCGGACGTGGCGCTCATGCGCGAGGTCGCTTCGGGGTCACAGGACGCCTTTGCGGCCCTGCTGCGCCGCCATCAGCACGCGCTACTCAACTTTTTTGTCCGCATGGGCGCTTATAACGAGGGAGAGGATCTCGTTCAGGAAACGTTCCTGCGGCTGTTTCAATACCGGAAGCGGTATCGGCCGACGGCCCGTTTCAAGACGTTCCTCTACGTGCTGGCGCGGCACGCGTGGGCCGACCGCAACCGCGCGCTGATGCGGCGGGAGCGGTTGACGTCGAGCCTGCGCACGGACGCCGCGATACGGGAGGAAGCGCCGGTGGAGAATCGGCCGGCGGACGCCTACGACGTGCGGACGGCGCTGGACCGCCTTTCGCCGAAGTTGAAAGAAGTGCTGGTGTTGAGTGTGTATCAGGGGATGCGCTACCAGGAGATCGCCGACATCCTGGGCGTGCCGTTGGGCACCGTGAAATCACGGGTCAGTCTGGCCGTGGACGCGATGAGGAGACTTCTCGATGAGCCTGGAAGCGACAACGAACCGTAGCGACGACGAGGCCCGATTGTGCCGGCAGGCCGGAGACGCCGCCGCCTACCTGTTGGGTGAACTAAGCGATGCGGAGCGCCAGGGCTTCGAGGCCCACGTTGCGGTGTGTGCCGGTTGTGCCGGCGAACTGGAGGGCGCCCGGCGCGCGATCGGGGCGTTGAAGACCCTCGCGCCCGTCGCGGTGACCCGCGATTTCGCGCCGGAGGTCCTCGCCCGCCTGGAGTCCACGCTGAGCTGGGAGCGGCGGGCTCTCGCCGTCCGGCGGGTCCTGGCCGCGGCGGCCCTGTTCCTCCTGCTGTTGGGCGGGGCGCTGTGTTTCCGGGCGTTCTTCCGGCAAGGCCCGGGGGGCGGCGCTGTTGCCGGGGCCATGGCGGCGGACTCGCCGATGTCGGCCGCGAACAGCGAGGCGCTGGCCTGGTTGGGGCGCACGCAGGAGCCTGACGGATCGTGGACCGCGGCGCAATGGGGCGGCGACCCCCAGTTCGACGTCGCCCTGACCTCGCTCGCCGTGCTGGCTCTCCTCGGGCCGGAGCCGGTCTCCCCGGATCGAGCGGCGGCGGTTCGCAAGGCGGTCGGCTATCTGGTCAGGCAGCAGGACGCGAAGGGAGCGTTTGGCCCTTCTTTCAGCAATGGCCCTTACAACCAGGGGCTGGCGAGCCTGGCCCTTTTGCGCGCGTTCCAGGCGCTTCATGACGAGAGCCTGCGGCCGCCCATCGAGCGGGCGGTGGCGGTCCTGTGCGCGCGGCAGACGCCCGAGGGCGGGTGGGGATACTGGGGTGGGGCGGCGCAGGAGCCGAATCTTTCCGTCACGCTGTGGCAGACCGAAGCCCTGAAGCTGGCGGTCAAGTTGGGGTGGAACGAGGCGCGGCCCAACGTGCGGCGGGCGGTCCGGTGGGTCGCCAGCGTCGCGGACGACCGGGGCTCTTTTGGCTACCGGCGGGCCAACGACTTTCCGGCCGGATCCCAAACCCTGGCCGCCATGGGCGCGGTTGCCGTGTTGAACGACCATGACAAAAGCGTGCCGCCGGATCGCCGGGAACTGATCCGCGCGAAGGTGCTGGAATCGGCCGTGAGTTCGCTGGGCGCGCCGGATTACTACCGGGTGTATTTCCTGACCGCCGCCATGAAGGCCTTGCCGGACGGCGCAGGCGCCAGCCAACTGGCCCTGGTTCGCGGTCATCTCGTCGGCGGCCAGATTGCCCTGGGCGCCCAACGAGGAAGCTGGCCCCCCACGGACCGCTGGGGCACGGTCGGCGGGCGCGTTTACGCGACGGCCATGGCCTCGCTGTCCCTGCAATGATCGCGGGTCAAAGATGCGCCGCCACGGTTGCCTACCCACACACGAATATCCGGAAGGCCCGGATTGCCTCCGCCACCGGCTGTGAGATCGATCCGGCCTGGGGTTCCGCTATAGGCTCGTGACCTTGAACCGCGCCAAATCGGCGATGCCGTTCCACTGGGGCAACCTTGGCGTCGGCCCTTCGATTCTCACAAGGGGTGACGCACGGTCCGCCAAGGCGTTGATCTTCGCCCACAGTGTGGTGTCGCCCCAGTATTGGGGATGCGTGTCATTTTCGGACACGGCCTTGAAGATTTCAGCCGGGGTTTGGCAACCGCCGCGGATAGCTTCCAGGGCAAGGTGCTCGAGCCGGCCCAATCCGGTCGCCGGGTCGGGCTGTTCCTGAAGCCAGCGCGCCACGGCTGCGGGAACCCAAGGCAGAGGTGCGGCGGCGCTTCGGGCCAGTTCCTTCAGCAGCGTGCGGTTCTGAGTGGCAAACGCCCGGTCAACGACTTCGGCAAAACGGAACTGGGCGTCGGTGACTTCGTGGCGCCGATCATAGAGAGACGCCATCTGCGCGGGCTGGAGTTGGCCAAGCCCATCGAACGGCACAAGGCCAGGAAACGCGTCCACACAGAGAAGGTCCGCCCGCCGGATTCCCTTGTGAGCCAGACAGGTCAGCACGTGGGCGAGCATGGACTGGTCGAAAAGGCAGGCATCGAACCAAAGCACAATGCGTTCCGTGTGCGGCCCTGCCGCAAGTCTGGCGTACTGGGCTTCAAACGTGCGCTTCACAACTTCCCGGGAAAGCCCTCCGCCGGTCGCTTTCTCGATGAACGTCACCCGGGCGGCGAGCGTGGTTTCGTCCGGCCACCCGGGGTTTCGTGGGCCGTCGTAGAGAATGTCATGCCAGACGAGGATTTCCCCGGCGATGCCGGTCGCCGCAAGGAGGCCGCCCGCGCAGTCGCCGCTCGTGATGTGCAGGACGTCGTTCACCGCACTTCGAACTTGGCGCTGACGATCGCGGTGATTTCTTTTTCGTAGGAACTGGTGTCGTTGATGCCTTCGGCTGAGGTGGCGGTGACGCCTTTCGGATTGATTTGCATCACACCCATGCGGGCTTCAACCAGTTTACCGAGGCGGCCGTTGGCGTTGTTGACGATCTGCTCCGCCCGCGTCGTCGCGTCCTTGGTGGCCTCGGCCAGCATGTTGATCTTGAGTTCCGAAAGCTTCGTGTAGAGATAGCACGGAGACTCCGAATCGATCTCGACTCCATCCTTGATCAGGCTGGTGACAGAGCGGGAGACCGCGGGCACCTTGACCATATCCGTCGAACTGATCGAGATCGTCTGGGTCAGCGTGTACATCTCCACCTTCTCGGTCGTGATGATCGTGGGCGGCGCGGCCTGGGTGCCGGGAGCTGCGGGCGGCGCCGCGAGGACTTCCTGCTTGAAGCGCCTGGCCGTGTTAATGGCGGAAAGAGTGATGTTCGATTCGGGAATGCCGTTGGCGACGAGGAAGGCCTTGACCTTCTCCGCGTTGCCTTTCAGGGCGTCGTACGCCTTGACCAGGTCCGGATCGTGCGTCCTGATGGTGCCCGCCCAGGTGACGAGGTCGGAAACGATGGCCTTGCGGGCCGCGCCCGTGACCGACAGCGTCTTCGGCTCCAGTTTGACGGACAGGTAGGCCCAGGCGAGAATGGCAACGCACACGACGTTGGCCAGGGCGAAGAATGCGCCGCCTGCGCGAAGCGTAATGACGAGCTTCTCGGGCAGGGAAAATGATTTACCGTTGGTTTCGGTCATAACTTGGTTCCTCCCTTTTTGCCGGGACCGTAACGCTCTCTGCGCCCGGCGCGCAAGCCGTTTCTTGCCCTCTTATTGCCTCAATGCGGATCGTGAACGTGCTGCCGGCGCCGGGGGTGCTGGCGACGCCTACCGTCCCGTTGTGCGCGAGGGCGATATGCTTGACGATCGCAAGCCCAAGGCCGGTGCCGCCCAGGGCGCGGCTGCGCGCCTGATCCACGCGGTAGAAGCGCTCGAAAATCCGCGGCAGGTGTTTCTTCTCGATCCCGCAGCCCTCGTCCTGAACCTGGATCTCGATGCCCGACTCGACGACCACCGCTCTCACGGTGATGCGTTTGCCTTCGGGGCTGTATTTGAGGGCGTTATCCACCAGATTGCCCACGGCCTGTTCCAAGAGAGGGGCATTGAGGGAAGCCTCCAGGTTCTCCGGGCAGTCGAGGACGAGCGATATCCCTTTGGATTCCGCGGTCTTGGCATAGGCTTGAACGGCGAGCTTGAGCGGCTCGTGAACCGGGGCGCGCTCCAGTCGCACACGGCTGCGCTCGGTGTCCGCCTCGATCCGGGAGAGACTGAGCAAATCCTCCACCAGAGCGGCCAGCCGCTCCGTCTGGCGGCTCATCATCTGCAGGAAGGG
>Ga0182021_10012132_pt1 | contig 10239 bp, 9 predicted proteins | sample 612E3MmetaG_FD_120493 | JGI IMG/M metagenome (GOLD analysis project Ga0182021, IMG submission 120493) | Permafrost microbial communities from Stordalen Mire, Sweden - 612E3M metaG (Illumina Assembly) | ecosystem: Environmental > Terrestrial > Soil > Wetlands > Permafrost | place: Sweden... | reverse complement strand
TGGTGAAGATTCACTCCTTGAATAAAAGAAACCCCCGCCAACATCTGTGAAGTTGCGGCGGGGGTTATTTATTTTGATTTTCTATTTTATTTTTATCTATTTTTTCTTATTTTTGATACAAGCTTTAATGAAAGCCGTGAAGAGTGGCTGCGGAGAAAGTGGGCGTCCACTGAATTCCGGATGGAATTGTGTTCCCAGATAAAATGGATGGACATTCGTAGGCAATTCGGCGATTTCGCAAAGCATGCCGTCGGGCGACATCCCGGAGAAAACAAGCCCGGCTTTTTCTAGCGCATCTTTATAACTGTTGTTCACTTCATAACGATGTCTGTGACGCTCCGATATCGTATCTAAGCCATAAGCATCACCGGCGACACTCCCCTTTTTTAACTTGGCGGGATAAGCGCCCAAACGCATGGTACCACCCATCTTTTTCTTTTCTATTTTTTCTTTTTGATCTTCCATCACATCAATCACTAAATTCTTCGAATCGGGATTGACTTCCCGGGTATTGGCGTCTTTCAATTTCAAAACATTGCGGGCATATTCAATGACCATCATCTGCATGCCATAACACAAACCAAAATAAGGAATTTTATTAATTCTTGCATATTCGACAGCCATCAATATCCCTTCGATTCCACGCGAACCGAAACCTCCGGGAACAATTATGCCGTCGAATTGCGAAAGTTTTTTGACCGATTTCGGATCTTTCTCAAAATCAAGCGACGATATCCAAGTAAGTGACGGTTTGACGTGGCAAGTGTAGGCCGAATATTTGATAGCTTCGATCACACTCAAATATGAATCGGAAAAAGTAAAATCACCGTTATTGAAATATTTACCAACGACGGCAATTTTTAATTCCTTTTTTGGGGTATGGGCCGATTTGGCAAATTTAGCCCATTTTTTGGAATTTTCATTTGGAACAATACTACAAGTCATCCCCATAACTTCACAAATAATATCGCCCAATCCTTCCTTTTCAAAATTTATCGGAATATCGTAAATACTTTCCACGTCTGGGGCAGAAATAACACGATCTTGCGCAATATTGCAGAACATTGAAATTTTTTCCTTTCTTTTTTCATCGAGAGGCATCTTGCTTCGTGCGACGATAATATCCGGCTGAATCCCTGATGAATTCAGGGTTCTGGCTGCATGCTGGGTTGGCTTTGTCTTCATCTCCCCGACATTGCTTGGTATCGGTAAATAAGAGACCATAACAAAAAAGACACTGCTTGGATTCTTGAGCTTCATCATACGAGCGGCTTCCAAGAATAAGATATTCTCGTATTCACCAATGGTTCCACCGATTTCAATAATGACAACATTGGCTTTAGTTTTGATTCTCGCTTCCTCTATCCGACGAATAACTTCAAGCGGAATATGCGGGACAACCTGCACACATGACCCGCCGTATTGAAGATTTCTTTCTCTTTCAATGACACTCTGATAAACTCTCCCGGTAGTCATGTAATTCGTGCGGGATAAATCAATTCCCAAGAAACGTTCATAGTTGCCCATGTCCTGGTCGCACTCGTCGCCGTCGTCCAACACGAAAACTTCCCCGTGCTCAACCGGATTCATTGTTCCGGCGTCGATATTTATATATGGATCGATTTTTATCGCCGTCACTCTCTGCCCCCGGTCGGAAAGAATTCGTCCGATAGAAGAAGCCGTGACACCTTTTCCGACTCCGGAGATAACTCCACCAACGACAAAAATATATTTGCAATCCGGCAGATTTTTTTCTGTAATTTTTTTCTTTTTCGCCATAAATTAATTATTTTTGTAAATGCCTATGAATGGCAAAAACACTGGAAATAACTCCAATGATTATACCCGACCCGAGCATAATAATAAATAACTGCAGGAAATTGGCTTTATAGTATGTGAAAAGATTAATTCCAATAAAATCTGTCATCTGGTTCCCGAGCCAAATTGTCACCGGGATAAACAATAAAATAGTAACAAGAGACGATATGGCGCCGACAAGAACACCGGAAACGATAAACGGCCCTCTGATGTACCCTCCATCGGCACCGACTAACTTCATGACGTTTATTTCTTCACGTGACATATAGATAATCAGCCGGATAGTGCTGAAAGTAATGACAATGGAAATTAAAACAAGAATAAACGAGATGACAAAACCAAGTTTCTTGGCTCCGTTAATAATGGTCGTTAATCTGTCGATAACAACTTTGTTCTGATGATAATCAATTTTATCTATAATACTTAAAGAGTCTTGCGAAAGTGAACCGCCACTATCGAAATATTTGGCAATGCTCTCATATTGCGAAGGATCTTTGGCCTTAATATTTAAAGATGCGCCAAGTGGATTTTGCCCGAGCTCATCGAGAGCTTGAAGGGTCAGATAATCATTGGAATGTTTTTCTTTGAAATCGGAAAGCGCCTGGTCTGCCGATGTGTAGGTTACTCCGCTAACTTCCGGAAGACTTTTCAAAGATGATTCAATATTCAAAATAGAGGGTTCATCGGCATTTTGGACAAAATAAACAGTTACATCTACTTTATCTTTTATATCGTTTAAAGATGAATTGAGCGCCGCTTGAATAAATATCAGGGAGGTTATAACAAAAAGAGTTATCGACATAATCAGGATACTGGCGAGAGATGTGAAACCGCTGCGTATAAAATCACGATAACCGGAAACTATAATTCTTTTTATTTTAGTTAAAAACATAGTGGCATTATAACATATATTTACCATCCTTATCATCTCGGATGACCCGACCATTCTCGAGAGTAATGACGCGCTTTTTGACTTGGTCAACGACCGAGCGATTGTGGGTCGTGAGAATGACTGTCGTTCCTAAATCATTTATTTTTTTCAGAAGGTTCACAACTTCGTTGGTATTTATCGGGTCAAGATTGCCGGTCGGTTCATCGGCAATTATCAAATCCGGCTGGGTAATTATGGCCCGAGCAATGGCTAGGCGCTGTTTTTCGCCACCGGAGAGTTGGTGCGGGAAATGTGAAGCCCTGTTGGTCATATCCACCAATTCAAGGACATGCGGGACGTCCTGGGCAATCTCCTTCTCGCTCTTTTCTATGGCTTCCATGGCAAAAGCGATGTTCTCATAGACGGTTTTGTTCGAAAGCAGGCGATAATCTTGGAAAACTACCCCGACTTTGCGGCGAAAATTGGTCAAATCTTTGTTTGAAAGCTTGTGGATGTTGGTGGACTCAAAGTAAACAGTCCCCTCGGTGGGTGCTTCTTCAGCTAAAATTAATTTGGTTAGTGTAGTCTTGCCCGCCCCGGAGTGCCCGACAATGGCGACAAATTCTCCCTGGGTGATTGAAATATTAATACCTTCCAAAGAGGTACTGTCTTTGTATTTTTTTGTGACGTTATTGAAATAAATCATTCCTTTACTAAGAATATCACAAATCACGCTCGGCTTCAATAAATTCATCAATCCGACCATTTAAGAGGACGGCGTCAACATCGCGAACTTCAACATTTGTACGATGGTCCTTGACCATTTTGTAAGGGTGAAGGACATAAGAGCGGATTTGGCTCCCCCATTCGATTTCGGTCGTCTTGGTCGACGACAATCCGGCTTTTTCTTTCAGTTTATCGTCTTCCCTTTTCTTGAAAAGTTTGCCTTTCAGGATTTCGATGGCCTTCTCGCGATTTTGCTCTTGGGAGCGCTCGGTCGTGACATGGACGGACATATTGGTCGGGATGTGAATGAGACGAACAGCCGTTTCGCGCTTGTTGACGTTCTGCCCGCCCGGACCACCGGCTTTGGAAAATTCTATTCTCAAATCTTCCGGTGGAATAACAATAGCCGTATCGTCTTTTTGCAATTTCGGCACGACTTCAACCAAAGCAAAAGATGTGTGACGAAGCGATTTGGCATTGAAAGGCGAAATGCGGACAAGGCGGTGAACTCCTGATTCATTTTTGAGAGTTCCATAGGCGTCTTTGCCAACGATTTCGACGGAAATATTTCTGTAACCACCCAAATCATTCTTGTTCTCGTGCAGAAGCGACACATTCCAACCTTTTTTCTCGATATACTTCATGTACATCCGGAAAAGCATAGCCGAAAAATCCTCAGCATCGTCTCCGCCGGCACCCGACAAAATTGAGAGGATGGCATTGCCTTTGTCATACTTCTCCGAACCCAGTAGTTCATCCTTAAGCGAAGCAATTTTCTTAATTGTCGCTTGAGCTTTCACCTTATCGTCCCAGAAATTGCCTTGATTCATCTCTTCCTCAAGAACTGCTATTTCTTTTTTTATATTTTCGGTATCTTTTTGCATTTTTACTATTTTTTTAAATTATGTTCTTTTTTGAAATATTTTTTAGGCAAAATGGAAAAATAATCGTCTATATAGGGATACATCATATCACAAGCAACAAAAGCGATAACGACTTCTTTGTTTTTATTCCTGTATTTATTCAGAGTTTTATTTTTTTTCATATCTTTCAGCATTGTATCTATCATTGCCAGTTGCATACCGGTCGATGGACCGACAAAAAGGCCAAGTCTTATAAGGGCCAAACTCCGTTCGTAGGCCGACAAGGCATCTATCGGTATTACTTTGTCGACAATATCGTACCAAGGAATACCGAGCTTAAGGATAGCCTCATCGACTCGTGGCCCGGGAATCGAAGAACCTTTTTTAATCGAGGAGCCTATTATATAAATATTTTTATTTTTACTTTTCAGATAAGAACCTGCTCCGTAGATAGTCCCGGCTGTTCCGATAGTGGAAGTGAAAATAGTGAGCCTGTCTCCAAGTTGTGCCCATAGTTCTTTGGCCACGTATTCTTCCGAGGCTCCAGCATTTCCGGGGTTTGTGTATTGATTGAGATTATACCATCCTTTCTTTTTGCCGAATTGCTTGGCTTCATAGACACCACCCTTGTTACTGTGAACATCTGGACTTTTCGGACCATGGGAAATCAAAAGATCGGCACCAACAAGTTTTAGTAAACGTTTTTTATGCTCGGGAACATCGGGAGTAATAATCGCATGCAAATTCGGAATACCGAAATGCCGAGATAAAATTGCCAGAGATAAAACAGTATTACCCGAAGAATATTCAACTAAATGTTTTGTGGAAGAAAGAACGTTTTTGTCCATATTCGAAAGCATTTGCCAAGACGGCATGGACTTGATATTGCAAAGTGGGACAAATTGCATGAGCTTTACAAAAATTCTGACCCCATCCTTCCCGAATTTATTGAGGGATGGTGGCAACTCAACCAACGGCGTCATCCCAAGTGCTCCCGGCTTCAAAAAATCCATTATCGCTTTATTTCCTTCAAAAACTTTTTTACCGTTATTTGTATTTTTCTTCATAAAATAATTAAATAATATTATGAGCCGATGGTCAGGATTGAACTGACGACCCCGTCTTTACGAAAGACGTGCTCTACCAACTGAGCTACATCGGCTTCGCGAATTGGTCTCAACTGAGCCGCCGGTGAGAATCGGACTCACGGTCTCTCCCTTACCAAGGGAGTGCTTTGCCACTAAGCTACGACGGCTGAAACAAAACTTAATTAACAATACTATAAATTAAGCATATTTTCAATCATTGCAAAATCTGTGTTTTTTAGTATAATGACCAAATCAATAGGAGTAAGAAGAATATAGCTTCTGCGTCTATAAATATAGCGGGATAGAGAAATGGTATCTCGTAAGGCTCATAACCTTAAGACGGTCGTTCGATTCGACCTCCCGCAACATTCGGCAAGTGACATGCCAAAAACTATGTCCCTAGCTGAACCATGTCGGCGTAGCTCAGACGGTTAGAGCGTGGGACTCATAAGCCCAAGGTCGGAAGTTCGATTCTTCCCGCCGACACAACAAAGTAGATTTTCAATCTTCTTTGTGATAGTTTATAAAGGTAGAAGTAATTTGCGGTTGTAGCTCAACTGGTTAGAGCACTCGCCTGTCACGCGAGAGGTTGCCGGTTCAAGTCCGGTCGACCGCGCATTAAAAAAAAGCTTCGACTAACGCCTGAGCTTTTTTTATATGATTCTCAATTCTTCAAAAAAGTTTTGGAACAGTTTGATGACCCGGCGACCTTCTACTTGACTTAATGGGAAATCGGAACCTTCATGAGCAATCTCATTGCGGACCAAGTGCGCATCCCAAGCGTCTTGAATGCTTTGATAACCACTATCCTTTGCGCCTTCAAGCAATTCGCTTACAGTCGTCCCTGTAATACCTTTTTCCCTCAAAATTTCTTCCATCATTAAATCCGCTTCAATAATCGCCACTCGCCAATCGGAGTCGTTTGGACTCTCAATCAGAGTCTGAATGTAATGCCATCGTGGGTTTGCTTCACGCTCTCTTTCTTTTTCCTTAAGAAGAGCATTATGAATTTCGTGTTCAACTTCTTCTTTATCATAAATCTGAATTTCCACCAGTCGGACAAGAGAAAAGACAATAATAGCAATGCAGGCAATAGATGCGAGCATAGATATGATACCTACTGTACTCCAAAAGTGGGGGTTTACCAAAAAAGCAAATATTGCGACTATTTTAGCAAAGACATATTCAATATTTAAATAATTCGGGGTAAAAAGAGGTTTGTCTATAACTGATTGTAGGGCTGTCTGCTCCATGATTGTATTATACTAGTTTTTCGAAATCTTTCCCAATAGTAAAAAGAATATCTTCCCGCAAATATGGCGCTGTGAATTGCAGACCGAGTGGCAAGCCGTCTTTGGTCTTGCCAGCCGGAACGGAGAGAGAAGATAAATCTGCCAAATTGGCCGGAGCCGAGAAAATATCGCTCAAATACATCGCCATCGGGTCATTCAACTTTTCGCCGAGTTTAAACGGAGGAAAAGGAACAGTCGGAGTAATGAAAGCATCGAAATCGTTAAAGAAGGCAAGCAGTTCGTTCTTGATAATTTGCCGGACTTTTACGGCCGTATTGTAATAAGCGTCATAATAACCGTGCGAGAGAATATACGTCCCGAGCAAGATACGACGGCGAACTTCCTTGCCGAAACCAAGGCCTCGACTCTTGGCATAGACATCGAAAATTTTCGAAGCATCATCGGATAATCCATAGCGCATACCGTCGTAACGAGCTAGATTGCTCGAAACTTCCGCCGGCATAATTATATAATAGACAGCTAAAGAGTATCCGATAGATGGTAGCTCGACATCAACAACTTCGTATCCGGCTTTTTTCAGTTTTTTGCAACTCTCTTCGAAATTTTCGAGAACTTCCTTATCGATTCCTTCACCTTTTAAGAATCCTCGCGGTATTCCGATTTTCTTATTTATTTTTTTACCGATGCTTTCTCTTTGTATATCCGGAACGGAGGTGCTATCTTTCGGGTCGTAACCATTTATCGCATTAAAAAGTATCTCCACATCATCGACGGTTTTTCCGAGAGTTCCGACTTGGTCAAGCGACGAGCCCATGGCGATAATTCCGGAACGGGAAACGGCGCCGTAAGTCGGTTTCAACCCGACAAGACCGCAGAACGAGGCCGGCTGCCTGATTGAGCCGCAAGTTTCCGTTCCAAGAGCAACAAGAGCCATATCGGAGGCAACAGCTGCGGCCGAGCCACCGGAAGAACCACCTGGAACACGAGTCGTGTCGATTGGGTTTCTGGTCACTCCATAAGCGCTAGTTTCGGTCGAAGACCCCATGGCAAATTCATCCATATTTGTTCGCCCGATGAAGATTGGACATTGTATTTTTAATTTCTTGATAACAAATGAATCGTAAGTGGCCTTATAATTGCTCAATATTTTGGACGATGCCGAGGCGATATGCCCTTTAACGAGAATATTGTCTTTGACGGCCATCGGTATACCGGTTAGTATTGTAGCCGTGCCGTTTTTGAACATTTCTTCGGCTTTTTTTATTTGGTTATCGATGTCGTTGTATATTTCCAAATAGGCGTTGATTTCTTTATTTTTTTCTTTGATAACTTCCAAATAGGCATTTACCAGTTCGGTCACCGTATACTCGCCTTTTGAAAGCGATTGATGAGCTTTTTCAATTGTTAGATTTTTCAAATCAATCATAGAATTTGTTCAACTTTCAGAAAACCGTCTTGAGTATCTGGCATTTCGGCAATAATTTTATCACTATATTCCCCGCGCTTGTTCGTCACCACATCATCACGCATAACATTATGCAAAAAATAATCATCCGATTTTTTTGATTCAGCCTCGATATTTTTAGCCTTAGATACTTCTTGGACTTGTCCGACATAGGCCAAAATAGCATCGAAACTTTTTCCGATTTCGAGCATTTCCTCATCACTCATATCAATCCGAGCCAAATTGGCTAATTTTTTGATATCTACTAGTTGCATACCATTAGAATAGCATATTTTAATACATTTATAAATAAAAAAAACCTGCACCGGAGTGCAGGTTTTGAATGAAACATTTTTAGAACAAAGGAACTACTATTCTATGAGGAACACCATTAGTTGCGCCCCAAAAATATTTGTCTTCTTGATTGTACGGATAGATTTGTCCATCAAGATGATAGTTTTTTCTTCCCCCTCTTATGTCTGCGACAAAAATACGATTTTCCATCATGAAAAGAAAAAATGTTATCTGGGTATTAACCGACAACCATTTACAATTCTTTCTGCAGAACTTTTTAATTTGATGCTGAGTAAAACATAATTTCCTAAGATCAGAGTTTCCTTCATTCAGAATCTCAAACATCAAAGGTAATGTAAGTTCTTTTTTCATATTATAAGCACGAACTTTTGTTTTAGGAGTAGAAATTTTATCCGTATCTTTACTTATAAATTTTCCCTTCTTAGTTACCATAGAATCGAAAAGTTTTTTATCAGCTTCCAATGTTTCTGAGCCGTCACATTTGTCAATTTCATCATAACTCAAAAATTCAAGGAAAAGATAATCTTTTGCCAGCTTACCAACAAACTTGGCAAGGTCTGCTTCGTCCATGTGGTTTACCTTGTTGTGCGCACTGAAACGCAAATCATTATTTGCAACTTTCTGACGAATACTCCTAATGAGTTTGTCAACGCGCTTTTTGTTGCTACGTGCGGTGTTTTTTTCTTTTATCATTTTTCACCAGTTTTTATAAGAACAACATCGTTCTTACTGCACATTATAGCACAAATAACTCTACTGTGTCAATATTTTAAAAAATTCTTCTTCCGAGATAATTTTGACACCAAGTTTTTTGGCATCGTCGTATTTACTGCCCGGATTTTCTCCAGCAAGCACATAGCTCGTAGCCGAGGAAACAGACGAAGCTACCTTACCGCCATTCCCCGTAATTTTCTTTTTGGCTTCCTCGCGTGAAAGTGTCGGCAGTGTGCCGGTTAAAACAAAAGTCTTGCCGGAGAGTTTCAGGCTCTTGGCTTTTTCGTGATAAATGGAAACTCCGTTTTTCTTCAGTTTTTCGATAAACTGCAAATTCGATTTGTCTTTGAAAAATTCCACAATACTTTGCGAAACGACAGGGCCGATATTTTCTATATTATTTATTTCTTCAATACCGGCTTTCATTAATTTATCTAGAGTACCGAAATGGTCAGCTAAATCTTGGGCCGTCTGCTCGCCAACATGGATAATACCGAGCGCATAAATGAAACGCCACAGCAAAACCTTTTTGTGGGATTGAATGGAGGAGATAATATTTTCTGCCGATTTTTCTCCGAAGCGCTCAAGCCCGGACAAATCGGCGACATCAAGGGTGAACAAATCGGCCGAATCGCTTATCAAACCTTCTTCTTTCAAACGGTCGAGAATTTTCGGGCCGATTTCGTAAATTTCAAATATATTAACAAAATGCTCCATCCCCCGCCTATTTTTGGCCGGACAATTTTTGTTTGTGCAGTAGTAAGCAACAGACAACTCCACAGAAACATCATCTTGAAAAGCACGAATATTTTTCTGCTGAAAAATTTCTCTGCTCGGCCCAGTCGGCCTGCGCAAGGCTTTTCCAGACGATATTTCTGCTTCGTCTCTTGAGGAGCTTTGTTTTCCACCAGCATTTCTCTCAACCTTAAACCCGCACACCGGACAATTTTCAGGCATTTTGAATTTTTTCTCTTTGCCCGTTCGCATTTTGGCGAGAACTTCGACAACTTCCGGAATGACATCTCCGGCTTTTTGAATTACAACCGTATCCCCGATTCTGATATCAAGACGATTTATTTGGTCGATGTTATGAAGTGTCGATTTAGAGACAGTCGAACCGGCAACAAGCGTCGGATTAAAATGCGCT
>Ga0182021_10012131_pt1 | contig 10240 bp, 8 predicted proteins | sample 612E3MmetaG_FD_120493 | JGI IMG/M metagenome (GOLD analysis project Ga0182021, IMG submission 120493) | Permafrost microbial communities from Stordalen Mire, Sweden - 612E3M metaG (Illumina Assembly) | ecosystem: Environmental > Terrestrial > Soil > Wetlands > Permafrost | place: Sweden... | reverse complement strand
CTACGACGAGCGGCATGCCCAGTGCGCGCCGACGGAGCAGCAGCTCGCCACTCCGTTGCGAGGCGGTGAGAGAGTGGAGCTGACGAACCTGACGCCGGAGGGGTTGCTCAAGTTCGAGCTGCCGCGCATCTACTTCACCTTCACGACGCACATCCGCTCCCGCAAGGAGGAGCACCGGGCGCATCTGGCGACGGTGTTCTTGCTGCCGGACGAGAGGAGGCTCGCGATGGTGTGGCAGACGGCTCTGCCCGTGACGCAGAAGGACTCAGACTACGTCGACTCGACGACGATTCAGGAGAAGCCCTTTCTCACATGACTCCGGACATGCACATCATCGCGGTGGGCGCTCGTACACCAGTGGGCCTCCGGGCGGAGAGCTCGGCCGCCGCGGTTCGGGCGGGCATCATCCGTGTTCGGTATCATCCCCTCCTCCAAAGCGACGAGGGCGAGATGATGAAGGCGGCATTGGACAGCCGACTCGACCCCCAGCTTGGGTGCCGAGAGAGGATGGCAGCAATGGCCTTAAGCGCCATCGCGGAGGTGGCCGAGAAGGCCGCGCGTCAGGTGCCGAAGACGAAGGGTCTCCACGTTCTCATGAGCCTTCCCGAGACAAGGCCCGGCTTTTCGGAGAACGATGCCCAATATGTCGTCCACTCCGTCCGCCAGAACGTGCGCGCCCCTTCCGTCCTCGACGTCGAAGTCGCAGGGAGAGGGCACGCCGGTGTGGTTGATGCCTTGAGGGTGGCCGCGCAGCGGTTGGCAAAGGAAGACGCGGGGCTCTATGTGGTGTGCGGCACCGAAAGCTACCTGGACGATGACACGCTGGAATGGCTCGACGGACAGGGGCGCCTCACTCGAAAAGGCAATCGCAGCGGTTTCGTGCCGGGCGAGGCGGCTGGCGCGCTGCTTCTCGCGGGCGACGCGACGTTGCGGCAAATGAGTGCACCTGCGCCGTCGTTGGCTTTGGTGAGAGGCATCGGCATCGCGACCGAGTCCAAGTTGGTTTCTGGCGACGACGGTTGTCTCGGCGAGGGCTTGGCCAAGGCCATCACCGAGGCCGCGACCCCGCTGCGCCTCCCTGATGAGGCCCTCGACGACGTCTATTGCGACATCAACGGCGAGCGCTACCGGACTGAGGAATGGGGCCTGGCGCTGCTGCGAACGCAGCGGGTCTTCAAGACAACGGACTACCAGTTCGCCAGCGGCTCCTGGGGCGACGTCGGCGCCGCGGCCGGGGCACTTGGCTGTGTGCTTGCCGTGCAAGCGTGGAGGCGAGGGCACTCGGCGGGTCCACGCGCTCTCGTCTGCGCCGGGTCCGAGGGCGGCCTGCGAGGTGCCGCGGTGCTCGAGCAGCGGGCGCAGAAGGATGCCGGGGCCTGGTGATCGAAGCGACTCAGACACGGGAACGACAAGAGGGGAGCAGATGCCGAAGGTTACAATCAACGCACCGAAGACGCCGGTCACCAAGGGAAGCATGGGCATTGCTGCCGCGACGGTGCCCAACGTCTGCAAGATGCCAGGGCCGCCAGCGCCCTTCGTGCCGACGCCGCTGCCGAACATCGGTAAGAGCGGCGACTCACCGCAGGACTACTCGACGAGCGTGACAATCGAGGGCCAGCCAGTGGCGATCCGAGGCGCCAGCTTCGGCTCGATGGGCGACGTCGCGAGCCAGGGGACCGGGGGTGGACTGGTCTCCAACTCCACACAAGGGAGGACGAAGTTCCTCGGTCCCGGTTCGCTGAACGTCAAGATTGAAGGAAAGAACGTTCAGCTCCTCGGCGACCCGATGCTGAACAACTGCGGACCTGGAGGGAGTCCAGCGAACGCCGCGACGATGATGGGCGTCATTCAGGCACCGGGCGGTCTCGTGACTGCCGTCGAGGGAAAGGACCCATGCCCCATTTGCGAAAAGCAGCATCAGGACTTCAAGGAGACCGCGGAGACCAAGGCCGATGCTGGAGCCTTGGCAGCCAACTTCGCGAAGGAGGTCGCCGCGGCAGCGGGACGGGTCCAGACGATGCTCGGGGTCGTCCGGTGCAAGTGTGGGAAGAACTACGCAAACCAGTCTGCCGTGACAACCATTGAGCTCTGCAAGGCAGCCAAAGAAGCGGGGATGAAGCACCCTCCGGACGTCGAGATTTCGCTCAAAGCACCAAAAAGAGAGATCGAGACGACCTATGTGAAGACGCTAGACGACATGAAAAGGCGGATCGGCGACCGACTTGGAAACTCTGACGTCTTTGCGGAGGCATGGGGGGAGAGCCAGAAGCGGGCAGAAAGAAGCAATGAGCATCGAGGCGGTCCCGCCTCCTTTCCGCCTGGCGCCTGTGCCGCCCAGAAGACGCTGATGCTCCTTCTCGACGACGGAGGCCTGCCGGCGGCCATGACTGAGCGCCTACACAGCAGCCAAGGAAAGCCGACGCAAGCCCCTATCAAGTACATCGACAACCGTGAGGGGAAGCGAGAGGAGAAGGTCGAGGCCTTCGCCCACGGGTCCACTGTTCCCCCGTGTGGCACGTGCGAGCTCATCGTCCCGTTGCTGTTGTGCCCAGGAGAGAAGGAAGAATGCACGCACAAGATCTAGAACCGGAGATGGAGGCACTCCTTCTGGGGTTGTTTCCGGATCTCCCTCTGTATTGGCACGGAGCTTCAGAAGAGGACATCGCGCGGATGGAGGCGATCGCGGGCCGCCCGCTGCCGCGCTTCTATCGCTGGTTTCTGAGTCGCATGGGTCGAAGCATGGGGCCACTGGCTTACCCAAGCATGGACTTCTCTGTGGCAAAGATACTCTCTTGTTACAATGAGGAGTTGGTGCTGCCGAATCCGCGCCTCCTATTGATTGGCTACGAACAGAACGAAGACATGCCGTTGCACCTGTTCTATGACTTCGACTTCCCGGCGCGCGACGATGTCCGCGTTACGAAGCGCCACTTCTTGGGTGGACCAATCTATAACGGCTTCGAAACGTTCCGCGAGAAGCTGGCCTGGGGAAAGTTCCTCACCGAGCGAGTGGAGAAGCTGCCGCAACGCTGCGAGGGCTCGTTTCGGGGGACGGGGGACGTCGTACAAGCGCTCGACTCGGTGATGGACAACCTCAGCTTCAAGAAGCTCATCCCAACCGGGGACTGTTGTGCTCTCTACGATCGGCCTGACGCTGCCATGACAATCCAGTCCACGCCGGACGAGCCTCCCAGTTTGTTCCACTTCTTCGACCTTGGCGGATCGAGCACGGGTGTGCTGAGACGCATCCTCGGCAATATCGGGACGGAGACTCGGTTCGACGTGAAGATCACTTCCTGGACGCCCCCATTGCCAAAGCGCGGCGAGTAGCGGGCACGTCGAACCCGAGAAGACGGAATGCACCCAAAAGACCTAGAGCCCGAGACGGAGGCGCTTCTTCTGCGGTTGCTTCCGGAACTTCCCCTGCATTGGCACGGAGCGTCCGAAGAGGAAATCGCACGGATGGAGGCGATTGCCGGCCGGCCGCTGCCACGGTTCTATCGCTGGTTTCTAAGTCGCATGGGCCGCGAGATGGGACCAATCACCTATCGCAGCTTGGAATTCTCTGTGGCGAAGGTACTCTCTTGCTATGATGCGGGGTTGGTGCGCCCGAACCCGCGCTTTCTGTTGATTGGCTATGAGAATGATGAGGTCATGCCGCTGCACCTGTTCTACGACTTCGACTTCCCAGCGCGCGACGATGCCCGTGTGGTGAAACGCCACTTCTTGGGCGGGCCAATTTACAACTCGTTCGACACGTTCCGAGAGAAGCTGGCTTGGGGCGAATTCCTCGTTTCGCGCGTGGAGAAGCTCCCGCAGCGCTGCGAGGGCTCATTTCGCGGGACAGGGGACGTCGTGAAAGGGCTCGACTCCGTGATGGAGAGCCTCGGCTTCAAGAAGCTCATCCCAACTGGGGATTGCTGTGCACTCTACGACCGGGAGGACGCCGCAATGAGCATCAGTAGGACGCCGGCTGAGCCTCCGAACTTGCTCCACTTCTTCGACCTGGCTGGGCCGACCACGGGCATGTTGAGGCGCATCCTCGGCACCATCGGAATGGAGACTCGGTTCGACATCGAGATCGAGTCCTGGACGCCCCCTCTGCCGAGCCACGGTGGGGCGCCTCGGGCACCCTAAGGCTTCTGATCGAAATTACATCGCCGCTCAAACCACGCCTTGTTCGGCTGCTCTGTGGACGAGTCATGCCGCCTCGCCACCCGAAGGCAGCATGGGGACTGCCGCAGCCACGGTGCCGACCGTCTGCAAGATGCCCGGGCCACCGGCACCCTTCGTCCCGACGCCGCTGCCCAACATCGGGAAGAGCGGCGACTCCCCGCAGGACTGCTCAACCTCGGTGACGATTGAGGGGCAGCCCGTCGCGATTCGGGGGGCCAGCTTCGGGTCCATGGGCGACGTCGCCAGCCAAGGCACCGTTGGCGGAATCGTCTCCAACAGTACCCAGGGTAGGACGAAGTTCATCGGCCCGGGTTCGATGAACGTCACCATCGAAGGCAAGAACGTGCAGTTGCTCGGCGACCCGATGCTCAACAACTGCGGACCTGGCGGGAGCCCAGCGAATGCGGCGACGATGCTCGGGCTACTCCAGGCGCCTGGCCCGATGTTCTTCGACGGGGCAACAGCCCTGGAGGACGTGGCCAAGAAGTGCAACGACGAGGTCAACAAGGACGAAGACAAGAACGTCAAGGCCAAGAAGAAGAAGCGCACCTGCCAGCAACTCGGGAAGGACAAGCACTCGTGCTGCGAGGAGAAGATCCAAGCGCACCGCAACAAAAATCCCCCGAACGGGAACCCGGCATCGAGGGAGAGATGGCTTACAAGCGACCGAAGATTGACAAGGCAACGAAGATGCCGGTTCAGCCAATCAACACAACTCCCGTGGGCGTCAATCGCCGAGGGGTCATCGCAAACACATGCAGGAATTGCAGCCCAGGCGCCACGCGTGAGCAAGTCGGCCAAGCGATTGGCAAGGCGCTCTCTGGACTTGTTTTTCCAGATGCCGCCGTCCTCGGCCCCAATGGAGAGAGGACCATGGTCGACTTCAAGTTCGCATGCCCTGAGTCCCACCGGAGCAAGAAGAAAAGCGCAAGGAAGAGTTATCGCCCCCCGAGACAGGGCAGGGAGTGTGGACTGGCGCACATAATCGCCGGCGGTATGACGACGGGGAAGAGCAGGGGCCGCGCCTTGTCCCGGCCCCTGGTCGAGCGCCTACTCACCCACCGCGCAGTACCGGTAGTCGTTGTCCTCGTACTCCGAGGCATCGCTCTGGTCACTCGCCTCCACGTGCTTGGCGAGGGTCTTGGCCAGCTTGACTCCGGCGGCATCGAGCAGGCACCGCGACACGTCGAGCTGCTCGAGGTTGCGGAGCTTCTCCTTCACCGCGGCGAGCGCCTCGATGCCCGCGAGCGTCAGGTGACTCATCGAGAGGTCGAGGGACTTGAGCGTGGGCAGCACCTTCGACGTCGCCAGGGCCTGGCAGAGCTCATCACCCAAGGTCGAGTTGGCGAGGCCCAGGTGCGCGAGCTTGGGGAAACCCTGCCCCGCGAGGATCGGCGCCACGTCACCGAGATCACAATCACCGCCGTACTCGTCCTGGCCAAACCACAGGTTCAGCGTCTCGAGCTGGGGCCAACTGGCATCGGTGATGACCTTCATGGACGCCTTGTCGAGGCCACCCGTCTCGATGCGCAGCTCGCGGCAGCTCGGCAGATTCAGCCCGCCCAGCGTGAAGGTGCCCGCGTGGATCTTCAGGTACTCCAGCTTTCCCAGGTGCGGCCAGAGGGCCTTGGCGTCTCCCAAGTGCGACCATGACAGCTCCGACTGCTCACTGTCGAAGTCTCCCAGGGTCAGGCGGCGCAACAGCGGCAACTTCGGCAACACCTTCGCGAGCTCGGCCACCGACTCGCTGAAGTCGAACTCGTCTTCGCTCACCGGGCAGGCGATGGCGAGCCCGCGCAGGAAGCGAGCCGAGGGCACCTCGGGCAACAAGGCGATCAGCTCTCCGGCATTGCTCACGCTCGGAGTCTCGCCGTCGCCCTCGTCGTCACCACCACCACCCTCCCCCGCCGACAGCGTCAGCTCGTCGATGAAGCCCAGCCGCCACGTCGCCTCGACCAAGAGGCGCCCGTACTCGGGCTTCTTCTTGGCGAGGAAGGGAGCCAGCGGGCCGTAGAAGTGAGCCCGTTGGTCCCACAAAAGGCGCCGCTCGGCGGTCTTGAGCTTCGCCTCCTTCGGGTTCCTGGCGAGCTCGGCCTGAACCGCCGCCAGCTCTCCCCGCACATCACCCTGCGCCTGGAGCCAGTCGGCGTAGACGTGGAACACCTCTTCCTTCTCGGGGTTGGCGAGGATCTGCTGCTCGAGCTCCGGGTTCGACGCCGACGCGCTGTCAGACGCCGGACCCGCCGAGACGAGCTGGTACCCCTTCTTCTTCTTCTCTTCCACCAGCCGGTTCCGCTCGCTCTTCGCTTCCCACTCATTGCCGAAGTTCTTGGTCTGGCTCTGACCAGGCGTGCCAATACGCCCCCAGGTCGCGGTGTACGAAGCGCCCGAGACCGAGATCTGCCAGAACTTGCTCGAGCCATCCTCGGTGAGCTCGAGGCGAACGCCCTTGGCCTCCGCGGCCGGGGCGGGCGGAGGTGCCTCGACGGGCTTCGCCGCTGCCTTGGCTGGCTTCTTCTCCGCGGGTGGCTCGACCACCGGCGCTGGCACTGGAGCCGCGACCGCTCCGCCGCCCTTCTCGACGTAGCCCTTGCCCGTCTTCTCCTTGACCAGCTTGTCGAAGAGCTTCTGGGCGCCCGCGGGGTTCCCCTCGTCCTTCAGCGTCACCTGCCCGTTCGCCCCGATCTTGCCGTAGCGGGTGAACACCTGAGTCCCGTCGATCCAGATCTCCCAGAACTTGTTCGACGTGCCCTCGCTGAACTCGAAGTACCGCTTGGCCATGCTGTACCCTCCCGTTGTTCTGGACCTTACCTTCTGACCTGAGGAGTGGCCTCAAGAACCGACGAGGTCAACGAAGGCACGAGCCCAGCTGCTCAGATAGCGCGGAGGAGCTCACGAAGCCCTCTGGGCGCCACCCGCATGAGCTCGCGTTTGGCCTCGATACGAGCGCCCTCGTCGAGACTTCCGGCCGCTCGGCGAATACGGTAGCGCCGGAGGAGCCCACAGAGCCTCTGCGCCAGGGTCGGCGACGGCCAGGGCTGAAGTGCGCGGTCATCGAGCAGGAGCAGGCCCCGCAGGTCCGCCAGCACTGGCACGAACGCGAGCACTGGCACCTCGAGCTCCAAGTCCTCCCCCAAGTCGACGAGATCGAGCACCGGTTGACAAGTCAGCTGCTCCTGGTCGACGGCGAGCGGGTCCTCGAGGCAGGCCCGACAATACAACTCCAAGGCCTGATGGGCTTGGCCGCGCCGCCAGGCCGCCTCACCGAAATAGCCGAGCCAGCGCGCATCGACCGAGGCCACAGTGGCGCAGGCAGCCTCGAGGGCCGAGTGAGCTCCATCGGCATCACCGGCCGCGAGCAACAGATACGCCGCGGGGCGCCCATCGGGGAGGCTCGCCGCCGCGCCGCGCTCGGCCACGAGTCGGCCCACCGCCCGTCGCAGGGCCGCCAAGCGCACCCCGTCGAGCAGGTACCCGGGAGCCTCCGGCAGCCGCGCCGCGCCGCCCGCTTCCGCCAACGCCCGTGCCCGCGCGACCTGCTCGTCGACCCCCGGCACCTCGGCCCCACGGCCCACCAGCCACTCGATGGTGTCGGCCCACTCGAGGGCCCTCGCGGCCCAGCCTTGGCCGAGGAACCGGGAGAAGAGCTCCTGGTGGGCCCGCCGCACCTCAGCAGCGTCGAGCGCGAGGCAGGCCTCTTCCAGCGCGGCGCGGAGCGGCTGCGGGCCACTCAACAGATCAACCTGCCGAGGGTCGATGGGCACAGGCGGCGGAGGAGGTGGTGGTGGCGCCTCTTCCTGCACAGCGGGCACCACCCGCTCCCAATGCCCGAAGATGCTGAGCTGCTCGGCCATCGCCTGATGGTACCTGTCGAACGGGCCCATCGAAGACGAAATTCGGCGCGGTCAGGCGGTCTTCACGGCCCTGAGCTGGCGCTCCTCGAAGGCGCCCAAGGTGACGTCGATCTCGGCGTTGACCTGCTTGAGCAGATCTTGCTTCTCGCGGAACGGGAGGAACGCGCTCTTGAAGCCCGACACCATGATGGTGGTGAGATCCTCCAGCGACAGGCCGAGGGCCTCATGGGCCATGAGGTACTCCTTGGTCACCGTGGTGTTGGTGATGAGGCGGTTGTCGGTGTTGATGGTCACCCGCAGCCCGTAGTCGAAGTAGAACTTGAGTGGGTGCGACTTCACGCCGGTGACCGCGCGGGTCTGCACGTTCGACGACAGGCAGCACTCGATGGGGATGCGGTGATCGTTGACGTAATTGAGCAGGTCTCCGTCTTCCCGGAGCCTCACCCCGTGGCCGATGCGGTGCGAGCCCAGGGCGTGGAGCGCCTGCGCGATGGACTCCGGGCCGTATGCTTCTCCAGCGTGGGCCGTGCAGTTGACGTTGTTCTTCAAGATCAGTTGGAACGCTTCTTTGTGCAGCTTGGCCGGGAAGTTGGCCTCGGCGCCGGCCAGGTCGAAGCCCACCACCCCGCGATTCTTGTACGCCACGCAGAGCTCGGCCAACCGCAGGCTCGTCTCCGGGCTCATGTGGCGAATCCCGCAGAGGATGACCCCGTACTTGATCCGCCGCTCGTGCTTGGCTGCCCTGAGCCCCTCGAGCACCGAGTCGACCACGGTGGTCAATTTGAGGCCTCGTTGCTGGTGGAGCACCGGCGCGTAACGCACCTCGATGTAGCGCACGTTCTCGGCGGCCGAGTCGACCGCCAGCTCGTAGGCGGCGCGGTACAGGGCCTCCTCGGTCTGCAGCACCGAGCAGGTGACGTCGAACGCCACCAGGTAGTCCTCGAGGCTGCGGCAGGTCTCCCCCATGTGAATGGCCTTGGCGAGGCCGTCTTCGTCGTGGGAGGGGAGCTTCACCTTCTCTTTCTCGGCCAGCTCGAGGATGGTCTTGAGCCGCATGCTCCCGTCGAGATGACAGTGGAGGTCGGTCTTCGGCAGCGCGGCCAGCACCTCGTGGGTCACCTCGATCTTCGGCACCACGTGCGAGGGAGGCGGAGGCGGGTGCCACGCGGTCGAGGAGATCGACGGATCCGCCGAGTCATCATCGTCGTCGAGGAAGTTCATGGCCCTTTCTAGCGGCCAGAGCGCCGATTCTCAATTCTCCAGATCACAGAGTCGTGGCGCTGGTCGAACGTGCCCTCTATCTTCTTTCGCCAAACCACACAGGCAGGAGACCAATGAAGACCGATGCCGAGTTGTTCTACCAGCCTGGCCACGCGCACGCGGGGCCGCCGCTGAACACGTTCGATTCACCCGCCAAGAGCAAGTACAAGAAGCCGACCAACTACATCGAGAACCCCGACGCCATCGTCATCGGCTCGGGCATCGGTGGCCTCGGCATCGCTTCGACCTTGGCCCAGAAGCGCGGAATGAAGGTGCTGCTCCTCGAGGCCAACGAGGTGCCCGGTGGCGCCACCCACGTCCACGAGATCGACGGCTACGAGTTCCCCAGCGGCATCGACTCCATCGGAGACATGGACCCTCGCATCGGCCGCGGCCTGTACCGGCCGGCCATCGACTTCATCACCGGAGGGAAGCTCGAGTGGGCGAAGATGCCCGACGTCCACGAGACGGCCTGCTTCGGCGACGACATCTACCAGTGGTTCAGCACTCCCGAGCAGAACATCGAGTGGGTCGAGCGCCTCTTCCCCAACGAGGGCAACGTCCGCGGGTACTACGATCTCGAGGCCAAGGTCGAGTGGTGGGCCTGGTCGTGGGCCCTCACCAAGCTCGTGCCTGAGGGCATGCCCGTGGGCCTGAGGGAGAAGCTCTACCAGACCACCGGCGGCGCCTGGCGCACGTACATGGGGCGAACGGTCTCCGATGTGTTCCGGGGCGAGCTGGGGTTCTCCGAGCGCCTGGCCTCGGTGTTCTCGTACATGTACGGCAACCACGGCCGCACGCCGGAGCACGCGCCCTTCGCCTTCCACGCGGTGAACCTCTTTCACTACCGCAACGGGGCCTACTTTCCGGTGGGCGGGCCCTCGCAGATCGCCGAGTGCGTGCGCCCCATTCTCGAGCGAGAAGGTGGCCAGCTCGCCGTCTCGTCTCCG
>Ga0182021_10012130_pt1 | contig 10240 bp, 8 predicted proteins | sample 612E3MmetaG_FD_120493 | JGI IMG/M metagenome (GOLD analysis project Ga0182021, IMG submission 120493) | Permafrost microbial communities from Stordalen Mire, Sweden - 612E3M metaG (Illumina Assembly) | ecosystem: Environmental > Terrestrial > Soil > Wetlands > Permafrost | place: Sweden... | reverse complement strand
CGGAAGGAATCGTACCATCGTGATTCACGGAAACCATTGGTGGAAGATGGAACCCTCGAGGAAGATCAGAACCGTCGTGATTTTACCATCAACGCCATGGCTTTTGACCTCTCAAAGGAGAATTTCGGGAAACTCGTTGATCCTTTTAACGGAATGTCCGATATCAGTAAAAAGATCATCCGTACACCCCTGGATCCGGAGGTCACATTTTCTGATGATCCCCTGCGGATGATGCGGGCGATCCGGTTTGCATGCCAGTTGGGTTTCACCATCAGCGCCGACTGCTTTGAATCCATAAAACGCAATGCCGGGCGCATCACCATCGTATCTGCCGAAAGGGTGACCGATGAGCTGAACCTGATCATTCAGGCGGAAGTTCCTTCTGCCGGGCTGCAGATGCTCGAAGAAACAGGCCTGTTACAGATCATCTTTCCCGATCTTGTTGCATTGAAGGGAACGGAAAGCATCGATGGAAAAGGTCACAAGGATAACTTCTATCATACCCTTGAAGTGCTCGACAATGTTTCCGCTCATACACAGAACCTATGGCTGAGATGGGCCGCCATTCTTCACGACATTGCCAAGCCTGCCACAAAAAAATTTGTTCCCGGTACCGGCTGGACATTTTATGCACATGAATTCAAGGGTTCAAAGATGGTTCCAGCCATTTTCCGAAAATTACGGCTGCCCCTGAATGAAAAGATGAAGTATGTGGAGAAACTGGTATTGCTTCATTTGCGGCCCATCGCCATTACAGGAGAAGTCACTGATTCCGCAGTCAGAAGACTGCTCTTCGAGGCAGGAGAGGACATCGATGACCTCATGTTGCTCTGTGAAGCCGACATCACTTCGAAGAATCCTGTCAAGGTGAAGAAATTTTTGGAGAACTTCGAGGAGGTCAGGAGAAAACTGAAAGAGATCGAGGAAAAAGACCGGCTGCGCAACTGGCAGCCTCCTGTTTCCGGGGAGATCATCATGAAAACATTTGGAATTCAACCCTCAAAAGAAGTCGGTATCATCAAAGATGCTATCACGGAGGCTATCCTTGAAGGCGATATCCCGAATGAATTTGATGCTGCATTCCGGTTTATGCTGAAAGAAGGAACGAAACTGGGATTAACTCCCGAAACAGATTAGTACTTTTTTCATCTTTTCAACAATACATTTTTTGTTTTAGCGTAATTTTATACTTTTGACACCATTAAAGAAAGTGGATTATGATAATATACAGGTTCAGGCTGACCAGTGACGACCATGAAGACTTCTTAAGGGAGATTGAAATCCAGCCCGTTCAGACTTTTCTTGATTTCCACCAGGCGATCCTTTCGTGTGCAAACCTTGAAAATTGTGAAAATGCTTTATTCTATACGACTGATAATAAATTCAAGAAGAAACAGGAGTTCTCCTTTAAATATCAGAAAAAACAGGTAAGGAAATACGATGAAGACATTGACCAGGTTGTAACGGAAACCTATGTTCCGCACCTGATGGAAGAATCGGTGTTAAAGAAATTTATCGACGATCCTCATCAACGGCTGATCTATGAATTTACCGGGAATGATTATTTTATCTTCTTCATTGAGTTGTTCAAGATCATCAAAACCGATGAATGTTTCTCTTTGCCCCGCTGTGTAAATGCAAAAGGGGAGCTTCCCAGGAAAGCAGTGTTGCCGGTCGTCCCGGAAACTGAAAAGGCGGAAGCCGATGCGCCCCTTCCGGCTGCTCCTCCAAAAGCTTTCTTTCCTGGTGCGAAAAGTATGTTCAGCGAAATGCTGGAAGATGAATCTGAACTGGCGGAAATCGAAGGCCAGCTTGACGATATCCTGGAAGAAGATACATTGACCCTTCCTGAAAAGAAAGTGCCTTCTGCTGATCTCAAAGAGGAAGATCCTTTTCTGGAGGAGGAAGATGACCCCGAAAGAATGGAAAGCCTCGACGAGTTTGACGATATTGAGGACCTCGAAACCAAGCACGGCAATTTCGACGGCGATACAGATGATTACTGATCCGAAGCAAACCCTCATCGTTGTTACCGGCCCGACAGCCGTCGGGAAAACATCCCTGGCACTTCATCTTGCCCAATCGCTGAAAACCGAAATCCTTTCTGCCGACTCCCGGCAGTTTTACCGTGAAATGCGCATTGGCACTGCCCGTCCCGGAGATGATGAGCTTCAAAAAGTGCCGCATCATTTTATCGGACAGATATCCATCCATGGCGAATACAACGTTTCACGGTTTGAATCGGATGCACTGAATTTACTGGACCAATTATTCAAGGAACATCGGGCGGTAATCATGACCGGCGGTTCAGGGCTTTACATCAATGCCGTTTGTCATGGCATCGACGACTTCCCCGACCCGGATGACAACCTTCGCGAAGAGTTGAAATCACTCTATGCACGGGAAGGGATTGAATCCTTTCGTTCAAAACTGCGGTTGCTGGATCCTCTTTATTACGGCCAGGTCGATATTGCCAATCCCAAACGACTGCTCAGGGCGCTGGAGGTCTGCATCAGCACAGGCAGGCCATTTTCAGAACTACGAAAAAATGAACCCAAATCTCGCGACTTTGAGATAATCAAAATCGGCCTGACCCGGGATAAAGAAGAGTTGAACCGCCGGATCAATCAGCGTGTTGACCGGATGATGGAAGAGGGTCTTCTGGCTGAAGTTGAGCAATTGCTTCCTTTTAAACACCTCAATGCCTTGAATACCGTTGGCTACAAGGAGTTTTTTCCTTATTTTTCAGGTGAGATCCCGCTGGATATGGCCATCACCAATATCAAGACCCATTCCCGCAGGTATGCCAAACGACAGATGACCTGGTTCAGGAAGGACAAGAATATCATATGGTTTCACCCTGATCAGGAGTCAGAAATACTTAACTTTGTCCGGCAACTGAGTTCATAAAGTTCATAAAGTTCATAAAGTTTGTAAAGATCTTAAGGATTGTTTCGATTATTCTTTTGTGTGCCTTCATGGTTAATAACAAAGCATAACCAATTAAATAAATTTTCGCTATTTCGCTTTTCGCCATTTCGCTATTTATAGAACCAATTCATAAATTATCCACGTCAATATGCAATTACTCGCCGATTCCGGTTCAACCAAAACAACCTGGACCTTACTGGAGGACCGGAGGATCGTAACATCGGTTCAGACTGCAGGAATGAACCCTTATTTTATTACCTCCGAAACTGTGGAAGCCATTCTCATGGCTGACCTTGTTCCGAATATCCCTGCCGATTTTGTAAAAGAGATTCATTTTTACGGTGCAGGTTGTTCCACCGAAAATAACAACAACATGCTGAGCGATGCCATGAAGCTTTTTTTCCGGAAGGCATCGATCGCTGTTTACCATGACATCCTTGGGGCAGCTCGCTCCCTGCTCGGCAAAGAAAAAGGCATCGCCTGTATCCTCGGAACAGGCTGCAATGCCTGTTATTACGATGGAGAAGAGGTGTTTAGCAAAGTTCCGTCACTGGGTTATCTTTTCGGCGATGAAGGCGCCGGCTCGAACCTGGGAAAGACATTCATGGAGAAATACCTCAAGAATAAACTTCCTGAGGAGATCAGAACCGAGTTTGAGCAGCAATACAAATTATCACTCGAAGATATCCTCAATGCCCTTTATAACCGTCCGTTCCCGAACCGTTTTTTGGCCTCCTTCAGTGAGTTTATCGCGCCCCGGAAAAATCATCCTTTCTTTCACGACCTGGTAAAACAATCGTTCCAGGCTTTTATTGACGAACAGGTGAGGAAATACCCGGATCATGAAAATCTCACCATCAGTTTCGTGGGATCCATAGCATGGCACTATAAGGATATTCTTCTGCAAACTGCAATTGAGAATGATCTTCATGTCGGAACCATCCTGAAATCACCGATGGAAGGACTGGTCAGATTTCATCTGAATGAAGAATGAAGAATGAAACTGGAAAGGTCTGTCTCAGCTGACGAGCGTTTGTAACGCGTGCCCACGACTAAAAACTCAGCTGGCGAGCGTTTGTAACGCGTGCCCACGACTAAAAACTCAGCTGGCGAGCGTTTGTAACGAATACCCACGACTAAAAACTCAGCAGGCGCGCGTTTGTAACGCGTGCCCACGACAAAAAACGCAGGATGAATTAATCCTTCAGAATTTTTTCTACAATGGTTTCTTTACCTGATTTTATTTTTACCAGATAGATCCCTTGTGTAATATGTTTCATGGAAATGTTGAAATTCTTTGTTTTCGTGAAGGAATCAGAATAAACCGTTTCACCAAGAAAATTCAATATCTCAATTCCGTTAGATGCCTGATCGGATTCGATATTCACTATATCCGAAACAGGATTCGGGTAAATACGAACTGGTATTTTCTGTTCTTCATTGATCCCGGAATAGTAGCGGACGCAGAGGGTATCACTGGAGGGTTCGCAAATAATAGACCCGGGATTATTTGAATCCTGGTAAATTGCAGTGACATAGTAACAGTAATACCCATCTACCAAAGGAATTGTGTCATAATATCCAGTAACAGTCAGAAGGGATTGGTTTAATCTTCCATAAGGAGGCAAACTATCAATTTTCGTGCGATAAACATTGTATCCTATAAGTGTTGAACTGTCAACCTGGTCAGGATTCAGTGTTTTTCCCGTACAGGGTGTTCCCCATGTCAGGTGAACAATGTTGCCGGTCTTGCTAATGCCAAAGTCGGGAGGTTTGAAGCATACCGCATAAACATAAATGTTATCAACATCCCACTCAACAATATCTGCAGAATTATTACCGGTAGCACGAAATCCTAACCTTGCACCAATACCGCTTGATTCAGTAATGTCAATCTTGTGATGAACCCATGCTGTGGATTGATCGTTCACCAGTGTATCTTTCGGATGCCAGGTATGGTCATAATAAATCTCAATGATCAGTTTCTCCTGCAAGGTAGGGTTGTTCACAATCAGCCTGGAATCAAATTCAAAATAAACGTTTGCACATGAAAAAGCATAGTTATTCACTGGCATACTTTGCAATGTGAAACTGTAATTTGTCACAGCCGGCGTGCCGGTAAATGAAGCCGTTGGCAATGGGTTTCCCAGGCTGGTATTTATAACCCAATTTCCAGAAACAGGAATAAAGGACCACATCTGATAACCGAAAGATGCCTGGTTCCAGGGTTCATAAAAAGGGAATGGACTATCCCAGATGATGACTACCGTTCCCGATACTGCAATTGATTCGCCAAATTCACCCGGATGTCCATATGGGGTAAGCTCATAATAGGCGGTCACACTGTCGGTGAACGAGCCGAAATCATTAATGAGATCATAATAGGACAGACTATCCGGATCCGGGATGTAGTGGAGGAATGTCCCGTCACGATAAATTCTGTAACCCAGCAATCCAGATGGAGTTGTGCCACCCGGTTCCTGTGGTTTGTTCCAGTTTAATAATGCAGAATAACTGATTCCATAAATTGTGAAGTTTGTAGGTGGATAAAGTGTATACACTGGTGCGGATGATGGCAGGGGAGTTCCTGCATGCGTTACAATGCTTATAATTACAAACAGCATTACAATTACCCCTGTAAGAAGTTTGGTTATATTTTTCATAATGATGGAAGATATGATATATGAATGGATAATGAAAGAGTAAATATATTGGCCTGGTAAATATAGGAACATATATTTAACAAAACAACAACTTTATTAAATGAAAAATGAAGAAGGAAAAATGAAAAATATAAAATCCATTGAACACCGCAGGGGTGAAATTATTCTAAAATGAAAAATGAAGAAGGAAAAATGAAAAGTTCCATTGAACCCCGCAGGGGTGACATTATTCTAAATGAAAAATGAAGAATTATTATTTTTGGCGTAAATTCCTTTTCGAGCTTATCAGGATTGAATTGAGAATCAAAATAATCTCATTACAGTCGCCAAGCATTGATTGACCCATTTCCCTTGTAATATAACCTGATTCCTGTAATAATTCCAGCCAGTATCTTGTTTCCTTTGTCTCTTTTAATGCAATTTGATTTTTGGAAATAAAATCCGGTTTGGACTGACCAGCCTGAGCTTCTTCGACATTTGCCCCAATACTTGTTCCACTTTTGAGAACCTGCTTCGACAAAATAAATTCACACTTTTTACATCTTAAATATTGGGAAAGGCTGATAATCCGTATTGCAAATGAAAATGTCTTCCTGGTAATGATATTTTCTTTTTCCATGATTAATGATTATATTTTCATTAATCCGAATAAAAGAGAAAGGTAATACCCTGAATAAATGTTTTTATTAACAAAAATTCAATTTTTCATTTTTCCTTCTTCATTTTTCATTTTCAGATGAGCTTTCTGACTTTCGCCGAATAGGCATTCCATTCTTCACCAAATCGTCCCGCAAGGAATTCTTCTTCCCCTCTGATGATCTTCAGATGAACCACGAAAGTGTAAATACAAAACGCCAGGTTGATCAGGTCGGGAAAGTACAGGACGGACCCAATGCAAATGCTGAACATGCCCAGGTAAAGCGGATTACGGCTGATCCGGAAAATTCCGGTGGTTTTGAGTTTCGTCCCTTCTTGCGGGATGCCATACCGCAACGAGCTTCCGAGTTGAAGAACCGCAGGGACGAAGAGGATACACCCTATGACTAACAGAAGGGTGCCGGCCCAGGAAAGTGATGCCGGGACAGTAATATAGCCAAAGTCCGGGAAAAGTGCTTTGTAAAGAAACAGCATCCAGTTCAGAAAGAAAGAGAGTTTAGCCGTGTAGAAGAACAATGGCCGGATGGTTGGTTTCCCGGTTAGCGAATAACCATACTTCAACGAACGGATGATCACGAATATCATCACTCCTCCGATGATGCTGAAGGTGATCCAGACGATTTGGGAATGAATTTGCATGGGCAGAATGGTATAAATGAAATTAATTCTTTCCAAATATAATCATTCGCCTCATTTCAACGTCATCTTGCCATTCACCGTTATCGTTTTTAAGGCACTGACTGACAGTCCTGCACCGCTCTCTATAATAAGGTTGTGACAGGCCGCCGGGTTATTGACAACCGGAAGATAATTCCGGGCAGGGATATAGACATCTGATGATGCTGTCGGAACGAACCCATCGCCCCAGTTTGTACCCGTGTTCCAGTCGCTCAGGCTGCCAGATGTCCCGCCAATCCAGTTCCCGGGTGCTTTCACTTTAATATCATCAAGGCAGACTCCATAACCGTACTTTGCATTTCCTTCAAAGGCTATCTGGAAATAAGGCCCGGGAACGGGAAGATTTACCGAATCCTGTTTCCAGGAAGTGATCGAAGACGTATAACTGGCAAGTTGATTCCATGTTCCTCCTGAGCTTGTCCTGTAATATATCTTCAGTTGATCCTGGTCCCCTGACCAAACAGCCTGGGTGTGCCAGAAAGTTACGACGACATTGTTGTAGAGGCTGAGATCAAATACAGGGGAAATCAGCTTATCTGTATTATCCGCAGTAGTATAATCCTTCAGGCAGGCATTCCTGATCCCGCTATGAGCAGATGCCGGGATTCCGTTCCCGCATCCAAGGAGATATTGCCATGCCGGATTTGAGTTTTCTTCGTTCCAGCAACCCGGTGTAATTGCATAACCTTCGAAATCCTGGGTAACGGGCAGCATCGATATTGTTCCGCAGGATGTGGAAAAAAATGCATTATCGCCATAATAAGTGCCATTTGCGTTGGTAGCATAGGCACGCACATAGTAGCCGTTGCCGATGAGTAATCCTGAGATTGAACTGGTAAAAGTACCGGTACCGGTACCATCTGACGTATGACTGTTGGCGATTGTCGGGTTTATCGCCATACTCCAGCATATTCCGCGTGCTGTTACCGCTGAACCCCCATCAGCGGTGATGGTACCTCCTGAAGTGGCTGTCGTGGTTGTAATGGCTGATACAGCTGTGGTCGTAATTATTGCTGCCCCGGGTATAAATGTTATATCATCCCCATTGCCGGTCCCGTCGCTGTTTGTAGCAACAATCCTGTAGTGGTAAGTTGTTCCGGTTGTGAGACCTGTAAGGTTGGCCGATTCCGCTACATTGGACGAACCTGATCCGGCAGATTGGCTGCTTGTTGAATTTCCGTAAGTAACCGTTGTGCCCCATTCAAAATGATAGGTGGTGGCTAACCCATTAGGATTTACCGTTCCGTTCAGCGTTCCGGAAGTCGCAGCAATAGCCGTTGCAGCCTGCGTTATAACGATCGGAGTATTGGCGAACTTAAAGGAGGATATCTTTGTTGACCAGGGGCACCATCCTCCATAGGTTCCTACATATTCCTGTGTAGTCCAGAAAGTGATATCATCTGACGGGTCAATACTCATGGAAGAATAATCACCCCAGCGGGAATAGGAAGTCATCGATACAGTTCCTGATTGAATAAGTCCTTCCGGGATGGTCATTTGATTTAATGGATCCGAAGCTCTTCTTCCGGTATAATATATTGAAGGATGCATTGTACTGCTCGATACGGAATAGGCCAATCCGATATCTCCGATGGAATTCATCGCAATACTACCCAGCCACCTTGATTTACCATCTCCTGGCGCATACGTTGATTGCTGGTAGAGCGAAAAAGTCGAACCTGTTTTTCGGTATTCATACCATCTTATTCCTGCAATATTGCTTCCGGTATTCACCGAGTGGCAGGTGACGAATGTTTCATAACTCCCGAAATTACGGTATTGGTTTCTGAACATCAGCCTGTCGCCCAATGCATCCAGTGCAAGTGTACCCTGTTCCGCAATTGAACCTGAACCCATCATCGTATAGGCCGCCACAGGTAATGCAGTAACATAAGTAAAAGTGGAATTGAGAGGAGTGGTCCAGTCAGCGTGCAATGCCCAGATCCTTAACTCCGAAGAACCATCTATGTACGTAAAATAATCTGGTGTTCCCACTGCAGGTGGTGTTCCGTCACAATCAGAGGGCAGCATGGCCCAACATAAACTTCCTGAGCCTGAACCTGATCCTCCAAGATTTTCAGTCTTGAAATAAATCATCCTTGCGGAGGGATCGCCAACGAGCATTTTGCTCCTTTCCATAACACAACCCGCGGCTCCAACGTATGGCTGCGGGTTAGGTTGGTTAAAGTCAAACCTGTTCACTGCCATATAGTACCCATCATTCCAGACACCGATTTTCGGATAGTCGGGCATGTAGTCAAACTGGAATGCATACCGGTAATAAGACCCGGTGGGGTCGGGTGATGTAGATATTGCGATCATTTCGAATTCGGTATAGGTAGGGTAGGTTCCGCAATTTATTGCGAACTGGCTGACCAGCCAGCGGTCGGAAAAATCATCATATACGACGATGGCGTCACCATTGTTATGTCCGTTCCACGGGCCATTGAATCCACTCCATATGGTGGATGTATTGACCGGGCCGAACTGTGAAACGCCCGCCTTGTTCCATACATGGAACATGGAATTCACGATTTGCACATAATGATTCGGGCCCACATCACCAACAGGATCCGGAGGGGTTGACATTGTGATATTTGATCCGTTGCTCGTTCCGTCAAAGTTCATTAGAAGCGTACTTTCCATGGATCGGTCTGCATGGTTGTAAACAGTCTGTATCACATTATCTACATTGAATCCGGGAGGCACAGGCCTGAACTGGTTGGGCACTTCTGTTTCTACTTCGTGGAACCATTTTTTCCAGAATGGCTTTTTTTGGGGCTTCATATCACGCAAGGGGATGGATACATCCGATTTCACAGGCAATTTTACTTCCGCTGTCTGGGAAAAAACCATGACAGGACAAAGCAATATTGCGATGAGGAAGAATTGAATATATTGTTTCATGTGTTTCAAATCAGGATGAATGAAATATACCGTGTTCTTGTTTTTATCCATTCAGATAATAAAACTCCGGGAAAAAGGATTTTACCTATTATCCTGCAAAATTAATCTCAATGCGAATTTTTTCCAAATCCCTTTGCGTTAATAAATTAACACGGCTTTTAAAAAAGATTTTCAAGGAAACACCGGATGATAGAGTTTTATTACCTTTGCACTTCACACGCACACTACCTCCACACCCAAACCTGCCTTCCGCAGACAGGCACACACCCACCTCGCGGTAGTAGCTCAGATGGTAGAGCATCAGCTTCCCAAGCTGAGGGTCGTGGGTTCGATCCCCATTTACCGCTCAGAACACGAAAACGGCAAAAGTCAAAGACTTTTGCCGTTTTCTTTTAATAAGTAAT
>Ga0182021_10012129_pt1 | contig 10241 bp, 12 predicted proteins | sample 612E3MmetaG_FD_120493 | JGI IMG/M metagenome (GOLD analysis project Ga0182021, IMG submission 120493) | Permafrost microbial communities from Stordalen Mire, Sweden - 612E3M metaG (Illumina Assembly) | ecosystem: Environmental > Terrestrial > Soil > Wetlands > Permafrost | place: Sweden... | reverse complement strand
TTCTGAACGCATCGTATAATTTAGCAGGAAATGAGTCGAGATTATGCTCAAGTACATGATTGAACAAACTCATAGTAAATTTATATTTTTCTATAACCTCTTGTCGTTGCGAACTCTTATACTTTCTAGTGTCCAAAGAGACTGTCGTGATTTGATCAAAGAATTTCCACATCCTGCCTTCCACCAATATCTTATTCATATCATCTGCGTAATTACGAAGAGTCTTTGTGGAATTGTAATCATATCCTTCTAATGTGAAATCCGGTATCTTTGTTTCTTCCATAAGATAGCCTATACTTAAACCTAGTACGCTATTAGGTGTTACGTTCTTATCGCCAAAGAATCTAGGTTCTACGATGAGGTCTTTGATGGATTTTATTCTTGATTCTGCCATGATATTAGTAATTAGACTTAATTTATAAATGTTTTGTTACTAGGTAGTAGTATTTATCTACCACATCTTAAACATTCTTTTCAAAGAATACTTCTTCTGGCGCAGCCATGTATTCAATTCTTTTTCCATGTCAGTTCCGTTCTCTTCGCCGAATTTCCTCTCATCATTCCGAAATACGGTCGTATGTGCTTGATGTCGTCCATTCTTCACATTGAATGTATGTTTCTTATGCAATAATTCGTGATACACGACATAATCTAAGAATTTTTGTTCCGAGTCTGGTAATCCTTTGAATATCGTGCTGATATAAATTGAATTTGTTCCATATTCATAACTTCCAAGCTTCCTGAAACTTTCGTTTGCGAAAATCAGGTTTGGTTTTTCCATCATCCCATTGAAAAATCTTTCATTGACCCTGTTGAAGCTGACGTCAAGTTCAGGATCATTATGCTGGACTTTGGCATATTTGGATAATCCTTTCATGAAGCTCTCGTAAAGTTTCATATTGCTCGTACTTATATTTCTCAATCTGAACATCCTAATGACTAAACTTTCAATCAATCCTGTCTGTATATCTTCATCTATACTCTTCCATAAAGAGGAAAGATTGAATTCTATATGCGTTCTCGTGTATCGGACATTTGCGTTATAATTGCTGAAGTGTCCGGAATAATTCAAAATGACACGACGGTTCTGGACAAGATCCTTTGTCGCAAGAAATTCTACATTCATGAGTGCTTTTAGTGCAATCTTATCCGAAAGGTTATCCGAAGCTGTATTCATACTCTAGAAAAAATTTATTGGTTTAAGTATTTTGTTAAAAATATTTGTACAGGATGTTCGAATTTGAATTCACCATTTTCTGTAAATGCATAGAAGCATTTATTGAAATTTGGATCTCTAGGTATATCTTTAATTTTTGCCATTTCTGAGACGATTTTTTGCAGAGTATTGTAGACTATGGTATCATCCCTATAAACTACTCGAGTCAGAGAATCCAGGTTATCATAAGCGCCGTGCATAATATATTTAAGACCATACCATTTCGCTTTTTCCAACACAATTGGCGTAATAGGCTTTTCGAGTAGCGATTGTGCACAATGCCTGCTCATACCTACATCTCCTGGTGACATAAAATAAATGTCGGCAGGTTTACCCGCCCATCTAAATATTTCTTTCAATTCTTTTAGATGATTATGCTTTTCCTCTCCAAAATATACTTCAAATTCTCTGATGTGATATATGCCTATTTTCCAAGGAGTAATTGCATGTCTATCCTTAATATGCATATCTTTCATAAGAGCGTTCATGACAATATGTGCTATATCGGCTCTTAAATCCGACTTGGACTTATGTGATTCAAATGCAAAGAATGCGCTAGGAATATAATGTTCATCTTCCATATATGGGGGAATCGAATATAGTTTATATATTTATTGCTGAGTAGTAATTCACTTCCTGAAATCTTTCATAATCATTCTCTTCTGCTCTTTCTTCTCAGTAAATGCATACGGGACATAAATCTTTTTTTTAGTCTTTGGATCAAGGCCTGTATAATACATGCACGTCGATACAGTCATAGGTGTCGGTGTGAATATCTGCACTGTTTCAGCATTCTTGATTTTGCTTATGAATTTTGCAAGTTCAGCCGCGTGAGCCATCGTGGATCCAGGATGAGCAGTCATGAAATAGAATGATAGTTCTTTTTTATCTTCAGGATTCAATTCATTATTTATCGTCTCGAAACTCTTGAGGAATTTTGGTAAGTTACCATGCTTCTTATTCATGAGTCCAAGTATTTCATCATGGATATGCTCTGGCGCAATCTTTAGTGTGTCTGCAGTATGATACGTAACGAGCTCCTTCAGGTATTCTTCAGTGCATAAATCGAATCTTACTCCGCTCCTTACATATATATGTTCGACTCCTGGAATTGCGCGTGCCTTTCTCATTAATTTTATAAGTCTCTGATTGTCGCGTTCCAGTTTATGGCAATCGATGCATGATCCTTGACATCCGTCACAATCCATACCATACATATTTGCTGCAGGCCCTCCCAAGTCATCTATATTTCCTGTGAAGTATCCTAGTGTCGTCATATGCTCTATCTCGCGTAATATTGATTCTTCAGATCGTGATATTATCTTGTCTCCTTGAGTAAGATTCAGAGAGCAGAAATGGCATTTTCCGATGCATCCTCTGTGTGTTACGACGCTGAATTCGAAGCCTCGCAAGTGCCTGATTTCATTAGGTATCTCTCTTGTGAATCCCAATTCATAATATTCGTCTAAATCTGAAGATGTATATTTTGGAGATGTATATTGTAGTACATATCTATCGGTTACTTTTTCTGCAAGATTCATATTATTCGAGAATAGATTCTGCATGTCACAGAAACTTTCTTTTGATTCCAAAACTTGTTCGTGGCTTGGAAGTTCAATGAACTTTTCTTTTCCGGAAAGGACAGGAATTGTTTTAGACATGATGCAAGTTCCAAAGATTCCCGTCAAATGAGTCCTTGCTTTTATCACATCATATTTATTGTCTGCACATTTATCGTCTAAATATGCTTCTTTCAATCTGTCTGCAACTTCCAGTATCTGTTTCTCAGAATTTCCGTAACATAATATGTCTGCTCTAGAATCAACAAGTATTGGTTTTCTTAATTTATTATCCCAATAATCGTAATGCGTGAATCTTCTAAGTGTCGCTTCCGTTCCCCCTAATACTATTATTGAATCCTTGAAATGTTTTCTCACCCAATTACTATATACGATTATTGCTCTATCTGGAACATGCCCATTGACCCCTTCATCACGTGGATCATCAATCCTTAATCTTTTCAGAGCATTATAATTCCTTAGCATTGAATCCATGCTCCCTGAAGTCAAACCGAAGAATAATCTTGGCCTACCAAGTTTTTTTACGTCCTCGTCAGAATATGGCATCTCTATTATCCCTACAATATATCCGTGCTTCTCAAGCCAGCGTTTGAGTATAGCTATGCCTGACAATGGATGGTCAAAGAATGCTTCGCCTGTTATGAAGATAACATCGTATATCATATGCATAGAAATTCGGGTCGGTTGAAATAGTTTACTAAAGTAAATTCTTGCAAGAGCTTTGCTACTAGTTAGTAGTTAATAAATCGTAATCTTTTTAAATATGTATATTGTCCTAAATATATATCTATTACGCATGAAGTGCAACGATATACTAAGAAGTAATATTAGGTTAAAAATTGTAATAAAATATTTGAGAGGAATATAAAATGGATAAAGAAGAAGAATTGAAACGATTAAAAAAAATATTAGAAAGTATTAGAGGTAAAACAGGTGATGATTCTCTGTTTAATATAAATAATCCGTCAGATGGACCTTATATCATCAACAATCCTGATTTAAGCGGCTACAGAACTAATCCACACCAACATGATATCAATATGGATTTCTTTAATGGAACTTTTGGACCACATGCTTTTGACCCAGGACGTAGTAGATACGGTGATCCTAGAGAAGCATCAGGGACTTCATTTCATCCAGGCGCTCCGTTCGGTTCATACAGTTATTTTCATCCGCCTTTTACGCACGATATATTCGAAGATATGGGTATGGGATCCATAGTTGGCGAAAAGATATATTGTAGGAATGCTTATACTGGTAGCAAAGGAGATGTTGCTGATGTAGTATTGATAATCCCTTTTGGCTATCAAACAAAGTCAAGGATAAATAAGTAGAATTAAAATACTTACAGATTTAGTTTTATTTTTTTTCTCCTTATTCTTTCCTCATCTCGTATCTAAGGATTGCTGCTATCTTTCCAATCTCTCTTAATTGGACTCCTTCACGCGTCTCGACAGAGATAAGATAGACTTTAGAATTCATTTTCTCGGCTTCAACTGTAAATTCATCTATCACTTCATCGTCTAAAGATTCGCTTAATAGTAGAATGTCAACTGCACCGAATTTGATGTGATTCATGACTTCATCTTTTCCATAGCTCGCTTTTCCTGGCTGTTTTCCTAGGGTGTCAAAGAATCTCTGCATTATCTTCTTTTCTTCATTGATTTCTTCTTCAGCGAGTATATCGTCAGATTTTTCAACAAGTTCTTGCAATCCGAATTCTTCAGTATATGATAAGTCTTTTATTCCTATTATCTTTTTCTTGACTTCATTAGTTATGTATGGTCCATCTGCAAATTCGTATTTTGTAGGACCAGGACCGCCTATGATTATTCCTTTCAAGTCCTCGCCCATATTCAAGAATTGGTCTTTCATCATCTCGCCAATCTTTTTATAAAATGCTTTTGCTGCTAGTTCTCTGTTCTGTGCGAATCTTACTGAGGACTGACCGCCTGCTTTCATCTTTCCTGGGACCATAGAATCTTCTTTGACAAGTGGAATTATAGTTTTACCCTTCAATATTGCAATCAAAGCATCTCTCTTATCCATGACGACGAGTCCATAAGTCGTCCTGTCTGATGCCATTTCTTTCAATGGGTCTAGAATGAATTCTTTATCACATCTATATATTCTGATATTTATTGGTGATGGAGGTTCTAATGACCATACACGATAGTCTTGTGAACCTTCACGGTCTGCTACATTTCCAGCAAAAGCCACAAGTCCATATGGAGGAGTTCTACTGACCAGCTTTAAGTGTTGAACCATCTTCTCCAACGCGGCAATGACGTTGTCTCTTGTTCCCTTGCTCTTGATATTCGTGGCAGTTCCTTGCTCTTGCTGTAGATGCTGTATAACGCCATTCAAATCATAACCTGAAGGCACGTATACACTAACAAGTTCAGTATGTCTTCCCTTGAAGTTCTCTAATTCTTTGACGAAGTGCTTCAACTTCTGTCTTTGTTGAGGCGTTATTTTTCCCTTTCCTTCTTTTACACCAGGTGTAGCCATGTTATTAGGACCTTAAGATTGTTTTTAAATGTAGTGGAAAAAAATCAGATTGAAATAAATTGACTATGAAACTATAGAACAAACATGCTATGCACGCTTCTTAAACATATTTATCAATTTGTAAAATATAATTATGTGCCTGTCTTCATCGAGCCTGCAGATTGGCTGATTCCTCATGTGCGCGGTGTAGACCATAGATATGTAGTATTCATCGAGACTGGTAAATTGCCTCCAGAACATAGGCATTTCGTTAATAAGTGGCAGAAATGATGAGTTGCCGAAATATAATATTAAGAAAATATGCTTAAAAGAAAAAAATAACTATCGTCATAAATATTTGGTATAGTAATAGAATTATTCTTTATTCAACGATCTCTAGTTCTCGAGTGAGTTCTTCAGCAGACGAATAATACTTTTCTGTAATCATCTGCAACGAGCTTGTTATTTTGCTTTCTGGTCCATCTCTCATTGCTATTTCAAGTATATATTGTTTTTTTGCGGGATAATGCAGATTCTGTATAAACTCATCTAACTCTTCATATTCAATTCCCATGTTGTTGTTGACGTCTCTATAGTCTTTATCAGTGTCTTTGTCCATTTCTTTTTTTGTGTAGATGATTTCTCCTTTAGATTCGTTTTTAACTGCAGTAGTTTCTGCTTTCCAACTTATATTTTCTATAATTCCACCTCTGTATAATCAGGAATGTTGTTTCTTTCTGTTGAATTACTATTAGGAATAATCTCCATAATATTGTTATTTGTCTAAATTCTTAAGGACTGCTATTCCCTGTGGCTCCTGTTGCTCCCGTGGCTCCAGTTGCACCTGTAGCTCCCGTTGCTCCAGTATTACCTGTCGCTCCTGCACCGCCTGTTGCACCAGTATCGCCTGTCGCTCCAGTTCCAGTAGCTCCCGTTGCTCCAGTTGCGCCTGTCGCTCCTGCACCGCCTGTTGCACCAGTATCGCCTGTCGCTCCAGTTCCAGTAGCTCCCGTGGCGCCAGTTGCGCCTGTCGCTCCCGTGGCACCTTTAGTCGGTGTTGATGGATACACATTCTGAGTACATCCTACTAAGAAAAGTCCTATCGCAACAATAAGTATAAATATACCTAACTGATATTTTTGTCCAGTCATTATTACCACCCCGGTTGTTATAAAATAAAGAAGGTAAGTGCATATAAAAATATATGGTAGAGATTGTCAATCAAAAAAACAATAATTCATTGCAAATATCAATCAATACTGCATAAAATCGATTTTTGGAATTAGGATATTGAGTAAATCCTACTAGCTTTATCTTGCGTCATTATTATGTCGGCAATTCTTTACACGTCTCTACAATAGTAATTTTCTATAATTTTATAAATAGCGCTTTCTTTCTGTCATCTGAGAGGTGTGGGAGTTGGCGTATGAATTGTTTCCCAGAAAAAACCGTAAAAGACAGGTTTGAAGACCCTTTTTTACTTTCTATCAGATTTAGAGGACAGATATGTAATTCTATAGATGAGATTGCAGACATAATGGCCAAGCAGTATCCTGAACTACCTTTTTTTAATTATCAATTGAATCCTGTCGTATCTGATAAGTTCGATTTTGTTTCTGTGCCTTTTGGTTATGTTACTGCAGATGTTGGCTCGGCAAGATTTCATAATGAGGAATATTTAGGATTTAAACTCGATTCAGAGCCATTCTATAGATTAGGTCCTCCACATCTTGAGCCTAGTAGAGAAACCGCTTGTGTTGGGACAGTCAAAGGTCATAGGTTGTATGAAAGTCCTGAAAAGAAGAATGAACTGCTCAGTCATAGCGATTTATGATTTATCTAGAATTTAAGAATTTGATTCCTCGAAATGGGTTCATACCCCGGAGTTCTGCTCCGATTGGGATTTTTTATTTAATTTTATAATCATCTAATTTCAAAAAATTTCAAAAAAATAAAATATACTCACGCGTAATTTATTTACAGAAAATTACATCGTTCTCTTATCCGACGTTCGCTAATTCGCGAGTAAGTTCATCAGCTGACGAATAATATTTTTCTGTTATCATTTGCAGAGTGCTGGATATCTTACTGTCATTTCCGTCTCTCATTGCAGAATCCAAAATGTCTTGTTTCTTTGCAGGATAATGCAGATTCTTGATGAAAGAATCTAGTTCAGCCCTATAAGGGTTCTTGATGTCTCCTTTTATTTCTTTGTTCAAGTTCTTATTTTTGTCGATATCGGCTTTCCAATCTTTTTCTGCTTTCATATCTTTTTTTGTTTCATCTGCGTTTGTTTTCTGACTGATATTTTCTGTCGTTTTCATTTTATTCTGTTCCCTTTCATTATTGTCGTTATCTTGTGTTATATCTGTCTTCATTTTATCAGTTTCTTTTTTCTCGTTTTTATTTCTCATATTTCCACCTCCACAATGGATAAAAATGTTGTTTCTTCAAATTTAAGTTATTAGCAAGAATAATCTTAATACGCTAAATGATGCAAATTTTTGTTTGTTCATAAAGTACCAATTCGTAGGTTATCAATTTCTTAAGACAATTATAAGAAACTGGCTAGATATAAAAACCTATAGTAGGGTTTATCAATCAAAAAAATGATTTTTCATTGCAATTATCAATAAACAAGGATTAAATATTTTTTTATGGACCAGATAACCAGATATATATTTATACTTTATTTAGAATATGATTTTGAATAATCAATAGTTTACAATTTAGGTATCAATTATTGTCTCGAAATATTGTTAGTGATTTCTTGATACATTAGAAGTCGGAAAAGTCTTTGATCCACAATTCTTGACAAATTTTATAAACGCAAGAGATTATCTAAAACAATGGATTTACAGCATGCAATAGGTCATTTCAAATATTCTGCAGGGAAAATTGATGTCGTAGCCTATTATAACGATATAGAATCTGTGAATATCACTAGAAAATTAGTCGAGAAATCGTTAAGCAGTGATTCGCCTAAAGATGAAGCAACAAAATTCATAGATTTTGGTCTTCTGAAAGAACTGCGATGGCCTCAATATCGTGAAAAGTTGATACATGCAAACCTGCTGCTAGTAAAAAAGGTCGTATCTGAATCAGTAAGCACTGATACTCATATCATACAATCAATCAACGCAATCTCTGAACTCGACAAAGTGTGCAACACTCTTGTAAAACGAGTTCGTGAGTGGTATGGCTATTATTATCCTGAACTTTCACGTGCAACTCCAGATAATGAGCAGTTCATAAAAAAGATATTGCAGAAGACTAAAGAAGAACACATGCTAGAGAATAATGAGACTGTATCTATGGGTCCTATGGTCGGAGCATCAATCACAGAAAATGATCTTAATGTTATCCTAGCATTTGTTCGTCAAGTGGACGATATGTATCTAGAACGTGAAAGATTGATAACATTCATCGACAATACTTTGATGGTATATTGTCCAAACATGTATACAATAACAGGCGGGTTGATTGGTGCAAAGCTTCTTGAGAAGGCAAAATCATTAAGGCATTTAGCGATGATGCCATCATCTACAATCCAATTATTAGGAGCAGAAACAGCTTTATTTAGACATTTAAGAAATAAGAGTATAAGACCTCCAAAACATGGGCTAATAATAAGTCATTCATTTGTTATGAATGCAAAACGAAATAATAAAGGATCGGCAGCAAGGATGCTCTCTGCAAAGATATCAATAGCCGCTCGTGTGGATTATTTCAAGGGAGAATTCATAGGAGACCAATTAAAAGAAGATTTGGATAAGAAAGCGAAACAATAAATTATGGGAATAAAATGCCAGAAATAAACCAATTCAAACATTTCAAGGGAGTCTTTGAGATAAAAAGCAAAGGAAGGACTACTTTATTGACTAAGAACTTGACTCCTGGAAAGATTGTTTATGGTGAATTCTTGTTCTATGACACTGATGAATCTGGAAAAAAGATTGAATATAGAGAATGGAATCCTAAAAGATCCAAACTTGGCGCAGCATTGATGAAAGATGTCAGTCAGATAGGGATGAAAGAAAATGATTATATATTATATCTTGGATGTTCTACAGGAACCACAGTAAGTCACGTCTCCGATATCGTGGGAGAGAAAGGATTGGTATTCGCATTGGATTTCGCACCAAGAGTATTGCGAGACATGGTATTTGTCGCTGAAGACAGGAAAAATATTGCTCCGATAATGGCTGATGCAAATAAGCCGGAGATGTATGCGCATCTTATATGCGAAGTTGATACAGTATTCATGGATATAGCTCAGAAGAATCAGGCCGAGATATTTATCAAGAATTGCAAACTATTCCTAAGACCGGGCGGTTTTGGATTATTGGCATTAAAGGCAAGAAGTGTTGATGTCACAAGAAACCCGAAAGATATATTCAGAGAAGTGAGAGCGAAGTTAGAGAGAGAACTTGTGATTGTAGATTATAGAGAGTTATCTCCATTCGAGATGGATCATGCATTTTTTGTTGTCAAAAAGAAAGATGAAAGTATAGTCAAGAAGAAAGATGAGATTCCTGTGAAGAAGAAATAATTCTATACTTTTTCTACAATATTTCTACCATCTTTTCGTCATTCAAGAAAAATTTATAAACAAGCTATCTCAATATATACATATATTCAGTAATTAATTTATTTAATATCGATTGAGAGGTATGAGAATGAATAAACAAGTAAAAATGTATATCCCAATTATAATAGGAGCAGTGATTATTATTGTGGCTGTAATCCTTCTTTTGGTCGCAGGAAGATCCGGATCTAATAAAGTACCTATAGTACAGCAAGTTCATAACACAGTTGGAAATACATCTGACACCACAACGACTACTCCTAACATACCTGATACAACTACTAATACTACTCCAGATACTAATAGTATGCCTCCTCCAGTTCCTCCAGAACCAACAGTTCCATCTAACCCAACAACGCCTGTTTAT
>Ga0182021_10012128_pt1 | contig 10241 bp, 4 predicted proteins | sample 612E3MmetaG_FD_120493 | JGI IMG/M metagenome (GOLD analysis project Ga0182021, IMG submission 120493) | Permafrost microbial communities from Stordalen Mire, Sweden - 612E3M metaG (Illumina Assembly) | ecosystem: Environmental > Terrestrial > Soil > Wetlands > Permafrost | place: Sweden... | reverse complement strand
GGCCGCCCAACTCGCGGATGCCGACCTCGAAGGAGACGCGGGTGCGCGTGGAGGATTTGGAGAATAGCATGGCCCAGGTTTGACCGGCCAGCGGCAGCCTGGCATGGCGCCCGCGTTCCTTTTTGAGGCTCACGGTGTCCGCCAGGATGGTGTCCATGTCCGCCCAGGCCAGTTCTTCAATGCTTAACAGATGCTTCATATTAGTTCAGCCCGCCAGCTTGACCACAACCGACTCAATCAGGCTCAACCCTTCCTCCGCCTCGCTCGGGCGCAAGTTGAGCGGCGGCAGGAAACGCATAATCTGCCCGCCGGCCGGAATCGCCAGCAGCCCGGCGGCGTGCAGGAGATTCGCGAAACGGACCGCCTGAGTTTTGGCGCCGTCGCCCGGCAGGTTGGGAATATTGGGCGCCAGCTCGATGCCCAGCATCAGGCCCAGGCCGCGCACGGCCTGGATGACGGTGGGATACTTGTTGGCGAGCTGCTGCAGGCCCGTTTTTAGGAGCTCGCCCACCCGGCGCGCATTATCGGCCAGCTTCTCGCGCTGGATTACGTCAAGAATCTTCAGAGCGACGGCACAGGCCAGCGGCGAGCCGCCATAGGTTGTGCCGTGGGAGCCCGCGCTCAGCAGGTCCGCGTAGGGCGCCCTCACCCAGAACGCGCCGATGGGGAATCCGCCGCCCAGGGACTTGGCCATCGAGATGCCATCGGGCAGGAACGAGTCGCCCCCCGGCACGCCTTCGAGGATGCGCTGGAAGCTTTGGAAGCGTCCGGTGCGGAAATGGCCGCATTGCACGCTGTCCATGAACAGCAGGAGTTTCTGTTCATCGCACAGCCGGCGTAAGCCGAGCAGGTATCCCGGCGTGGCGGGCACGACGCCGCCCTCGCCTTGAATGCCCTCAATCATGATGGCGACGGTCGCAGGCGAGAGCGCGGCGCGCATCGCTTCGAGGTCGTTGTAGGGCACCTGCCGGAAGCCCGGCACCATTGGCTCGAACCCTTTCTTGATCTTTTCCTGCCCGGTGGCCGCGATGCCGGCGAGTGTCCGGCCGTGGAAGGAGTTCAGGGTGGTGAGGATTTCGAAGCGGCCTTCGTCGTGGCCGAACTTCCTGGCCAGCTTAAACAGGCCCTCGTTGGCTTCGACGCCGCTGTTGCAGAAGAAGCATTTGCCGGAGCCGATGAGACTGACCAGCGCCTGCCCCAGCCGCCCCTGCGGCTCGTGGTAATAGAAATTCGAGGTGTGGATGACTTTGCGCGACTGCTCAACCAACGCCTCAATAATGGCCGGGTGCGCGTGGCCGAGGGAACTGACGGCAATGCCGCCGCCCAAGTCGAGATAACGCCGGCCCGTGAGGTCGTAGAGATAGCTGCCCGAACCGTGGCTGAGCACGATGTCGAATCGGCCATAACTGGGCACGACGTTCTGCTGGAAGAGCGCCTGCACCGCCGCCACTTCATTGCGGACGACGGGCGGCGGCGGCGGAACAATGTCTTTCATGGTCTGCACGTCAAATGAAACAGGGAAATCATTAGCAGGAGTTGCTGCGGAGGGAAGCGGAATGTTGGCTAAATCGAATTACTTTTAGGTTGCCATTTGCTTCGGAACTGTTCTAATGGATAGCACTTTCGCGGATAACGTGAAAGCTGGACTTCAAGAGATCAAATGCGGCCGAGACCAACATTGAAATGAGAGAGGACTAGCCCTTATGAAAACTCACATGCCGCGCTCACTCGCACTTTCCGCTTCGCTTCTTGTTTTCGTCACCGGGAACTTCGCTTTCCTGCCGTCAGCACTCGCTCGGAGAGCTCAAGCCGGCGCGGCGGTCTTGGCTGGACTGCCGGGGACCGCCAAAACCCAACTGCTGCCCGCCCACATCTCGGCAGTGGTGGCGGGCTTACAGCCGATTGAGCGGCTGTCAGCCACCAATCGCCTCAACCTGGCCATCGGATTGCCGCTGCGCGATCGGGAGGCGCTCGCCCGGTTCCTAGAGCAACTTTATGACCCGGCCCACCCCAATTACCGACATTACCTGACGCCGGAAAAGTTTGCCGCCCGGTTCGGCCCTGGCGAACAAGACTACCAAGCGGTGCTCACTTTCGCTCAATCCAATGGCTTGACGGTGCGCCAGACGCACCCGAATCGGACCCTGGTTGATGTTGCCGGCTCGGTGGGCGATATCGAGCGCGCTTTGCACGTAACTCTGCGCGTCTATCAGCACCCGACCGAAGGGCGGACGTTCTATGCGCCAGATGGCGAGCCAGCGCTGGACCTGGCGGTGCCGTTGCTGGGCATTCGCGGGCTGGACAACTATTCGCTGCCCCGCCCGCGTCTCCAAGCCAGGCGCCTTGAGCAACCGCCTGGGGCCACCCCTAATGCCGGCTCCGGTCCCAGCGGCACCTACATGGGGCAGGATTTCCGGGCGGCATACGTTCCCGGCTCGGCTCTCACCGGTGCCGGGCAGGTCGTGGGCCTAGTGCAGTTCGACGGTTACTATGGCAGTGACATTGCCTACTATGAGAGCCAGGCCGGGCTGCCCAACGTGCCGCTGACCAACGTGCTGCTGGACGGGTTCACCGGCACGCCTACGGGGTTTGGTGGAGAAGTTGAGGTGTGCCTGGACATCGAAGCATCTGTTTCGATGGCGCCGGGGCTGGCGGGGGTGATCGTCTATATGGCCGGGCCTTACGGCAACTGGCACGATATTCTGAACCGAATGGCCACCGACAACCTGGCCAAGCAACTGAGTTGTTCGTGGTATATGCCCGGTGGCGGAGCTGATCCGGTGGCGGACCAGATTCTCCAACAGATGGCCGCGCAGGGCCAGTCCTTCTTCAACGCCTCGGGCGACTACGATGCGTTCACCGGTCCGGTGGATTTTCCGGGGGAGACGCCCTACATCGTGCAGGTGGGCGGGACGACACTCACGACGAGCGGGCCGGGCGGCGCCTGGGTATCGGAAACGGTATGGAACCGGGGAGGCGGCATTGGCAGTGGAGGCGGGATCAGTACCCGGTATGCAATACCGAGCTACCAGGCCGACATCAGCATGACGCTCAACCAGGGCTCAACGACGATGCGGAATATCCCCGACGTGGCGTTGACGGCGGAGAACGTGTATGTGCGGGCCGATGGGCAGGATTACAGCGTGGGGGGCACGAGTTGCGCGGCGCCGTTGTGGGCGGGGTTCACGGCGCTGGTCAATCAGCAGGCGGTGGCCAGCGGAAGGCCGGTGGTGGGGTTTATCAACCCGGCGGTGGATGCGATTGGCCACGCCGCCACCTACACGGCTTGCTTTCATGACATCACGACGGGCAACAACACCAGTCCGAGCAGCCCGACGAAGTTTTACGCGGTGGCGGGCTACGATTTGTGCACGGGGTGGGGCACGCCGGCGGGGCAGAGCCTGATCAACGCGCTGGCAACGCCCGATCCGCTGCTCATGAGCCCTGCGGGGCTGGCCTTCAGCGGCAGAGTCGGCGGCCCGTTCAGCCCGAATCCGGGGTGGCTGACGTTGACGAATACAGGGACCAACGCACTGAGCTGGACGCTGGTAAATACCTCAGCCTGGTTTAACGTGTCGCCCACCAGCGGGACGCTGGTGCCGGGCGGGGCGGCGGCCAGCGTGTCGGTTTCGGTGGATGCCTCAGCCAAAGCGCTACCCGCCGGGGTCTATCCGGCTGTGGTTGCGGTCACCAACCTGACCAGCGGCGTAGCGCAGACCTGCTCAATGGCCTTGAGCGTGGCGGCGCTGAGTATGGCGGATGACTTCGATCCCGATCTAGACTTGACGCAGTGGTCGAGTTTTGGCGGCGTGGTGGGCAGCACCGTGTTGGCGACCAATTACGGCGGCAGCGTTTCGGCGCCCAACTCCCTGTGGTTCGGAGACGGCCACAGCCGGTTTGCGACCACGGTTCCCATCAACACGAGTGGCGGCGGTCAGATTGGGTTCTGCCTCCGCCTGGCCGATGGTTCAGCCTGGCCTTGGGCGTTGGTGGACAACCTTCCGGCCGAGGGCGTGGTCCTGGAAAGCTCAACCAATGGCGGCGGGAACTGGACGGTTCTCGGTAACTATGACACCCCGGCCTATTACCGCTGGACCGGGGTGGTGCTGCCCATCCCGGCGGTGGCCCAGGGGCCGGCGGTGGTGTTCCGCTGGCGGCAACTGAGCAACAGCGGGACCAATTACGATCACTGGGCCTTGGACAACGTGTTCATCGGCACCGGGCCGCTGCCGCCGCGGATCGTGATGGACCCGCAAGACCAGAGCGTGGCAACGGGCAACACCGCCACCTTGAGCGTGGCGGCCCTCGGCACTCAACCGCTGACTTATCAGTGGCTGTTCAACGGCACCAACCTCGACGGGGCAACGGGCACCTCGCTCGTTTTAACCGGCGCGCGGCTCTCGGACGCTGGCACTTATTCGGTCTTCTTTTCCAATAGCGTCGGAACGGCCATGAGCTCGAATGCCGTGCTGACGGTCTATGTTCCCGTCTGCACGCCACCAGCCTCAGGTCTAGTGAGTTGGTGGCAAGGGGAAGGCAGTGCGAGTGACTGGACCGGCAGCAACAACGGAGTCCTGGAGGGAGGGGTAGGGTTTGCGGCCGGTGAGGTCGGCCAGGCCTTCACCTTTAATGGCACGAATGCCGATGTGCGGGTGCCGGCCTCGACCAGCCTCAATGTGGGACTGGCAGACGGATTCACTATCGAGACTTGGATCAACCCGGCGGACATCACGCAACGACGGCCCTTACTGGAATGGAACGACGGCAAGTTCGGGGTCAACTTCTCGCTGGCCGACGGCGCGGGCGCCGGCCCTGGATCACTGTTTATTGACGTAAAAGACACCGGCCTCCATGACCACTTCTTCAGTACCCCAGGGGGGCTGATCGCGTCCAACGTCTGGCAGCACGTGGCAGTCACCTATATCCGGAGCACCGGCAACACGGTCCTTTACCTTAATGGGCTGGCGCTGGTGCAGGCGACCCTGGGGGCGTTCACACCGCGAACGATCGGGGATTTGTATTTTGGGCTGCGGCCCTATGATGGGGGTGCTGGGGCACGCTTTGTGGGTTTGATGGACGAAGTCAGCTTGTATAGTCGCGCGCTTTCTGCCGCCGAAATCCAGGCCCTCTACAATGCCAGCAGCGCAGGCAAATGTGTGACCGGCACTCCGCCGTTTATCTCCACGCAGCCTGCCGACCAGACAGTGGGGATGGGGGGCACGGGGACCTTTAGCGTAGCGGTCGGAGGCACTCCTCCACTGAGCTACCAGTGGCGTTTTAATGGCACGAACCTTGCCGGGGCGACCAGTCTCATGCTCGTGCTGGCCAATGTGCAGTTCCCCAACGCCGGCATATACTCAGTGGTGGTGACGAATCTGGCCGGGTCAGTGACCAGTTCCAATGCGCAGTTGATGGTCACTCCTTCCTTGCCTTGCGCGCCTCTGCCTGCGGGGCTGGTCGCTTGGTGGCGCGGGGAAGGCGATGCGAGTGATTCAACCGGCACCAACAACGGGGTTTTGGAGGGAGGCGTGGGGTTTGCGGCCGGTGAGGTCGGCCAGGCCTTTACGTTCAATGGCACCAACGCCGACGTGCGGGTGCCGGCCTCGGTCAGCCTCAATGTGGGATTGGCAGACGGATTTACCATCGAGACCTGGATCAACCCGGCGGACATCACGCAGGGACGCCAAGTGGCGGAATGGAACAACGGCACGTTCGGGGTCACCTTTGCGGTCGCCGATAGTTCCGGGGCTGGCCCTGGATGTCTGTTTATTAGTGTGAAGGATACCAGTCTCAAGGACCACTACTTCAGTGCTGCGGCAGGGCTGCTGGTGTCCAACCTCTGGCAGCATGTGGCGGCCACTTACGTGCAGAGCAATGGCAACACGGTTCTATATATTAACGGGGTGCCAAGGGCACAGGTGACCCTGGGGGTGTTCACCCCGCGGACCATTGGGGATCTGTATTTTGGGGTGAGGCCATCACAGGAAGGAGGTCCCCGACGCTTCGTGGGTTTGATGGACGAGGTCAGCCTCTATAACCGGGCTCTGACCGCAGCGGAAATTCAGGCCATCTACAATGCCAGCAGCGCGGGTAAATGTCTGACGGGCACGCCGCCCTTCATCTCCGCACAGCCCGCCAGCCAGACGGTAACCATCGGGAGCACGGTGGCATTTACCGTAACGGCCGGGGGCACTCCTCCCTTGAGTTACCACTGGTGCTTTGATGGCACGAACCTCGCCGGGGCGAGCAGTTCTGCGCTGGTGTTAACCAATGTGCAGTTGGCCAATGCGGGCAGCTACTCGGTGGTGGTGACCAATCTGGCAGGTTCAGCCACGAGCTCCAATGCGCAGTTGACTGTCTTTCCTGCCTCGGCCTGCGTGCCCGCGCCCTCCGGTTTAGTGAGCTGGTGGCGCGCGGAAGGGGATGCGAGTGACTCACTCCGCACGAACAACGGCGTCCTGGAGGGAGGTGTCGGCTTTGCGGCGGGTGAGGTCGGCCAGGCGTTCACCTTTAATGGCACCAACGCCGATGTGCGCGTGCCGGCCTCGGCCAGCCTCAACGTGGGGCTGGCCGACGGGTTTACCATCGAAACCTGGATCAACCCGGCGGACATCACACAGGGACGCCAGGTGGTGGAATGGAACAACGGCTCGTTCGGGGTCACCTTTGCGGTCGCCGATGCTGCCGGCGCCGGCCCTGGATCACTGTTTATTAGTGTGAAGGATACCGGTTACAAGGATCACTTCGTCAGTACTGCGGCAGGGCTGCTGGTTTCCAACCTCTGGGAGCATGTGGCGGCCACTTACGTGCGGAGCAATGGCAACACGGTACTCTATATTAACGGGGTGCCGAGGGCACAGGCGACCCTGGGGGTGTTCACCCCCCGCACCATTGGGGATCTGTATATTGGGGTGAGGCCATACGACGGAGGTCCCCGGCGTTTCGCGGGATTGATGGACGAGGTCAGCCTGTATAACCGTGCCCTCTCAGCCACCGAGATTTCTGCCATCTACAGTGCGGGCAGTGCCGGCAAGTGCGGGCTTGGGCCTTCGATCCTGACGCCGCCGCAGAGCCAGACCGTGGAGTGTTCCTCCAACGCCACCTTTGCCGTGACTGCTTCAGGCCTGCCACCATTGGCCTATCGGTGGTACTTTGGCGCAAACCTTATCCCTGGCGCAACCAACACGCTGCTCACGCTGACCAACGTCGGTTTTGCCCAAGTGGGCAACTACTCCGTCGTCGTCACCAATGCCTACGGCAGCGCCACCGGCGGGCCGGCGGTGCTGACGGTCGTGGACACTATCCCACCGACGATCCTCTCCTGCGCCTCCAATCGCACGCTCTCGGCCGGCGCCAACTGCACCGCCACCTTGCCCGACCTAACCGGCGAAGTGGTTGCCACGGACGCCTCCGGCCCAGTCACGGTGACCCAGAATCCACCCCCCGGCACGCTGCTGGGCCTAGGGTTAACCAACATAACCTTCACCGCGCGAGATTCCTCCAGCAACGCCTCCGTTTGCGCCAGCAGCCTCACGGTAGTGGATACCACCCCGCCGTTCGTTCTGGCCTGCGTGCTGGAGCTAACGCTGGGCTTCGACACTAACTGCCAGGCGCTGCTGCCCGACCTGACCACCACTGACTATATTATTGCCAGCGACAACTGCAGTTCGGTGAGCGTGGCCCAAGCGCCCCCGGCAAACACGGCTATGCCCGTCGGCACTAACACGGTGGTCCTGACCGTGTCCGACGCCGCCAGCAACCAAGCGACGCGCGCCGTCGCCGTCATTGTGCCGGGCGAGCCGCACATTGCGGTGCAACCTGCAAATGTCGCTGTGGCCGCCAGCAGCAATGCCACATTCAGCGTCACTGCCTGTGGGGCCAACCCGCTGGTTTACCAGTGGCAGCACGCGAGCACGAACGTCCCCAATGGCACAAATGCTGTCTTGCTCCTCAGCAGTGTCAAAACGAACGACGCGGGAGATTACCGGGTAGTGATTGCCAACCCCGCTGGGGCGATCACCAGCGTCGTGGCCACGTTGACTGTTCTGCGGCCCCCCGTCATCACCCGCCAACCCAGGAGTTTGGCAGCGGCCCCAGGCGGCAGCGCCAGCTTTTCGGTCTCAGTGCAGGGGCTTGCGCCCTTCGCCTACGAGTGGCAAAAGAACGGCTCGCCTCTTGCCGGCCAGACCAAAGCCAGCCTCGCCATTACCAACGTGCAATCCCCGGATTTTGGGACATACACGGTCGTAGTTACGAACGCGTACGGAGTGGTTCTGAGTGACGCAGCGATGTTGACCCTGGCCGTTTCACCCCTCATCACATCCCTCGGTTGGAACACAGCGACGCTCATGCTCACGGTTCCCACCGAGGTGGGGCCAACCTACGTCCTGGAGTACAAGGACAGCCTGGAAGATACGCAGTGGAACGTACTGACCACGATCGCCGGGACCGGCTTGCCGATTCCCATAACCGATAACGGCCTGACGAATACGACGAGGTTTTACCGCGTCCGAGTCCGATAATCCGGCGGCTTGTTTCCCACGGCGAACGCAGCCGAGTTCCTGGCGTCTTGCTGCCACACCGTCACCACAACCCGGAATTCTCCCCCGTCGCGGCTCGGACGGAGAGGGGCGTGGTAAGGGTTATTGAGTTATTGACTCGCAACGGGATTTCATATTCACTGCCCTTATGCAATTTGAGAGTCTTAAAGTCTATTGCGACCTGGTCGAGACCAAGAGCTTCACCAAAGCCGCTCAAGCCAACAACGTCACGCAGTCCGCGGTCAGCCAGACGATCAGCGCCCTGGAGGCCCATTTCGACTCGCGGCTGGTCGAGCGCAGCAAGAAGAACTTCCGGCTGACGTCGGAAGGGCAGGTGCTTTACGATTACAGCAAACGGCTGCTGCAAACTTACAGCGTCATCCACAGCAAGATGCAGGAGCTCAAACACGTGGTCTCCGGCCCCATTCGCATCTCCACCGTCTATAGCATTGGCCTGCACGATCTGCCGCCGTACATCAAGCGCTTCCTCAAAGAGTATCCTTCGGTGAACGTCCACGTCGAATACCGCCGCGCCAACCAGGTCTATGAAGATGTGCTGGGGAACATTGTGGATCTCGGCCTGGTGGCTTATCCGGTTCATGACTCCCGCTTGGAGACGGTCTCACTGCGCAAAGATCGGCTCGTGCTCGTCTGCCATCCGGACCATCCGTTTGCGAAACTCAAGACGATCAAGTTCAAGGCGCTCAACGGGCAGAAGTTCATCAGCTTCGACCCGGACATGCCGACGCGCAAAGCGCTGGACAAGATGTTCAAGGAACACGGCGTGACGGCGGAGCACGTTATGGAGTTTGACAACATTGAAACCGCCAAGCGCGCGGTCGAGATTGATTACGGCGTGGCGATCGTGCCGGAAGACACCGTCCGGCAGGAGGTGGCCAGCGAGACGCTGGCCGCCGTGCGGTTGGAGGGCGACCATTTCCGGCAGTTGGGGGTGATTTACAAGAAAGCCAAAGTGCTCTCCCCGGCCATGAAGCAGTTTATCGCGCTGCTCAAAGAATCCCTCTAAAGCCCAGGCGGCGTTCCCCGCTCGGCGAGGCGGGGCAGCTAGACCAAACATGATGCGAGCAGCGGCAATGTCCGTCTCGCTGGTGACCGCGTCCCTGCTCCTGCCCTTGGGCCTACTGAGTGCCCGAGGAGAAATCCGGCTTCAGAACAACTCTTGCGCCGTCGCCTTAGGGCTGGATTACGGACGTTGGACGCTGACTTGCATCCTGACCAATCCGTTCAACAACCAACTGGAGTTTCGTCGCTCGCCGGACCAAGCGCTCGTAGCGCGGCTGACTCACCAGTTCACCCGCAATCATCCGGTGAAGGAGTCGTCAATGCCGATGGCAGCAAGCGGCGCGGGTTTAAGCAAAAGGGCTTCATGCTGAGCCCCGACGCGCAATGATTTCCGATACAGCAACACGACGCTCGGCAAGGGAAGCATTTTGGTCACGCGGCGGGACAGCGGCACAACCCGGGTGTATGTCCCCCAATGAGAAGCGGATTTTGCCGCGTATGACACAGCTTTCAAGACCGTGATCCGGCGCGACTACATCCTGCGGATGATCGAAGAGTTCATCCAGGCGCTGGCAAGGGTTAACGCGCTGAAGAAAGGCCAACACTGGAAGGAGGCCGCTGGAGTCGTGGATGACGAGTTCCAGCGGCTGATCGGCGCGGGCGCACAGGCGGTGGCTC
>Ga0182021_10012127_pt1 | contig 10241 bp, 6 predicted proteins | sample 612E3MmetaG_FD_120493 | JGI IMG/M metagenome (GOLD analysis project Ga0182021, IMG submission 120493) | Permafrost microbial communities from Stordalen Mire, Sweden - 612E3M metaG (Illumina Assembly) | ecosystem: Environmental > Terrestrial > Soil > Wetlands > Permafrost | place: Sweden... | reverse complement strand
GCGAATCTGCATGATACCCAAAGAGCGCGCTGCCTCCGAATTCGCTCATGATGAGGGGCTTATCAAAAACTGTTTTCCACCTCATGGCATCGGTTTTCTGTGGCAGCCCGTCGTACCAACCGATATATTCATTGCACCCGAGCACATCGACAAACTCTCCGAGTGGATCATCAATCATTTGTGTCGTCGTATCGGTATAGTGGCGTTCCATTGCAGCAGTGAGAAGCCGTGTTAGATCCATCTCTCGTGCCTGTCGCAACAAGCTTTTGAGAAACTCTAATCGCAGAGCACTCAAGGGCGTTTCGTTGGAAACAGACCAACAAATGATCGATGCCCGATTTCTGTCGCGTGCAATCATTTCGGAGAGCTGCCGTGATGCATTTTTAAATGTCTGATCGTTCTCCCACCGGATGGTCCAATAAACAGGAATTTCAGACCAGACCATTAACCCGAGACGGTCTGCTTCTTTCACCATGTATTCATTATGAGGATAATGCGCCAACCGAACAAAGTTGCAACCCAATTCCTTTGCCCACCCGAGTAATGTACGCGCATCTTGAACACTGTTCGCCCGTCCTGACCGGAAAGGAGCTTCTTCATGAATGGAAATACCTCTCAGAAAAACCGGCCTGCCATTGAGAAGTATCTGTGTTCCTTTCGTTTCGATCGTTCGGAATCCAATGACACCGGTAACAATGTCTGTTTCCGAAGAAATTGTTACTTCGTGCAGTACTGGATGTTCCGGAGACCAGAGTTTCACTGAGGCAGGGAAAGAGAATTTCACAAATCCGCTTGAATCTGTTGTATACCGCCGCCGAATACCTGCATCACGCAAAGCAATGCTGACCTCCTGATGAAGTTTGGAACCGTTCAATTGTATCCAACCGGAGATCTCGCCTATGGATTCTTTTTTCAATTGCAAAACGTAATCACTGATGAATGTCGCCGGAGTCTCTATGATGCTCACGCTCCGTGTCAGGCCGCCATAGTTCCACCAGTCCGTGTTCAGCGTGGGAACACATTCGGCACAGCGCTTATTATCAACCTTCACGACGATGAAATTGTCCTTCTCCAGGATAAGATTCGTTATTTCAAAACTGAACGGTGTAAATCCACCTTCGTGTTCACCAAGTTTTTCCCCGTTGAGGTACACTTTTGCAAGGTAATTTGCAGCACCGAAACGCAGGAAAACCCGTGTGTCTTTCTTCTTTTTGAAATCGAATGACTTCTTGTACCAGATGGTACCTTCGTAGAAGAAAAGTTCTTTTCTCTGTGAATTCCAATCACCCGGAACAGTCAAGGTATCGGATGTATCGAAATTGTATTCAATATGTTCCCATTTGTTTTGGGGCTTTTCATTCTTGAAAAATCCATTCGGATTCGGTTCCCAGCGGTAATTGTAAAAACCGTTTTCATACGGATCGACAATATAATTCCAGTTTCCATCAAGGCTAAGGGAACTTCGTTCACCCAGCGTCATGAAAGACTCTTGCGCGTGACCTAGAAGAGGAAAAAGGAAAGTAAGCAGTGTAATCATGATCTTGTTCATACATTTTCTCCTTTTGCTACGGCATTTTTTTTCCGCGACTACCCGTCAAGAAACGTCGGGCAAGTCGGTCGCGGCTAAAAGAAATCTTTGTTCTGTAGCCTACATCGTATTGTCCACTATCTTTCCTGCCCACTGTTCATTGCAGCGAGTTTCCTTCACAGCATGGGAAGAAAATACATTTTTTTCTCTTTTTGCACAATCTCTATATTGTCCTCCCCGCACATTTCATATTTGTCATGCCCGCGGATTACAATCGTGTATCCAGGTCTTGGAAATTTTCCTTTGCCTGGATTCCTCGCCTGACCGGCAGGCAGGCCGATTACAGCATTCAGGAATGAGTGTGTAGGCCCTTCTCTTCCTTGTGTGTTGCAGATTTTTCGTCATCTTCCAGTTCTCTATTTTCCTATCAGTGATTACGAATTATATTAAATCATTTTAAATAAATGATATGAAACCACCACCCCTCTATCCCCTCCTCCACGAGGAGGGGATAAGTGGAGGAGTAATGGTGACTGCTTTTTTTTTCTGCCTGTCATCACCTCGCAATGACGATCCCTTTCAAACATTAGAAAACTTCTTGTTTTAAATCTGAAATATGACTACAATTCTTTCCACAAAGTAGGGATTTGATTAATCAAATCCTTACATTTTCCCAAATTATAAGGTGGCATTATGAAAGTCTTCCCATTCCTTTTTGTTTTTTTAACATTTCTCATTGCTCTTCCTCTGGCAAGCCAGCCGGCTTCATCTGATAAAATGATTGATGACCTCATCGGAAAGATGACACTCGAGGAAAAAATTGATTTCATCGGCGGATATCAGGATTTTCACATCCGCGCTATTCCAAGGCTGGGAATTCCGCAAACCAATATGGCTGACGGACCGGTCGGTGTACGTAATTACGGCCCCTCTACTGCCTATCCAGCGTCTATAAATCTTGCCGCTTCGTGGGATACACTACTCGCTCAACGAGTTGGTAATGCCATAGGGAAAGAATCGCGCGCCAGAAATAACCACATCATGCTCTGCCCGGCAATGAATATCCACCGCGCACCCATGAACGGGCGTAACTTCGAATACCTCGGTGAAGATCCTTACCTTGCTGGAAGGATTGCCGCAAAGTACATTCAAGGAATGCAGCAGGAAGGCGTTATGGCGACCGCCAAGCACTATATGGGAAATTATCAGGAATATAATCGCCATAAGATTTCATCCGACATGGATGAACGGACGCTGCGCGAAATCTACCTCCCTGCATTTCAAGCTTCAGTCACTGAGGGACATGTTGCTGCAATTATGACTTCATACAACCTCGTGGATGGTACTCACGCATCGCAGCACGATTATTTGATCAACAAGATTCTCAAAGACGAATGGAAGTTCGACGGAATTGTCATGTCCGACTGGGGCTCGACCTATGACGGCGTTGCTGCCGCGAACAGCGGGCTTGATCTGGAAATGCCTTCAGGAATATTTATGTGCCGCGATACTCTCCTCCCTGCCATCAAGAGTGGACGAGTATCGGAAAAAACCATCGATGATAAGATCCGGCGCATCCTTCGGGAATATGAACGATTCACTTATTTTGAAAATCCAGATATCGGCAAAGGATATGTTTTGGACACTGCCGGCGTGCGTGCAACTGCGCTCGATGCAGCACGTGGCGGTATTGTGTTATTGAAGAATGAGCAAAACATTCTTCCGATACAATCAAATTCTATGAAACGGATTGCTCTTATCGGTCCTAATGGTGATCCTGCTGTTACCGGAGGCGGAGGAAGCGCACTTATTCAGCCGCTCCATCCGCTTTCTCTTTACGAGGCATTGCAGCGTATTGCACCGAAAGACATAAGTATTACATTCGAATCGGGCAACTATGAGACCGAACTGCTCCCTTCGGAATTTTTTAATCAAAGTAAATTCTATACAATGACCGATGGGAAAAAAGTCCCGGGTTTGAAAATAGAATACTATACGAAACGCTGGGCAGAAGGAAAACCTGATCAAGAACAGCATGTTGAAAACAGCAACCTCATGTTCAATAATGTTCCTTTAGGAATTCCAAAGGATAAATTTTTAGCAATCTGTTCCGGACTCCTTCAAGTCGAGGAATCCGGAAAGTATCGGTTTGTTATTTCAGGAGATGTTGGTTTTAGACTATTCGTGAATGATTCTGCCATTGCAGGCTCATGGGGAAATATAAAAGAAGCGATGCATTCGGCAACGTTTCAACTGGAGGCAGGAAAGGAATATAAAATCGTTGTGCATACCTGGCAATTTCACTCTAATGGCATTCTCCGGTTAGGATACGAGACAGAGAACACAGCGAAACAAAAAGCCGCAGCAAAATTCCAGCAAGCACGCCAACTTACCGAGAAAAGCGATCTTGTTATTCTCTCCGTTGGATTTAATGATGAGACGGAGCGGGAAGATGCAGACCGGTCGTTCGCGCTGCCTGACCAACAACAAGATTTGATTCAGGAAATACTGAAAGCGAAAAAGGATGTTATAGTTATTCTGAATGCCGGCGGCAACGTTGATATGAATCAGTGGCTCCCACAAACGAAAGCGCTTGTTCATGCCTGGTACCCCGGACAGGAAGGGAATCTCGCTGTTGCTGAAATTCTTTTCGGAAAAACAAATCCTTCGGGAAAACTTCCGGTCAGTTTTGAGAAACGCTGGGAAGACAATGCAACCTATAAGAGTTATTATGATGACGATGGTGATAAACATGTAAAATTCTCAGAAGGAGTTTTTCTCGGTTACAGGCATTTCGATAAGGACAATATCGAACCGCAATTTCCCTTCGGGTTCGGACTTTCGTATACAACATTCGAATACAGCAACCTGCGCACGTATAAACATCAATTTAGGACAACTGATCCTGTGGAAATCAAACTTACGGTAAAAAACATAGGAAAGGTAGATGGCGCGGAAATTGTAGAACTTTATGTGAACGATCCTGTCTCTTCCCTACCGAGGCCTCCAAAAGAACTCAAGGCGTTTTCAAAAGTTCAGCTCAAAGCCGGAGAAAGCAAAGAAATAAAATTTACTCTGAATGAAAATGCGTTTCACTTCTATAACCCGGATAAGAAACAATGGGTCGTAGAACCCGGCGAGTTCAATATTCTCATCGGTAGTTCCTCAAAGGATATCCGGTTAAAAAAGAGAATTACAATGCTTAAATAGCATGCTCTAATAATCTCTTATGAAAAAGCCTCAGATGTTTGCTGAGGCTTTTTGTTAATTCAACGGAATTTGAGGGGGATGGCGGGTGCGGTGGGACTTATGCCCCGACATAGAAAAATTCTTCTCTTCTCTGTCAGGGCGCAGTTCCCGTTATCACATTTACACACGAAATCATTAAAAAATCAAGATTTACTTATTTCTTCGGAAATTTATCTGAATTTAGATTAGATTAGAATGCGATAATTAACAAAAGGAATTGTGTTTGCCTCTCATAGAATGGAATGATGCCTTTTCGGTTGGAATACAAAAGATTGATGAACAGCACAAGAAGTTTTTTTCTATTACCAACTTATTATTTGATTCCATGCGAGGGGCTCAAGATCGGGATGTAGTCGGTTCTGTTTTGAAAGAGCTGCAGCAATATGTGGTGTATCATTTCAAAGCTGAAGAGTCTTTAATGAAAATGTACAACTATCCGAATATGAATGCGCACAAACAGGAACATGACGGTGCGATCCATACAGTAAACAAGCTCGTTCTGGATTATGAACGCGGCGTGCAAACTGTTGATATTGAATTATTGAAATTCTTAAGCGATTGGATCCAAAGTCATATTCTCCAAGTCGATAGGAAGTATATCCCATATGTCCGAGAAAAAGTATAGCAAAGTATTTTTAACATTAAATCGAGGTCGGGAATGGTCAATAACCTGTTCAACTTCTTTTCTCTTTAAGATTATTCTTCTTCATCATATCCCTCCTGTCATCACATTTACTCATGAAATTATTAAAAAATCAAGATTTGCTTTTTTCTTAGGAAATTTATTTGAATTTAGATTAGGACAAACTATAATAATTATCAAAAGGGATTGCATATGCCTCTCATAGAATGGAACAGCACCTTTTCAGTCGGAATACAGAAGATCGATGAACAGCATAAGAAGTTTTTTTCTCTTATCAACGTGTTATATGATGCTATAATGCAAGGCAAGGGCGAAGTAGTTGTCGGCCCGGTATTGAAAGAGTTGCAACAGTATGTGATATTTCATTTCAAATCCGAAGAGACCTGGATGGAATTGTATCACTATCCGGATATGATCAAGCACAAACTGGAGCATGATGCGGGGGCAAAAAAAGTGAATAAGCTCGTACTGGAATACGAGCGTGGTCAACAAACCGTCGATATTGAATTATTAAAATTTTTAAGCGATTGGCTCCAAAATCATATTCTCCAGGTCGATAGGAATTATATTCCATATTTTCAAGGAAAAGTATAACAAAATATTTTTAACAATAAATTGAGGTTGTGTACTTCAAAACATCGGGGGTTTTCTATCCGCTGGCATCAAAAAACCACGCGCATAATTGCTATGTTCATTTGAACACCATGAAGACTATTCAGTATGTTTGAGAGCATGGCAACATCTCCATCCGTAAAAGCATAGACTGCTCTTGAGAATTTTAAGGATATCACAATTTGTAACATCCTCCAAACGCAACATGTTGAGATGAAATAAAAACCCCCAGCCGCGCCAGCCGGAGGTCTGAGAATGTCACATCACGTGCATAACGCGCGTGTAATTAAAACTTTTGCCAATGCTTACACCGCCATTATGGGACGGGTCGGTGCAACCACATTTACAAGATGCAATTATTCTTCACTTAAGCAGAACAAGCTTCCTGGTGTTTGTAAATGACCCGGTTTGCAGCCTATAAAAATATACTCCGCTCGGCATCGATGTAGCATTCCATATCTTCGAGTAATTGCCGGCTGCCATATTTTCACTCACGAGAGTCGCCACTTCCTGTCCAACCAGGTTGTACACTTTTATCGAAACATAGGTTTGAAATGGAATATCAAACGAGATCGTTGTTGTTGGGTTGAACGGGTTCGGATAATTCTGCTCCAGCCCGAAAGCATCAGGATGGAAAGAAGTTCGATCACTTCTAATACCGGTGCTTGCGGACGCATTGAATGATCCGGTCATCCCCAACGAAACATGGAAGTCGCATTGATAGAGATACATGCCCGTAACTGTGACAGGATATGCAAATACGCTGCCGGAAGCCTGATGAAAGCTCTGTGCACCGGCGGGAACACTCGTTGAACTCAGCGGATGTGAACTAAAACTACCCTCCCACTGGATCGTATCCCCTATAACAACATTAAGAGAATTGGGTGAATATGTATGTCCAAGCGAACCCCCGAACTGGATGACATGCGTTGTCGCATGCGCTGTAGTTACAACAGCGAGTAACACTACGACCCATGCAATTGATGTCGTTCTCTGAAAAATCGTGATGGATTGTGTTTTCATGATAAATCCTTTCTGATTTAGATTGCAATTATTTTGAGGTGAATCTGAGTCACCGCTTTTACATTCTTTCGCCTCGATGATGGTAAAACAAAACCAGGAAGTGCATTAGTTTTCATAGGAAGAATCTCTTTTATGATTTTTGAATTTTACCGACTTTTTTTAGAAAACATTGCCGCGCTTTTACCACCATCCGGTTATACTTTTATAAACAATTTAGACACCTACAACGTTCCCACGGAGGTATTCACTTTCAAGCGTCTTTTTTAAGTCCTTCCTTTACCTTATCATAACCAAATCTCAAATTTGTCAAATGAAATTATCCTTTAATTCAGCGCATTTTCCCAACACTTTGCTATCCCGCAAACTTCCTTGACAACCATGATAACTTTCCCTATCATTAGCCAATAGTATTGATATGATCATTCGCTTGTTTTGATAACCTAACTGGAGGTATGAAATGAAGAGTAAATATTTGGCTATCATCGTTGTCGCTGCTTTTATTGTGGCAACTGCCGTGTCAAAGTCGGAAGCCGCCGGCAAGATCACCGTCACTCAAACTGTGGACAAAATCACTATCAAGGGCGATAAAAGTAAAAAAATCCCTTCAGATAAATTCGCGCTCAGCAAAGACGGGTGGTATATTATTAAGGTTTCGTACACGGGCGCTGATGTCAGTACTTGCCAGCTATCACTTGTTACCCAGAAGATGATTACCGATAAAGAAACAATTGGCGGTTTGTTAACGAACTGGATAGGACCGAATACGACTGAGAAAATCCGGTCTAAGGGTTCAGCAAAATCCGAAGATTATATGATCTATGTGGAAGACGCTGAAGGGCCGTGGACTATTGAGATCTTAAAAAGCCCGAAGCCCACACCGGTATCCAGCAATACTACCTTCAGCGGTACTACGAATAAAGTAACACCTTTCTTTCACCTGAAGAAAGGACCTGCAAAATTTACAATGCACCAGCAACTAAAAGGCAGATTCTCTTCGCGCCTTGAGATCAACCTGGTCAACGCCGACACGGGCATTTTTGTAACCAACCTATGCCACAATGCAACCGAACCCATACAAACAGCCAAGTCGGACATACCGGCAACCGGGAACTATATCCTTGAGGTTTCCGGCGGCGACAACTGGGATGTCTCCTACAAATAGTAAATATTCAAGTACGGCCTGATGAGGGCACTTTAAATTCCGCCCTCATCACGTGATAAGCGGTGTGCGATTCGTCACAACACTTCTACCTCCTTTTCCTATACTGAGATTGCTTTAGAGAATTTATGAGTATATGATGAATCGAGTTGCGACGTATGCCCTACAAAGCCATCAAACAAGCTGAAAAAACGTTTCGAACTGCTATTTACGGACGCGCCGCCCAATTTGACATGAAAACGATTCATCGAGCAGAAACGCTTTTGCTTCAAGCTCGGTCTCTGGCAATAACCGATCCGATAAAGAGTAAGACGTTGGCAGAGAGCGCACAACAAATTGCATTAGAAGCTATTTCAAAAACCGAGACAGAAAAAACACGACTCAAGGGTATTTTAAGTTCCGAAGTCGCATCCCTGGTTCAGGAATATTCTCGCGACAAAATAACGCTAGGCGATATCAGAAAAAGAATTAACAACCCGACATATTTGATAATTTCACAACGCATGGAAATTGCCGAAGTTTGCATGAGACAGGCGAAGGAAGGATTGGACAAAGGGCAGTTCGATTCTTTTCCAGCATTGTGCACAAGAACAAAACAACGGTTATCCGACGTTGCACATGTTCTAACACCCGTGGTTGAACAGTTACATTATTCAGAGTCCCCGAAAATCCTTCCTCGAAAAAAGTAAGTCGCACCAATAAACTACCTCAGTGTAATCTCCTATGTGTTCAAACTATTTTTCTGGATTCCCCGCCTGACCGGCGGGCAGACCGATGAGCTGGAAGCCTGATAACGTATCACGCTTCGTTTGATTCAATTTTACGCTTCAGGCTGGGAATGACTTTTCTTTTTTGGGGGAATCAGACCTTACACCTGCTCGATAACTCTTTCAGCGAGTCACCACCGAACTTCTCCAACAATGCATTTGCTAACACCGGAGCGATCACCGCCTCGCCAATAACTGAAGCAGCCGGAACGGCACAAACATCCGAGCGCTCATAGCGTGATTGGACCATTTTCTTTGTCTTCAAATCAACAGCTTGGAGTGGTTTTACGAGTGTTGCTATGGGTTTCATTGCAGCATGGAGTACGATCATTTCACCGTTTGTCATACTTCCTTCCATGCCGCCGGCACGATTGGTTTTACGTATTATATTTCTATTCTTGAGCATAAATTCATCATGTATATCCGAACCGAATTTTGCAGCATTCGCAAAGCCTTCTCCAATCTCTACCCCCTTGATTGCTTGAATCGACATGAGAGCTTGAGCGAACATTCCATCAAGCTTTCGGTCATACTGCACATAACTGCCGAGCCCAACCGGCACACCGCTTACGATAACTTCAAAAACACCGCCAAGCGTGTCACCGGCTTTCTTTGCTTTCTTAATAGCGGTAATTGCTTTCGCTTCGGCGGATTTGTCGAGAATGCGGACGTCGGAGCCATCTGCTTCTTTGGATACCAGGTATGCATTTTCATCATACCGGATAATTAACTTGTCAATTTTTTTTCTGTCTTTTATAAAAACGGGACCGATACAAAGGACATGGCTTCCAATGAAAATTCTGCATTCTTCCAGCAGTTTTCTTGCGATGGTACAGCACGCAACACGCATGGCTGTCTCCCGTGCGCTGGATCTATCTATGACATTGCGTATATCATCAAATCCATATTTCTTCGCTCCTGCATAATCTGCATGGCCGGGACGAGGAACCGTAATTTTTTCTATTCCGGCTCCGTTTCCTTCGACAGCCATCTTTTCTGTCCAATTCCTCCAATCTCTATTCTGTATTACTAATGCGATAGGAGAACCGATAGTTTTTCCAAATCGGACACCGGATAGAATTTCAACTGTATCCGATTCAATTTTCATTCTGCCGCCGCGTCCGTAGCCCTGCTGCCGGCGCCATAATTGATGGTTGATATATGCGGATGAAATTTCGACACCTGCAGGCATCCCTTCTACAATACCGACAAGCGCTTTTCCGTGCGATTCACCGGCTGTAAGATAGCGGATCATAGATT
>Ga0182021_10012126_pt1 | contig 10241 bp, 9 predicted proteins | sample 612E3MmetaG_FD_120493 | JGI IMG/M metagenome (GOLD analysis project Ga0182021, IMG submission 120493) | Permafrost microbial communities from Stordalen Mire, Sweden - 612E3M metaG (Illumina Assembly) | ecosystem: Environmental > Terrestrial > Soil > Wetlands > Permafrost | place: Sweden... | reverse complement strand
TCCTCGCGCCCGTGCCCGGCAAAGGCACCGTCGGCGTCGAGGTTCCGAACTCCTCACGCACCACCGTCTACCTGCGCGACATGCTCGAATCCGACGACTGGCGCAACCACGCCGGCGCCATCCCGGTCGCACTCGGCCGCGACGTGAAAGGCCACCCGATTCTCGGTGACCTCGCCCAAATGCCGCACCTGCTCATTGCCGGCGCCACCGGCTCCGGCAAGACCGTGTGCGTGAATGCGATCCTCGCGTCGTTGCTCTACCGGTTCACCGCCGAGAATCTCCGGCTTGTTCTCATCGACCCGAAGATGGTCGAGATGCAACACTACAACGCCTTGCCGCATTTGATCGTGCCGGTCGTGACCGAGGCGAAGAAGGTGCCACTCGCGTTGGGGTGGGTGATTCGCGAGATGGAAAAACGCTTCCAGATTTTTGCCAAGACCGGCGTGCGCAACATTACCGGCTTCAACACGCGGACGAAGAAACCAATCGCGCCGGTCACTGAACCGGTCGAAGCCGAACAGGAAGTCCTCAAGATCGAAGTCCCGCGTGACTTCGACATCATCATCCCGGACAAATTGCCCTACATCGTCATTGTCGTGGACGAACTGGCGGACCTGATGCAAACCGTGGGCAAGGACGTTGAGATGGCCGTCGCGCGACTCACGGCGCTGGGGCGCGCGGCCGGCATTCATCTCATCGTCGCCACGCAACGTCCGAGCGTCAACGTCGTGACCGGCGTCATCAAGGCCAACATCCCGGCGCGCATCGCGTTTCAGGTCGCCTCGATGCAGGATTCGCGCGTCATCCTCGATTCTCCGGGCGCGGAGAAATTGCTTGGCAAAGGCGACATGCTCTACGAGCCCGGCTCCGGTAAAGCCGTGCGCGCCCAAGGCGTCCTTGTGCTCGACAAAGAGATCACCCAGATCGTCGAGTTCATCGGCGCCAAGGCGAAGCCGATTTTCGAAGCCGAACTCGCCAAGAAACTTTCCCGCAACACCAACTTACCGGACAACGAAGCCAGCGAGGAAGACGAAGAGTTGGTCGAGCAATGCATGGAAGTCATTCGCCAGACCAACCGCGCCAGCGTCTCGGTCTTGCAACGCCGCCTGCGCATCGGTTACACTCGCGCCGCTCGAATCATGGACTTGCTCGAAGAGCGCGGCGTCGTCGGACCGAACCGGGGTGCCGAGCCACGCGAAATCCTGATGGATCTCGACAGCAACGTCCCGGCCGGGCAGTAAGGCGCGATGACCGAATCCATAGGCGAGACGCTGCGCGAAGCGCGGCACAACAAGAAAGCTACGCTCGAAGACGCCGAGCGCGCGACGAAGATCAAAATCGAGACCCTCGAACGTCTCGAGGCCGACGAATTCAACGCGCTGCCCGCGCCGACGTACACGAAAGGCTTCCTCAAACTCTACGCGGAATATCTCGGCCTCGACGGCGCGGAGATCGTCGCCGGCTACCTCAAGAGCCAAGGTGGGTTGCGCCGGGAAGGGTTGCACGTCGAGAGCGAAGCCGTGATTCGCGCCCGGAAAGGCCGGGAGTTGCAGTTGCCGATTGCCGCCGTCGTGCGCGTGGTCGCGTTGCTCACGGCGGTTGTCGTGCTTGTCATGCTCGCGCATTATTTTTGGGTGCGCCGTTCGCACGTCGCGACCGCCAAGCCGGCGTCTTTGCCGGTCGCTGATTTCGAGGCGGTCTATCAGCCGAAGAACAAACCCGCGCCAGAGTTGCTGGACGCGACGGGGAAATGATTGCAGGGCGGGCCGCCGGCCTGCCAATGAGGGAATCAACAACGGCAAGCTTGCCCTACAGTAGAATGCAGTTTTGAAAAAACCTCAACCCATCAAAGTCGGGTTGGTCAGTCTTGGTTGCGCGAAGAACCTCGTGGACAGCGAAGTCATGCTCGGCTCGCTCGCGCGCGATGGCATGGAGTTGACCACGCGTGCCGAAGAAGCGGATGTGGTCATCGTCAACACCTGCGGCTTCATCGAAGCGTCGAAGCAGGAATCCATCAACGCGATTCTCAAAGCGAACGAGCTGCGCGAGACCGGCAAGTGCAAGGCGCTGATCATGGCCGGTTGCCTGACGCAGCGTTACCCGAAGGAACTACGCGCGGAATTGCCGGAAGTGGACGCGATCGTCGGTCTGAATGAAGTCCCGCGCATCGGCACAATCGTGCGCGAGATTCTCGACCGGCATTCTGCCGGTTTGTATTGGAGCGGTCCGGCGAAGTTCGTGCCGGATTTCAATGCGCCGCGTTTCCGGCTGACGCCGAAACATTACGCCTACGTCAAAATTGCCGAGGGCTGCAATCATCCGTGCACGTTCTGCAGCATCCCGCGCATCCGCGGCTTGCACCGCAGCCGACCGGTGGACGACGTGTTGGCCGAGATTCGCGGGCTGGTGGCGGATGGTTGCCGGGAGATCAATCTCATTTCCCAAGACACCACGTTCTATGGCAAGGACCTGACCGGCGGGCGCGAGTTGCTGTGCAAATTGCTTCGCCGTGCGCAACAGTTGCCGGGCGATTTCTGGGTGCGATTGCTTTACACGCACCCGGCGCATTGGAGCGAGGAGCTCATCACGACGATTGCCGGTTGCGACAAGGTCTGCCGGTATGTGGACATGCCGCTGCAACACATCAATGACGAGATGTTGCGTGTGATGCGCCGCGAGACATCCGGCCAGTACATCCGCGATCTCATCGGCAAGATTCGCGCGGGCGTGCCGGGGATTGCGTTGCGCACGACGTTCATCGTCGGTTTCCCCGGTGAGACCGAGGCGCAGTTCGAGGAATTGTTGGAGTTCATCGAGCAGGCGAAGTTCGAACGGCTCGGCGTCTTCCAGTATTCGCAGGAAGATCACACGCCGGCCGGGAACATGGACGATCAGTTGCCGGGCAAGGTCAAGAAGCAGCGGTATCGGCAAGCAATGGCATTGCAGCAGAAGGTTTCCCGCGAAGCTCACCGGCGCTGCGTCGGCCAGACGCTCCGGGTGCTCGTCGAACGCGACGGGGTGGGGCGTTCGCACGCCGACGCGCCGGAGATCGACGGCACGGTGCGCTTTACCGGCAACGCCGACGCAGGGAGTTTCTGCGAGGTGAAGATTACCGGCTCGGCCGAGTACGATTTGACCGGCGTCACACTCTAAGCTTTACTTTTTTCGGCGACCTGCTATCTATCGCGCCAACAAGGAGGCAGTTTCATGAAGCAAGGGGGAAGTAGCACCGCTACCGTTTTGCCCGCAAAGGGCACCGACCACGTCCATCACGTCGCCATTCTCGAAGCGCCACCGCACGCCGAGGAAGTCGATTCCAAACTCGATGCCGCCCGCGAACAGTTGACGACATTGCGCCGGCAACAGGAAGAACTCGAACGCCAGAAATCCGATCTCGAAGAATTGCGCCGCAAACAGGAGGAGTACGCGCGTGGCAAGACCGAGATGATCGAAAACCTCACGCGTTCGCTCGCCACGCTCGAACGCGAACAAATCCAGGCGCAGCGCGTCGCCGAGTTGTGCGACACCACGACGGACGCGTTCCGCGATTACCTCGAACAACTCCAGTCGATCAGCGATACCGAGTGGTCGAGCGAGAATGTGCGCACCGAACTCAGTCGCGCGCTCGGCATCATCGAGAACTCCCGGCTCGAATACAATCGCGCCCGCATCAAGCTCGATTGTCTCAACCCGAATGCCGGTCAACCGACGTTGCCGGTCGAGGCCGCGAAGCCGGACGAAGTGAATTGGTCGGAACTGGGCCGGTACGCGATGCTCGGCGCGGCGGCCAGCGCGCCGTTGATTTTGGCCGGCACGATCTGGGTCATCCTGTTGCTCGTCATCAAACACTGACATGGCATTCTGGCGAAAAGAAAACGCGACCGCGATCGACCGCGCCGTGGCCGACCTCGAACGGCAGATTGCCTCGGTGCAACAACAGGTGCGCGTCGTCGAAACCGGCGGCAGGCCACAATCCCCGGTGGCGGCCAAGGCGGAGACGGTGACGAAGTTCGTCAAGGAAATGCTGACCCCGCCGGCGAAGTCGCCGGCCCACGTCAGCAAGCCGCGACGCGATTTGTTCGACACCACCGCCGAGCCGCTCAAGGATCTCGAGGCCGCCCCGATTGCCTTTGCGCCGCATCCGGAGCCGGATTTGTTCATCTCCCCGAAGCGGATCGACTGCGCTCCAAAACCGGAGGAGAAACTCGGCTTGTACATCAGCGCCGGCAGCCTCCATGGTTTCAAGCGGCCGTTGCGCGTTGAGCAGCGACGAAATCGGAATCGCTTTTTCATGTGGCTTGGATTAGCCTGCGTCGCGTTGTGGTTCATCTGGGCCGTGGTGCGGTAACAGTCAGAACAAACGCCGGCTCGCTGCGCGTGGATTGCCGCGCGGCCGGTGTCTCACCGGCACGACTCGCTCCGCAACTCAAAGCGTATCTGTCCGGCAAAGCTGTCCGTTTCAACTGCCGGCTCGATCTCTCCGCCGGCACAGCTTTCCAGCAAAAAGCCTGGCGCGCAATGCTGACGATTCCGCGCGGCGAAACGCGTTCTTACGCCTGGATCGCCAAGAAGATCGGCAAGCCGCGCGCGGCGCGTGCCGTCGGCGCGGCGTGCGGGGCGAACCCGGTGCCGATTATCGTCCCGTGTCACCGGGTCATCGCCAGCGACGGCTCGCTCGGCGGATTCGGCGGCGGATTGCCGTTGAAGCGGCGGCTGCTGAAGTTGGAAGGCGCTGTGATCCGGTAGACTTACCGGAGGCTTGTCATCGCCGCGCTATCATGCGATAAGCGCGACAACTTGAAACGATTGGCGCTCATTCTCATTGTGCTGACGACCGGCTGCGCGCGCTTTGCCGTCAATCGCATCGGTGACGCGATGGCCGGGAGCGGTTCGACGTTTGCGTCGGATAACGATCCGGAACTGATCCGCGACGCCGCGCCGTTTGCCTTGAAGTTGGAGGAGAGCCTGCTCGCGGAAAGTCCCCGGCATCGCGGGTTGCTGCTGGCGACGGCGAGCGGGTTCACGCAATACGGCTACGCCTTCGTGCAACAGGAAGCCGACGAACTCGAAACGCGCGACGTGGCCGGGGCGAAGACGATGCGCGACCGGGCTCGCAAACTTTACGTGCGGGCGCGCGATTATGGATTGCGCGGGTTGCGGGTGAATGAATTGGGCTTCGAGAAAGCCGTGCGGCTCGCGACCAAGCGCGACGTGCCGCTGCTGTTTTGGACGGCGGCTTCGTGGGGCGCGCTGATTTCGATTTCGAAGAACGACCCGGACGTTGTCGCGGACTTGCCGAAGGTGGAGGCGTTGATTGACCGGGCGTTGGTGCTCGACGAGAAGTTTGAGCGCGGTGCGATTCATTCGTTTCTAATCAATTACGAGATGGCGCGGCCGGGACTGTCGCCGGCCGAGCGCGAGAAACGCGCGAAACAACATTTCGACCGCGCGATGGAACTGGGCGCCGGTAAGGTTGCATCGCCGTTGGTTAGCTATGCCGAGGCGGTGTGCCTGCAAAGGCAGCAGCGCGCGGAGTTTGAGAGGCTGTTGAAGGAAGCGCTGGCGATTGACGTCGATCAGATGCCTGACTGCCGGCTCGCGAACCTCGTGACGCAGCGGCGAGCGCGATGGCTGTTGTCGAAGATCGATGACCTATTTGTGGAATGAAAAACATGAAACGAACTCTGGCGATTTGCTTACTGGCGGGCGCAACAGCGTTTGCCGCCGACCCGGTCAAGATCAAACTCGGCACGCTCGCGCCGAAGGATTCGTCGCCGCACCAAAGCTTGAAGGTGATGCGGGAAGCTTGGCAGAAAGCCGGCGTGGATTTGGTCATGTTCACCGACGGCACGCAAGGCGGCGAGGCCGACATGGTGCGGCGGATGCGCATCGGGCAGTTGCAGGCAGCGGTGCTCACGGCCGGCGGATTGGCGGAGATCGACCAGTCAGTGAGCTGTCTGCAGATGATGCCGCTGGTGTTCCGGTCGCTCGATGAACTCGATTACGTCACCGAGAAGATGCGGCCGGTGCTGGAGAAGCGTCTCAGCGATAAAGGTTTTGTGGTGCTGTTTTGGACGGATGCGGGCTGGGTGAAGTTCTTCTCGCGCCGACCGGCGCTGTTCCCGGACGATTACAAGAGTCAGAAACTATTCGCCAGTTCCGGCGACAACAAGGCGCTCGATATCTTGAAGGCGGCCGGCTATCAGCCGATTCCGCTGGAGGTCACGGACATCTTGCCGGGCTTGAAGACCGGTTTGATCGATGCGGTGCCGGTGCCGCCGTTTTTTGCGTTGGCCGGTCAGATTTACGGACCGTCGCCGCATATGCTCGATATGAATTGGGTGCCGCTTGTCGGCGCCGCGGTCGTGACCAAGAAAACGTGGGACAAGATTCCGCCCGAGAGCCAGAAAGCCATGCTCATTGCTGCCGAGAAGGCCGGCGAGGAAATCCGCGCGCAAGCTCGCAAAGAGATGACCGAGTCGGTCGAGGCGATGAAGAAACGCGGGTTGATTGTGCACACCTTGACGCCGGAGGCGGAGGCCGCGTGGCGCAAAGTGGCGGAGAGCACGTACCCAAAGATTCGCGGCACAATCGTGCCGGCGGAATTGTTTGATCAGGTCTTGAAACTTCTCGCAGACTACCGGGCGAAGAAGTGAGTGCCGAAATCCCCCTGCTGACAGTCGAGGTAACCGGCTGGCGCCGCGTCACGCGCTACGTCGAGAATCTTGGTGTCACATCGGCGTTGCTTTTGATGATGCTCTTGCCGGTGCTGGAGAGCGTGTTGCGCAGGACGATCCATCACGGGATTTCCGGCGCGCCGTTGATTGTCCAGCAACTCACTTTCATCGTCGGCATGCTCGGCGGTGCGATCGCGGCGCGCGATGAGCGGTTGCTCGCGTTGTCGGCGCTCACGTCGGTGATGCACGGGCGGCTGAAGGTGTGGGTCACGATTTTCAGCCAGGCGTTCGCGGCGGCGGTGACGGCGTTTTTGTGCGTGGCGAGCTGGCAGTTTGTCCGGGAAGAGATGCAGACGGCCGATGTTATCGCCTACGGCATCAAGCGCTGGTACGTCGAGTTGCTCCTGCCGGCTGGGTTTGCCGTGATCGCCGCCCGGTTGTGGTGGCACTCGGCGAAGACGTGGCGCGGTCGTGCCGTGGCGTTGTTGTTGGTTGGGTTGTTCGTCGCCGTCGCGATTTGGTCGCCGCTGCCGCCGGCCAAGATGAAGTGGCCGGCGTTGGGAGTGTTGCTCGTGGCGACGGTGTTGGGCGCGCCGGTGTTCACGACGTTGGGCGGGGCGGCGATGATCTTATTCTGGGCCGAGGAGGTCTCGATTTCGGCAGTGCCGTTGACGCACTACAGCCTTGTGACCAATCCGTCGCTGCCGACGGTGCCGCTGTTCACGCTGGCCGGTTACTTTCTGGCGGAAGGCGGAGCGTCGAAACGACTCGTGCGGGTGTTTGATGCGTTGTTCGGGATGATTCGCGGCGGGCCGGCCATTGTCACGGCGTTGGTGTGCGCGTTTTTCACGTCGTTTACCGGCGGCTCGGGCGTGACGATTCTCGCGCTCGGCGGCGTGCTGATGCCGGTCCTGCTCGCAGCGAAATACCGGGAACGCACGGCGCTTGGTTTGCTGACAGGTGCCGGCTCGCTCGGGATTTTGTTTCCGCCGTGTCTGCCGTTGATTCTGTACGCAATCATCGCGTCGCAGGCGAAGGCGCAGATCACGATCGAGCAGATGTTTCTCGGCGGAATCCTACCGGGGTGCGTGATGGTCGCACTCGCGATTTGGTGGGGCGTGAGCGCGGGGCCGAAACACGTGGCAACCGGTAAACGTTTCGACCCGCGCGAGGCGTGGCGTGCGACTTGGGTGGCGAAATGGGAATTGCTATTGCCGGTGGTGGCGCTGGTGGCGTTGTTCGGCGGGTTCGCGACCCCGGTGGAGGCCGCGGCGGTGACGGCCTTGTACGCGTTCATCATCGAGACGTTCCTGTATCGCGACCTGAAACTTTTCAAGGACGTGCCGGGCGTGGTGGCGGATTGCGGGTTGTTGGTGGGCGGCGTGCTGCTGATTCTCGGCGTGGCGCTCGGGTTCACGCAATATCTGGTGGACGCGCAGGTGCCGGACAAAGCCGTCGCGTGGGCGACCGGCGCGATTCACTCGAAGTGGCTGTTTCTGCTCGGATTGAATGTCGTGCTGATCTTCGTCGGCGGATTGGTTGAAATTTACGCGGCGATTGTGGTGGTCGTGCCGCTGCTCGTGCCGTTGGGGCTGGCGTTCGGGATTGATCCGATTCACCTCGGTGTCATCTTCCTTGCGAACATGGAACTAGGTTTCCTCGCGCCGCCAATCGGGTTAAATTTGTTGCTGGCGTCCTACCGGTTCAACAAACCGATGGTGGAAGTGATGCGCGCGGTGCTGCCGATGCTCGGCGTGCAATTTGTGGGCGTGCTGCTCATCACGTACATTCCGCCGATGACGACGTGGCTACCGCATTTGTTTGGGCATTGATGATTCCGCTCGAAGACAACGCCGGCGATATTCTCGGCAAGGCGCAGCGCGGGCTGAGACGACCGGGCGAGAACGACCCCGGCAGGCTCGGTTTGAACGCCGCGGCGCTGCGCGCGATTGCCGAGGGCACGTGGTATCCCAAGAATCCCGGCCCGATCGACGGGTTGGTTTGCTTCAACACGCCGTTCCACGACATGACCGTCAACAGCTACGTCGTCTTCGATCCGAAAACAATGGAAGCGGCGGCGTTTGATACCGGCACCGATTGCACCGGCATGTTGAAGTACCGCATCCGGCAAATCTTTCTCACGCACATACACGGCGACCACGTGCTGGAGCTGGACCGGCTGAAGGAGAGGACCGGGGCGCGGGCGTTCGTGAGCGAACGCGAGCCAATCGAAGGCGCGGAGCCGTTTCCAGACGGCGCGGAATTTCAGATTGGGAATTTGCGAGTGCAAACGCGGCGCACGAGCGGTCACGCGCGCGGCGGAGTGACGTATGTCGTGGCCGGGCTGGCGATCGTGGGCGACGCGATGTTCGCCGGCTCGATGGGCGGCGGGTTGGTGAGCTACGAAGAAGCGTTGCGCACGAACCGGGAAAACATTCTCAGCCTACCGGACGACACAGTGATTTGTCCCGGTCACGGGCCGTTGACGACTGTCGGGGAAGAGAAACTTCACAATCCGTTTTTTGCGAAGTAGTGGTCGCGCGCCGGGTATCCGATTGTATTCAGCCCATCGCGCGCGACAGTGACATGATACCTCGATATCCGAGGTATCATGGTGCGGCCGGACGGAATCAGTGGCGAGCGAAGGCTGCACGTGGGCAGTCGAGGCAGAGGGGAATCGGTTGGAAACCGGTGTGACTACTCGTCGTCCGCACGGAGTTTTGCGATCACGTTGAAATCTTCGAGCGTCGTGGTGTCGCCTTTGACGGCGCCGCCGGCCGCGATTTCCTTGAGCAACCGGCGCATGATCTTGCCGGACCTGGTCTTCGGCAAGGCGTCGGTGAAACGGATGTCGTCGGGCTTGGCGAGCGAGCCGATTTGGGCGGCGACTTGGGCGCGGAGTTCTTCCTTGATCGCCGGTGTGGCGGTGATGCCGGACTTGAGGGTGACGAACGCGACGAGCGCCTGACCTTTAAGCGCATCCGGTCGGCCCACGACAGCGGCTTCGGCGACTTTCGGATGCGAGACGAGCGCGCTTTCGACTTCGGCAGTTCCGATGCGGTGGCCGGCGACGTTGAGCACGTCGTCGATCCGGCCGACAATCCAGAAATAGCCGTCTTTGTCGCGCCGGCAACCATCGCCCGTGAAATAGACGCCGGGGATGTCGCTCCAGTATTGGCGTTTGAAACGTTCGGGGTCGCCGTAGATCGTGCGCAACATCGCCGGCCACGGTTGGCGGATGACGAGGTAGCCGCCGACGTTGGCGGGGACTTCTTCGCCTTCCCGGTTGACGACGGCGGCGTCCACGCCAAAGAAGGGCAGGGTGGCGCTGCCGGGTTTGGTGGGGATCGCGCCCGGCAACGGCGTGATCATGATCGAGCCGGTCTCGGTCTGCCACCAAGTGTCCACGATGGGGCATTTCTTTTTGCCGATGACGGTGTGATACCACATCCACGCTTCGGGATTGATCGGTTCGCCGACGGTGCCGAGCAGGCGCAGCGAACTGAGATTGTGTTTGTCCGGCCACTGGTCGCCCCAACGCATAAACGCGCGGATGGCGGTCGG
>Ga0182021_10012124_pt1 | contig 10244 bp, 12 predicted proteins | sample 612E3MmetaG_FD_120493 | JGI IMG/M metagenome (GOLD analysis project Ga0182021, IMG submission 120493) | Permafrost microbial communities from Stordalen Mire, Sweden - 612E3M metaG (Illumina Assembly) | ecosystem: Environmental > Terrestrial > Soil > Wetlands > Permafrost | place: Sweden... | reverse complement strand
AGATTGCCAGAGTTTGCCTTTGATGGGGATTTGGTTTCCGCAGACGGGGCATTTCATGTCGTTTGTGAGGTTCCACTGTGTGATGTCGAAGTTGTTGCGTCGTATGACGGCTGTGTCGCATTTAGGGCAATACGTGTTTTCTGCTGCGTGCCCAGACACATTGCCCATGTAAACATAGTTTAGGCCTTGGTTTTTAGCAACTAACAGGGCTTGCTCCATCTCCTTTACACTTGTTGCTGGTATCGTTGTCATTTTGTATTCCGGATGAAAACGCAGCAGGTGAAAGGGGGTGTCTGCTCCAAGGTAATTTTTGATCCATTTTGCCATTGCACGAATTCTATCCAAAGAATCACCTGTTTTCGGCACTATCAAATTTGTAATTTCAATGTGTATGCCGTTTAGTTTGAGTTCTTTTAGTGATTCATAGATTGGTTCAACGCTGGGCACTGACATAGAGGATTTGTAGAAGTCAGGGTCGCCGCCGCCTTTAAAATCAACCGTGGCCGCATCCAAATATGGAGCTATAGTTCTAACGGCTTCAGGAGTCATGTAACCATTGGTGACAAACGTGTTAAACAAACCCGCTTCATGCGCAAGCTTAGCGGTATCATAAGCATATTCCATAAAAATGGTAGGCTCAGTGTAAGTGTAACTTATTCCTTGACAACCGCTGGCCTTAGCTGACTTGACAACTTCTTCTGGAGGAAATAATTTACCGGCGATTTCTTTATCTTGGCTTATCATCCAGTTGTCACAGAATTGACAGCGAAAGTTACAGCCAGCCGCCGCCACAGACATAACCAACGCACCAGGGTTAAAATGAGAAAGAGGCTTCTTACTAATCGGATCAACGCCAGCCGACACAGCCTTACCATAATTAAGCGAGTAAAGGATGCCGCCTTGATTTTTCCGCACCAAACAAAACCCTTGCCCGTCATCATTGATTAGGCATCGTCTGGCACATAAGCAGCATTTTACTTTGTTTTCTGCTTGCTTTTCATAAAGCATAGCTTCATGAAGTGACATGTTTCTCTACAATCCTCAAAATAATAGAAAGTATGCTTTGTTAAAAGGGTTAACTACAAGAGCTTGTTACGAACCCTTTTGATAGATAACGCTCATCTCTTTTCTGACGTCTTCTGCTATTCCCGGTTTCAAGCTACTAAAGATTCCCAAATCTACCTTTCTCTTGAAAATCACACTCAACTCATCTTCGATGCGCATTAAATCAAGAAGCGACTTTCTCTTAGTTTCATCAATCTCAATTGCAATGTCAACATCGCTCGCATTATTCTTCTCTCCTCTTACGAAGGAGCCGAATATTGCCAAAAACACAATATCGTCTTTTCTACAAATCTCCTCTAGTTTTGATTCTAAACCTTCTATCTTCAAAGCTTCTGGCAGCTTTTCCATGTTTAGTTTCATTATTCTTTACTAAAATACCTATAGACTTAAGCTTTTTTCGAAAATGCAAAGCAGCCTCATTTAGATTATTTAAATAAAACATTTTAGGACGTTTGAAGAGATGTTTTTTGTTACAGGGTGTGTAAAAATTGGCTAAATATACCGCTATTTCTGTTCCTGTTGAAGTTAAAAAGTGCTTGAAAATAATGAAAGGAAATAAAACATGGGGCGAATTCCTCACTGAAACGGTTATCGAGACGCAGTCTCTTGAAGACAAGAAAGCCTTCGAGGAACTTGGGTGAATTAAAGAATTAGGAAAAATCTATTTTCCCAATTAATCCGCTTCATAACAGCTTATTGAAGAAACAAGTGTATTCACCTGTGTGACACGCGGGGCCTATCTGTTCTACTACGTAGAGAAGTGAGTCGTAATCGCAGTCAGTTGAAACGGAAATGATTTTTTGTGTGTGCCCAGAGGTTTCGCCTTTTACCCATAGTTCGTTTCTGCTGCGGCTCCAATACGTTGCCTTGCCCGTTTTAAGCGTGTTCTCTACGGCTTCACGGTTCGCGTACGCTTGCATAAGTATTTCTTTGGTTTTGGCGTCTTGAACAACCACAGGGATAAGACCGTTGCCTTTTTTGAAATCAAGCTTTTGAAATAATTCGTTTGTTGTCATTGTCTAATAATCACCCCCGCTTTACGCAGGTAATCTTTCACAACAGGAACAGGATACTGATTATAGTGGAAAATGGAAGCTGCCAACGCCGCATCCGCTTTCCCTTCGGTGAATACGTCTAGAAGATGTTTTGGTGTTCCTGCGCCGCCACTTGCGATTATTGGAACGTTGACGCGTTCAGAGATTGCCCGTGTTAACTCGATGTCGTAGCCGTCTTTTGTCCCGTCTCTATCCATGGAAGTAACCAGAAACTCGCCTGCACCCAACTTCTCAGTCTGAAGCGCCCACGCAATCGCATCAATTCCGGTAGGTTTTCTGCCTCCGTATGTGACAACTTCAAACCACAATTTTCCCTCAGCTGTGTAAATCATAGTTTTGCCTTCGCTTGGTGTGTGGTTTCTTTTTGCATCAATGGCGCAAACGACACATTGCCTGCCAAATACGTCGGCTAATTCGGTAATCACTTTGGGGTTTTCAACTGCTGCGGTGTTAACTGAAACTTTGTCGGCCCCGCTGCACAATACCAATCTTGCATCAGATACATTGCGCAAGCCTCCGCCAACCGTGAAGGGTATGCTTATGGCTTTCGCGACTCCCTCCACTACCCCGCGCAGAATATCTCTTTTCTCTGAAGACGCGGTTATGTCAAGAAAAACCAGTTCATCAGCGCCTTGGTCTGAATATTGTTTTGCCATTTCAACTGGGTCGCCTGCACACTTAGGATTCACAAAGTTAATGCATTTGACAACTTTTCCGTGGTCAACATCAAGACATGGAACAATACGTTTTGCAAGTGGCATTTTTAAGCTCCTATTTTTTTAATTGCTTCTTTTAAGGTAAATCTTTCTTCGTAAAGAGCTTTCCCGATGACCGCGCCTTCAACCCCGATTTCTTGAAGTGCCACCAAATCTCCTATACTGCCGATTCCGCCTGCCGCAATAATTTTGGCATTTGGATATAGCGTAGCGGCACTTAGTGTTTGCAGATCGGGACCACTTAGCATTCCATCTTGAGCTATAGACGTAATCAGAAAACGGTGAACACCGAGTTGACTATACTTTTCAAGTGCATAGTCCACGGTCATGGCGGTGGCGGTTTTCCAGCCCTCAACCATTATCTGTCCATCCTTGTTGTCTAACGCGACGATTACTGAATCAATGCCAAATTTCATCCGAATTTTACCTACGGCTGAAGGATCGCTAAATGCTAGGGCACCGAGAATTACCTGGGTTACGCCTAATTGGAAGAGTTTTTCTGCGGTTTCATAGTTGCGTATTCCGCCGCCAACTTGAATAGGTAATTTGACATTTTCTGCAATCTCAGCGATAACCGAATGATTGTTGCCCAAAGCAAAAGCAGCATCTAAATCAATAATGTGCAGTTTTCCTGCACCTTCATCCCGCCACCGTTTTGCAGCTTCCAAGGGCGTTCCAAATTTTTCCTCATAAACTTTGGCAGTTGTAGGGTCGCCTTTGGATAAACGTACTATTTTGCCATTCATTAAGTCAATAGCTGGAATAAGTTGCATCCAAGTCACCTTACCACTGTTTTGGCGAAGTTTTTGAGGATTTTCAAGCCTAAGTCGCCTGATTTTTCTGGGTGAAATTGAGTTCCGTAGATGTTTTTGCTGGCTATCGCTGAAGTGAATGTTGTGCCATACTCAGTCTGGGCGCAAACGATTTTTTTGTCAACCGGAACTGGATAGAGCGAATGAACAAAGTAAACGTAGGAGCCCTCTTTTATGTCGTCAAAGAGCTCGTTTTTTTTAACGATGTTTAATGTGTTCCATCCCATATGAGGAACCTTAACAGTGTTTGGCAGATGAACGTTTTTGCCTTTGAAAAGTGATAAGCCGTTTCCTGGTCCCTCTTCGCTTTTCTCAAAGAAAAGCTGTAAGCCCAAGCAAATCCCAAGCAATGGCGTTCCGCTTTGAATTTTATCAGCGAGCGTGTCTTTGATTGATTCCAGTTTCTCAGCGGCTGGGGTAAAAGCTCCGACACCTGGTAAAGCTATTGCGTCAGCGGTTGCAAGTTCTTTTGCTGAAGTGCCGATTGATGCGTCTAAGCCTGCCTTTTCTAATGCGGTTTTTAGGCTTAGCAAGTTGCCAACGCCATAATCAAAAATGACTGCTTTTGCCACTCTTAGATAACTCCTTTGGAGCTGGGCACACCTTTGCGTCTTGGGTCAAAGGCTATTGCTTGTCTAAGTGAAAGGGCAAGGGCTTTAGTGGCGGCTTCTGCTTTGTGGTGGTCGTTGCTGCCATACTCGACAAAAACATGCACGTTTGCCTGCAGTGAGGTGGCGAAGGATTCGAAGAAGTGGTTAATGTCCTCGGTCGGCATTTCCTCAACTTTTTTGCCTCTAAGTTTTAAGTCAATTTTGAAGTAAGGCCGCTTGACCAAATCGACAGCTGCAAACGCCAGCGAACAATCCATCGGAGCAGCGGCGTTGCCAAACCGTGTGATGCCTTCTCGGGTGCCTAATGCTTTGTTTAATGCTTCGCCCAAACCTATAGCTAAGTCTTCTACCATATGGTGCACTAAATCACCCTTCACAGAGGCGGTTATGTCGATTAAGCTATGCGTCGCTAATGAAGTAATCATGTGGTCAAGGAAAGGCACTTCTGTAGTTATGCTGATTTTTCCTTCTCCGTCAAGGTTTACTTTCACTTTGACTTCGGTTTCTTTGGTTTTACGGTAAACTTCTTCTGTCCTCATTTTATTCCTCTTGAATTTGTTTTAACGCTTCAATTAGTTTAGCATTCATTTCGGGCAAGCCCACTGTAACTCGGAAACAGTTTTCATACTGCAGAATTTTGCCCCATTTCTTGAGCATAATTCCCCTTTTGAGCAATTTCTCGTTGACTTCGTCAGCAGGTTTTTGGGTGTTAACCAGCACGAAGTCCGCTTGGGAATCAAAGGCTTGAACTCCTTTTATTTGGTTCAGTGCCTTTATCAGTTTTCCTCGTTCAGCCACAAGTTCACCAATAGAGCTTTTTACCGAGTCAATGTTGTCGAGCATTTTGCCTCCCATCCTCAAAGTAAAACCACTAACTGGATACGGCAACGGAGCTTTTTCCGTCAAAATCTTCGCTAACTCTGGATTTGCAACGGCGTAACCCAACCTTAATGCCGCTAACCCGAAGGCTTTGGAGAACGTCCGCAGAATAATCATGTTCTGAAACTCCCTTATCCTTGGCACGAACGAGTAATCTGCAAATTCATCGTAAGCTTCATCTAAGATGACTATGCCCGGGAAGGCTTTGGCTAAAGTTTCAATGTCTTGCATCTTGAATTGGGTTGAAGTGGGGTTGTTGGGAGAACAAAGGTACAAAAGCCTTGTTTTATCGGAGAACTTGGATAACATGCGGTTCACGTCAAGTTGCAGATCGCTTAAAAGTGGAACTGAAACGTATTCGCCTTCCTGCCTTTTCACACAAAGCTTTGGAATACTAAATGTTGGCGCAAACGACACTGTGACTTCTCCTTTTTCTACAAACAGCCTTACAATGCGGTCGATTAATTCGTCACCCCCATTGCCAACAACAAGGAAGTTGGCTGGGGCTCCAATGTAGCTTGAAAGTTTCGCTAGGAATTTTGGCACTTCATCTTCAGGATAGAGGCGCAAATCTATTTCATCAGCCAGCTCCTTAACTAGCGTCGCCTGCTTACCTCGGTCAATAAATAGGCTTTCGTTAAAATTCAGTTTAACAATCTCATTTGGTGAAACGCCGATTTGCTTCGCTACCGTTTCAGGCGTGGCTCCTGCAGCGTAGCAGTCTATTGCCTGAAGTTTGGCGAGTTTATTTTTTAGCCAGGTCCTGTAGGATGCACTCATTTTTCGAACCTTGCTTGTATAGCTTTATAGTGGTTAGGAAGGTTTTCCGCTTCCGCCAAAACTTTGATCGTGTCTTTTACGTTTTCGAGACCGGTTCTTGTGCTCTCAACTATGCTTACCCGCCGCATGAAATCGAATACGGATAAGCCTGAGAACGACTTGGCAAAACCGCCTGTCGGCAGCACATGGTTGGTTCCACTGCCATAATCGCTCAATGCGACTGGGCTGTAGGGCCCCAATAGTATGAGACCCGCCGTAAGTTTTTCTGCAAGCTCCTTAGGTTTTGTCGTTATTACTTCTAAGTGTTCAGGAGCAAACTGGTTTGCCAAGTTGATGGCCACTTCCATGTTTCTGCAAACTATTATGAAGCCATATTTGGCTAGTGCTTCAGAAACTTTTTCACTTCTTTCTGATGAAGAGACGATGCTGGCGAGGTTCTCTTGAACACTCAGGGCAACCTTTTCTGAGGTTGTTAGGAGTCCAGCCACGCTGTCTCCCCCATGTTCAGCCTGCGAAACCATATCATATGCAATTAATCGTGCATCGGCCGACTCATCTGCCAAAACAAGCACTTCGCTGGGCCCAGCCGGCATATCAATCGCCACATCGGTTGAAACCGCAACCTTCGCTATTGTCACGTACTTGCTTCCCGGGCCAACAATTTTCCGCACTGGACTTATGCTTCTTGTTCCATAAGCTAAAGCTGCTATGGCTTGGGCTCCGCCAACTTTGTAAACTTCGTCAACCCCGCAAATGTCAGCGGCGACAAGAACTAAAGGGTTAACTTTGCCCTTAGCATTCGAAGGGGAACAAACAACGATTCTTGGGACACCTGCTACTTTGGCTGGAACTGCAGTCATGATGAGCGTACTTGGGTAAGCTGCTTGCCCACCTGGCACGTAACAGCCGACGCTTTCGATTGGACGCAGAACAGTCTGAACCGATATGCCCTCAGCCATTGTTTTGACTTCGGTTTGAGTAAGTAGTTGCTTTTGGAAATCGTTAACTTTTTCCTTCATAGATTTTAAAGCACTGATTTGGTCTGGGCTGGTTTTGGTATAGGCTTCCTTGATTTCTTCTTTCCTGACTTGAAGGTTCCGTGGGTTGAGTTCGGCTTTGTCAAATTTCAATGCAAACTCAACAAGCGCCGCATCACCTTTTTCTCTAACTTGCTTAATGATGGCTTTAACGCTGTTTTCAACTTCTTGAACTGCCTTTTCGTCTGCACTCTGCCGTTTGAACCAGTCTGGCGGCAGCGCATCTGATTTGTAGACTTTTACTTGGCTTTGCACGGTTTCTCCACTCTTGTAACAAGCTCATCCAAAGCTAACACTTGACGAGGTTCATAAACGACTAGGCCTTGGGCTAACTTGCGGATTTTCGGTAACAACTCAATCAGGCAGTCTTTCTCAATAACAGTGTTCACGCTGACCCATGTGTCATCTGCCAGTGGTGCAATTGTGGGGTTCTTTAGGGCTGGCAATTCAGTTAGAAGCTTTTGCAGATTAGCCTTCTTTACGTTAACGAATATGTGAATTCTCTTGGACCCATCAACAACACCTTTGAGAAGGGCAACTATGTCGTATATTTTTTCTCTTTTCTCAGGGTCGTCAAGAGCTTTTTTGTTGGCAATAAGTACAGCTGCTGACCTCAAAACTGTATCCACAATTTTTAGGTTGTTCGCCTCAATCGTTGTTCCCGTCTCAGTTACATCCATTATGGCATCGGAATCTTCCGGCGGCTTAGCCTCAGTTGCGCCAAACGACAGGAAAATTTTGGCTCTTGCATTGTCACCTTTTCTCCACCACGGTGTCACAAGCATTGGGTCAGCGCTGCCGAAACGTTTCTTGTATTGGGGCGTGTTTTTGAGGTATTCAGAGGCTATGTTGAGGTACTCAGTGCTGATTCGGAAATTTTTGCCCTGAGCCCAGATAGATTCCATGTACTCACCCATTGTCATATTTTCACAGGTTTTCGGAACGGCTATAACTAGGCGTATTTTGCCGTATTCAAGGTTTTGTAGGATTTCAACGTCTGCACGGTTTTCTTTTACCCAGTCCTCGCCAGTGATGCCTAAGTCCTGTAAACCTTCGCTTACAAACACTGGAATTTCTTGGGGTCTGAGAACTTTAAGTTCTATTTGGGGGTCGTTTATGCTTGGGCGGTATGTTCGTTCTGTGCCGCCGATTTTGAATCCTGATTTGGAAAAGAATTCTGCTGTTGCTTTTTCTAGGGAGCCTTTTGGGATGGCAAATTTCAGTTTATCCATAATTTTTCACCTAAATTTTTAGAGAAACCTGTAAGGGTTTTCTGTTTTGCTAAAACGGTACTTCGAGGAGATGTGCCTAATAACAAATAGTTTTTCGGTTTTATGCTTGAACGGTTTGGATTGTCTCTAATGAATACAATCGCCTTGTATGAACACAATCCCTCATCAAATACCACTGGAAGCACCTGAATACTTGTCTTCCTAATAAATCTGTTCTCTAATATTTAACTGTCGAATGCTAAAAAGACGTTAAACTGAGGGCTGTTTGCTCTTTTTAATCTCAAAAACTAACGGAGGCATCGAATTTCGGGTTTCCAATTCTATGCTCAGAAGTCCTTCCATTATACCTTTCCAGATTTCACAATCGTTTATGAACGGAGTTTTCAACAGCAAGAACTTATCTTTCAAATAGAAATCTCCGAATCCTTGCACTTTCAATCGTTCAAAAACTTTTTCCCAATTTGCTTGTTCACTTGCTTCAATTCCAAGCGTTGATTCGATAGAAACTTTTAGGGCTTCACCCATTCTTTCTCCGCACTCATGCCAGTTTTCCTTTGGAATCTGCTGAGTCAATATATTGAATAATTCAACGTTAACAAGAGCTATTCGGCTTATTCCGCAATAGTATTCGCCAGGGAAATGCCAGTCATAAACCATCATGCTTTTGTACATTTCGAGCATTTTGGAGATAAGCGGTTTGATTCCTGGCTCTTTTCCATCTCTGATTAGTGACTCGATGAATTCTCTTTCACTTTTTTCAAGAATTATTGTTGTTCTCTTTGCTTCTTCACTTTTCTGTTTTGGATAATCAGGGGGTATGCGGCTTCGATTCTGCATAGAAGCTATTGCTAAGTCAATATTTAATATGCCTTATGTATTTTGGAAGTTTATTTCAACTCAAGGTTCATTCAAAAGCTGTAAGAATAGTTAATAAAACAGCTAATGTTTATAGAGCGTTGCCGATGAAGAATCTAAACTGCTGATTGATGATGCACCCTGGGGTATCTGAGGCAAACTTAAGCTGTTATTATCTTCTTTTTAACAAGGTATAGCATGAATGCCATGCCTACAATGAACAATACCGCACCGATACCTGCCGAAACAAATCCGTTTACATTAACTTTTTCCATTAAATACGGTACATATGTTGGTCCGGCAAAAATTAGAAGCATCGATACAATTACAAATGATATTTTCGTAAATTTTGAATACATGCCGGCATTCAAGTTTTCTTCTGTTTCAGTCACTTTAGCCCCACCTTAACTTACTCTTCTGATGCAATGTTTTCTCCTAATCCTTCTTTTATCTCTTTTCCCAAAGACTTCATCAAGAACTTAAAAACCAGAAATCCTGCTTCACGATCCGCTTTGAAACCCGTGGTGGTTCCAAGCAAGCTAACCCCCTCTATTTTTCTTTCTTTCGCCATCGCTAACGTCAGCCCAGTTCCGCCTACAATTCTGCCTTTGCTGTAAATAACCGCGCCTTTTTCCATAAATTCAGTCGCTAACCTTGGCGAAGTAGCAGCAACGTAGACCTGCGATTTATCTTCCGTAATAGGTATGCCACCCATAGTTACGATAAAACGGCAGCCTAACGATGCAGCAAAATCTACTACTTCTTCACAAACAACATAGTGAGCAACAACATCATCAAACGAAGGCTGAATTTCACCAGTCATTATAACTAAATTGTTTTTCTCCATAGGTGCATAAAAAAACTCGTATTTCGGTAAGTCACAAATGCCTTTGGTACTTATCCCAATATAATCTGGAAAAGAAGGAGAATATAATTCCGCAAAAGGTTTCGCATCAAAAAATTTTATAAGCAGATGTGCCGCGATTCTGCCAACATTTCCAAAACCAGGTAGTCCCTGAACAAAAATCGGGTTCTCAAGCGTCGGCTCCGAAAGCTTACGCAAATATGGCTTATTCATTAGCAAACACCAATGCAACCCATACAATAAAAGCCGTCACTAAAAGGTTTTGCCCGGTTACTATAAACCCAAGAAACGATGTATCTTGAAAGAAGACTCTTGCAAAATCAATTTCTGTTTTTTT
>Ga0182021_10012123_pt1 | contig 10244 bp, 11 predicted proteins | sample 612E3MmetaG_FD_120493 | JGI IMG/M metagenome (GOLD analysis project Ga0182021, IMG submission 120493) | Permafrost microbial communities from Stordalen Mire, Sweden - 612E3M metaG (Illumina Assembly) | ecosystem: Environmental > Terrestrial > Soil > Wetlands > Permafrost | place: Sweden... | reverse complement strand
TCTACTACGGCGCCTCGCCGCGCGCCTCCATCGCACTCTTGCACGGGGCCCAGGCTCGGGCCGCCAGCCGTGGGCGCGACTTCGTCATCCCCGACGACGTGAAGGCGCTGGCCCCAGCCGTCATTCGGCATCGCGTGGGCCTGCAGCCCGACGCCGAAATCGAAGGCATGACCACCGACGACTGCGTGGCGGAAATCCTGCGCGACGTGCGCGTGCCCGAGACCATCGCCGCCTAGCCCTCCATGCCCTTCGTTCCCTCGACGAGACTCGTGCTCTTGGCCGTGGTGCCGCTCCTCCTCGGGGTGGTGGCCGCGGTCGAGCCGCGCTTCGTCTGGCCCATGCTGTTCGTCGATCTGGGCATCGCCTTGCTCGCCGCGGGCGATGCGTTCCTGGGCCGCCGCGTGCTGGTGCGGGCCGAACGCGAGCCGCCGCGCATCTTCTCGGTGGGACGGGCGAACCTGGTCAGGCTGCACCTGTACTCGTCCGCCCGCCGCCCCCTCGCCGTGCAGGTCAACGACGATGTTGCCCCGGGGCTCGTGATCGAGGGCCTGCCGAAGATCGTGCCGGTAGCGGCGGCCCCTCGCCCCAACCCTCTCCCCGCCGGGCGGGGAGAGGGGGACGCGCGTAGCGCGGCCGGTGAGGGGGAGAGCGCGTCCGTGTGCCACGCGCTCGTCACCTACCATATCCGTCCCAGCCGGCGCGGGCTCTACGAGCTGGCGGATCACCATCTGCGCTGGTCCACGCCGCTCGGCTTGTGGTGGCGGCAGCTTCGCGTCACCTCCCGCCACCCGGTGCGCGTCTATCCCGACGTGCAGGCCGTGCGCAGCTACGAATTGCTGGCGCGCCAGAGCCTGGAAAACCGTCTGGTGCGCACCGTGCGCCTGCGCGGCGGCGAGAACGAGTTCGAGGCCTTGCGCGACTACCAGCGCGACGACGACTACCGCGCCATCGACTGGAAGGCCACGGCCCGCCGGCAGAAGCTCATCACGCGCGAATACCAGCAAGAACGCAATCAGTCGGTGCTGTGCATGCTCGACTGCGGGCGGCTGATGACCGCGGAGAGCCTGGGACTGTCGCAACTCGACCACGCGCTCAACGCCGTGCTCATGCTCTCGCACGTGGCGACGCGGGCCGGGGATCAGGTCGGCCTGTGTGCCTTCGACACGCGGGTGCGGGCCTACTTGCCCCCGCAGGGCGGGCGGCGGGCCGCGCAGCGGGTGGTGGCCGCGTCCTACGACATCCACGCGCAGATCGTCGAGACGGACTTCGAGGCGGCCTACGGCTTCCTGTCGCAGCGGTTGCGCAAGCGTTCGCTGGTGGTGCTCTTCACCCAGGTGGTCGACGAGGTGTCCGCGCGTTCGGTGGTGCGCACCGTGCACGGCCTGGGCCCGCGCCACCTGCCCCTGGCCGTGCTCTTCCGCGACGAGGCCCTGGACCTGATGGCCGAGCCGCGTGGCACTCCGGCGAAACCGGCGGAGCTCTACCAGCGCGCCGCCGCCGCCGAGGCCATCCTGTGGCGCGACCACCTGGTGCGCGACCTGCAGGAAGCCGGCGCCCTGGTGCTGCACGTGTCCCCGCGCAAGCTGACCCTGAGCCTCATCAACCGCTACTTGCGGATCAAGGCGCAGAGGTTGCTGTAGCGAGAGGGGATCTTGGGAGGGAGAGAGCGGGGGGAGCACCGGATGCGAAACGCGGCCCGCAAGGGGCGGGTTCTGGGCACGGAGCCACGATGTCGCGACGTAGGGGGGAGGTTCTCGGACGAAGAAACCCGCTTCGCAACGCTTAGGCACCGCCCAGCCCACGCCACCGCGGGATGACGCCGGTGAAGGCGATACCTCAATGATCGACCGGGGATAGCTCACGTCCGGTCCTGCCGCCGGTGGCTCCGGATCGACTGTCGGCAGTCCCCGTTCGGTGCGAGAGCTCAATCACGTCCGTCCGGGCAGGGCGCAACCGCATGCACAAACCTTCGCGACTCTGCTGTACCCGGCGCGAATTTGGCGCAGGCGCAATTGCCCCCTGTCGGCCCTCCCGCAGCCTGAAGAAACCTGATTCGATTCACGAGCAGGCGGGGCTAAGCTGGCTCCGATGGTCGCTCGGGTGCGAGCAGGCTTCGTGCCCGCACCGCAGGCCACCTGCTCGGAGGCGCCGGTGGAAATCCCCGAGCTCAAGGGCGCGGAAAAGGATCTCAGCGTGGGTCCGCGCGGAGCGTGCGGGATCGTCGACAAGCACATCCGCTGCGTCGGCGCGATCCGCACGCCATCCGTCGAGGTCAGCCAGGTCAAGGTCAGCCCAGGGGTGCAAGCGAGCGCCTGCGGAATCGCGGGTACCAAGGTCCTGTGTTGGGGCGAAGGCTACTCGACCGCCGGCAATCCCGGCCTGGGCGTGCCCATCGAATTCGCCACCTCCCAACCCCTTACCGCGGTGGTCGACTTTCCGCCCCCGGCGGGAACCGAGTGGCCGAAAAACCACCTCATCCACCAAGGTTGCAGCGAGCCCACGGTGCCGCTGCCCAGGTGTCCGCCGGGCACCGAGGGCAAGCCGTGGTCGGAGCTTGCCGCCGAGGGTGCGGAGCTCAAGGGCAAGACCGTTTCCGTGCGCGATCGCCTGCTGGTGGCGCCGATCGCTTGGGAGGAGACCACGTGGCATACTCGGGGGAACGACGACACCTTCGAATACCATACGAGATCCATGCTGCTCGGCGAAGGCGACGCCTCCCTTCGCTTGTGGGGCGACCGACCGAGATTCGGATGCGGCGGCGACGCATCCCGCCTCTGTTGCAAGACGCCAGCATTCGGTCAGACGGTGATTGCGACTGGGGTCCTTGCGGGCTCGAAGGGCAATGGCTGGATCCTCAGGTCCGCGGAGGTCTGCGAGGTTCCAAGCGAGGGCAACTGATCACTGCCACCACGATTCGCGCTCCGGCAGCCTGAAGACCTGCGCACACATGGTCCATGCCGAGCGAGAGGTCGTGGATAGGAATAGATGACCTGTTTCCGACTCCCAGAGCCACCTACGATGAAGATGCAGGGGATCGACCACGCGCTCGATCCTGGGACGCACGGCAGAAACCCCGGTACGGAGGACACGCGATGAAGATGACGACACGGTTTTCACACGGAATCGTCGTAAGTGGCGTGGGGCTGTTCCTCATCCTGGGAGAGGGGTGCGACAAGTCCAGCAGCGGCGGGGGAGCGGGCGAAACGGGGGGAACCCCTGGCACCGGCGGCAGCACCGGTTCCGGTGGCGTCACCGGTGCCGGCGGCGTCACCGGCACCGGCGGCAGCAGCACGGTCGGCACCGGCGGACGCAGCGGAGGTTCTGGCGGGAATACCGCCGGCGGATCCGGCGGCAGCAGCGTGGTCGGTTCCGGCGGAAGCGGCGTGGTCGGCTCCGGCGGAAGTAGCGTGCCGGGCTCTGGTGGGCGCGGCACGGGCGGCAGCAGCAGTTCGAGTACCGGCGGCACGGGCGGTGGCGGTGGCACGGCGGTCGGCGATGCCGCCGTGGCGGACGCGCGCACCGACCGAAACCGGGCCGAAGCGAGCGTGCCACCCGACGCGGCTGCCGACGCTCCCGCGCAAACCGACACCGCGGCCGGCTCCGATGGCGGCTGTGTGCCCAACTATGCGTGTACCCCGGTGTCGCCCAACACCGGCGATCCCTACGCCGACTGTGTAGCCCGCGTGAATCAGTTCCGCGCCTGCGTGTGCTTGCCGCCGCTCGCGCGCTGGACCGCTGGCGAGGCGTGCGCCGATCAAGACAGCCAGTACGACTCGCAGCAGAACACCGCGCACGCGGGCGCCAACGCCAATATCTGCGACTGGGGCAACGGGCAGGACGAGTGCCCGGACTGGACCAAATCCACGCCCGAGAGCGTGATCGACGGTTGCCTGCTGATGATGTTCCAGGAGGGGCCGCCGCCGAGTGGCTCGTGCACTGGCTCGTGCTTCTCGACCCACGGCCACTACATCAACATGACTGGCACCGGTTATAAGAACGGCGTCGCTTGCGGGTTCTGCACGACATCGGCTGGCGCCGTCTGGGCAGCGCAGAACTTCAAGTAGCGGGCGCTCCCCGACCCGGTCGCGGCGCAGGGCGTGTAGCAAGGCAGCTCGACCACGTAGCTGTCGACGCTGTTGCCGTTGCCCCAATCAGACCCATCCATGCGAGCCGCAGCATGCGGATCATGGTACCACTCCACCCGGGAGAACCCATCAGGGAGCGAATGGGTTGGCGTAACCAGTGTCGCCTTGCCGAGCCCCGGGTAGCGTTTGATTGCGGGCCGTGCGGGTCGGCGCGAACGGGTCGCTCGCATCGTCCGAGGCATCGAGGTGTCGGCCGGTTCTGGTCGGAGGGTACTTGACGGAACGACGAGACAGCGCGAATGCCGGCTTGGACTTCGATTCGCTGGCGATCGGTTTCGCTGTTCCAGCCACCGCTGGCGTCCGCACGGGGGCGGCTGTCACGGCGGGTGGCGCGTTCATGGCCGGCGCGGCGGCAGCTGCGGCCGCCACGGGCGGTGCGGCGGTTTGCGCGGGTTCATTGCAGCGCAGTGGAAGCAGCGCCACGAGGGCAAGCACCGCGACCACGGCCGATAGGGCATAGATCGGCGCGAAGCTGGTGGACGAATCCGCTCGGCGTCGTTCCCGCGGTGCCCGTCGCCGCTCCACTCGCGTAGCGCCACTCGCCGGCGCCACGGGCCTGCCGCACGCCGCGCCTTCCAAGGCGTTGGCGAAATCCCTCATCGACGGGAACCTGTCAGGGATTCGCTTCGACAAGGCCCGGCGCAGGACGGCTTCCACGGCGGCCGGCAGGCCGGGCGCTCGTTTGCCGAGCGGTCCCGGGTCGCGGTGGATGACCTGGTAGAACACCGCGGACATGTCGTCGCTGGCGAAGGGACATCGTCCCGAGAGCATCTCCCACACGATGCAGGCGAGGGCCCACTGGTCGGTGCGATGGTCGATCTCATCGATCATCCCCGTGGCCTGTTCCGGCGACATGTAATTGGGCGTGCCGAGGATGGACGATGCTTTCGTGAGCTGGGTATTCGCAGCGCGCACCTTCGAAATGCCGAAGTCGAGGATCTTCGCGAAGTCCGGCTCGCCCGGGAGCTTGACCAGGAACACGTTCGCCGGCTTGAGGTCGCGATGAACGATGCCCTGCTCGTGCGCTGCACCCAGGGCCGAGGCAAGCTGCTTGGTGATATGCACGACCGTTGGCAGCGGCAGCCGGCCGAGCTCGTGGATGCGATGGTCGAGGTCGATGCCTTCGAGGTGCTCCATCACCAGGTAGGGCTGGCCGGCGGGCGCCGTACCGAAATCCATGATGGTGACGAGATGGGGATGCCGCAAGCGCGAGGTGATCTCGGCCTCCCGGCGAAAGCGGGCCAGGGCTTCCGGGTTCGAGGCCAGCTCCCGAGCCATCACCTTCACCGCCACGCGCTGGTCCAAGCGCAGCTGAACCGCTTCGTACACCCTGCTCATGCCGCCCTCGGCGATAAGCCGGGTGATGCGGTACGTGCCCTCCAGCGTGGTGCCGATCAGGGTCGGCTCCTCCGTGCCGGGCGCCTGTATCGAGGTCCCACCCCCAGACTCGACCGCTTGCGCCGCACCGTGGCTCATGATCATCCCCAGAGACTGAGGAGGCATTGTATGCCGCGGAGGCCAGCTGCCAAGAAACTGGATGCTCGCTGCATCATCGGCGGGCTTCCCCAAGGGGTACTCAGGCGCGAGCTACGGCTGTCGGCAATCCTGGGGGACGCTCGTACAGTCGGCCGGCCAAGGCAGATCCACGAAGCACAACGCCATTTCTCCCGCTCGCCATGATCTTGCGGATCGCGCGTCTCGAACCCGGGCGACACCATGCGTGGAACCGCGCCGTTACGATGGCCAGTGGTCTGGACGACCGCCCTTCGTGTCCGCGAACGCGCCCGTCGACGGTGTCGAGCCGATGAGCGAGCGGGAGCTCAGGTGCCAGCTTCATCAACCTCCGGCACGGCTTGTCTTCGTTCAGCGTCGACCGCCTGGTCTGCCACCGGAATGCCCAGCGGCGGGACGCCCACGGGGCGGCTCGTAGGTGTGTCGCACGGGCGCGCCCTGCATGCGACGCTGGTAGAGCCCCGCTGGCTCCCTGTCGTAGTGATTCCAGCGACCACCTTCCCGATAGCTCCATCGATTGCCATACCAGTACATGGGCCGCCCCTCGAAGTAGACAGGCGCGGTTGTGGCGATATACGCGTCGGGCGGGTAGTCGTCGTAGCCAATGAAGGGAACGCATCCCGGGGTGGCTGCGAGCATCGCGCTCAAGCCGACAGCGCACGCAAATCCTCGAAGCATTCCTGTCTGATGGTCTAGGCTCATTCGTTCCCTCCGTTGCTGTGAACCGAATGCTCGCGGAGCCTCTGTGCAAACTCGGCGCGCTGATCCGGGGTGAGCACGGGGCTCACTGCCTCGACGAAGTGCGCCAAGTGGGCCGCGCCCCAGCCAGCGAGGTGCGCGTTCGCGCCGTTCGCACCCGTGAGCGCCTTTGCATCGAACTTCTCGCTGCGGAAAGCATTGCCGAATGCCTGGATGTGCGTGGCGATCTCCTGCAGGTCAAGCCGCGGCACTGCCTTCATTCCCTCGCCGAGTCCCGCACGTATCTTGTCCACTTGATCTTGCGTCAGACCAAGATCGGTCGTGAGCATCGCGAGCCGACTACCTTCCGGATTCGCCGGATCGGTCTCCTCCGCATTCGCCTTTTGCCAGACCGACCAGTGCGCCTCGACCTTGTCCACAAGCGCGGCTCGCTCGGGTGGCGTCAGCACCGTATGCAACTCGTTCAGCGCATCCGTGGCTGCGTCGTGCACTATTGCAGCCGCGGCTGATACCTGGGCGATTGCGGCGTCCACGGTCGTCGCGTCGAGGTTGGCCGCGGCAACCCCATCGGCCAGTACAGCCGCCAGCCTTTGCTGCGCGGCGCGCGCCGGCTCCATGCGAGCGTGCAGATCCCTTCGAATCTTCTCCACAGCCGGCCGCTGTTCGGGTGAGATGCCCAGCGTGTCGAGGCTCAAGGCGACGAGGAGAGTCACTCCACCGTGGTGGTGGTGGCGGTGGTGCTCCGTCAGACCAGCCGCGACCTCGTCAACGTCGGAGGCGCTTGCAGCGGTAGCTGGCGGACGAGCGTTGGCGGAAGCCCCGCCGCAACTGACTGCCGCCAATGCCCCGAAGAGCACCGTCGCGATCGTCCTCATTTTGCTCAGGTTCAAGACCTTCGGATGTTCCATTCGTGCCACAACCATGTGCCGAATTCCTCCCCGACGCAAGGTGCCCCAGCAAGGTGGCCCAGGGCGAGTCGCGAACCTCTGGGGCACTCATCGTGGTCCTCCGCCTCTTGGATGCGCGGCCTCAGCAGAGTCGCCTCCAGGCGCGGACGCGTGGGCGTTCTTGGCCACCCTGGGGTGCGCAGTCGGGACGACGACCATCGCCGAGGAGGCAATAGCGTGAGCATGTCTGACCGGACCTTGAGCACCTTCGAGTACCGCAAACGGGCCGGGAGCATCTACATGACGGTGTTTTCGGCTATCGATCCAATCGCCGGCAGGTTCAGGTTTCTCAGCGGGTAGGGGGCAGGGCGGGCGCAGGTCGGGATGCGGTGCGGCATTCTCGGCTCGAAGTGCCAGGCCCCGCTCCCCCTCATCGCGCTCATCAAGACCGGGGACATCGCCAAGAAGATCCTGACCGCGATGCACCTGCCCTGCTCCTTCGGCGCCTAGGGCCTACCCACCCTGCCCCGACCCCACGCGGCTTCGCCGCGCCTGCCGCCTCGGGCCGCGGGCGGTGGTGAGGACTGGTCGAACTGGTCGAGCCGCTCTCGGCGAGGACGCGATGGGGAAGACTGCGCCTCGAGGTAGAGACACGCCGTCGAGGAGATGCCGGAGGCGCCCGGACATGCGAAACGCGGCTCGCAAGGGGCGGGTTCCGGGCACGGAGCCGCGATGCCGTGACGGGCAGTAGGGGTTCTCGGACGAAGAAACCCCTTTCGAAACGCTTAGGCACTGTTCACGGAGCCAGTCCGCTACACGCAGATGGGCATGTCAAATGCCCAAGCCACGCAACCCTATCCTGCCGAGGCTGGTTAGCCGCCGCTGCAAGTCCAAACCGACTTGGTCGAAACCGATCCGGCATCGATGATGTCCTGGAGAGCGGTCAAGCCACCGTCAGGAAGTGCCACGTACCCGCAGTGGTCGCTCATCAGTGAGCTTGGATAACCCGAGATTCTCTCACCGACACATTGGCCGGACAGACAACGCACCTGAATCGTGGGCGGTATACACGCCGTGCACATCCCTCCCGGCGGAGACTGAATTGCAGGCGGCCCAGCCGCACCAGGGGCTTTGCTGTAGAGGTAGGCGATGTTCATGCAACTGTCGATTTCGATGCAACAGTCGGAATCGTTCCGACAGGGATAGCCAACAGCGGTGTCGAAGATCGGGCCGAGATCCCCGGCAACCGTATCGAGGCGCGCATCCGGGAATCCCGGAGCCTCTGCCGGCGCCAGATCCTTCGCCGCAACGTCGGGGGCGTCGACGGTGGCGTCGGCTTGGAGATTTGTGGTGTCGCTGGTGATCGCAGGTACATCCTTGGTGTCAGCGGTCACGACCACGTCGGCATAAGGAACCGATGCATCGCGGGTGTCGACCACGGCCGGCGCATCCGTGCTGTCGACAGCGGCATCCTTATATTGCCGCAGCTCCGACGGTGAATCGGATCCACAACCGATGTCCTGCGACCGCTGCCCTGGTCAGCAAATCAGCCTTGCCGTCGTGGAGATTCCCCCGTGATTCCAGCGTTGGCGCTGTTGCGTACATGAAAGTGCGGAAGGTCCTCGTACGCAGCTGCGAAAAAGTCAGACTAGCTTGCACGGTGGCCCGTACGCTGCCAGCTCTCTATCCACGGTCAAGAGGGTGAGGCCTTCAGTCTGCGCCTGGGCCAGCAGAATTCGGTCGAAAGGGTCCTTGTGCAGAGATGGGAGCGCACGAACGGCGATCGCGTGCTCGCCGGTGATGGGCAACTCCTCGTAGCCATGGAGCAGGAGCCCCTGTCGCAGCTGTTGCGCATCCACCTGGAGATCGGATCTGCCGAGGCCAATCTTGATCACCACTTCCCAGACACTGGCCGCGCTGAACAGGAGGGTGTTGCTCCGTGCCCTCAGGATGGAGAGGGCAGCCTTGGGCAGGCGCTGCGGGGAACCGGCCGCCCACAGCAGGAGGTGAGTGTCGAGAAGTACCTTCATTTCGCGGTGCCAAACCGGCTGGCGATCTCGTCACGTCCCATCTCGTCGAAATCCTTCGGAACCCTCGTCTCCCCTTTCATGAAGCCAAGGCGATCCTCGGGAGAGTCCTTTGCGTTGATGGGGATGACACGAGCAAGCGGCTTGCCTGCCTTCGCGATGACGAAGGACTCGCCGCGGGCAACACGCGCCACGAGACGTGAAAGATGGGTCTTTGCTTCATGGATGTTGACGACGGTCATGGCTACTATTGTGGACTAACTTTGGTTAGTTCACAAGGGTCAACGGCGGTCGCTGCCCGAGGGAGGTTGCTCTGGATCGGGTCGGCGGGGGTGGTCACCCGCCCCCAGCGCCCACACCACCGGACGTGCCCGGTAGGCCAGAGAGAGATCCCTCATGTTCCACAGGTTTCGGGCGGAAAACCCGTTGCGCCCTGGGAACGGGAGTGTACGTGGCACAGGGACGAAACCGGCGGAGCTCTGCCAGCGCGCCGCCGCCGCCGAGGCCATCCTACGAAACGCGGCCCGCAAGGGGCGGCTTCCGCGCACGGATGCCTGGTAGCGCGACGTGGGGGAGAGGTTCTCGGAGGAAGAAACCCCCTTTGCAACGCTTAGGCACGTGACGAACGCTATTGTGTCGTCACGCCGCTGCTGCACTTCCCGACGCAGGTCAAGAAGTTGTCGGTCGCGCAGTCGCAGACCTCGCAGAACGCGCAGCCCACGTCGCCGCAGGACGTGACGTCGTTCAGGCACTTGGTGATGCACGCCGTGTTCGCCTGTGAGCAGAGGTTGTCGAAGGTGGCGCCCTTGAGCTGCGGGCACATCGTGCCGACCCGAGTCTTAGCGTCGGCGCAGCTGGAGAGATTCGTAGGCGCGCAACCGATGAACTTGCCGCCACCGCAGACGCAGGCGCCGGAGCCGCATTGCGGGAACGGGCAGTAGCACGCGTCGCTGATGATGCGGCAGTCACTGGCG
>Ga0182021_10012122_pt1 | contig 10245 bp, 6 predicted proteins | sample 612E3MmetaG_FD_120493 | JGI IMG/M metagenome (GOLD analysis project Ga0182021, IMG submission 120493) | Permafrost microbial communities from Stordalen Mire, Sweden - 612E3M metaG (Illumina Assembly) | ecosystem: Environmental > Terrestrial > Soil > Wetlands > Permafrost | place: Sweden... | reverse complement strand
CGTCTTGTTGAAGCCGGCCGATGCGCAGTTTCTGGTGTCCACCGCGCGCTTCGAGCCCTGGCGCATCTTGGATTTCCTCGGCAGCATCGGCGTGCTGGTCTATGCCTTTCATCGTCTGGGACGCGTGCCCGGCGTCGGCGATCTGATGGTCGGGTTGGCGCTCTTTGGTGTGGCGCTGCTGCTTCTCTATTCGGTGTGGATCTTGGTGGTCAGCGCTTCATTTCACGTGGTCAAGGTCGACAACCTTTCCTATCTCTTCATTTCTATCTTTGACGCTGGCCGCTGGCCTATCGACGTGTTCAAAGGGGCGCTGCGCCTGATCTTCACCGTGGTTTTTCCGCTGGCGCTCATGACCACCTATCCGGCGCAGGCTTTGCTCGGCAAGCTGACCTTTTCGCATGCTCTGCTGGCCGGGACCGGCGGGCTGGCCTTCGCGGCAATCGCCCGCTGGGTGTGGAAACGCGCCCTGCGCGCGTACTCGTCGGCGAGTTCGTGATAGCAATGGGAACCCTGAAAGGGCACAGGCGTTAACTGGCACCTTCCGTGCAGGGGCGGGTTTGAAACCCGCCCCTACGGCCGGATGCGCCAGCACGTCGCCGTCAAGACAGGCGGCGGGGAAGGGAGGTGCGCTCTTCCGGCTTCCCACTGCCCGTAGAGGGTCCACCAGAAACCCATTGACCGCAGCGGCCTCTTGATTTATGAGGCATTCCTGTGCGCGGCATGCCTCTTCCATTCTTCACGGCGGCCCCGACACCTCCCCGACCGTTCCACCTCTCCCTCAGAAACGCCACCAACACCCTGCCCATGGGGCTCTCCCTCCTTCTTCTCGCCTGTCCGTATCCCAATACCCACAAACAACACCAAACACCCTCAACCGCCCCAGCCGACAGGGGCGCGTTGACTTCGCGAATACGCCCCAGTACAGATCCGAAGACCGCTAACTTCACTCTCATTGCGATGAACTCGAGCCGCCGCCTCCGAAATATCGACTTTGAAGTCTACATTGACGACGTTCTTGTCGTTCGGGATCAACTGGAGAACCAACATCCCTCGGAAGACGGAATTCAAGTCTCCGACCCGAGAACCCAACAATACGACTTTCAGCTACCCGCCGGGAAACACCATCTGCACGCAGTTACCCGAACCGGCGGTGCTGAACTTGACTGGACCTTCAATGGCACAGCCCGTCATCAATGGGCTCTGATCGGCTACGAGCGCGAAGCCGCATTTGCACCAGCCAAGACCAAGACTTTCAGTTTCGAAATCGGCGACCAGCCCATTCTTTTTGAGTAAAGGACTTAACGACGGACGCAGGAGGAGACCATGCACTGCCAGAAACTTCTTCAGGGACACACACCCGCTCCCAACTCGAGGAGCTTTCTACCGCTATTCCTTTCGACACTGCTCTTCGGTGTTTCTTGCACGGCACCGTCCGACCTGTCACGCAGCGAAGACTCCCGCAAGTTGAGCAAAGACGACTCCATCCGGCAGGACCTGCCGCTCCCTTTGTCCGGGCGTTCGACCATCGCTAGCACAGAACGACGGGCCTCCCTCTGCCCGGACGATGGAACCCCTCCGCCGACCCTCTCTCCTGGCTCCAAATCCCGCCCGAGCAAAATGCGCAGCTTCGTTGCCGCGAGCGCCCACTCCACCCCATCTGCTGACGGCTACATTCACTGGCGCAAGGACATCAATTCCGGATGCTCCTTTTCTGACCATAACCTGACCCTCGATATCGATGTCGACCCGGCTCAACTGTCGGAGATCTCATACACGATGACCAACTGGGACGTGGACTACAACGATCCCCAAGGATGCGAAGGCGGACCCGAGGTCGACATCATGTACTTCAACGGTAACGACTTGGGCATCCTCACCGGCGCTAACAATTCTTGGAGCATAAACAGCTATCCGCTCGCCCAGAATCAACTGGTCAAGGGTACCAACAGTATCTTCATAGATACCGACGCCCCCGGTACCGGCTGCTGGTGCGTGGGAGTCGGGTACATCGAGGTTAGGGCGAAGGGCAGCTTTGACGTGGTCAACTACACCCCGCAAGACAATGACAAGAACCGCGATTTTGCGGCCTCTCGCGTTGATCTAACGGTTGAGTTCTCGGCCGAGTACGATCCCAACACCGTCAACAGCGACACGTTTCTCTTGCAATATCGAGATAAGGCCGGGACATACCAACCGGTGACTGGTGTGACTGGTTCTATCGAACAGGTCTCACCCAAGAGGTTCCGTTTTGTTCCGGCTGCCGATCTCATGGACGGCATCCGCTACCAATTTACCGTGAAAAGTGGTTCCTCGGGTGTAAAGAGTAAGGACGGCGCGCAGTTGAGCGAGGATACGCAGGCGACGTTCTGGACTGTCCCCGACCTCAATTTGACGGATGCGTTCGACTACGGCGGTGGTTCTTTGTGTCCGCCTTCTGCGTCCCCCTGTCCCGGCCTGGAGCTGGCGGTCTTTCAGGTCGCGAGGAACGCGAACCTGGTCAACAACAAGGAAGCCGTCTTGCGGAACTACCTTCGTTGGAAGAAACACACGGACGTCGCGGAGGCCGATCAACTTGAATCCCTTTTCGTAGACGCGATAGCCACGTATGGCTCGGCCTCGATACTGGGATTCGAAGAGGTCAAACGCCCGGACAAGTATTCCACAGTTCAACGCAAGAATGGTCTCAACAGTCTGAACCTGTACCATACGCCGTCCGCTGCAGGAACTTACGCCGTCGAGGTTACGCCACAGCCACAAACCAATGCAACGCCTGTCAAATACTCGGCCAAATACTCCGCAGGTAAGATTCCCGGCTCGGCCGGGAATGCCGGAAAGATCCTTTTCGACGTCTATGCTCTAAGAGGCGGAGATTGGGCCTCCGGAATTCCCGCCGCAGATAGAGACGCCGCCAGGGCAGTCTTGAAGTCCGGCATGGACACCGTCAGAGACAATTTCCCAGTTGTTTCATCTACCTATACATACCAAGGCGATGCGGCGGTCGATTACACCTTCCCTAGCCCGAGAAGGACGGTGGTCTTCAACAACGCCGATTCGCAGGAAGTCTTTTGTCCCTCGCTCGGCCAAAACATGGCGGAGATACTTTGTGTGAAGATCGCGATGAGTTCCCGGTTGAGTGGTCACGATTTCGTTGGTGTCATCGGCCCTAGTACGCTGCGGCCAGGAAGGACCGCAACGACATTCCCGGAGGATGGGGTTATCTTCGTCTATACCCCAATTACGGCGAATACCGGGGCGAACGACGGGACCATTGCACACGAGATTGGCCATGCCTACGGCCTCGCCCATAGAAACGACAGCACGCATATCGAAGGCTTTCAGGTGTTCAGCATGAGGAATCGCTCCTACGTCGAGACCAACGGGACCAGCGGTGCCTCAGTCTCCCTTATGCACGAAGAGCGGCAGGACCCCGGAAAGCGGTGGATCGACAACGACGATTACGCCACATTGTTGGCTTCAAAGATTTTGCAGCTGGCGAGTTTGCCGTTCACGGCAAGTGAGCGGCTTCTGCTGGGCAACTACGGCGGTCTACCGAGGGCGGGATATGCGCGGCACGCGACACCTGCCCAGGCGGGCTATCTGATCATCCAGGGAACTGTCGACCCGGACGCCGGCACCGCCTTCATCACGCTCCCCTTCCTTCAGGAGGTACCTAATGATACCCCGCCGGTCTCCGGTTCGTGCAACGCAGCTCTTTACGATACGATCGGCACTCTGCTGTCCAATGTGTTGTTTGAGCCGGGATCGCATCTAGTTGACGACGAGATTTCCAATGATGGCGATGATTTACGCTCGTCCTCCCTAGCTCACGCAGAGCAATCGGCGGGCGGGTTCTTTCATGCCAGTCTGCCTTGGAATGCCAGCGCCTCAGAGCTTCGAATCAGTTGCAACGGCAGTATCCTGCTAAGCAGGATGCGCAGCGCACATCCGCCACTCGTGGATATCCTCAACGTCCACGATGGGGATGTGCTGTCCGGTGCTGTGACGGTCCAATGGTCGGGCTCGGATTTGGACACGACGGCTTTAGCCTACCAGTTGCAAGTCTACGATGCCCCTTCCGGACTGTGGAACGCCCAAACGTCGCTCACCTCTGACACCCAGGCCTTGTTGGACACTCAAACCTTGCCCTCCGGGGACGATGTGGGTATCCGCGTTTTGGTCACCGACGGTTTTGACTCCGCCTATTCAACTCGAAATGTCAAGATACGGAACGGCTTGACACTCCTGAGCCGAACCCCACAGCCCGACGCAACCGATGTGTCCATCTCGGCGCCCGTGGATCTCCTATTCGTCAGTGATGTCGACCAAAGTACGATTGGTGGCACCAGCGTTTATCTGACCGGTCCGACAAGCGCTAGAGTTGGCGTTACTACGGACTACAACTCCAGCGCCCATCTGCTCAGGTTGAGTCACGTTACGCCGCTCGCCCCTTCCTCCACGTACACGGTTCACGTCACCTCATCGCTGAAAGACACGCAAGGAAACGCCGCGCTTCCGGTTTCGTGGTCCTTTACCACCGGCGAGGATCCTACCCCGCTTACGATTACCCGTGTCAGCCCGCGGCCCGGCGCCAGTGCTGTTCCCATCAATGCGCTCATACAGGCCGAGTTCAATCGGGCGTTGGATTCCACCACCGTGGTCGCAAGCAACATCACGGTAGCAGCCTTGGACGGTACGGCCGTACACGGTTCCGTAAGCCACGATCCTACCCTCAATCGGCTGATCTTCGTCCCTTCGGCTCTGAGCCCCTCTACCGAGTACGAGGTCGTTGTCGGAACAGGCATCTTGGATAGCAAGGGCAAGGCGTTGGATCAGCCTTATTCATGGCGCTTCACCACCGGGCAGACGTCGGCGGACTACGGCTTGAGATTGACGGGCGAATACATCGACCAGGCCAAAGACTCGGACGGCGACGGCCTTTTTGACTCCTTGACGATTGGAGTGGAAGTCGAGGTCCTGTCCGCCGGAAGTTACAACTTGAACGGTCGTCTGGTCGACAAGTACGGGGCTCCCATCGACTGGGCTAGTACCGGCAATGTAACGCTGGGTGTGGGCGTTCACATTCTGAACCTGGTGTACAGTAGTGTTCCAATTCGGAGTCACGGCGTGGACGGTTCCTACGTTCTGGATTCTCTGAACTTCTACCGAGTCACGTCACCTGAAGAGTCGGCAGTGAGGTTCCATGCTTATGAGACCTTCCCCTATTCAGTGCAGAGGTTATACAGTGCGTTGACATTGGGGGGACTGCCTGACCAGATCCTGTCCATCGGTGAGACTCGGGACAACGCCTTCAATTTGAGAAGCTACACAACAGATGCGACGCTACCTCTGGATGCCGTCGTTTACAGTATTTTCATCAACACGGATCCGCGGGTGGGCGTTTCCATTGACAGCGAATCAAACATCGATATCTCGCCCACCGTCAATCAAGCGATGGTGAGCCGAGTCACTGTCCAAGCCACGGACACCCTTGGCAATCATGTCACCTCCACTTTTCAAGTCTCTGTGACGTCCGCCAACCTGGACGGCGGAGCGCTGGACGCCCAGAGCGGAGGGGCGGACGTACCCATCAATCCGGGCGCCGGCGGTTCGGGCGGTGGCTGGATTGAACCCGTCGGCCCGAGCTTGGGCGGTGCGCCTGGGCTCGACGGCAGGGGACCTAGTGGAGATGGACCAGACGGCGCAATCGTTTTGGGCATTGACGCCTCCGCGACCGGCGACGCCGGAGGATCCGCCAGTAGCCCGGCGGATGACTCTGGCGCGGTGTCTGACTCTGGCGCGGAGTCTGACTCTGGCGCGGTGTCTGACTCTGGCGCGGTGTCTGACTCTGGCGCGGTGTCTGACTCTGTCGCCGTGGTCGACTCTGACGTGAACGCCGATAGTCCAACCGGCCCCGAGCTCGATGCAGGGCAAGGGCGGGACGTTGGAATGGACTTCGGCGGGGTATTTGACTCGTCAGTCGGCGACAGCCGCGATTCTGCCGTGGCCATGGACGTTCCGGCTGCCGTTGAAGTTGGCCTCGCCGACGGGCCGCGTTTTGATGGTGCCAACGTTGTTGACGGCGGCGCCGTCGTAGGCGTCGGTCTGGACGGCGGCATCGACACCTTGGGTGCACCCGTAGATGCGGGTGTTGGGAGTCCGGCCGCAAAGAGCGAGTCGAGCGGGTGCAGCTGCCATATGGGCGCCCCCCGCTCGAACGACGACTTGGGGCTGCTACTTCTCCTCCTCGCGGTACTCGGAGGCCTGGGTATCCGTCGCAAGCATGAGCATGGGCATGGCCGCCGCGCCCTCGCGCGCGCCTGGACGGCCGGGAAGCGCGGCTTTGACCGCCCGGTCGTGATGGAAATTGGAACCGTGAAAGGGCACAGGCATTAACCGGCTTCGGAGCTTCTACTGACCGCCCTCGGCCTGAGAACGGGAACGACCTGCCACGTGCCTCAGGGCTGCCGCCTGCCCAGGGTGAACCTGATGGCCGGTGGCGTGACCAGGGTGGTGACAATCACCAGGGCCATTTCTTTCACTTACGGCTTCACTCTTGCTTGACATGGGTCTTGCCTCTGTGATAGTGAATGACCCTATGCGCTATTGTCGTGCACTGTCGCAACAATCATACGGGAAGGGAGATCAGCCATGAGGGAACTCTTTGTTCGGTCATCAGTCGTTCTTGCCATGGTCGTGTTCGCAAGCCCCACAATACGCGCTCAGGACCTTCGGGTCAGAGGGGGCTCCTCTACGGTGTTCTCGGCCGAGAACAACACCACCACCGCCTCAGACAAGATCGCCGTCTCAGGCACGTCCACCCCAGTCGCTTTTTACGGCATCGGCGGCTCCTTCTCAGGAGGATACATCGGTGTCAAGGGCTACGCTTCGATGACTCCAGGGACTGGAGGTCGGTACGGCGGCTACTTCTATGCCAGTAGCGGAAACTCCTACAACTATGGCATCTACTCGGGTGCCACTGGCCCCTCGGGTTCGTCCACCTACGCGGGCTACTTCGCTGGCAACGTCTACGTTCAGGGCACCGTGACTCAGACCTCAGACGAGCGGCTGAAGTTGAACATCCAGGATCTGACCAGTTCGCTCGACAAGGTTCGCCGTCTCAAGCCGAAGACCTACACCTTTAAGCGCGATACCGCCGCCACGCTTTCGCTGCCGGAAGGCACCCGGCACGGCTTCTTGGCACAAGACGTTCGGGAGGTTCTTCCCGACCTGGTGAAGGAGGTGCCTGTGTCGGACCAGGCTACCGGCGGCCAGAAGGGTTCGAGTCCAGACACCGTGCTGTCGGTCAACTACATCGAACTCATTCCTATTCTGGTTAGCGCAGTTCAGGAACAGCAGACCCAGATTGATGAGCTGAAGGCCAAAGTTGCTCAGCTCGAGGCTCGCTGAAAGCCTTAGGGAAGCGGAGTTTTCCTATGCGTCCTCGAGATATATGGATTGCAGCAATCTTGGGCGCGCTGACACCAGCGATCCCTGCCCTTGCCGAGGTAGCGATCGAGCCGGGGATTTCGGGCCAGCGTGGCGCGTGGGGCAGCGATGGCAACTTCACTGTGGATGGCCATTGCTTTGGCAATGTCGCCAGCATTCCCACGGATGGCGTGATGTCGGTTTTCAGTGGCAATGCCACGTTCAAAAATGGCAGTTTGTTCTCAAAGGGTTCTCTAAACCAGTCAAGCACCAGCTTTCCAGATGGGTTCATGGTCAGCGACGGTTCGACTCAGATGGCCTCTATTACGCCGGCCGGGGTCGTCTATTTGCGGGGGAAATGTCTTAACTCTTCGGGCTGTTCCAACACCATTTGGGAGCCCGCGAAGTGGAACGACGGTGATTTTATCCAAGACTGCAACAACTGCTACAACTACGGCAACGACACGCGGACAGATAACTGGGCGCAGCCGGGGTATGCGACCGGGCACCTATACACGGACAATACCGTAGACGCGGTGAAAGCTGCAGCTCTGTCGGACGGCCTGAGATGGGTAGGGAAGGATTTTCCCGGCAATACCTACGATTGCGGGACCGGCCACCTCATCTTCATGGCGGTAAACCCAGGATACGATTACCACTGGTGGCGACTAGACCAGACGAATGCGCGGTGGTCGCACAAGCTTGCCGCCGCGGCGGCAAGGAACACCGACGAGCTCGGCCAGCCAATCACGAATCCCGTCACTTCAGTGCGCTTCGGCTACACGGACATTGGCGGCTTCTTCTGCAACTGCGGAGGGAAGGCCAATATCAAGGGATGGCAATGTTCAGGGTCGCCCCCCAGCCCTCTCGCCGTAGCCGCGCTCCCCGCCGACGATGGCCAGGCGGTCTTCACGGTGGAACTCGACGCGTTTTCGGGCAGACGGAATCCGGTGTTCGAGTTGACCCCGATCGAGGCTCAGGGCCTGCTCCTCCCACTCGCCGGGAACTGCGCGCGCACCCCCGGGGGCTCCCTGCAGGCGTACCCCTCCACGTTCCTCGGGTATAGGGGCCTTACGGTTTTCCGCTCGGCACCCGGTGCGGCGCGCACGCCGTCGGTGCGATTGTCGCGAGGTACATTGCGGGTCTTCGCGGGGAACCCGCCCGATGCCTGCCGACAGAAGGTCAGCACGAATGTGGATCAATATCTATCCGACGTGGGCCAGGCGACGGAGAAATACCTAGTCGATGTCGCTCACGCCAAAGGTATCATCACCAACCGGGAATACGAAGTGATTCTCAAGGGCATGCAAGGCAAATGGTAGTCGTTTGAGCAATTGATCCGGCCGGGGTCGCCCCGCACTGGGGGGGCGCGTCCGGGCAAATCCTGTAGGGAGAAACAGATGACCCGGCAAATGCTAGCGCTGCTCGTTATTGCGACATTGGCGTGTTCAAACCGGGCCCTGAATACAAGGGGAACCTCGGCGCCTGACTGTGCTTGTGATGGCATACAGGATGTGGGCTCCGCCCGCGAGGCCCCGCTGCTGGAGGCTGGCGCGACCACACAGACGGACGTGCCGTTCATTGGACGGCCCGACGGGAACATCAACCCCGCGGACGTGGCGGTTGCGGTCGAAATACCTCCGGCAGACGCTCCCGGAATCGACCGAGGAGTAGACGTAGCTTCGGCCGAGGCCCCTTGGTTCGACCAGGCCGCCGACGTCTTCCCCGCCGACGGCCCCCGGATCGACCAGCGAGGAGTAGACGTAGCTTCGGCCGACGCGTCCGGGTTCGACCAGGCCGTCGATGTCTTCCTCGCCGACGGCCCCCGGATCGGCCGAGGAATCGACGCTTCCGGTGGGGACGGCAGGGATCCGACGGAGCGGCCCGCGATCGCTGGGCAGGGCACGGTCTTTTGCGGCGTCCAGTATTGCACCAGCGCAACTGGGCCATGCTGCCCATCCACGAAAAACATGTCGCGGTCGTCGATGTGCATGCTGAATTGCGGTATAGTCCCCAGCATCGCCTGCGACGGTCCGGAGGACTGCTCGACTGGGCTGGTGTGCTGTTCTGTCGAGTCGGCGGCCGGTGGTCTCGCGGGCGCATCATGCATGAACGCGAGCGAATGCGCGACTCCGTCGCGCGTGATTTGTCACCAGCAGACTGATTGCCCGTCTCCGCAGCACTGTGAAACGCCCATTCCGTTGCCGGCCGCCATTTCCCCGCCTGCCGGACCCGGCCAATGGCTTGTCGACTACCTGGTCTGCGCCCCGTAACCCAGTTGCGAATGCAGATGCCTGACAACGGGAGCGAGCCTGCCACGCAGACTCCACGAGGGTCTTTGGCTTGCCGCCTGCTTAGGGTAAACTTGACGGCCAGCGGCGTGACCAGGGTGGTGACAATCACCATGGCCACCACGGCGGAATAGGTGCGATAGCTTTCTGGACACCGCGGGAGCGCTGCATCGTAGCGGCGATTCTAAGCGGCGGGATTGTCGACTTCGATTGCATTAGTGGTCTGTTCGCATACGGGCATGGCCTCAGAAATCTGATACGACGCTGGCACCTGGTTCATGGAAAGCACCCGCGGTTGCCCCGGCAAGCATGCTAACCTACGGACTTCGCTGTCCCTCGAGCTCAGAAAGTACGTGGCGTGACAGTTGCATCTGTTGGGAGGCGGACAGACGCGGGTAGCCAATCTGTAGCGCGAGACGCCAACACAGGAGCCGACCATGAAAGAGAAAGACATCCGAGAGCGCATCCAAAACTTCCTCAGGGACACGGTCAGGTACGTGGTGGTGCCAGCTTCGATGGGGATCGGGCT
>Ga0182021_10012121_pt1 | contig 10246 bp, 9 predicted proteins | sample 612E3MmetaG_FD_120493 | JGI IMG/M metagenome (GOLD analysis project Ga0182021, IMG submission 120493) | Permafrost microbial communities from Stordalen Mire, Sweden - 612E3M metaG (Illumina Assembly) | ecosystem: Environmental > Terrestrial > Soil > Wetlands > Permafrost | place: Sweden... | reverse complement strand
GGCATCATGATCGGCCGCGCGGCGCAGGGACGGCCGTGGATTTTCCGCGAGATCGAGCACTACCGCGAGACCGGAGTACAGCTGCCGCCGCCGCTCGTGACCGAGATCCACCAGGTGCTGATCTCGCACTTGTACGACCTGTACGCGTTCTACGGCAGCGATACCGGCGTCAAGATCGCGCGCAAGCATATTTCCTGGTACACCAAGGGCCTGGCCGGTTCGGCCAGCTTCCGCCACGCGATGAACCAGTTGCCGGACATCGAAGAGCAACTGGCAGCAGTGAACCGTTTTTTCGATCAATTGGCGCAGCAATACGAGCACCTGCGCTATGAGGAGGAGTTGGCAGCATGACACCGCGCGCCAGTGAAATCGCCGAATGCGTACGCCGGTCCCTGGAAAAATATTTCAAGGACCTGGACGGGGAGCGTCCGCGCACCGTCTACGAGATGGTGTTGAAGAATGTCGAGAAACCCATGATCGAGGTGGTGCTGCATTACGCCGAGGGCAACCAGACGACCGCAGCCAAATGGCTCGGCATCAACCGCAACACCCTGCGCAAGAAGATCGAGGATCTGAAAATCAAAATGTGAAGGCTTCCCGCGCCAGGCGGCGCCGAGCGCCCGCCTAGCCCGCACTTCACCCGCCGCCCCTTACTCACTGCCAGGGTTTAAACATGAGCATCCTCGTCAAGCAGGCCCTCATCAGCGTCTCCGACAAGAGCGGCGTGCTCGAACTGGCGCGCGCCCTCGCGCAGATGCAGGTCTCCATACTTTCCACCGGCGGCACGGCCAAGCTCCTCGCGCAACACGGCGTCGCCGTGACCGAAGTGGCCGATTACACCGGCTATCCTGAGATGCTCGACGGCCGGCTCAAGACATTGCACCCGATGATCCACGGCGGACTGCTGGCAAGGCGTGACCTGCCCGAGCACATGGCGGCGATCAAGGATGCGGGCATCGAACCCATCGACCTGGTGGTGGTCAATCTCTATCCCTTCACCCAGGCCATCGCCAGACCAGGCTGCACGCTCGCGGAGGCGATCGAGAACATCGACATCGGCGGCCCCACCATGCTGCGCTCGGCGGCCAAGAACCACTCCGGCGTAGCCGTGGTGGTCGATCCCGCCGATTACCAGTCCCTGCTGGACGAGCTGCGCGCCAGCGGCGGCAAGATCAGCGCCGCCACGCGTTTTACGCTGGCGAAAAAGGTATTCACCCACACCGCGGCCTATGACGGCGCCATCAGCAATTACCTGACCGGCCTCGACCCCGAGCTGAAGAGCCGGGACTACCCGGAGCGGCTGACGCTGCAATTCGCCAAGGTGCAGGACATGCGCTACGGCGAGAATCCGCACCAGAGCGCGGCTTTCTATCGCGACATCGAGCCCGCACCGGGCAGCCTCGCGAGCTACACCCAGTTGCAGGGCAAGGAACTCTCCTACAACAACGTCGGCGACGCCGACGCGGCCTGGGAATGCGTGAAGACTTTCTCCGAGCCCGCCTGCGTCATCGTCAAGCATGCCAATCCCTGCGGCGTCGCCATCGGAAACACCGTGCAGGAGGCCTACCAGCGCGCGTTTCAGACCGACCCCACCTCGGCCTTCGGCGGCATCATCGCCTTCAACCGGCAGGTCGATGCGCCCACGGCCGAAGCAGTGAGCAAACAATTCGTCGAAGTGCTGATCGCGCCCGGCTTCGATGCGGCTGCGATGAAAGCGCTCGAATCCAAGACCAATGTGCGCGTGCTCACCGTGCCGCTGGCCGCGGGCGGCAACCGCTACGACTTCAAGCGCGTCGGCGGCGGTTTGCTGGTGCAGACGCCGGACGCGAAGAACGTCGACACCGCCGAGCTGCGCGTGGTCAGCAAGAAACAGCCCACAGATGCGGAACTGCGCGACCTGCTGTTCGCCTGGCGCGTGGCGAAATTCGTCAAATCGAATGCGATCGTGTTTTGCGGCAGCGGCCATACGCTCGGTGTCGGCGCGGGCCAGATGAGCCGCGTCGACAGCGCGCGCATCGCCGCGATCAAGGCGAAGAATGCAGGCCTGTCGCTCGCCGGTTCGTTCGTGGCTTCGGACGCCTTCTTCCCCTTCCGCGACGGCGTCGACGTGGTGGCCGAGGCCGGCGCCAAAGCCATCATCCAGCCCGGCGGCAGCATGCGCGACGAGGAAGTGGTCGCCGCAGCCGACGAACGCGGCCTGGTCATGGTCTATACCGGGCATCGCCACTTCAGGCACTGACCGATGAAGCTCCTGGTGATCGGCTCGGGCGGTCGCGAGCACGCCTTGGCGTGGAAACTGGCGCAGAGCCCGCGCGTGCAGAAGATCTATGTCGCCCCCGGCAACGCCGGCACGGCGCTCGAGCCGGGCGTGGAGAATCTTCCCATCACCGACATCGCGCAGCTGGCCGAATTCGCGCGCGAAAATTCGATTCACCTCACCGTGGTCGGTCCCGAAGCCCCCCTCGCCGCCGGCGTGGTCGATGCCTTTCGCGCCCACGGCCTGAAGATCTTCGGCCCGACCCGCGCCGCGGCGCAGCTGGAGAGCTCCAAGGATTTCGCCAAGCGCTTCATGCAGCGGCATCACATCCCTACCGCCACCTTCGCCACCTTCGGCGACGCCCGGCAGGCGCATGCCCATATCGACGCGCAGGGCGCCCCCATCGTGATCAAGGCCGACGGCCTCGCGGCGGGCAAGGGAGTGGTCGTCGCGATGACGGCCAAGGAAGCGCATGACGCCGTCGACATGATGCTGGTGGACAACAAGATGGGCGATGCCGGGGCGCGTGTGGTGATCGAGGAATACCTTGCCGGCGAGGAGGCGAGCTTCATCGTCATGAGCGACGGCGAGCATGTGCTAGCGCTCGCCACCAGCCAGGACCACAAGCGCCTGGGAGACGGCGACACCGGGCCCAATACCGGCGGCATGGGCGCCTACTCGCCGGCGCCGGTGGTGACGCCGGGGCTGCACGCGCAGGTGATGCGCGAAATCATCATGCCCACCATCCAGGGCATGGCCCGGGATGGCATACCCTTCAGCGGTTTTCTTTACGCCGGCCTGATGATAGATACCAAGGGCAATGCGAAGACGCTGGAATTCAACTGCCGCATGGGCGATCCGGAAACCCAGCCGATCATGCTGCGGCTGAAATCCGACTTGTTCGAACTGTTCGAGCTCGCCTGCGCCGGTACGCTGGCCCGGGCCGAGGTCGAATGGGACCGGCGCACCGCCCTCGGCGTGGTGCTCGCCGCCGCCAACTATCCGGACGCGCCGAAGCAAGGCGCGGTCATCAGCGGGCTGCCCAGGCACGCCGAACGCAGCGAGGACTGCATGGTGTTCCACGCCGGCACGACCTTGCAGGGCGACAAGGTGGTCGTGAACGGCGGGCGGGTATTGTGCGTCACCGCGCTGGGCGACAGCGTCAAAATGGCACAGCGCCGCGCCTATCAGGCGGCCGAAGGCATCCGTTTCGACGGCATGCAGTTCCGCCACGATATCGGCCATCGTGCGATACCGATGAAAAAACAATAAGCGCTCGCCTGGCCCGCGATCCGCGGAATTGCGCGCTGCGCGCGCCAAACAGGGCGTGGGGGTCTTATACAAGATCGTCGATTGCGCGCGGATGTGTTTTTCATCCGTGCGCAATCGACGATCCGCGCGGACGGTTTCTCGTCCGCGCAACATCGAAACCCCGCAACAAGGGAAAGTGCGATTTTGGTCACCTCCTATAGCCATGGCCTGACCCGAACAGGAGCAACTTGCCTCCGCGGCCTGCTGCTAGAATCCCCGTTTCCTTGCGCATATCGGTAAGCAATGAATCCTGCCGCCGTCAAAGACTACCTGCTCGGCCTGCAACAGCGCATCGTCGCTTCGCTGGAAACCCTCGACGGCAAGCCCTTCCGCGAAGACCGCTGGGACCGACCCCAGGGCGGGGGCGGCATCAGCCGCGTCATCGAGGAAGGCAAGCTGTTCGAGCGCGGCGGGGTGAATTTCTCGCACGTGCAGGGTTCGGGCCTGCCGCCCTCGGCGACCGCCTCCCGCCCGGAACTCGCCGGCCGCGCCTGGGAGGCGATGGGGGTATCGCTGGTGCTGCATCCGCGCAACCCCTATTGCCCCACGGTGCACATGAACGTGCGCTTTTTCGTCGCGACCAAGGAAGGCGCCGCGCCCGCGTGGTGGTTCGGCGGCGGCATGGATCTGACCCCCTACTACGGTTTTACCGAGGACGCACAGCATTTCCATCGCACCTGCAAGCTCGCACTCGATCCCTACGGCGCCGGGCAGCACGCGCAATTCAAGGCCTGGTGCGACCGCTACTTCTTCCTCAAGCACAGGAACGAACCGCGCGGCGTCGGCGGCATATTCTTCGACGACTTGAACCAAGCGGGGTTCGACGCATGTTTCGCTCTGACAAAAAGCGTGGCCGACCATTTCCTCCCTGCCTACGAACCCATCATCGGGCGGCGCAAGGACATCCCTTATGGCGAGCGCGAGCGCGACTTCCAGGCCTATCGCCGCGGACGCTATGTCGAATTCAATCTGGTCTACGACCGCGGCACGCTGTTCGGCCTGCAGTCGGGCGGCCGCACCGAGGCGATCCTGATGTCGCTGCCGCCGGTGGTGAAATGGCGCTACGACTGGAAGCCCGAGCCGGGCAGCGCCGAGGCCAGGCTATACAGTGAGTTTCTAGTCGCCAAAGACTGGGCCTAGCCGGGAATCTACGGCTTTTGTTCTTGCGATTCAGCGGAACGCCTGCAATGGACCCTGCAATGCGCAAGTACGACGCGGTCCTGTTCGATCTGCTCACCGCCCTGCTCGACTCATGGACGTTATGGAACGACGTGGCCGGCTCTGCACAGGCGGGCCGCCGCTGGCGCGCCGCCTATCTCGAGCTGACCTACGGCTGCGGTGAGTACCGCCCCTACGAGCAGCTGGTCGCCGCAGCCGCGCGCGCCTGCGGCCTGGCGCCCGCTTGTGCGCAAGCGCTCGAAGCGCGCTGGCTGGAATTGCGGCCCTGGTCCGGCGCTCTACAAGCACTGGCGCGGCTTTCCGGCATCTTGCCCATGGGCGTCGTCACCAACTGCTCGGAGCGCCTCGGCCGCGCCGCGGCCGGGCTGGTCGGCGTGCGGTTCGACGTGGTGGTCACCGCGGAAGCGGCCGGCTGCTACAAACCCGATCCGCGTCCTTATCGCATGGCGCTGGCGCAACTCGGCCTGCCGCCGGAGCGCGTGCTGTTCGTCGCCGGCTCCGGCTTCGACCTCATCGGCACGCATCGCTGCGGACTGGACACCTACTGGCACAACCGCGCCGGCCTGCGCGCGCCGCCGGGCGCGGCCGCACCGCTGGTGGAATCGCGCCTCCTCGACGACCTGCCTGCGCTTGCGCTATCGCACTCGGAATAGCCCGATGCCGAACCCTCGCGCCCTCAGACCCCTGCCGCAGTGCGCGCGTCGCAAGCCCGACCTGCGGCCAGAACCGATGGCCGCCGACATGGCGCGCGTGCTACCTTTGCCAAAAAACAAGCAAGGCTACCTGGACTGCCGATGAAACTCAGCCAACTCGAAACCCCCTGCCTCGTGCTGGACGAGGCCAAGCTCGAGCGCAACGTCGCGCGCATGCGCGCGCACCTGGATGCGCTCGGCGTGAACCTCCGCCCGCACGTCAAGACGGCCAAGTCGATAGACGTGGCGCGCCGCGTGCTGCGGCCGTCCGAAGCGTGCATCACGGTCTCGACCCTCAAGGAGGCGGAGTATTTCCTCGCCCACGGCATGGATGACATCCTCTATGCGGTGGGCGTGACGCCCAACAAACTGGACCACATCGCCGATCTGCGCAGTCGCGGCGCCCGGCTCGCCCTCATCCTCGACAATCTCGACGCCGCGCGCGCCGTCGCCGTGCACGCCCGCGCCAGCGCGGACCGCATTCCGGTGATGATCGAAATCGATTGCGACGGCCACCGCGCAGGCATCTTGCCGGGCGACCCCGCCCTCGTCGAGGTCGGCCGCGCGCTCGTCAACGGCGGCTGTGAATTGCGCGGCGTGATGACCCACGCGGGCGCCTCGTACAACTGCGATTCCGTGGCCGCAATCAAGACGATGGCGCTGCAGGAACGCGATGCCGTCGTGGCTGCGGCGAACGCGCTGCGCGCCGCGGGATTGCCCTGCCCGGTGGTGAGCGTCGGCTCCACGCCGACCGCAACCTACGCCGAGGACCTCAGCGGCGTGACCGAGGTGCGCGCCGGCGTGTTCGTGTTCTTCGACCTGGTGATGGCCGGGTTGCAGGTGTGCGCCGTCGATGACATCGCCATTTCCGTGCTCGCCAGCGTCATCGGCCACCAGCGCGACAAGGGCTGGATCATCGTCGACGCTGGCTGGATGGCGATGTCGCGCGACCGCGGCACCGCGAAGCAGACAATCGACCAGGGTTACGGCCTGGTGTGCGATGCGATCGGGCGGCCCTATGCGGACCTGATCCTCGCCGATGCCAATCAGGAGCACGGCATCGTGGCGCTGCGCCCGGGTGCGCGCGCCGCGCTGCCCGAGTTACCGATTGGAGCGCAGTTGCGCATCCTGCCCAACCATGCGTGCGCCACCGGCGCGCAACACCAGGCCTATCAGGTCGTACGTGGCGAGGCAGACAACGTCAACACCACCTGGCCGCGCATTTCGGGATGGTGAATCCCCGCGGATGAGCGCCGGCGCTAGGTGAGGGCCGCGACCAACGCTACTTGGCTAGGATCCATTCCGCAATTCTTGCGACGGCATCCGGTTCCTGCCCGTTGAAGCCGTGATAGGCAAACGCTTCGCATGGATCGCCGCGATCATTTCCGCCTTTGATGGTCACCAGCTCCTTTCTCGGCGCCGGACCCAGCTTTTGCATCAAGGCAGGAATCTCGCCATACGCGCACAATTTGCATCCATCCTGCTCATGGTGGACGACCAGAACGGGAATGGCGAGATTCTGCAGCGCCATTGCCGGCACGGGGCGGCTGGCGCGATCCGACAGTATCGTCGACGTCAGCACCAGGCCGTCCGGGCCGCCATTGCCCGCGCCAAGTTGGGTCGCGACAAACGCAGCCGACTGTGTTCCTCTGCTCGTTCCGACCAGCCACACCGGCACATTGGATTGCTGCCTGAGCCAGGCAATCACGGCTTTGATGTCGGCCACATGCTCCGGCGTTTGCCGAAATCCATTTAAGAATGGCGCGGACTGGCGATCCGACGGCGCGTCGACGACTGCAACGGACAATCCGTGTTCAGCAAACAGCTGCCGCGTACGGACCAGGAAATTGCCCTCTCCCCATTTGAAGCTGCCGTTCTGAAATATCTGCAGCCCGCCGTGTCCGCCGGCGAACAGAATTACCGCGGCGCCGGGACTCTGCGGCGCAAGATAGAGGAATCGTTGCGTCACGCCGGCGCGGGTTGGAATATCGACGACTTTTTGCGAAATTTGCGCAATGGCGCCGTGGCAGAGGCCGATCAGCAGGGCAAGACACAAGAATCGCGGCAGCCGCTTCATGCAGTTCTCCTGTCGACGGTCCGTGTGGCCCGCTGGCGCGAAATTGGCGGACGGCTTAGCCATCACAGCAGCCTCAGCCGCCGGATCTGCGTTCGTGCGCTTCGCGGCTATCCGCCGGCGCCTCGGCGCGCGCGTTCATGCCGTAGTCGCGCAGCACGCTGGCGACGCCCAGGCGGTAATCGGCAAACACGCCGTTGCGGCCGCGCGCCTGCGCCAGGCGATGACCTTCGAAGCGGCGCCATTTCTTCACCGCCTCCTCGTCGCGCCAGTAGGACAGCGACAGCACCTTGCCTTCGTTGGTCAGGCTGGCGTAGCGCTCAATCGAGATGAAGCCATCCTGCTTCTGCAACTCAGGCCGCAGCGCCGCGGCGAAGTCCAGGTATTCCTGCTTGCGCCCCGGCGCCGGAATCACTTCGAAAATGACAGCGATCATCTCAATCTCCTGTTGGCCGTTTCAGAATTTTCGAAACGGCCCCCGACTTAGGGGAGCACGAGGGGACGTGTTCCCTCGTTTCGTTATGCACTCTTACTGCCGCAGCTTCGCATCGGCGCTGGCGCGGTATTGCCGGTTGGCATCCTCGGGCTTGCCGATGCGGTCGAGCAGCTGTGCCAGCGCGATGTGCGCGCTGCGGCTGGGTTCCTCCGACAGGCTGGCCTCGAGGTAGCTCTGCGCCTTGCCCCACAGCTCCTGCGCCAGGCACAGGCGCCCCAGCGTCAACAGCAGCGCGCGGTCGCGCGGCCGCGACTTCAGCCACTTCTCCGCGCGCTCGATCTGCGCGAGGACATCAGCGCCCAGGCACTCGTCATAGACCAATATCAGCTGCTCGTTCCATTCCGCCTCGAGCGCCGCCTCGAGGATTTCGTGGGCGCGGCGGCAGTCGCCGAGGGCAATGAACAGCTGCGCCGCGGTGCGCGCGACGCGCGCATTAAGCTTGTCTTCGGTATGCTGCCAGCACTCCGTCAGCGCGGCCGCATCCCGCCCCTGCTGGCGCAGCGCCTCGATCTGGGCGGTGATGCGCAGTTGCGTCGCAGCCACCTCGGCCAGCACGCCACGCTTGCCCATGGCGGTTGCGAGGCGGCGCACCTCGTCCCAATGCCCGAGGCGCTGGTGGGCCTTCATCAGCATGCGCTGGGTGGCGATGCGCTTGGGCCCGCTGCGGGACAATTCACCCAGGACATGGAGCGCCTCGTCGTAGCGCCGATCGTCGAGCAGCAGGCTCGCCTGGACGGCGAGCCGGGCCTGGCGCGTCTCGGCATCGTGGCTCTCGGCGCGTGCGAGCCACTGGTCGCGCCGGTCGAGCTCGCGCATTTCCCCCGCGGCACGCGCGGCGATCAGGGCTGAGAGGGCCGGCGCCTCACCGGACCCGTAGGCCTCGCCAGCCGATTTCTCGGCGCGGCCGTAGCGCCCCTCGAACAACGCCTGCAGCGCCGCGAGCATCGCCGCGCGCCCCTTCTCACTGCGCCGGCGCGCGCGGAATGCGCGCACGTGCAGCGGCAGGCGCAGGGTGTGCCCGACCAGGCGCAAAACCATGTAGCCCAGCGCGAAGCCGGCGATGCCGAGCAGGATGGCAAAATTGAGCGAAAGCTCGACGCGGTAGGGCGGGAACACGAGGATGGCATAGCCGTCGTTGAGATGCGCGGCAAGCGACAAGCCCACCGCCAGGGCAAACACCGCCAGCACCCACATCAATCCGCGCATCCTAGGGCCTGCCGCCTGAACTCATCGCACTGCCTTTTCGCGCGCCACCTTGAAATTGCGCACCGCCGCGAGGCTTTCGGCGATGGTGGGCAGCTCCACGTTTATACTGCTTGCCGAAAGCTGCTTCAGCGTCGTCAGCGCAGCGGCGGTGCTCTTCGCGCGCGTGTCGTAGTAGCGCGTCATCCATGCCGTCGCCGTTTGCAGGTCCGAGCGGAAACGCGCCGGATCGCGCGCGAGCAGCGCCTGCCGCGCGTTGAGCAGGCGCAGCTGCAGGTTCTCGCGCAAAAAGTAGGCCTGTGTCGGCGCGAGCAGGGCCGCATCGGGCTGGTCCATGTTGCTGATGCGCACCAGCTGCTTCATTTCGCCCCAGACCTCGGTCAGCACGCGCGCCCAGATGCCGTCCGCGCCCGCCTGCCCGGCCGGTTTCGCCGACGATTGCAGGCGTTCGTCGAATTGCAGCGGCAGGGTGTCGACGACCGCAATCAGGTTGTCCAGGCGCAGCGCCATGCCCGCAATATCCAGGTTCGGCGCGGCTTTCAGGCGCTCGATGTCGCGATTGAGCACGCGTCGCAGCGGGATGAACTGCGGCCGGTCCGAGCGTGCCAGACGCCCCTCCGCGGTCTGCAGCGCCAGCAGCGCCGCCTGCACATTGCCTGCGAGCTGCAGCTGCTGCGAGGCCACGGTGACGATCTGCTCGATCTCGGCCAGCGCCCATTCGTCCCGGCTGCGCGACAACTCCTGGTACAAGGCCTCGAGCGCCACCTGCTGGCTCTGCGATTCGGCGATCTTGTTCTCGAGCACGGTGAGTTTGGCCTGCGCCTCGCGCACCGCTTCCTGCGCCTGCTTCGCCAATAGCAGGCTCTCGCCAGCCGCGCTGTCGCTTGCGCGCAGGCGCTGTCCCAGTTCCTCGCGGATGGCGCCGATCTGGCTGCGCGTGTCGACCCATTGCCAGACGACAATCACCGCTGCGCCGAGCAGGACGAGCAGCAGCGGGCTTCGCCATGCATTGCGGAAGGTCGAGCGCGCGGCCG
>Ga0182021_10012120_pt1 | contig 10246 bp, 9 predicted proteins | sample 612E3MmetaG_FD_120493 | JGI IMG/M metagenome (GOLD analysis project Ga0182021, IMG submission 120493) | Permafrost microbial communities from Stordalen Mire, Sweden - 612E3M metaG (Illumina Assembly) | ecosystem: Environmental > Terrestrial > Soil > Wetlands > Permafrost | place: Sweden... | reverse complement strand
ATGTCCGGCACGGGCTCGAACCGTTCGTGGCCGGGATGGTGCGGACTTCCGCCGGCAGCGTGGCGGCTGTTGCCCCACATCGAATAGTTGTCGAGATACACGAAGTCCTTGTCCGCATTTCTGACGGCCAGCCAGACCGGCCGGTCTTTCGTGCTCATCAGCGGCACGGTCTCGTTCTTCGTCGTGACGAGATACTTCGCCCAATCGTTCACGGCGCATTTCGTCAGGGGATTATCCTGCGCCGATACCATGGCCACGCACGTGAGAACCAGCAGACTGAAGAGGATCTGTCTCATAGGGACTCCTTCCGATAATGAACAAGTTCGGGCTGCGACGGTGGGCGCCCTCCTGGACGGGCCCGCGTACAGAACGAGGCCCTCATCACGCAGAGCGATCCGAGGGCTTCAGTCTGCACGATCATCCTCACGAGCTTGCCCGGCCCGCAAAGTCTGCACAGGATGGTAGCAAACCGAAAGAAGAGAAACAACCGCCGAGCGCAGGCGTTCGACAAGACGATACCTTGAACGAACAATCGCTCTTGTCCATTCCGATTTGACTTTCTCTCCCATCGCTGATATCTTCCCCTCAGCGCAGAAGCTGCATTAAATTGGCCGGAGATTGTTCGGCCTCATTGGATGAACCACCAAAACATAGAGAGGACTGTTATCATGAAAAGATTAATGGTTGTGGCCGCATTGTTCCTCATCAGTGCAATCCCACTCTGTGCGCAGGATGCCGAAGGATGCAAAGACCATCCTTTCTTCAGCAGGATGCCGAATTTCTTCATTACTGGCTGCAGTGACAATTTCAATAAACTTGAATATTTCGTTTCCGAAGAAGCTGTCGCTACGAAAGAAGGGGAATTAACCGTAATTTCCTATTCCTATCCGGATGATGTCTCACTGAAAGTTCCGAGTCAATTACAGATTCTTAGGAATTATGAAAATGCGATTACGAAATTGGGAGGGAAGAAGATATATGTTGGTGACCAATATTTGAGCTATTCATTAAAGAAGAATTCAAAAGAATATATTATCAGCGTAGCGATGGCTAATGGAAATATCGGACATGACCTTTCAGTATTGGAAATTGGACTAATGAAACAGGAAATTACCGCCAATGATATGCTTGACGCACTGAACAAGGACGGTTATATAGCGCTGAACATTCTTTTTGAGACAGGCAAATCTACCATCCAAAATGAATCACTTCCAATAGTAGACCAGATATACGAATTGATGAAAAGTGATGTAACACTTAAAATCAGTGTCGAAGGCCATACCGATAACGTGGGCGATGCTGTCAGTAACAAGAAACTCTCTCATGACCGGGCAAAAGCTGTTATGGACGCTCTTATCGCCAAAGGAGTTGACAAGACAAGAATGTCGTTTGTTGGCTGGGGACAGGAAAAACCTGTTGCCGATAACAGAAGCGAAGAAGGCAGAGCCAAGAATAGGCGCGTAGAAATAGTAAAGAAGCCGTAAACGAGTTCATGGAGCGAAAGACGACGTAGCTCTTCTCCCAAGGCCTGGGGTTTGTATGATATGCACGGCAACGGGGGAGGTAAGTCTTTCTCAGATCCAGGATCCGCTCCTCGGCTTCTTGGGAGATGTTTGCTGTTTCAGCTCTGGGTCGTTCCAAGTTTCTGGGTCTGGGACAATGGAGGTGCGTGCTCTGATAGATGAACGAATTGGGCGACCAGCATGATGGATTCGCGGAGAGTGTGACGCAGAGGGTGGATGCTCTGCGATAGTTTGGATGTGGACCATGCCAACCGCAAGTTCGATTGCATCTCGCTCTTGCCGGTGGCATCTTACCCACGATACGCGGGTTCGTTGAACAGGCCTCTCTGGTCCGATCGAACGGATGGAGGGGCCGGTTTGCTTTCCAGGCGTATATCACGCGCATGGAGAGGACTCTAACTGCAGCCAAACCGATGAACTCATTGGCACAACAACCGGGGGCAGGTCACAATTCTCTTGACTAAAACAAGGATTTTCTTATTTTACTTTACGGCTGTAAACTAAAAGACACAATTCCTTGTTTTACTGCACCTGCTGAGACCTCAATGGACCTCAAAGATTTCAAATCCGGGACGTACACACAGCAAAGGCAGTACAGAAGCTTCACGCCATCACCAGTGAATCACACTTGGGTATGGAGCAATCCCAAAATCAACACTCTGCTGGAGGATGCCAACCACAAGCTCGGCGCACTTGATGCCTTCTCCCGCCAGCTCCCCGATGTCGATTACTTCATCAGGATGCATGTTATCAAGGAGGCGACCACATCGAGCCGCATCGAGGGAACAAAAACGAGCGTCGAGGAAGCTCTGCTGACCAGTAGCGAAATCAATCCGGAAAGACGCAACGACTGGCAAGAAGTGCAAAACTACATCGCAGCGATGAACAACGCAGTGAAGCGCCTTCGCCGGGTCCCGGTATCAACACGGCTGCTGAAGGAAACACATACAATTCTCCTGAGCAAGGGACGGGGATCGACGAAAACGCCTGGAGAATACCGCAGAAGCCAAAACTGGATCGGGGGGTCTTCGTTGAAGGACGCCGTCTTTGTCCCGCCTTCTCATGAGGAGGTCGATCCGCTGATGGGAGACCTTGAGAACTTTCTCCACAATGATTCAATCGACGTTCCCCACCTCATCCGGATCGCCATTGGTCATTACCAATTCGAGACTATTCACCCGTTCCTCGACGGCAACGGACGCGTAGGCCGCCTGCTTATTACGCTCTATCTCGTCAGCAAGGGGCTGCTCACACGACCCACGCTCTATCTCTCCGAGTACTTCGACAAACACAGATCCCTCTACTATGACAATCTAATGAACGCGAGAGCCGGGAATGACCTGGCGCAATGGATCAGGTTCTTTCTCGTTGCGGTGGCGGAAACCTGCAACAACGGAATAACAACATTCGGAAAGATCCAGAAACTCCGCGAGGACATCGAAGGAAAAAGGATAGTGCAGCTTGGCAAGCGTCTCCCCAAAGCCAAGACATTGGTGATGAGCCTTTACCGTAATCCGCGGATTACAGCCGCCAACGTCACCACCATTCTCCGGGTAACCCCGAAGACGGCGAACGAGCTTATTCAGGATTTCGTCGACCTCAAAATACTTGTAGAGTCGACTGGTAACAAACGGAATCGGGTGTTTTCTTTTGTGGAATACCTGAAACTGTTTTCAGAATAATCTGACGTGCTTTCGATTTGCGGTTTGAGCAATTTGAGGAATGAGAATTCCGACAAGAAACCTCCCTGGTGTATCGGATTGTAAGTCCAATGCCTGATGCAGCGCACTCGATGCATCTTTGGGGAATCCGGCCCTCTTTTCATATCGAAAACCCACCAAATTAGCAGATTTTTGTTGACATTTCTCTTTTAGTTTGCTATCCTCTTCACCGAGTCCATTTCTCCTCAAATCTTATGGCTGCAGTCTTCACCTGCAACTCTTCTGTATGTCACTTCGGAGATTCTTGATGTTTTGCGATTGCCTTGATGCGGAAATCTCACATTCGTTTCCAGTGGCTTCTTCACGAGTACAACTCACAGTTCCAACTCACCATCGCGAGGAGCATCCATGAAAGCAACACTTTTGTCGGTCGTGTTCGTCACCGCGTTCTTTGCTGCGACGCCGGCCGGCGCCCAGATCGAGAAGCAGATCATTGCCCGGGAAAGGGCATCGATCGAAGCATGGCAGAAGAAGGACAAGGCATTCTACGAGGATTACCTGGCTGACGATGCCACCTACTACGGTCCGCGCAACCCGTACCTCGATATCGAACCAAAGGTAAACTTCCTCCCCAAGTTTGAGATGTACGCCGACCAATACAAGTACCTGGACTTCACCATGTATAACCCGAGGGTGCAGGTGTACGGTGATGTGGCCATACTCACGTACAACGAAGGCGTCACCCTGTCGATTGCGGGGAAGGTGTCGAACTATACCGGCAAGGTGACGTCGGTCTACGTCAAACAGGGGGGCACATGGCGTGAGGTGCACGGGCATGAGACGATCAACGCCGGCGCGGAATGAGATCAACCGGAATATTTCCTCATAATCCTTGGAGGTTTCGATGTTCATGTCACGGGAAATCATGCACTGCAAGCCGGGGAAGGTTAAGGAACTGGTCGAGAAGTTTAAAGTACTCTCCGAGGCCATGAAGGGGATGGGATACCCCCCGTTGCGAATTTACACGGATGTGAGCGGCGAGAACTACTGGACGGTTGTGGCCGAGCAGGAAGTGAAGAGTATTGATGAAATGGCCGAGCTCGCCAGGAAAACGATGTCAGATCCGGCTGTTTCCGCTGCGATGAAGGGCTACCATGACCTGGTGAATGATGGCCGCCGTGAGATTTACAGGGTGGAATAGTCCCCCCGGGGGGAACTGAGTGTAAGCCGGAATATGGCGGCGATTCGCTTTTCTCCTCTCCTCTTCCTATGTTGTAGTATGCTCTTTGTGAAAGTCCCTTTCATCGGTAGATGGAAGGGACTTTCTTTTTGATGTGACCGATCGCAGGACCCAGAGGAGGGGACTATGAGACTCAGAATATTCGCGAAGGATCAACAGAGGGAACCATCCAAATCTCTCCATTGCCACCGCGGGGGGGTGCCAACGGGTGATCAGAAGAGTTCAGAAAGCGGCAGATTGGCGCGTTTCCTGCTTCCTCTCATGGGTCTGGCATGCCTGATCTGGATGCTCGTCCGGGTAATTCCCAAACCCAGCAGGGCGGAATATCCCTGCATGAAAGTGGCCGCGCCCATCGCCGGGGGCTTCATCGCCTACATTGCCGGAATGGCGATTGCTCTGTTCTCCCTCAAGAAGGCCGCTCATCTCTTCGGGAAGAAGAAATCCATTTTTGCCGCCGCCCTCGTACTGTGCGGTGTTGCTGTGGGGATGTTCACCGTCCTCAAAACGGATTCTGAATCGCATGCGGCGATTCTCGCCACCGATTCACTCTTCGTTCCAAGTGACCCGCCGAACAGCCCCATGGGCGTGGCCAGGGGCATATTCCCGGGCCGGGTTGTGTGGATGTGGGATTCCACGGCCACACGGTGGAACGGATCTTCAAACTATTGGTGGAGCGAGACCAATACTATTCAGACTGTCGTCGATTCAATGCTCTCCCGCTCCCTTCGCGAGCTGTCCGGCCAGTCTACCGATGCCGCGTCGTGGAATGCTTTATTCACATATTTTAACCAGCAGCATGGCAAGGGAAGCGTCGGATATGCTGCCGGTGAGAAAATTGCTGTAAAGATTAATCTCAATAACTCCTCGAGTTCATACAATCCGGGGAATATGTCAGTAGCTTCGCCACAGACTGTATTCAGCCTGCTGAAACAACTGGTGAACAATGCGGGAGTCCCTGACAGCAATATTACATTCTACGATATGATCCGATACGTCCCGGACCCGATATACAACAAATGCAAGGCGGCATTCCCGCATGTACATTTTGTGGGTTGGTCCCAGATGAACGGCAGGGAACAATACGTGCGCGATACAACAACCCGCGTCCACTGGTCACAGAGCCTGATCCTTGAGAAGGACGTTTCAGTGTCCGCAAAAGGGGGAAACCCGACGTATCTGCCGACCGTTGTAACGAAGGCTGCATATCTCATCAATCTTGCCAATCTCAAAGGACATAGTTACGCTGGTATCACGTGCTGCGCTAAGAATCATTTTGGCAGTCTGAGCGTCGATGGTGATGACGGTCAACCGTATGTGTGGGCTCCTCATGCGGCCGGAGTACATGCGTATGTTTCAGTTCATGATGCCGCCTGGAGCGCTGATTTGGCCTTTAAGGCGAGGCCACTGGGTTCATACAATCCATTCGTTGATCTCATGGGACATAAGGACCTTGGTGGCAAGACGCTCCTTTTTATCGTCGATGCACTGTATGCTGTCCCGGATGAACATAGCGAGGCGATTTCCCCCACAAGCAAATGGCTGTCCGCGCCGTTCAATAACGCTTGGACATCGAGCCTGTTTCTTTCTCAGGACAACGTTGCGATCGAATCGGTGTGTCTCGATTTCCTGCGTACAGAACAGGCGGTCAATCCGAACTATACCCTGACCAATGGAGCGGCCGACAACTACCTCCATGAAGCCGCCCAGGCGAATAATCCCCCTTCGGGAACATTTTACTCTCCTTCGGGCGACGGTGTGCGCCTTCAGAGCCTGGGAGTGCACGAACATTGGAACAATGCCGGCGATAAGAAGTACTCCAGGAATCTCGGGACGGGCAATGGGATAGAGCTCGTGCCACTCACAAAACCCTTGACATCTGTTCCTGACGGAGCCAGGCCGCTGGGATTCGCATTGCATCAAAATTATCCCAACCCGTTCAATCCTTCAACCACCATCAGTTTTTCCGCTTCGCAGCGCAGGGCCGCCTTGCTGGAGATCTACGATCTGACAGGCAGGCTTATCCGGACACTGCTCAACGGTGAAGTGGCGGCTGGCAATCACTCCGTGCAATGGGACGGGAGGAATGAGCGGGGGACCTCCGTTGGGAGCGGCGTGTATTTCTACCGGCTGAAACTCGGCACGGATTTTGTAAGTTCAAAGAAGATGATTCTGATGAGGTAGGCCCGAGGCATCGCTGTCTGTCGTTTTTCTGTTACCCACTCGGGCGTCGCATACAGAGAGTACCGGGAGCAAAGCAGGGCGTCCTCCCTCTTCATTCATGCTCTTGCACGGCACCGGGCAGCGAGAACGTCGGATTCTCTTCCGTCGCAAGAGCGCAGATCGGGGGAGTTCTTTCACAACGGAGGTACTATGAGTGAAACAATCGCGGCGACGCACGAGAAACTCGTCTTCCTGAAAGAGAAGATCGGTTACGCTGTCGGTGACACGGCTTCCTGCCTGTACTGGCAGACGTTTTCGATGTTCCTGATGATCTTCTATACCGACACTTTTGGCATCTCCCCTGCGGTCGTCGGGACGATGTTCCTCATTTCGCGATTCTGGGATGCAGCGATCGATCCCGTCATGGGTGTCATCGCAGATCGGACCGAAACCAAATATGGAAAATTCAGGCCCTGGATCTTGCGCGGAATTATCCCCTTCACCGTTGCCGGCATTGTCCTCTTCATCACGCCGGATATCAGCGAGACGGGGAAGATCATTTATGCGTACGTCACCTACACTGTGGTGATGATGGTCTATACGATGGTGAATGTCCCCTATGGTGCTCTGCTGGGGGTCATCTCTCCGCATTCCGACGAGCGCACCCAGTTGGCGTCGTACAGATTCATCGGCGCTTTCACCGGCAACATTATCGTGCAGGGGACGCTGCTTGCTCTCGTCAGTTTCTTCGGAAAGGGGAACGACAGGCTTGGGTACCCTCTGGCAATGACCGTGTTCGCGGTGGCAGCGGGTGCGTTGTTCTTCTTCACTTTTGCCTCCACGAAGGAACGGGTGAAACCGCCGAAAGAGAAGAGCACCATCCGGACCGACATCAAAGACCTCCTGAAGAATCGTCCGTGGATCGTTCTTTGTTCCATGGGGCTTATGACGTTGATTTATGTATCGATCAAGAACGGCGCCATGCTCTATTATTTCAAGTACTATGTGGGTGACCAGGCGGCAGCCGCGCCGTTCATGGTTGCCGGCACGGTGTTTTCGATTCTCGGCGCTTTGTCAACTCCCTACATCGTGCGATTTATCGGAAGCAAGAAAGCAACGTTCATCGTCCTTACGCTTATCAACGCGGCCTCCATGGCGGTGTTCTATTTTGCCGGGCCTAAGGACTTCGTCCTCATGTATGCGACACAGATCATCGGGTCAATCCCGGGTGCGGCGTTGTTTCCGTTGATCTGGTCCATGTATGCCGATACCGCTGACTACGGGGAGTGGAGATTCGGGCGGCGAGCGACGGGATTGGTATTCTCCGCCGCGACCTTCTCCCAGAAAATGGGTTGGGCGGTGGGTGGCGCGCTCGCAGGGTTCCTTCTCACCATCATCGGCTTTGTGGCAAATGTAGCACAGAATGACGCAACCCTCTCCGGAATCAGGCACATGATGAGCACCATTCCGGCGGCGATTGCACTCGTGGTCATTGCCATTTCACTATTCTACGAGCTGAGCGACAAGCTGGAAAAACAGGTCGGACGTGAGCTCGAGGCGAGAAAAGCGACCGCGTTATAGCACGTGCCGCGAGTGATTTCACTCGCCGGACAACGACGACACCAAGGAAGGGTGGGACATATGAGCGATACGATTCTCGGAAATGCATTGCCGAACATTCCCTGGGAAGAGAAGCCGAAGGGCTGTCGCGACGTTCTGTGGAGATACAGCGGGAATCCGGTGATCGGCTGGAACCCCATACCGAAGGCAGCGCGCATCTTCAACAGCGCCGTCCTTCCGCACAACGGGGAATTCGTGGGCGCGTTCCGGGCTGATCAGAGGAACGGGCGGGCAACTCTCTTCTTCGGGAGAAGCCGGGATGGCATACACTGGGAGATTGGACCGGACCCGATCGCCTGGGTCAACGAAGACGGCACACCGCATCCGACGAGTTATGCCTATGACCCTCGATTTGTGAAGATCGATGACACGTACTACATCGTCTGGTGCGATGACATGCACGGCGCATCGATCGGTCTGGGAAAAACGAAGGACTTCACGACGTTCATTCGCATGCCGAACCCCATGATGCCGTACAACAGGAACGGCGTTCTCTTTCCGAGGAAGGTCAACGGCAAGTACCTTTTGCTCAGTCGTCCGAGCGACAGCGCCCACACGCCATTCGGCAACATCTATATCAGTGAAAGTCCTGATCTTGTCCACTGGGGACATCACAGATTCGTGATGGGGAGCGGCGGACAAGGCTGGTGGCAGGGGACCAAAGTGGGTGCGGGGCCTGTCCCGATTGAAACAAGGGAAGGCTGGCTGCTCTTCTACCATGGTGTCTCATTCACTTGCAACGGCTTCGTCTATAGTTTTGGTGCGGCAATCCTTGACATCAATGATCCGGGCAAGGTGCTGTACCGGACGCGGGATTATCTGCTCACGCCGGAGAAGCCGTATGAGACGACGGGGTTTGTGCCGAACGTCGCTTTCCCCTGCGCTAATTTGTTTGATGCGCCGACAGGGAGAATAGCCATCTATTATGGTGCTGCCGATACGTATACGGCAATCGCATTCGCGCAGGTTGATGAGCTCCTTGCCTGCATCAAGAGCAACTCGGAAGTCTTCTGAGGAATTCTCTTTCCTGATGTGCGGGCTGGACGCTGATCGCTGTTATCGGAGTGCCGCACAGGCTGCGCTTTTCAGCGCGGAAGGGTTTCCTTCCCCGTCATCCCGGGCCGACAATCGGGGCCTAAAAGCAGGCACCGAAGGCAATGAAGGATCTTGCCTTGATGGGGCTTGACAATGAGGAAAGCAAATCGTACACTTCGACTAAGTGTCGTATTACTTTGGCGATCTCATCCTCAGCCCTTTCACCTGTTCTTTCTTTGCATCGAGGTCCGAAAAAGGCAGATCCCTCGTTTTTGGGGCTACATGGGCCGCTCTTGGAGGTCTCCTCGTCCCGCTTTATCATTATGTGATTTTTTATCAAAACAATAAAACAAGTCGCGAGGAGGAGGAGGGATTCTTGGTGCTGGGGGCGATTTGGAAGGGTCTCCTGTGGCATCATTTTTGCCATAAGGAACAAGGATAATCTCTTTTCCCCCAACATCCGTTCGATTTTCCTTTCAAAAGTGTAAAAGGCAGTCCTCGACGCACATCCAGGCGTGTTTGTCTGTCTGGGGGATTGTTCGGGCGCGTGGCATGCCGGTGTTTCGCTTCGCAGGGCTGTGATCGTCCTTCCGAGTCGAACGCGGGGGGGGGAATAACAGGACGCCAACAAAAATGGTTGGTTCATACGGTGGGTCAATTCCGTTTCCAAGCTGCAGAAAAAAAGAAAACTCTGCATCACTGAGGAGGAGAATCATGCTTATGAGCAATCGTCACCATTGCAGTGTTGTGGCTTGTGCGATAGTCATGGTCAGTATGATGGCAGTGCAAGTCACATTTGCGGCCGCATCGGGTACGGTCAAGGGACGGGTCGTTGACAAGGGGACGAAGAGTGCCCTGCCGGGGGCCATTGTTCAGATCATGGGTACCGGGCTGGGAGCAGCCACGGATCTTGACGGAAAATTCACTCTGCACAATGTGCCGGTGGGCGACCAGACGTTGAATGTCTCGTATGTCGGTTATGCGAAGACCTCCGTCAGTATTGCCGT
>Ga0182021_10012119_pt1 | contig 10247 bp, 7 predicted proteins | sample 612E3MmetaG_FD_120493 | JGI IMG/M metagenome (GOLD analysis project Ga0182021, IMG submission 120493) | Permafrost microbial communities from Stordalen Mire, Sweden - 612E3M metaG (Illumina Assembly) | ecosystem: Environmental > Terrestrial > Soil > Wetlands > Permafrost | place: Sweden... | reverse complement strand
GTCGGAGTTTCGAATGGATACACCTCAAGAACCCTGTCGAGTCCTTGGTCCCCGGAAACATCGTTGACTCCGATGTGAGGGTTTCTTAACCCAGTAGTAACGGTGCAGCCGTTGGTGCGAAACGCTGCCCGCCTGTACTGGCGTGGACCCGCTGACGACGGCGGGGCGCGTCTAGGGTTCCGCCCTTCCTGAGGGGGACTGGTCCGAGAGATGCAAGCGGTGTCACATCAGCGTGACAGTGCTCCACGGCGGGATAAAAGCCCGGGAGGTCAGTCCGCCCGAGCACGTTTGCGTTCTCGGGCCTGTCCCCTTGGGGAGCATGCCGATGACCACACAATCGTCCGCCGGCACTTTGCCGGCATCAGCTGACATCGCACACCGCGCCGCCGCTGACCTGCACGCCTTTGGCTACGTCCAGCAGCTTGAACGGCGGGTCGGAACTTTCGCCTCCTTCGCCGCGGGTTTCTCGTTCGTGTCGATCATGACCACCGTCTTCCAGCTGTTCGGTCTGGGTTTTGGTTTCGGCGGTCCGGCATTCTTCTGGACTTGGCCGGTCGTGTTCGTGGGCCAGTTGACGGTTGCACTGTGTTTCGCTGAACTGGCCGCTCGATACCCGATCTCGGGGGCGATCTACCAGTGGGCCCGCCGGCTCGGTGGCCCTGTGGTCGGCTGGTTCGCTGGCTGGACCATGATCATCGCCCAGATCGTCACTCTGGCCGCAGCGGCTATCGCATTGCAGGTTGTCCTGCCATCGGTCTGGTCCGGCTTCCAGATGATCGGTCAGGACCCAAACCTTGCCTCGAGCTCCGGCGCCTCGAACGCCGTCCTGTTGGGGGTGATCCTGCTGGCGATCACGACCACCGTGAACGCGCTGAGCGTGCGGGTGACCGCGCTGGTCAACTCGACCGGCGTGATTTGCGAGCTAGTCGGTCTGGTCTTGATGATCAGCCTTCTGTTCACCCATGCCCAGCGCGGACCCTCAGTCGTGCTGAACACCACGCGCCTGGGTGGCCACGCCGGATACTTCGTGCCGTTGCTGATCTCCTCGCTAATGGCGGCCTACGTCCTGGTCGGCTTCGACTCGGCCGGCGAGCTGTCCGAAGAGACCCACAAGCCTCGCGCCACAGCTCCGCGCACGATCATCCGGGCCGTGGTGGTCTCCGGGGTCGGCGGCGCCTTCCTCATTGTGGCGGCGCTGATGGCTGCACCCAGCCTGACCGACGGGAAGCTAGCCAGCCAGGGGCTGCCCTATGTGCTGACCAGCCGGCTCGGGACGCTGCCCGGCAAGCTGTTCCTGCTGGACGTAGCCCTGGCAGTTTGCGTCTGCACGCTGGCGATCCAGACCGCGACCAGCCGGATGGTCTTCTCGATGTCGCGGGACAACGTGTTGCCGCTGTCGTCCGTTCTGTCCAGGGTCGCGACCAGAACCGGCACGCCAGTGCTACCCATCGTGGTCTCCGGGGTGCTCGCGGGCTTGCTGCTGGGGGTAAACCTCGGCAACCCGGCTCTGTTCCTCGCGTTGACCAGTGTGTGCATCATGCTGCTGTACATCGCCTACCTCATGGTCACGGTGCCGCAGCTGATCAAGCGGCTACGCGGCAGGCTGCACTCCGACGGCCTCGACGAGAACGGCAGGTCGCTGTTCTCGCTGGGGCGCTGGGGAGTTCCCGTGAACGCGGTGGCGGTGCTCTACGGCATCTTGATGGTGGTAAACCTCGCCTGGCCACGGGCTGAGGTCTATGACCCCGCCGGGCAGGGCTGGTACCTGCAGTACTCGGCGGAGATCGTCCTGGCACTGGTGCTGGTATCTGGGGTGTTCACGTTCCTGGTACTTCGTAAGAACTACTTCGCCAGCATCGGCCACCCTCCGGTCGCAGCCAAGACCGATCGCCCGATCGTCACTGTCATCCCCGCCCCCGAGGTGGGCTGAGCCATGACTCTCTACTCTCACGACATCCCTGGCGGGTCCGCTTGGTCGACGCCGGTACGCGCCGGGCGGCTGATCACGCTGACGGCGCTGGGACAGGGCGCCAACCTGTCCGTTCTGCTCGCCGGATCCGACCGGTTGGACCGGTTGAACGTCCCTGACACGCTGAAGGCCCAGATGAGTGCCTGCATCCGCGCGCCCATGGTCCTGATGTCCGACCGCGGGCTGGCCCTGGCCTCGGTGGTCGCCTCGAGTCTGGACTGGCACGACGCCTTGAGTGGCTATGCACACGACCGGTCCCGCAATGACCTGAACCCCCATGGCTTCAGCGGCGATGGCCTAATCATTGAGTTGGCCAAGCACGGGCTCGGCGAAGCCGACCTGCACGGTTGCGTGAACTTCTTCAGCAAAGTCTCTGTCGGCGAGCTGGGCGGAATGCGGTTCCTGCCCGGTCACGCGCAGGCCGGGGACACCGTGATCCTGCGCACTGAACAAGACCTGCTAATGATCGCCGCAGCAACCCCACATCCGATGGATGACATCAAGGATGGCAACCCGGCCGGGGTGCGGGTGGAAGTCGCACTCGCGGCGCCGCCGACAGTGAACGATGAGCCCGCGCGGTTCCGTCCCGAGAGCGGGCGTGCCCTCGAGCAGACCAGGAGAGTGTTCGCATGACCACGCTGCAAGACATGCCCATCGCCACGAAAACCACCGCCGAGAAACCCACCTCTGTAGATCTTGTCGTCCAAGCCGGCGACGGGGCCCTGATCCCGGTGCCAGCCGGGGGGCGCCTGCGGATCGTGGACCTGCATGGCAACCAGGCCGTGGACACGCTGCTCTACGACGCACACGACGTCGACAACCGGTACTCGGCTTTCGACACCGTGCGAGAGCAGGGTGCGATCTACCTGACAACCGGATCCCGGCTGCTGTCTAGCCGCTGCGATGAGCTGGCGGTCATCACCGATGACACCTGCGGGCGCCATGACACCATCGGCGGCGCATGCTCTCAGGAGAGCAACACCATCCGCTATGGCGAACACACCCGACACCAGCACGCCTGTCGACAAACTTTCCTCAGATACGGAGCAGCCGCCGGTATCGGCCAGCGACAGCTGGGACACAACATCAATTTCTTCATGAACGTGCCGGTGACCGCCGCGGGCGATCTTCGCTTCGAGGACGGGCTGTCGGCGCCCGGCCGGCACGTCGAGGTGACGGCCAGCCGCGACATTCTCGTACTGATCTCGAACTGCCCGCAGCTGAACAACCCGTGCAACGGCTGGGACCCCACCCCGGTGCGCCTGGTCGGGACGTGGGCCTGATGGCGACAGCGGAAACACTCGTGACGGTGGTCTCGCCCGGAGTGCAGACCACTGTGCAGGACGTCGACGGTCGCTGTGGTCTGTGGGATGTCGGCGTGCCACCCTCGGGCGCCTTCGACGAGTTCTCGATGGCGCTGGCCAACACCGCTGTGGGCAACCCACCGACCGCAGCCGGACTGGAATGCGTTGTCAGCGGGCCGGTGCTGCGCTTCGAGCGCCCAACGCTGGTCTGCGTCACCGGCGCGGCTGGGGCGGCGCGCCTCGACGGCCACCCGATCGCGGTCGGCGCCGTCATCCGGGTGCCCGCAGGCGGAGTCCTGGACGTCGGACCCCTGCACGGACCGGGTATGCGCGGCTACCTCGCCGTTTCCGGCGGCCTAGAGGTGCCAGAGGTGCTCGGCAGCCGTTCGACATTCATCCTCGGCGGCTTCGGCGGGCTGAACGGGCGACCCCTTGTCTGCGGGGACGAGATCGGGACCGGAAGCACCGAGAACCTGACCTCGCCAGTCGAGGTCGGCTCAGTCCTGCCGCCCATGACCAACAGCTGGGCGCTTCGGGTGATCCCCGGCCCTCACGGGGCACCGGAGCACTTCACCCAAGATGGGATCGAACAGTTCTTCGCCGCCGGGTGGCAGGTGGATCACCGGGCCGACCGCACCGGAGTCCGGCTCATCGGCCCAGCCCCGGGATGGGCCCGGGCCGACGGTGGTGAGGCGGGACTGCACCCGTCCAACCTGCACGACTCGGCCTACCCCGTTGGCGGCGTCATGCTCACGGGCGACACCCCTGTCATCGTCGGCAAGGATGGACCCAGTCTCGGCGGTTTCGTCGTCCCGGCCGTGGTCATTGGCGCAGACCGGTGGATGCTCGGCCAGCTCCGACCCGGGGATCAGCTGCGGCTGGTGGCCACCACGACACTGGTCGCCGAAACCGCGATGGCGGCCCGTCGCAAGCTGCTGACCGACCTGCCCGGCGCCGTGGCCGAAGAGTTCCAGATGCAGCATTGGCCAGCGGAACCAATCACGACTCACTCGACGGTCGCGTCATCACCAGCCGTGTCGCCGGCGCGTCCGGCCGCCATGGTGGTGCGTGAAGCCGGCGCCGGCTCACCGGCATACAGCATCCGCCGCTCCGGGGACCGGCACCTGCTTGTCGAGGCCGGCGAGGCCGAGCTCGACCTGAGCGTGCGGGTGTGGATCCACCTGCTCGCCCAGGCGCTCCGGGGCGACCGGCCAGGCGGGGTCACCGAGATCGTGGAGGGAGTCCGCTCGTTGCTCGTCGCGGTAGATGACTCTCGGATCGCGTTGAGCTGGCTTGCCGATCACCTGGCGAGTCTGACTGCCTGCCTGGATGATCCGAGCACCGTCACCTTGCCGGTGCGTGAGGTGACGCTGCCGATCGCGTTTGACCACCCAGAGACACACCAGGCCATGCGTCGATACGCCGCTTCGGTTCGTCCCGACGCCCCTTGGTGCCCCGATAACGTCGAGTTCATCCGCCGGGTCAACGATCTCGGCGCGCGATCTGAGGTCTTCGACATCGTGGCAGCGGCGACCTACCTGGTGATCGGCCTCGGTGACGTGTACCTCGGTGCCCCGGTCGCGGTTCCGATTGACCCACGGCACCGGCTGGTCACCACGAAGTACAACCCGGCCCGCACCTGGACTCCGCAGAATGCCGTGGGAATCGGTGGGATCTACCTGTGCGTCTACGGCATGGAGGGGCCGGGCGGGTACCAGCTGGTCGGCCGTACCGTGCCGGTCTGGAGGCTATCTGGGCGCGATGAGCAGCCTTGGCTGCTACGCCAGTTCGACCGGTTGCGGTTCACCCCCGTCAGCGTGGAGGAGCTGGCTCACCAGCGCGCCCAGATCGCAGCCGGCCGGGCGGACCTGATGATGCGACCGGCGACCTTCTCGGTCAGGGAGGCAGCGGAGCTGTCCAACGCACATGTCGACGAGATCGCCACCGTACGAGCAGGCCGACGCGCGGCCTTTGATGCCGAGCGGATGAGGTGGACAGCATGACCCCCCGATACGCCGCACGCGCTGCGCGTTTCTGCAGCCAGCCTGCGTTCATCTCGGTGCTCTCGGATGAGGAGATCGCGGCCTTTCCCGCGACCGGGGCGCTTGCCGGAATCCCCTTTGCCATCAAAGATAACATCGATCTGGCTGGTCAGCCGACCACCGCAGCCAACCCCTCGGTCACCGAACCTGCACTGCGTTCGGCGACCGTCGTCCAGCGGCTGATCACTGCCGGCGCAGTGCCGGTCGGGAAGACCAACCTGGACCAGTACGCCACTGGGCTGGTCGGCACGCGGTCGCCATTCGGCGCCTGCCATTCCGTATTCTCCTCCGACCACATCAGTGGTGGGTCTTCCTCGGGAAGTGCGGTCGCCGTGGCCACGGGCATCGTGCCCTTCGCCTTGGGCACCGACACCGCAGGAAGCGGCCGTGTGCCCGCCGCATTCAACGCACTGGTCGGCGTGAAACCCACTCGGGGTCTGGTGTCCACGATGGGCGTCGTCCCAGCATGCCGAACGCTGGACTGCGTCACCGTTCTGGCCGCATCGGTCGGCATGGCCGCACGGGTGTTCGACGCGATGGTGGGCTTCGACCCCGCCGATCCCTACTCACGCCTAGTCCCGGTCGGTGACCAGCCCTCGTCCCGGCATCGCCCGGTGATCGGCGTACCCGACCAGGACCTCGGGCTGGATCCGTTGCACCAGCAGGCTTGGGAGCGGGCCATCGCCCACGCGGCAACCCTCGCCACCCTGATCACGGTCGATGTCCGGCCAATCCTGCAAGCAGCCCAACTGCTCTACACAGGGCCGTGGCTGGCCGAACGCGCCTCCGCATTCGGGCACCTTCTCACTGACGGCGCACACATCGATCCCACCGTGCGGGCCATCGTCTCCCAGGCAGATCGTATGACGGCCGTCGAAGCCTTCGCCGGCATGTACCAGCTCGCTGAGCTTCGACGGCAGTGCGAGCCGACCTGGGACCTGCTCGACGCACTGCTGCTGCCGGTCACTCCCACCCACCCGACTCTGGCTGAGGTGAGCGCCGACCCGATCGGGGTCAACAGCAAACTCGGTCGCTTCACCAACATGACTAACTTGCTGGACCTGTGCGCGGTCGCAGTTCCGGCAGGGATGCGGTCCGATGGCCTGCCGTTCGGGGTGCAGTTGCTCGCACCGGCCTTCAGCGACCGGAAGCTGCTGGACCTTGCCTTCGGCTGGTGCGGCGAAGCACCCACCCCGCCAACAGTCTCACCCGAACAGAGCGACATGCACGACACCGTGCTTCTGGCCGTGGCAGGGGCTCACCTGAGCGGTCAGCCCCTGAACCACGATCTGCTCCACCTTGGAGGGAGACTGGCCTTCACCGCTCGCACCGATGCCCGCTATCGGATGTTCGAGATCCCGGGCCCGATACCCCGCCCGGGACTCATCAGGGGGACAGGCGCCCCTGCCGAGGACGGAGCTGGGATCGAAGTCGAAGTCTGGCGACTGCCGGCATCAGGGATGGCCGGGCTACTTGCCTCGGTCCTCCCGCCGTTGGCGATCGGACCAATGGATCTGTCCGACGGAGCTCAGGTGCTCGGGTTCCTCTGCACCACCGAGGCATTGGACCCCGACCGTGACATCACCAGCTTCGGCGGCTGGCGGGCGTATCTCGCCGCTGCCACCTCGATGGGATAATCACCTCTGTTCTGTGAACGGCAGGTTCCTGGGGAAGAATACGGATTCGAAGTCAGCGTTCCCGGCGCCATTCGCAACCGCGTGCCGGGTGATGGGTCGTTCAAATAGATGAAGACACCCATGCGCTATCGCACCCTCGGGGCCGCCCGACGAGCCAGAGCGCCTTAGCGAAGGTGAGCTCACCCATCTCCTCGGACCATCCGCACGGTGAGGCGGTTACCCACCAACGACACCGCGCCATCGACGCCACAGCGCTAGAGCGATGCGCACGTGTTCGCGGTGGCGCACCCTCACCTGCGTCGGCGTGGGCGTATTTCGGGCATACCTGACCTCGATCCGGTCAGGCTGACCCAACTGAGTTGCCTTGGTTGACACGGCACATGCCGGCCTGTGGAGTGCTTTTCGTGTATGTAACTCCCTCGTAATGAATAGGTCATCGGTTCGATTCCCATAGGCGGCTCCACCGCATCACCGCCTCAACGGGGGTTTACGTCCTCGATCACAGGGTTCGATCCGACTCAGGATCGGACCCTGTGGACATGTTCTGGACATACACGGCCTTTTCTACGCCCTCGGTGACGGCGTCCAGGGCATGGCTGGCCTGGTATCGCTCGCTGCGAAGAGCTGGGCCTAGATCTCGGCAGTCACCGTGATCACGGTGCCGCGTAGCGGCACAGGGCGCCGATCCCACCCACCGGTTCAGCGGGCGTGCTTTGCGTGATGACGCGCACATCGGCGCCGGATAGCAGGGCGGAGCGCACCGCGACGTCGATCAGCCGACCGGAGTGGACCGGTGCGCCCGACAGGGCGGCGGCGTCGTGGTCGGGGTAGACATCCGTGGGCCCGGTTCCGAACCAGGCCACGCGGGAGTCGGCGGAGAAGGGCCGGACGAGCAAGGTCGCTACCCGCCCGCACGCGAGCGCGTCGAGGGTGTCCATGACATCCTCGACGGCGAGCCCGCCCGGCCCCATGTTGTCATGCAGTGCCTTGAGCAGCCGGGCGGTCTGTGCCTCGGCGGCCTCCCGTAAGACCTGTTCGACGCGACGTGGGCGGGTAGCCTGCGATCCGTCGGCCGCGCGGCTGCCGGTGATGTGGTGCACGAGCAGGCCGTGATCGTTCGGCAGTCGCTCCGACAAGAGCTGCACTGCGCGCACGTCGCCGGACAGCACCAGCACCTGTGCGCCGACGGCGGCGGCGCGCGTGGCGACTTCCTCAGCGACGCGGGCTGCATTGTGGCGCCAACTGTCCTCGACCCGGTGCTGGTAGCTCGGCTGCGACCAACCACCTGGCCCCTGCTTTCGCTCGATCTCGTCGTCCGGTCCGACGACGGTCCAGGTCTGCTCCGGCTGGCCGGCCCCGGCGACGGCGGTGATGTCCGCGCCAGTGCGGTCGGTCACGACGAGCAGATAGGCGGGGTGGTCCTGCTCCCATGCGAGCAGGCGAGTCACCGGCGGCGGCGACTGGCATCCAGACTCGTCGGGGAGTTCGGCGTCGGCCAGGATCTGCTCATAGAGCATCGTGCCGTCCGTGGCGGCGAAGGCTGCCAGGATCGCAGGCGTCGGCGGCGCGGCCGCGATGCACGCCGCGATCGCGGTGGCTGCCTGTTCAGAGGCCCCTTGCTGGAGCAGGTTCTTGACCGAGCCCCGCGAACGCAGATCGCGTTCGTCCGCCTCCGTCGTGATGCCCAGGCTGGCGTAGACGTAGGCCACCGGGTCTATCGGAGCGACGATCGACCGTGCCGCGGCCAGGGTCGGCCCGGCAGCCGGGGTCGGCCCGATCGCCGTCCCGCGTGTCCGGGGGCCATTCGCGAGCCCTGAACCTGCCTGCTGCTCCTCGGATCTCTGAGTCATGTGCGTGCCCCTACCTGATTAATGGGTGACCGTCGGTGATGAGCACGTCGACCAGGCCGTGCAACCCTGCTCGCCAGGACGACGTGGGCCGGTCATGGTCCCAGCACTCACGTCCGGGCCCGCCCCCGCACTGACAGCACAGATACCTACAACTGACTGAACACCCGCGCACAGGCTCCGTCAACAGAGGCGAAGGTCCAGCTGCTATCGACGACGGACCTGATGTCCAGTCTCGCCCCCGCCCACGCGATCGCACAGCGGCCACAGGAATGTCTTGGCCCCACCCGGGATCAGTTCGACGGAGGCGCCGATCAGACACGGGGGCAGCAATACCCGCGCCATGATCCGTATCGCCATGATCCGTATCACGTCCTTGCCGCGCGCTGATCAGTATTTAGTTGCCGTCGACATCGGGGGAGCGTGCAAGCGTACGGAAGTATCCGGTTGGCCCCGAATGACGTCGGCTGTCTGTGGGGAATACGCACGGAAGTTGTTGCGGGACAGGCGTTTCCGCTGGTCACAGGTTTGGAGCCTTGAGACTGTAAACTCATCGCGAAAGCTTCGAAGGTTCGACACGAATACTTCACCTGCCACCACGTGCTTCCGTGTGGTCCGGCTGTGATGGCGTCAAACCGGCCAACTACGGCCGTTCGTGAGGAAGTTATCGCAACGTGCGGCTCTTCGGCAGCACCGTGGTCAGTGCCAACGCAGCCTCGATGCGTATCCGGGGCCAACTAGCCGTGCGCATCCCTACAGGACCTTGGACATCGCCCGGCCAGAGCTTTCGGATCGAAGTTCCGTGCGATAGCTCATGGCCCTCGGGGTAATCACGGCGAGTCGCGGTCGGTCACGAGAGCGCCAGTCGCTCAGAAGCACAAACAGGTTCTCCGAACTTGACCGGGCATCTTCTGCTCAATGGTCTTCGTCTGATGCGTTGAGCAGTCGCAGGATCGCGGCGTTCAGCGCTGGTAAGTCGTGGTCCACGGTTGCCTGCAGGATGGAGTGAGAGGTGTCGAAGTGGCGGTGTGCGAGGAGGTCACGCAAGCGCGCGATGTCGGACCAGGGGATCTGGTCTTCGGATGTCAGGAGGTCTTCTGGGAGCGCCTTGACTGCCTCGCCGATCTCGATGAGACGAACCCGGACGGCATCAAAGACCAGGCCGTCGCTGAGGTCGCCGCGCTGCAGATGCGCGGCGATCGCGGAGATCGCGGCGGAGATGTCTTCGAGTCGTTGTCGGTCGTGCCTGCTCAAAGCCTCACCATGTCCCGCATGACGTCATGTCGCACGCCGTCTTTGAGTGAGACGGCTGGCACGAGGTCGACGCCGGCACCTAGAAGTCGTTCGAGTTCGCCGCGCAAGGCGACAAGGGCGAACAGGCCGGTGTCGTTGCTGATGTCTACGAGCAGGTCGATGTCGCTGAGCGCGGTCTCTTGACCGCGTGCGAC
>Ga0182021_10012118_pt1 | contig 10247 bp, 5 predicted proteins | sample 612E3MmetaG_FD_120493 | JGI IMG/M metagenome (GOLD analysis project Ga0182021, IMG submission 120493) | Permafrost microbial communities from Stordalen Mire, Sweden - 612E3M metaG (Illumina Assembly) | ecosystem: Environmental > Terrestrial > Soil > Wetlands > Permafrost | place: Sweden... | reverse complement strand
TGGAAAGTTAATGGAGCTGGTGCCGGATCAAACAGTCCTGTGTTTTGTTATGTTCCTGCAAACTTCGATATCATCACTTGTATATTAACATCAAATGTCATTTGTCCTACAGGAAATCCGGCTGCTTCCAATGCCATTGCAATGACCGTCAATCCGAATATGCCGGTCAGCGTAATGATTACTGCACATAAGCCGGATACTGTCTGCGCCGGGACTTTAGTAACATTTACCGCTGTTCCTGCAAACGGGGGAGCAGCACCGGGGTATCAATGGAAAGTCAATGGTATTAATAGAGGATTTAACAATCAGGTATTTAGTTATATCCCGTTAAACAATGATATAATAACCTGCATTCTGACATCGAATATCACCTGCCCGACAGGAAACCCCTCCACATCCAATACCATTACGATGACTGTGGTTCAATATGTTCCTGCCGGTGTGTCGATCACAGCAGTTCCACCGGGAGTAGTATGCAGTGGTCACCCGGTTACTTTAACAGCTTCACCTGTGAACGGGGGATCAAATCCGGTTTACCTGTGGAAAGTAAGTGGTATTCCTCAAGGTACTCCCGGGCCTGTGTTTGTTTATTTACCAAACAATGGAGATATAGTGATCTGTTTTATGACCTCCTCATTAAATTGTGTTACCGGTAATCCTGCCACATCAAATGCCATTACCATTCCTGTAATACAGTCGGTTCCTGTTTCAATAGTAATCACAGCTAATCCTCCGGGTGGATTTTGTGAAGGGACACCCGTAATTTATTCATCCGCTATTGTCAACGGGGGAATTAACCCACTTTACCAGTGGCAGGTCAACGGAGTGAACGCAGGGACCGATTCTGATTTAAATTATACGCCTGGAAATAACGATGCCATCAGATGTATCCTCATATCCGATGTAACCTGTCCGGTCAAAAATCCTGATACCTCCAACCTGATCGTGATGAATGTTCTATCAAAACCATTCGTTTCATTGAAGATGTGTATCCGTACCACTACGAGAGATGGAAAACCTATCACTTTGCGCGGTGGGGTGCCCTCTATGGGAACATACAGCGGGGCGGAAGTGATCGCTGGATTGTTTTATCCGAATCTGGTCCCCGCCGGCCAGGATTCAACCATGGTCACATTTTCCTACACCGGAGCCAACGGATGCTTCGATTCAAAGAACCAGTATATTTTAGTTGCCCCATCCTTACCATTTGTCTGTGGCAATAACCTTACTGATGTACGTGATAATCAAATCTACCCGACAATCCATATCGGTTCACAATGCTGGTTCGCGGCAAATCTGAATTATGGACGAAAGACTAGTGGGGCTGTATCGCAGCGCGACAATTGCACTATGGAAAAATATTGTTATTCCGACGATTCCGTGAATTGCCTGTCACACGGAGGCCTTTACCAGTGGGATGAGATGATGCAATACGAGAGCCAGGAAACAGTACAGGGGTTTTGTCCTCCGGGATGGCATGTTCCGAGTGAGGTTGAATGGAATACTCTTTTCAGCAACTTCGGAGGTAATGTTCTTGCAGGGGATTTTCTCAGAACTGGAGGTACCTCCGGCTTTAATGCACTGTTCAGCGGTGGATGGTTCCAGAATTCAGGCTGGAAATTTATGGGTTCTGCCACCCACCTCTGGACCTCAACTTCATTGGGACAAAGCAAGGCATGGGCTCATGCAATGAATAATGAACCGGATACTAAAAGTGTTTCAACCTATCCTTCTGTGCGTTCAAATGCTTTTTCGGTGAGATGCATCAAAGATTGATAGAGACATCAAATAAATACATATTTATCTTTATAACATATTATGCATGTTTACTATTCTTTCTCAATAAATAAATTAAACTGGTGTAAGAATTGTACACCACTTTTCACAATCACCACAAAGATAATCAGCATTTTAAATATTTCTTAGAAGGTTTTTTATTCCGGAAACCCGGAATAGCTCTTTATGGATTTCCGCAATTGACAAGGGGTAATTATCACCGTATCTTTGTATACAACCGAAGAATTATTGAAAATAATGTAACCATTATAAGCACCGTAAAATTCAAAAAAACCTTAAAACTGACAATCATGAAAAAAATTATTCAAGTATTTACAATTGCATTCATGTTGATTATTTTATCAAGCAGCACGTATGCGCAGATTACCAAGAATGCCACTGTCACCGCAACAATTGTAACGCCTATCGGAATGCTCAAAGTTACTGACATGAACTTTGGGAACCTTGCCGTTACAACCACTCCAGGAACTGTTGCATTAAGTCCCTCCTCCACCCCTACACGTACAGTTGTAGGTGGTGTAACGCTACCTATTGTTACTGGTACAGTACAAGCAGCGTATTTTACAGTCTCCGGTACACCTGGATATGTATTTACTATTACATTGCCCCTAAATTCCAATCCAACTATTATTACGAATCCAACATTGCAAAACATGACGGTGGATAATTTTATAAGTAATCCAACTCCAACAGGTACATTAAGTACCGGTGGTACCGCTGATCTCTATGTAGGCGCTATGGTTCATGTGGCTATGAACCAGGCGGCAGGTGTATACGTATCAGGCACCCCATTTGACGTAACAGTTAACTATCAGTAATTGACTCTGGCGATGTTGAAAAAAAACGCTGCGTGGTAGCAGCGTTTTTTTTTCAACGATCTCGTCAAGCTAGTTCAAACCAATGAACCATGAAAAAGATAGTAAAAATAATCGGGATATCGATCGTTCTGCTGGTTGTCTCTTTTCACTCGTTTGCCCAGTTAACAGCATCTGCAACTGCCACAGCCACGATCGTAACCATGATCGGGCTGAATAAACAAAACGATATGAATTTCGGCAACCTTGCTGTTACGTCAACACCAGGTACAGTTCAGCTCAGCCCTTCAGCCACACCAACGAGAACCGTGGTTGGAGGCGTTACCCTGCCGGGTGTAACAGGAACGGTACAAGCGGCTTTCTTTACCGTGACCGGTATGCCCAGCTATGTTTATACGATTACATTGCCTTCGTCCAATATCATTCAAAGACAGTCAGGCTCTGAACAAATGACAGTAGACGTTTTTACAAGCAATCCCACACCCACCGGCACTTTAAATATTTCCGGGAACGGTTCTTTTTACGTGGGAGCCACTGTTCATGTCAGTTCCCTGCAAACTCCCGGGGTATATGTATCGGTAAGTCCTTTTAATGTAACAGTCAACTATCAGTGATTGTTTTGCTGATAAAAAAAATACCTTATGAAATTTCCGACACATGATGGCAGCAACCCCCAGGTTACTGCCATCATTTTGTTGAAATCTTTGAGGTTTTTTACTTTAAACACCTTATTGTTCCTGGCAATTTAAGAAATTAATCCGGGGCAAAAAAATGTTAAGAATTTTTTATCCGGCCTGCGAAAAACAACAAATAAATGATATAAATTTATACGGTCATTTACTTCCCGGCCAAAACAAGAAATGAATGGATTATTATAAGCACCTAAATCTTGTCCAATGAAAAAAACATTGACTATAATAATTATGTTATGTTTATTAGCAATCATTGCATATTCGCAGGCTACCAGCTCAGCCACAATTACTGCAACGGTTGTCAAATCGGTTACTATTTCCAAATCGGTTGAATCCGATTTCGGGAATATTACTGCTGTGATTGTAACAGGTTCTGTGGCCGTGTCCCCTGTTGGAGTGTATTCAAAAGCAGGCAGCTTACGACTTCCTGTTTCAACTGGTACAATTACAGTTGCATCTTATGCTTCCGGTTCATTCGGTTACAACTATACTTTTGACCTCCCCAACCAGCCCTTCACATTAAAAGTCGGTACAAAAAAAATGAAGGTTGATTCCTATGACACGAATAATCCTTCTAATTTTGCTGAGCCGGGGCTCATAGCCGGAGTTTACGTTGCATTTACTCCATATAACGTGACCGTGAACTATAATTAAGAAGAAGATAAACCAAAATCAATGTTATCTGGTACGCATTTTTTTGGACGATTGTATGAGATACCAGTCACTTAAATTTAAGATTATGCGAAAATCAGGATGTATACGAAAACTCTTCGTATTTCTGCAACCCGTTATCTTCATGCTCTTTATTTTGGGGTCGGTCATTCTCACAGTCATTCCGACTGATAGCTTTGCCCAGGGAAATCTGCTTATCATGCCTCGAAGGGTCATATTTGAAGGAGCTAAAAAATCTGCAGACCTTATCGTCGCCAACACCGGAACGGATACGGCAAAATATGTCGTTACCATTGTTCAGATGAGAATGAAAAGTGACGGCTCATTTGAGCAGATTACGACTCCGGATTCCGGGCAATTTTTTGCTGATAAATACATTCGTTATTTTCCGCGTACAGTTTCACTGGCACCCAATGAATCACAAACCGTAAAGATGCAGCTGATCAAGGCTGATAAGCTGAATCCCGGTGAGTACCGCTCACACATTTATTTCAGATCCGTGCCCAAAGTAACACCGCTAGGTGAAGAAGTGAAGCCGTTAGATACAAACCAGCTATTCGTACGACTGGTTCCCGTCTTTGGTATCACCATCCCTGTGATCATCCACGTCGGAGAAACTTCTGCCAAAGTGACATTGTCGGATCTCGAGCTTTTAAAAGTGAATGATACAACGACAAGGATCAAAATGAGGTGCAACAGGACAGGCAATATATCGGTATATGGCGATATCACTGTCGATTACATCTCACCCCAGGGAAAAGTTTTGCATATGGCCAACGCGAAAGGCGTCGCTATTTATACACCTAATACTTACAGGTACTTCGAGTGCAACCTCGACAAGGTTCCGGGTGCTGACGTTCACAAAGGGAAAATACTTGTTACTTATATCTCCCAGTCAGAGCTAAAAACTTCCAAACTTGGTGAAGCGGAATTATTATTGCATTAACATCTCCCAGCTGTTCCGCAAGGCAGCATTTGCTGAATAGTCTCTTTCAAATGCTGCTGGAAATATGAAAAGGATCTCTATACAAAAAACCATTCCTTTTTCTATACTGGTTTCTTTTCTGGTTCTTATCATCAATCATAGTCTCGCTATTACTTATTTCAGCTACCAGTCAGGCAATTGGAACGGCACTAATGTCTGGACCACCGATTCAACAGGGACTACTCTTGTCGGATCTAACATTCCCGCCAATAACGATAATGTTTACATACTGACCGGTAAAACCATCACAGTTTCTGCCAATATCGTTACAACCGGTAATACTATCAATATCAATTCAGGAGCTGTCCTCGACCTTGCTGGCTGGACTATCCCTGCCATCACGCTCAATGGCCAGGGACTGCTCAGGGTGAGCCGGGTTAGTTCAGGAGTTATAGTTTGTCCCACCATCACTGCAGGTAATTTTTTCTCCAACTACGGGGGCACGGTTGAATATTATGCAACTACCGGTAGTTTCTATATTGATGACAGCCGGGCTACGTATTGCGGATTAATCATTAACCTAGGATCGGTCAGCCAGGTGATCACTATGCGTATCAACCTTACTATATATGGAAGCATGAATGTCAAGCAAGGCACCTTCCAGATCAATGATAATACAACGGTTAAACGAACGATCTATATCGACGGAAACCTGACAGTGGGGACCAACGGTAAGATCACGACAGGAACCGGCAATACCAATACCGCGGGATATTCGATCGCGAGTTTTATCCTGCCCCCGGTCGGGCAGTTTCACACTTTTTACCACGAATTGTTCATCGGTGGAAATTTTACAAACAACGGAACGGTCAGGTTTACAAATCTTACTGCTCCCAATTACGGGGAGTTCGCGAATAACGGGGCTGTGACTGTTCATATGACCGGGACCAACAACAATACAATTACATGCAAAGGGATTACAGATTTCTATAACCTGATCATTGATAAAGGAATTGACCAGACCTATATCCTGACCATTAATTCTTCCAGCATTAACAATTTTGCACTCTATGGCTCCAATGCGGTGGGACGTGATACAGTACCACCTTTTACTCCGGATAACCCCGAGGTACGCAAAGCTCTATGGATAAAGAACGGGACGCTTAAGCTCACCGGTTATTTACTGATCCCGTCAATCACTGAAGGAAGAATTAATACCTCTGATGGTAATGGTGACTATGCTGTAGGATCCAATTCAGAACTATGGGTTGCCGGACCCAATGTTTCACTTTACTCGACCGCAAGCGACGCATCCGGATTTCCACAGGCCCCGGTCGGCTCGCTCGGGGTTAAAAATCTGCCGACCGATCACCAGGCAATCTCGATCTTCGGGAAATTAAGGATCTCCGACGGGTACCTGAGCACCCGCCATAGCGCAGGCATCATTTTCTGGAATACGGCCAATTCCAATTCTGCTGTGATCGTTGAAGGCGGAACGGTGAATGTATCCGTCATGCGTACCACCATCACCGGGTCCGGAAAAACATCCTATCTGCAAACAGGTGGAACGGTTTTTATCCGGGGCGACGAAACGGAACCGGGAGAAATGTCGACTTACCCGATTTTTTCGATACCAAATCCAAGCTCATCTTTTGTGATGAGCGGGGGCGATATCATTATCCGGGCTATTCACAACGGTTCCCTGCCCAACGGGAATGGACTTTACCTGGCATGCAATCCCGGGAATTTCCAGGTTACAGGAGGCAACATTACCTTTGAAGTGAATCCCGTCAATTCTCCATCCATCGATGTAAATGTCACAAATAATTTATGGAACCTGAATGTTAAAAATCTCACTTCATCCGGCAACCCGGTTGTAAACCTGCTAAAGCCCATCATTGTATCAAATAACCTGACCATTTATCCGAATGCCACACTCTCATCCGGAACTACAAACAACCAGGTTTCTGTTGCAGCTAATTTTACCATTAATTCAGGCGGTGTTTATACACCCAACACGAATCTTACGTCATTTACGGGGCCCGGTAATTACTTCCTCTGGAATTATGGAACGATTACCAGCGGGCTGTACAATGTTACGGTTGATAAAACAGATGGGATACTGATCCTGGTGTCGGGCACTACTTCATTTACAGTGAGGAACACCCTTACGATCAACAACGGCATACTGGCCAATGGCGGAAATACCGTTTATGTGGCAGGGAATGTCATCAATAACAGTATTGCAAGTGGCGCCGGTAAAATATCCCTGAATAGTTCAACCGGTGCCCAGACAATCTCTGGTAACGGGTTTGGATCATTTCAGAACCTCGAGCTGAACAATACCTATGGTACGACAGGATCCATCCAGGTTTCGCTTGCGGCCAATGTGGGGGTAACAGGCAACCTGATCCTGACCAACGACAGGATTTTTGATATCAGGAGCTACCAGCTCTCAATGACCCCATTGGCAGTGGTCTTGGGAACCCTGAGTGCAACACGTTTCATACATACCCTGGGGAATCCTTCAGATGGAGGGCTTTATCGCACCTTTGCCGACACCATGACTTTTACATACCCGGTAGGAACCGGGATCAATTATACTCCTGTGACCATCCATGTGCGGAAGATCCCCGGAACTTACGGCAGTATTGCGGTAAAACCTGTTCCTGCCATTCACCCGTTTGCCACGAATTCCACCTGCCTGGCCTATTACTGGAAAGTTGAATCTACTGGCTTTGCAGGTATCCAATCCTCTTCGGTGGTCTTTACTTTTAACTATGGGAATCTTGCCGATAATGCAAGTTATGTTCCCGGGAAATACATTCCGGCATCCTGGTCCTACTACAGCGACGTAACGCTGGTCAATGAATCCACTAACGTGATAACATTTCCCACCGAAAGTTCAATTACAGGGGATTATACCGCCGGTATACCCGCAGCATTCGGAACAGTCACCGCTTTTTACAGCCGTGCCAGCGGAGCGTGGAATTCCGCTTCAACCTGGTCGAATGCAGGATTCGGAGGAGTTGCGGCACCGACAATCCCCGGAACATCCAACCCGGTATTCATCGGGGATGGTTTGACTTACAACCATACTGTAACTGTTACTTCAGGATCAGCACAGGTAGGAAGTCTTTCTATCATGCAAGGTTCGGCGCTGAATATAGGGACCACGACAGGGAATAACCTGGGATTCGTGCTTCCGGGCAGTTATGGGACCCTGCGCATTTCATCCGGCGGGGCAACGGCCGTTTTCCCTGCCGGTGATTTCGGGAATTTCCTCGGGATCTACGGCGGCATCGTCGAATATTACTCCGGAACAGTCAATTTTACGTTACCTGCTGTATCGGCAGCTCCGACTTCAAGAGTAATCACCAATTATTGCCAGTTAAAATTAACCCCCGCAACCGGGTATTCAATCACAATGCCCAACAGTAATCTCAACTTATTTGGCAATATGACTGTGCAGGGTGTTTCGGCCACCGGGCTGGCCAGACTGAATGCTGCTGCTGCACAAAGCCTGCATCTCCTGTCAAACCTCCTGGTCAATAGCGGGAATCTTATTTTTCAGAATGGGACTCCTCAAGCCATGCGCGTCGACAGCAATATCACAATTGCATCCGGTGCTATATTCAATGTAGCCGGTACAGGAACAGCAGTCAGTAATACTCTTTCCATAGGAGGCAGCATAACCAATAATGGTACGCTTGCCTTCAGCGCATCCAGCACCCTGAAATGTGCAGTCACATTTACTGAAAATACCGATGCAGTGATAGCAGGCAGGGGGACGACTACTGATTTTTATTCAATTACAGTGAACAAGGGCATTTCACAAACCCCGGTACTGAATGTCACTTCATCCGCTTTCTCGCTCAGTCATAATAATTTTCCCCTGACCCTGCTGAACGGAACGTTCAGGATCACTTCAGCTGTCAGCGATACGATTTCCGTCTCATCCTTTACGATCCCAGCCACCACCTGTCTTTCGGCAAACGGCGGAACAATTTATATTGGCACTGCAGCACTGGATACAGCCGATGTCGAACTGATCGGTAACCTCGAGGTGAGGGCAGGCGCGATCATCATTGGGAACAGCGCAAACAATAACAACAATGACATTGAATATGCCGGTGCAGGATATCCGACGATCGAAGTCCGTGGCGGATCACTTTTTGTGAACGGTCAGATCCGGAGAAGTCTTATCAACGGGCTCGGATCGCTTACTTATAAGCAGTCCGGTACAAGCACAGTGACTATTAACGGCCGGAATACACAGGTGACCCGCGCCAAACTTGAAGTGCTGAATACCAGCAGTGTTTTTATGATGACAGGGGGCACATTGACAATTGTAAGGGGTGCAGGTACCACCAATTTCGATTTCTACATTAATCCTGAAGTGGGTTCAATAACCGGAGGGACTGTTATCTTCGGGAATTCTTCCACCGAAAATACCAATAATGCCAACTTATTTGACCTCTATACGACTATTCCCATGAATAACCTGACCATTGACGGTACAACTACTTCAAAAACTATATCGCTGATGGTTTATGACCTGACATTACTCGGAAACCTGCTGATCAATGCCACATCGGCGTTTGTTACCGACAGCCTTGATGTTTCCATTGCAGGTAATTTCTCCAATCTGAATGTTGATGCCAATACAGGTCTTAATACCGGGGGTTACCGCCCCCTCGCATTGAAACAAATGACGATCTTCAACAGTTTAACCCGTAATCAAACCATTACCGGGGCTTCAGGCAATAACACCAATTTTGCCAACCTTGTCATCAACAACAGTTATACAAACGGAACCGTAACCCTTCAGGCAAACTCGGCACTCACTGTCAATAACAACCTGATGCTGACCAAAGGAACGCTGGCTGACGGCGGTAACGTTATAACGGTCCTCGATACCATCTTCAATTCATCTGTTCACTCCGGGACAGGGAGAATAACCCTTGGGGGATCCGTTCAGCAGGTGATTACAGGAAACGGCTCCGGCAAATTCGGGAACATGTACCTGAATAACACCTATAATGTCAAGATGATCTCCCCGATGGAATTTACAGGAGTTATCACTTTCAGGACCAAAATGCTTGAAATCGGGGCTAACCTGCTTAAGATATCCAATACTTCTGCCACAGCCATTTCAGGAAGTACTGCCACAAGTTATATCAGGACCAATGGACTTGTGAGCGATGCCGGTGTCATAAAATCCTATTCAACCGGTGCGTCCGATTTCACATTCCCGGTCGGTGTACTGGGAAAGTACACTCCTGCAAGGGAATATTTTACTGCTAACACGACTGCAGGGACCGTCACGGTGGTGCCGGTCAATTC
>Ga0182021_10012117_pt1 | contig 10248 bp, 11 predicted proteins | sample 612E3MmetaG_FD_120493 | JGI IMG/M metagenome (GOLD analysis project Ga0182021, IMG submission 120493) | Permafrost microbial communities from Stordalen Mire, Sweden - 612E3M metaG (Illumina Assembly) | ecosystem: Environmental > Terrestrial > Soil > Wetlands > Permafrost | place: Sweden... | reverse complement strand
GCCCCGTGCGGCATCATCCACCTGCATGACATCCTCCGTGCAGGGATCGCCTGATATGCATGAGAAACTGAAAAACATCCGCCTGTTACTGCTGGACGTGGACGGCGTCATGACCGACGGTGGAATTATCTACGATGCGAGCGGTCTCGAGACCAAACGTTTTAATGTCAGGGATGGCCACGGTATCAAGATGCTTCAGCGTCATGGTGTCGAAGTTGGCATCATTACCGGCCGCACCTCGATTGTCGTGGATAATCGCGCCAGGGAGCTCGCCATCAGCCTGGTCTATCAGGGGGCACTGAAAAAGCTGGAATGTTATGAGGATATCAAGCTCAAGACCGGGCTTGACGACGTTCAGATTGCGTACATGGGTGATGACGTCATTGATGTGCCGGTCCTGCGCAGGGTTGGATTCTCAGCCGCTCCGCTGGATGGACTGAGTGAAGTTCGTGCAGTGGTTGATTATGTAGCCTCGTGCGGCGGCGGGTTCGGGGCCGTGCGCGAGGTGTGCGACCATATCCTCAAGGCCCGTGGTGTATGGGATGAGATCGCTGCTCGCTACGAGCTGTAAGCATCATTCAATCTCTGTGCCAATCTTGCCAAAGCAATCACGTTTCGCTGGACACTCCCTCCCCTCAATGGTATAGTACCCCATATATGGTATCGCCTCGGAACATCAGGTTTGCACTGGCCCTGCTCGTCACGGCGGCGATCGTCGGCATCGTTGCAGCCATCTCCCTGAAAGGCTTTCGAACGACCTCGCCGGAGCCGGTTTCTCAGCAGCTTCCCCAGAACATTGATGTTGCCTTGCAAAACGCCCGTTTCACTGAAATGCGCGATGGTTCAACTGTCTGGGAACTTGTTGCCAAGCGTGCCGAGTACGATAAGACCGGTGATGTGGCCTATCTGACCGATATTCGCATGGTCTATGCCAAGACCCGAACCAATGGTTCCATTACCCTGACGGCCTCCAAGGGAGAATATTCCAATTCCAGCAGGAACATCCGCCTGCGGGGCAAGGTGCATGTGGTCACTGAATCGGGCATGGTCTTTGATACCGACTCGCTGGATTTTCTGGCAGAATCCTCTCTGTTCCGAACGGCCGACCATGTGGATTTTCGTCATGAGCGGCTTTCATTGGCAGCCACCGGGATGGAACTTTATGCAAAAACAGAAACATCCCGATTTTTCAAACCTGTCGATGCCGTCGTGGAAGGTGTACAGCCACATTGAACACTCACAGTATAAATATACGGGTATCTGAGTAACGTTATGAAACGTTCTGTAAGCATAGTGTCTGCGATTATCTTGTGCGGGGTTGCCGCTTCCGCTGCACAGGCCGTACCCGAACCGCATACGGGCACCTCGAACCTGCCCATTACCGTCAAATCTAATGATCTGGCGGCAGACAACAAGGGCAAAACGGCCGTTTTCTCCGGCAAGGTTGTCGCCAAGCAGGGAGATGTAACCATATTCTGCGACAGGATGACGGTCTACTATGGCAACACGCAAGGGGATGTGGACAAGATCGAGGCAGACGGCAACGTGCGCATCGTGCAGGAAAACCGGACCGGCGTCGCTTCCCACGCAGTCTACGAAAGCAAGCTGGGAAAGATCACGCTGACCGGCGGAAACCCGAAGGTTATGCAGGGGGCTGATACCGTTACCGGAGAGATCATTACCTATTTTGTCGATGAAGAACGGAGTAATGTAAGCGGTGGCCGTGTCGAAGCGACCATCCACCCCAAGCCCAAGAATGATGCCCCGCCCAAAAAAGGCAATGCAGACAAGCGCTGATAAACTCCGCCTCTGGACCAGGGGGCTGACCAAGACCTATGGAGATCGCCAGGTGGTGCGGGGGGTTGATCTCTGCATCGAAGCCGGCAGTGTAATCGGGCTGCTGGGGCCTAATGGTGCCGGCAAGACCACGACGTTCTACATGGTGGTCGGCCTGGCACAGCCCGACGGCGGCCAGGTTTTCATCGGAGACGACGAAATCACCAGCCTGCCCATGTACCAGCGGGCGCGGAAGGGTATCAGCTATCTACCCCAGGAAGCCTCCGTGTTCCGCAAGCTGACCGTGGCCGATAACCTGCTGGCGATTCTGGAAACAGTGGAGCCTGAGCGTGAACTGCGGCGGCATCGGATGGAACAGCTGCTGGAAGAGTTCGGCATCGCCCACATTGCCGGTGTCAAAGGCTACTCCCTTTCCGGCGGGGAGCGTCGCCGGGTCGAGATTGCCAGGGCCCTGATCACGAAACCGGCCTTTATCCTTCTGGATGAGCCGTTTGCCGGCATTGACCCCATCGCGGTGACGGATATCCAGAACCTGATCGTTTCGCTCAAGGAACGCAATATCGGGGTCCTTATCTCCGACCACAATGTGCGCGAGACCCTGGGTGTCTGTGATCAGGCCTATATTATGAGCAACGGCGAGGTACTGGAGTATGGTACGCCTGACGATATCGCCACCAGCGTCAAGGCACGGGCGGTGTATCTGGGAGACGATTTCCGTCTCTGAACTATGATTTTTACGAGGTAGAAACTCCATGGCTATGGAGATGCGCCAACAACTGAAGATGACGCAGCAGCTGGTTATGACCCCCCAGCTGCAGCAGGCCATCAAACTCCTCCAGCTGACGCGCCTGGAGCTTCAGGACGTGGTGCGCCAGGAGCTGGAAGAGAACCCGCTCCTGGAAGAGACGCTCGAGGTCGATGAAATCCGCGAGAATGAGCAGACTGAGCTGGCCGAGAGCGAGGAGATCCCGGACGCACCCAGCGACGACTTCAAGGAGGTGGAAGCGGGAGATGAAACCCTTCGCGACTGGGACAGCTACCTGGATGGGTACACCTACAGTTCGGGCGAACAGTACCGGGATGATGACGATCGCCCGTCATTGGAAAGCCTGCTGACCCGCAGCGGTACCCTGGCCGATCATCTGCTCTGGCAGCTTCATATGGGCCATTTCTCCGAAGAGGAGGTCTGCATCGGTGAAGAGATCATCGGAAACATCGATGACGATGGGTACCTGCGGGCCTCGCTGGAAGAAATCGCCGCGGCCTGTTCGACGGAAGCGGAGTACGTTACCCCGGTGCTGGGGCGTATCCAAGAGTTCGACCCCTGCGGCATTGCCGCCCGCGACGTCCAGGAGTGCCTGCTGATACAGGCGCGCTTCATGGGTATGCAGGGCAGTATCATCGAGCGGATTCTGCAACATAACCTCAAGGACCTGGAGACACGGAAATACAAGCAGATTGCCCGGGAACTGTCCGTGGATTTCGATGAAGTCCTGATGGCGGCCAAGATTATCGGCGGTTTTGACCCCAAACCGGGGAGCATGTACAGTCCCGAAGATGTGCACTATATCTCGGCGGATATATTTGTGTACAAGGTCGGTGATGAATACCTGGTCATGCTGAACGAGGAGGGGGTGCCCAATCTCAAGGTGAGTCCCTACTATGCGGAGGCCAAGACCAATGGTCTCGTGGATTCGCGGGCCGACGAATACATCAACGAAAAGGTGCGCTCGGCTCTCTGGCTGATCAAGAGTATTCAGCAGCGTCAGCGGACCATCTACAAGGTCGCCAAGAGCATCATCAGGTTCCAGCGGGATTTTCTCGACCGGGGAATAGAGTACCTGCGACCACTGGTGCTGCGGGATGTGGCCGACGATATCGGCATGCATGAATCCACCATCAGCCGCGTTACGACCAACAAGTACATGCAGACCCCACAGGGACTGTTCGAGCTTAAATATTTCTTTAACAGCGGACTCTCCACCAGCGAGGGAGAATTTGTTGCGTCGGAAAGCGTCAAGAACCGCATCAGGGAAATCATCGAAAAGGAAGATTCCAAAAAACCACTCTCGGACCAGAAGATCGCCGACATGCTGTCCGGGCAGACAGTCAACATCGCCCGCCGCACGGTCACCAAGTATCGGGAGATACTGAAGCTCGGTTCATCATCGGAACGCAAACGACATTTTTAGCGTCTCTTGCCAGGCGAGAGGCGAATTCCGCACAAACCCACAGGAGGTATGTATGCAGGTAACAACAACATTCAGACACATGGAGCAGAGCGACGCCCTCAAGTCCTATGCCGAGGAGAAGCTTGATCGGGTAGCAAAATATATTGACGAGCCGATCAATGTTCAGGTCTATTTTGCTGTTGAAAAAAAGATCCGGCATATTGTCGAGATCGTCATTGCCGCAAAAGGGATCAGCACCAAGGCCTCCGAGGCGACCAACGACATGTACGCCGCCGTTGATGCCGTCATCGACAAGATTGAACGTCAACTCAAGCGCTACAAGGAAAAGATCAAGGCCCACAAGCCCAATGGTGACGATCGCGGCCGTCAGTACTCCAAAAAAATCTTTGAGGCCGAGAGCATCGAGACAAGTTCCGAGCCGGTCGTTATCAGGACCCAGACCGAAACGGTCAAACCGATGTCGGTCGAGGAAGCCGTTATGCAGATGGACCTTTTGCACAAGGACTTTATTGTGTTCACTGATGCCGGCAACAATGACATCAGCGTTCTCTATCGCCGCAAAGACGGCAATTTCGGACTGATTGAGCCGCAACGCGGCTGATAACTCGTTGTAAGCGTGAGGCGCCCGTGGATGGAATCAGCCTTTCCCTGCAGGAACTGTTGAATGATTCGGAATACGGCCTCGGCCTGACCCTGCTGGCAGGTGAGCGCGGGATGACTCACCGTGTGACGAGTTCGCGGATCCAGAAACCGGGCCTGGCGTTGGCCGGATATACCGAGCACCTGCATCCCGACAGGATCCAGGTGCTCGGAAATACCGAGATCTCCTATCTGAAGCAGTCTGACGACCAGATTGCTTCCGAGAGCATCCAGAGACTCTGTTCGTTCCCGATTTCCTGTTTCATTATCACCAAGGGTTTGCTCCCGCCGCAGTTTCTGCTTGACCACGCCGAAGCTTCCGGCATCCCGGTTCTCGGTACTCAGCACCAGTCCTCGACCTTTATCTCGCTGATCACCAAGTTCCTCGAGGAACGACTTCTTCCGACCACCCATATGCATGGCGTATTGATCGATGTTCTGGGTGTCGGCATCCTGCTCTCCGGCAAGAGCGGTATCGGCAAAAGCGAGTGTGCGCTGGACCTGGTGATTCGCGGTCATCGCCTGGTGGCTGATGACATGATCTTCGTCAAGAAGAAGATGCCGGCGGCCCTGGTTGGGCAGTCCGAGGAAGCGATCCAGCACCTGATGGAGATTCGCGGGCTGGGGATCATCAACATAAAAGACCTGTACGGCGTCTCATCCATCCGTGAGAAAAAGATCATCGATATGCAGCTTGAGCTGGTGGAGTGGGACCCGGACCATGAATATGACCGCCTGGGGGTCGACGACCGCCGCGTCACGATCCTGGGTGTTGAAATCCCGCACATCTGCATCCCGGTCCGCCCCGGACGAAATCTCGGTTCGATCATTGAGGTCGCGGCGCGCAACTTTCTGCTCAAGGGGATGGGCTACCATTCGGCCCGTGATTTTCAGGAGCGCCTGATGGCCAGGATGGATGTCCGACCGCTGGGTGACGAGGTGGAATAGGCCGTGCGAATCCTTGTTATTACCGGCATGTCCGGATCGGGAAAATCTACGGCAGTCAGAGCCCTCGAGGATGAGGGGTATTACTGCATTGATAATCTTCCGGTGCGCCTCTTCAAGCGTTTTGTGGATCTGATCGAGAAATCGGGCGAGACATTCAAGGGCATTGTTCTGGTTGCCGATATCCGTGGCCGGGAGTTTTTAAAGGGCTACGAGAGCGTTTTTCAGAAGATCCGCACAGCGGGCAACAGTATCGAAATTCTTTTTTTTGATGCCCTGGATGAAACCCTGGTACGGCGCTTTTCCGAGACCCGTCGTCGACATCCGGCCGATGAACACTGCTCGGTAATCGAAGGGATCCGCATCGAGCGTGAGAGACTTTCCGGCATGCGCCAGATGGCAACCCGGATCATCGACACATCCGAGTTCAATGTCCATCAGCTCAAAGATTATATCCAGCGAATAATCCGCGGCGATGAAGGGATCAATCCTTTCTCGGTAGAGGTTCAATCCTTTGGATTCCGCTACGGGATCCCGATGGAGTCGAGCATTGTCATGGATGTCCGTTTTCTCCCCAATCCATTCTTCGTTCCGGAGCTGAAAGAGTTCTCGGGCCTGGATGATGCGGTGCGCGAGTTTATTGTGGGCCAGCCGTTGACAGCCGCTTTCATCGACTATTTTTTCCCGATGCTTGATATGCTTGTGCCGGCCTATCGCCAGGAGGGCAAGGCCTATCTGACCATTTCCATCGGCTGCACCGGCGGAAGGCATCGCTCGGTTGCGCTGGCGGAGATCACGGCCATGCACCTGCAGACAATCTGGCCATCAGTACGCATTACACACCGTGATATTGAAAAGGGGAAGCAATGACAGGACTGGTTCTCGTGACACACGCCGGCTTGGCCGGTGCGCTGAAATCAGCGGCAGAGATGATCGTCGGAAGTATCGACTTGTGCGCATCGGTGGAGGTTATCGCCGGTGAGCACGCCGATGAAATCATGGCCCGTGTCGTTTCCGCCGTTGAAACGGTCAGTGCAGAAGGCGCTATTATCATGACGGATCTCTTTGGCGGAACGCCCTCGAATATGGCCATGTCATTTCTCAACGAAGGGCGGATAGAGGTGCTGACCGGCGTCAACCTGCCCATGCTGATTGAATTCTGTTCAAAACGTGAGCGCATGCCGGTGGCTGATCTGGCCTCAGAACTGCAGCGCTCCGGTCGGGAAGGCATCATCGTTGCCGGAGAGTTCCTGAAGTAAGCTGCTCCGTCTCCGGTCAGTCCAGATTCTGAAGAATGCGAAGGGGTGTAACAAATTTCATGCTCACAAACGACTTTCTCATAATCAACAAACTGGGTCTGCATGCCCGGGCATCAGCCCTGTTTGTGAAGACAGCCAGCCGCTTTGCCGCCGAAGTCAGGCTGTCCAAGGAAGGGGTCGAAGTGAACGGCAAGAGCATAATGGGGATCATGATGCTGGCCGCTTCCAAGGGCACCACCGTCTCCCTTTCGGTAGAAGGAGCTGACGAGGCAGAGGCGCTGCAGGCCATTGGTGACCTGATCACCAATGGATTCGGCGAGGAATGATATGCGTGTCTTCACGGGGATCGCGGCTTCGCCCGGGATTGTCGTGGGCAGGCTCAAGGTGGTTGACCGTAAACGGTTATCGGTTTCCGAATATTCCGTAAGCCCCGATTGCGTTCCTGCAGAAATTGCCCGCCTCAAGTGCGCCATTGCCGCTACCCGTGTCAGCCTGGAGTCCCTCAAGGCTGATCTGGAAGAGACAACCGGTGACGAACACCTGTTCATCATCGATACCCACCTGCTGATCCTGGCAGATGAACGCCTGTTCGTCGAAACAGCCTCCATCATTGAAACGGGCCTGATCAATGCCGAAGGGGCACTGAGCCGCACCCTCCAGAAATACCGCAGCACATTCGCTGCAATTGAAGACGCCTATCTTCGCGAGCGTATCAACGACGTCGAGACGGTCATCGAAAAGATCCTGCGCACCATGACCGGTGAGACGCATGAGATAATCGTGCCTGATGAAGGGCTGACGGTCGTCGCCGCCCATGATCTTACCCCGGCGGACATCCTGCAGATGGACCGCACACAGATAATCGGCCTGGTGACGGAGATCGGCGGCCGCACATCCCATGCATCCATCCTGGCGCGGGCCTTCCAGCTGCCGACCGTGGCCGGGGTGGAGGGGATCACAAGCCTGGCGCTGGATGGCGCACCGGTAATCGTGGACGGGCTGAACGGCAGCGTGATCGTCAATCCCGACCGCGCGACCTTTTTACTCAGCCTCCAGCGCAAACGGCGTTACGAGTTCATTGAGTTCGAACTGCTCAAGCTCAGGGACCTGCCTGCGCAAACCCTTGACGGTTTCCTGATGCAGTTGAAGGGGAACGTCGAGTTACCCGAAGAAGGCGCATCTGTACTCAGTCACGGCGGGGTCGGGGTCGGGCTCTACCGGACCGAGATGCTCTTCATGAATCGCCCGGAGATGCCGGGGGAGGAAGAACAGTTTCGCGCCTACGCGTCCATGCAGCAGGCCGTGGCGCCACACCCGCTCACCATCAGGACCCTGGATGCGGGTGGAGACAAGCTGCTGGAAGGTGTATATCACCAGGCGGAGCAAAATCCGGCCCTCGGCATGCGTGCCATCAGGCTTTCGCTGAGCATGCGGGACGAATTCAAGAAACAGCTGCGTGCCATCCTGCGGGTCAGTGCCCTGGGCAGGGTGCGGGTCATGTTCCCGATGATCTCCGGGCTTGATGAACTGCGTCGTGCCAAGGCTCTTCTGGTGGAATGCAAATCAGAGCTCTCCTCAGCCGGTATCCCCTTTGACGGCCGGATACAGGTCGGCATCATGATAGAGATTCCCTCGGCCGTGATGATGGCAGATCTTCTGGCGCCGGAAGCTGATTTTTTCAGTATCGGCACCAACGACCTGATCCAGTACACCCTGGCCATCGACCGCTCCAACGAACATCTATCGGAATTCTTTCAACCGCTTCACCCGGCTGTGCTCCGTTCCCTGCGCCGTGTGGTTGAAGTCGCCCACGCCGCCGGCATCGACGCCTGTATCTGCGGCGAGATGGCCGGCGATCCGCTCTACCTGCCGCTGCTGCTGGGGCTCGGGTTTGACGAGCTTTCCATGGGGAGCGCCTCCATCCCGCGTGTCAAGCAGATCCTGCGGCGCTGCACCCGCGAACAGGCAGCAGTCATAGCCGGGACCTGTGCCACGTTCACCACCGCCGCCGAGGTCGAGAGCTACCTCAAGAGCGAGATTACCAGCCATTTTGCGGAGAGTTTCGATTGATGACACCCTACCTGATGCTTTCACTGTTCGCCCTGGTTGCCGGCATGCTTGTCGGATCGTTTCTCAATGTCTGCATCTGCCGCCTGCCCAAGGGGGAATCGGTCGTCTCTCCACCCTCCCATTGTCCCCACTGTGATTACCGCATCCGCTGGCATGACAACATCCCCCTGGCCAGTTACCTGCTGCTGCGCGGGAAATGCCGCGGCTGCGGTACGCACATCTCCATCCAGTACCCGCTGGTCGAGCTGCTTAACGGCCTGCTGACACTGGCGCTTTTTCTCCGTTTCGGGCCGACACGTGCTTTTCTGGTACTGTTCCTGTTCTGCTCGGCCCTGGTGGTGATCACCTTTATCGATCTGGAGCACCAGATCATTCCGGATGAGATCTCCCTGCCCGGCATCGTCATCGGTTTTATCTGCTCGTTCTTTCTGCAGGGTCATTCCTGGCTGAATTCCCTGCTGGGGATCCTGCTGGGCGGCGGCAGCCTGCTGCTGGTGGCCTACGGCTACCAGTGGCTGACCGGAAAAGAGGGCATGGGGGGCGGCGATATCAAGCTGCTGGCCATGATGGGCGCCTTTCTGGGGTGGAAATCGATCCTGTTCATTATATTCGCCAGCTCCCTGGTCGGCTCGGCTATCGGCATAACCATGATGCTCGTCCAGAAAAAAGACTCCAAACTGGCGATTCCCTTCGGTCCGTATCTGGCCTTTGGCGCCGTGCTGTACATCTTCTTCGGCCGGCAGATCATCCACTGGTATCTCAACATGGGAAGCCTCTTTAAAGGGTAGCCCATGCGCAGATATCGCCTGAACCTTACCGTTTCCATCCTTGCCTTTCTCAGCTGCCTGCTGCTGCTGACCTGGCTGCTCTTCAGCCTGCTGGCATTCAAAACCGCAGCCAATGACCTGTACGCCCAGAAGGGCGAGCATGCCCGCATGCTCCTGGCAACCTTCACCAGCCAGTTGCCGGAAACGATTCCCGCCTACCCGAACGGCATGCTGGCCATGAGTGAACCGGCGGCGATCTATGCCCGGAAACTTGCGGAAGAGACCTCCTTCATCCGCCTGACCCTGCTGGACGTCAATAGCAAGCCGGTCTTCAGCGCAGGCCGGGACGGCGGGGATGTGTACCTGCCGTTTGTAGGCGGCGGGGAGATGCGTGAAGGGAGTTTTGTCGCGCCTGACGGGGCAACTGTGGTCTGTACTGCTAGGGTTGCACGCGGCGGTGCGGCGGCCGGTAGCGCCGGCCTGGTACTCTCCCTCGCCGCGGAAAAGGCCCGCCTGGAACGCTCCCGCAAGCTGTTCATGGCCTATTTTGCCATCGACTTCATCCTGCTGCTCGGCCTG
>Ga0182021_10012116_pt1 | contig 10248 bp, 8 predicted proteins | sample 612E3MmetaG_FD_120493 | JGI IMG/M metagenome (GOLD analysis project Ga0182021, IMG submission 120493) | Permafrost microbial communities from Stordalen Mire, Sweden - 612E3M metaG (Illumina Assembly) | ecosystem: Environmental > Terrestrial > Soil > Wetlands > Permafrost | place: Sweden... | reverse complement strand
GCCCCGACGGCGCGCGCGGTCGTCCGTCCCGATCGATTCAGCAGAGCGTTCATGCCGGCCTCCTTGCCGCGGATGTCTTCAATAGGCGCCGAAGAGCCTGACGGCCTCATAGAAGGCCAGGACATTGTCCACCGGCGTCTCCGGAAGCAGATAATCATGGCTGGGCGAGGCGATGTAGCCGCCGCCCGGCATCATGATCGCCAGGATCTCCCGCGTCTTCGCCCGGACGAGCGCGGATGTGCCGTCGATGAGCAGATGGTGCGTGTCGAGGCAGCCGTTGAGCACGATCTTCCCCCCGAAGGCCGCCTTGAGCGCGGCGGGATCCATGCCCCGGGCGTCGGGCTGGAGCGACTGGAGGGCGTCGAGGCCGATCTCGATCATCGCCGGGATGACGGGCGCGAAGCCGCCGCAGCAGTGGAGCATGACCTTCAGGCCGAACGCGTGGCCGAGATCGACCAGGCGCTTGAGCGGCGGCAGGAAGAACCTCCGGAAGAGCTTCTCCCCCACGATGGGCCCGCACTGCGTGCCGAAATCGTTGCCGATGAAAAAGATGTCCAGGGCGTCGGCCGCCGCTTCGAAGATCCGCCGGCTGACCGCCAGGTCATAAGCGAGGATCCGGTCCAGGACCGCGTCCACGAACGGAGGGTCGTCGATCATGGCCGTCATCAGCCGCTCCATGCCGAGAAGGTCGACGGCATCGTGGTAATACGGGGACCAGTCGCCGCCGAGGACGGCGAAGCGGCCGTCCCAGGCGAGCGCGTCGCTCCGGACGCGCGACACGTCCATCCAGAGCGGATCCGGCCAGGGGAAGGCGTCGAGGTCCGCCGGCGTGCGCGCCTCGGCCAGAGGATTCCCGAGCGGCTGGCCGTAGCCGTATCCGTGGCGCTCGATCCCGAACGGCGTGCGGCTCGTGACGCCGGGTCCGGAGAAATGCGAATCGGGCGAGCGGCCGGGCGGGCCGGAGAAGCGCGCGTGGACGCGGCGGAAGTCATCGCCGATGTGGAGCGACAGGTCCTCGTCCGAGGCGAGGCCGAGGCGGCGGCGGGCCAGCTCCCGGAATTCCGGAGAGGCGCCCATCCAGGCCGGGACGCGGTCGGGCTCCCGGAAGGCGAAGGCCGTCCTCACCCGCTCCCGCGAGGTCATCGTCCGGCTCAATAGCCCGCCTCGCCGTCCGCGCCGGCGTCGATCTTGTGCCGGAAAACGCGATAGACCCAGGCCTGATAGGCCATGACGACCGGCACGAAGACGAGAGCTACGACGGTCATGATCTTCAGCGTAACGGGGCTCGACGAGGCGTTGAAGATCGTCAGTCCGAACACGGAATACAGGCGCGATGGGAGGAGGTTCGGGTAGAGCCCGACCAGGCCCGCCGCAGTGACCAGGAGGATGGTCGCCCCCGAGGCCAGGAATGCTCCCGCGGCGTTCGCCTTGCCGATCATGATCCTCGTGACGAAGAGCGCCCCGACGGCCAGGAGCGGGACGGCGATCCAGGCCGGGGCCTCCAGGTAGTTTTTCGCCAGGCCGGTCGAGAAATACGACGACACCAGGAATCCCGCCACCGAGATCAGGAGATACGACCACAGCCCGGCGGCCGTCCGGAGGGCCCTCGCGCCGAGCTCGCCCGCCGTCTTCAAGGCGATCCACAGCGCACCGTGGAGGGCGAACAGGAGAACGAACAGCACCCCGGTCAGGAGGCTGTAGGGATTGAGGAGATAGACGAGGCTTCCCTGGTAGCCCGAAGCGTCGATCGGAAGGCCGCGGAAGATGTTGCCGAACGCCACGCCGAAAAGGAGCGCGGGGACGAAGCTCGCTGCGCCGAGGACGGCGTCCCAGGTCCGGCCCCAGGCGGCGCCCTCGCCCTTGCCCCGGAATTCCAGGGCCGCCCCGCGGAAGATCAGGGCGAAGAGGATGACCAGGAGCGGCAGATAGAGGGAGCTGAATAGGAGGGCATAAGCGGCCGGGAACGCGGCGAACATCGCCCCGCCCGCCGTGAGCAGCCAGACCTCGTTGCCGTCCCAGACCGGGCCGATGGACCGGCGGATCGCGGCCTTTTCGGCTTCGCTCCGGCCGAGCGTGCCGTAGAGCATCCCCGCGCCGAGGTCGAATCCGTCGAGGGCGAAGTAGACGGCCCACAGGAGGCCCCACAGGACGAACCACAGGACTTGAAGGCTCATCGCACCGCCTCCTCCGGGCCCTTGCGGGCGAATTTCGCGAGCAGGACTATGTCGACCGCGGCCAGGGCGCCGTAGATGAGGACGAATCCGGCCAGGGAGACAGCGACGGTCCCGGCCGAGAGGGACTTCGACACGCCGTCGGCCGTCTTATAGAGGCCGTAGACGAGCCAGGGCTGACGGCCGACCTCGGCCAGGAGCCAGCCGAGCTGGATCGCGACATACGGCAATGGGATGGCATAGAGGAGAAGCCTCAGGAGGCGTGGGGAAGATGCGAGCTTCCCCCGCTTCGAGGCGATCCAGGCCCAGAGCGCGGCGAGGATCATCACCGCCCCGAGGGCGACCATGATCCGGAAGCTGAGGAAGGTCACCAGGAGGGGCGGCCTCTCTTCGGCGGGGATGTCCCTCAGCCCTTTGACCTCCGCCCCGAAATCGTGGAACGAGAGGAAGCTCAGGAGCTTGGGGATCCGGACGGCGTCCACCGAATTCGTCTCGCGGCGCGCGTCCGGCCAGGCAAGGAGCGGCATCGCGGCGCCGCTCTCGGTCTCCCAGTGCGATTCCATGGCCGCGAGCTTCGCCGGCTGCGTCCGGGCGACGTCGACGCCCCGCATGTCGCCGCTCACGGCGACGAGGACGGAGGACGCCAGGCCGAACAGGGCGGCGGTTCGGAAGGACGCGCCGAAGAGCTTCTCCTCGCGCTTGCGGAGGAGATGGTAGCCGGAGACGCCCATGACGAAGAACGCCGCCAGGACGTAGCCCGACAGCACGGTGTGGAGGAAGATCGACCAGCCCGTGCCGTTGAAGACCAGGGCCTTGAAGTCCGCCATCTCGGCCCGGCCGTTGCGTAGGACGTAGCCCACGGGCCGCTGCATCCAGCCGTTGGCCAGCAGGATCCAGAGCGCGGAGAGGTTCGCGGCGAACGCGACCAGGCCGATGGCCAGGGCATGGACCTTCTTCGAAACCTTGGTCCAGCCGAGGGCCCAGAGGCCGATGAAGGTCGACTCGAGGAAGAAGGCGGCGGTCGCTTCGATGGCCAGCGGGGCGCCGAAGATGTCGCCCACGTACTTGGAGTATTCCGCCCAGTTCATGCCGAACTGGAACTCCATGGTGATCCCCGTGACGACGCCCAGCCCGAAGTTGATCAGGAAGAGCTTCCCCCAGAACTTCGCCATTCGGAGGTACGTCTCGTCGTTCGTCCGGACATAGCGGGCCTCCCACCAGGCGATGAGCACGGACAGGCCCAGGGTCAGGGGGACGAAGAGAAAATGGAACATCGCCGTGGCGGCGAACTGGATGCGGCTCAGGGTCAGGACGCTCATCGGGGCCTGCGCACGGCTTCAACGGGTCACGGCCGCGTTGGGAATCGGCTGCTTGACCAAGTCCAGGGGGCCGGCGACATCCAGGACGACGACGGCGTCGTTCGGGTCGGGGCAGGCGGCCGGGATGGAGACGACAAGCGAATCCTCCTTGCGGGCCACCTTGAGCGAGGCTTGCCTGGGATCGGCCAGGAGGAACGCCTTCTGGGGCTTGTTGGAAAGGCCGGGCACAATGAGCTTGCCGTCCGCCGGCCAATCGAAGACGTGAAGGTAGAGGCGCGCGCCGCCGGCGATCGCCTTCCGCGTGCACCGCCCCCAAGGGAGCGCCTTGAAGGGACTGGCCTGCGTCGCGTAGATCGACTCGCCGTTCGCCGCCGTCCAGGCGCCGATCGCCTTGAGCCGCTCGACGCTCTCGGGCGGGAAGACGCCTTCGGCGGTCGGCCCTACGTTGAGCAGATAGTTGCCGCCCTTGGAAGCGACATCGGCCAGCATCCGGAGGAGGCTTTGGGCCGATTTGAAGTTCTTGTCGTGGCTGTTATAGCCCCAGTTGTCGTTCATGGTCATGCAGGTTTCCCAGTCGAGGCCGGGCAGGCCGGTCGCAGGGATCGTCTGCTCGGGCGTGCCGAAGTCGCCCGCCGACTCCTTGTCCTGGGAGAAGCCCTCCATGCCCGACCGGCTCGCGCCCACCCGGTTGTTGATGATGATGTCGGGCTGGAGGCTCCGGACGTAACGGTAGAGGTCGCGGCCGTAAGCCTCGGTCCAGGTGTTCTCCCATTCGCCGTCGAACCACAGCACGCCGATGGGGCCGTAGCTCGTGATCAGCTCCTTGAGCTGGGCCTTCAAGTACTGGATGTAGCGCTCGAAATTTGCGCCCGCGGCCGGCCGGTCGGTCTCCCAGTCGCGGCGGGGCAGGTAGTCGGGGTGGTGCCAGTCCATGATCGAGTGGTAGAAGCAGAGGCGGATCCCGCCCGCTTTGCGGCAGGCCTCCGCCAGCTCCTTGAGGATGTCGCGCTTGAAGGGCGTGGTCATGACGTCGAAGTCCGAGACCTTGGAATCGAACAGGGCGAAGCCGTCGTGGTGCTTGGACGTGATGACGATGTACTTCATCCCCGCATCCTTGGCCGTGCGGACCCAAGCGTCGGCGTTGAACTTGACGGGATTGAACTTGTCCACGAGCTTGTCGTAGACCGCGAGCGGGATATGGGCGTTGTTCCGGATCCACTCGCCATAGATCGTCTTGCCGTTCCATTCGCCAGCCGGGACGGCGTACAGCCCCCAGTGGATGAACAGCCCGAACCGCGCCTCGCGCCACCACTGCATGCGCGCGTCGTGCTGGGCCTGGGTCTCGAGCTGGGCGTAAAGGCCCGCGCCGGCCAGGACGGCCAGGAGAAGGGCGGCGGCGAGCGCGGTCCTGAGCAGGTTGCGGTTCATGGCGTCTCCTTCTTCAAGGTCATGCTCTCGGCCTGCCGAAAGCCTTGGATCCTGATCGTCCCCCGGCCGTCCACGTCCACGAGGGCGTAGCTGCTGTTGTCGGGTCCGCTCCCCTCGATCATCGCCTTCAGGGTGTAGTAGGGAACGCCCTTGATCCGCACGAATGCGCCCTCGTGCCGGTGTCCTTGGAAGACCGCGAGGACCTTGCCCGACCGTTCGAAGAGCGCCCGCACGGCCGCGCCATTCTTGACGTAATAGTCGCCCTGGCCGTCGAGCTGCTGATGGATGAACACGATGACCGGCTTGGGCGAAGCGGTAAGCTCGCTCCGAAGCCAGTCGAGCTCGGCCGGGGGGATGTTGCAATCGGCCCACGCGAAGCGGCCATGGTCGTAGGGGCTGCCGTCGGCCTGGAAGTCCGCGTCGAGGGCCAGGAAGCGGAGGCCCCGGACGTCGAACCGGTAATAGCTCCATTCGGGCGGGATTCCGGGATTGGAAGCGATGCCCAGGAACTGGGCCTTCGACAGGCCGTCGACGTCGTGGTTCCCGAGGATGTGGTAGCGCGGTCCGGCGAAGCCCGCGAAGACGGATTCGATCTTCCGGAGATAGCCCAGCGTCTTGGCCTCGTCGGGCTTGTCGTCCTGGTCCTTGAAATCGCCGAGCTCCACCACGAAATCGGGCTTCTCGCGGCTCATGAGCGCCACGCACTCCCTGAGCTTCGCCAGGGATTCCCGGTACGCGCGAGCGCCGCGGGGGGCGATATCGGCATAATGGACGTCGGTCACGATCCCGAAGCGCACCGAGGCCGGCGCCTGGGGCGGGAGCCCGGGCCGCGGCGGCGCGCAGGTGACGCCCCCAAAGACCGCCAGGGCGAGGAGAACGAGCGCGGAGCGGCGCGGGACGGATCGGATTGCGGGACGGCGCATGCGCATATTTCGGCGTCAAGGGACGAGCCTTCGGCTCGCCACTTGCCCGTGGCCTGAAACCACGGGCAAGTACGGCGGCCTTCAGCCCCCCGGGCGAGCCCGGGGCCTCGGCCGCCGTGACCGACCTATAGAATATGTGCGGGCCGGGACGAAGTCAACGGCGGCGAGCGCGAGCCGAATTCAATTGGCCGGCGAACCGGAAAGGAGTATAAAATAGGGCGCGACCGAACGCCACACCGAGGTTATTCCCATGACGCATCGACGTTCCCCCTACGAAGCGCCCGAGCTCTACGACTTGATGTTCGACACGCTGGATTTCGATCTCGCGTTCTGGCTCGCGGTGGGGCGCGAAGCGGGCGGGCCGGTCCTCGACCTCTGTTGCGGGACGGGCCGCATCCTGCTGCCGCTGCTCGACGCGGGCGTCGACGCCGACGGCGTCGACCTCTACCGCCCCATGCTCGCCCGCGCCCGGAAGAAGGCGGCGGCGAAAGGCCATCGGCCGCGCCTCGCGGCCGCGGACATGAGCGCCTTTAGGATGCCCCGCCGCTACGCGCGGGTCATCTCGGCCTTCAACGCCTTCGCCCACGCCGACACCCCCGACGATCAGCTCGCGACCCTGCGCTGCGCGCGCAAGCACCTCCTGCCGGGCGGTGCGTTCGTGGTGCACATGTCGTATCCGGGCCCGCGTTACTGGGCCGAGCCCGAAGGCGAGCCGGTGATGGAGCTCGAAGTCCGGCGTCCTGGCGACGGGCGCCGGATCCAGATGTGGGACACGCGCGTCAAGGACGTCGTGGGCCAGCGCCAGCGCTCGGAGATCGAGATCCGGGAGATCGACGAAGCCGGCGCGGTCGCGAAGAGGACCGGGTTCGAGACGTCGCAGCGCTGGGTCTACCGCTACGAGCTCGAGCTCCTGTTCCGCCTCGCGGGCTACGCCCGTTGGGAATTTTTCGGAGGCTTCGCGGGCGAGCCGCTGGAGGGCGAAGAACAGCAGATGATCGCCTGGGCCTGGAACGGGCGGGCCCGGCCGAGGGTGAAAGCGCCGGCCGGAGGCGGGGCGGCGCCGCGGACCAAGACTAGGCCTTGAAGATCCGCTCGATCTCCGCGGTCGCGTTCTTGAGGGCTTCCTTCACCTGGGGAATCTTCTCGGCGCCGGCCTTGCGGGCCTGCTGGCCGATCATCCGGCCGAGATCGCTGACGCTGCGCATGACGTCCCGCATCTCGTCCTTGAACTCGGAACTCCATCCGCCCCACCAACTCCGCATATTGGCCTTGATCTCCTCGGTCTCCTTCTCCTTCTCGATCAGAAACTTCTTGCCTTCTTCGGTGATCGTGTAGATCTTCTTCCCGTCCTGGGCGACGGAGGTGACATAGCCCATCTCCTCGAGGTACTGGAGCGTCGGGTAGACCGCTCCGGGGCTCGGCGTATAGAATCCGTGGAAGCTTTCCTCCAAGTCGCGGATGATCTCGTAGCCGTGGCGAGGCTTGTCCTTCAAGAGGTCGAGAATCAAGTACTTGAAATCGCCTTTGTGAAAGATCCTTTCCCCTCTGAACCCGAAGCCATGTTGATGCCCGTAGAACATGCTGTCCTCCACTTAAGATATATGCCGATATATCTTAATATAACGATAAAATATTGCTTGTCAAGCCAAAAAGCGAAGTTCGTGCTAGAATCCTCTCATTCTCGCAAGGGGAGGCCAGCCATGCGTATCCGGACCCTCTTGGTGATCGGCATACTGGCGTCGGCGGCCGCGGCCGCGGCTCCGAGCGCCCAGGACCGGGCGGCCGGCGCCGCGGACCGGGAAACCGACCCGCTCGTCCTGCAGAAGCTCGAATGGTTCCAGGACGTCAAATTCGGCCTGATGATGCACTGGGGCCCGTACAGCCAATGGGGCGTCGTCGAGTCGTGGAGCATCTGCTCCGAAGACGAGCCCTGGTGCCGGCGGAGCATCCCCGATTACGTCGAGTACAAGCGCCGCTACGAACAGCTGCCGAAGACGTTCAATCCGGTGAAGTTCGACCCGGCCGCCTGGGCCAAGGCGGCCAAATATGCCGGAATGCGATACGTGGTCCACACCACGAAGCACCATGACGGCTTCTGCATGTTCGACACCGCCCAAACGGATTACCGGATCACCGGCCCGGACGTCCCGTTCGCCAAGGACCCGCGGGCCAACATCGTCAAGCAAATCTTCGACGCGTTCCGCAAAGAAGGCTTCGGCACCGGGGCCTACTTCTCCAAGCCCGATTGGCATTCGCCCGACTATTGGGCGCCGGACTGGGCGACGCCCGACCGGAACGTGAACTACGACACGGCGAAATATCCCGAGCGCTGGCGGAAGTTCCGGGATTACACATACAAGCAGATCGAAGAGCTGATGTCGGGCTACGGTCGCGTGGACATCCTTTGGCTGGACGGCGGCTGGGTCCGGCCGTATCCGCAGCTTCCGCCCGAGCTGCGCGGCCTGATCAAACAGCCCTTCGACCAGGACATCGACATGCCCCGCATCGCGGAGATGGCCCGGGCCAAGCAACCCGGGCTGATCATCGTCGACCGGAGCGTGACCGGCCGGTACGAGAACTACCGCACGCCCGAGCAGGAGGTCCCCGAGAAGCCCCTGCCCTACGTCTGGGAGACGTGCATGACGATGGGCAACTCGTGGTCCTACGTCCCCAACGACACGTACAAGTCCCCGAACCGCCTGATCCACCTCCTCGTGGACATCGTATCCAAGGGCGGGAATTTCCTCCTGAACATCGGCCCGAACGCCGAGGGCGAGCTGCCCGCCGAATCCCTTCACAGGCTCCGGGATATCGGGGACTGGATGCAGATGAACGGCGAGGCGATCTACAAGACGAGGCCCATCGCTCCCTACAAGGAAGCGAAGACATGCTTCACGTCGCTCGCCGACGGGACGGTCTACGCCGTCTACATGGCCGACGAGGACGAGACCGCGCCGCCGGCGACGGTCCAGCTCTATTCGCACGCGCCCGCCGCCGGGGGCAGGATCGCGCTGCTCGGCGTCGCGGGCGACTTGCGCTGGGAACCGGCCGGCAAGGGCGTGCTCATCCACGTGCCGGACACGGCGCGGAAGACGCCCCCCTGCCGCCACGCCTGGACGTTCAAAATCACCAAATAAAATCGGTGACAGGATACGGATTTCCGAATTTCGAGCGCAAAGAATTCGGAAATCAGGTTACTGTCACCAATTTGTGAGGATGACATGATGCCAACGACGCGCTCCCGCGCGGCCGGAGCCGCGATCGTCCTGACCATCGCCTTGGCCGCCGGCCTCCCGGCGCCCGCTTCGTCGTCCGATGCGCCCTGGCTCAACGGCTGGGCGAAATCGATCTCGGGCGAGACGATCGGCTACCATTCCCCCTATCCCGACGCCACGTCGGCCCTGCTCGTCCGGGCGACGGACGGGACGATGGCCGTCGAATGGGAAACCGTCCCCGTTCCCGCGGACTTCGCCGGTCCGGAGGCGACGTTCGTCCTATTGGCCGGGCTGGCCACGCAGAAGGGCGCGCACCGCTTCACGCTGTCCGCCGACGGCGAGGAGCTGCTTGGCTTCCGGACGAGCGAGGACGCCTCCCGCAGAGATTGGGACATCGTGGGCAAGGACAATGTCTCGCTCGCCTTCAAGACGACGCTCGTCGATCAGTTCCAGGAGCTCTTCGGGTTCATGTTCCTGAAGCTCCCGAAATCCCGGCTCCATCCCGGCCGTCCGGTCCGCCTCCGGATCGGCTCCGAGAGCGGCGCGAGCCGGGACTGGGTCATGGTCTTCCAATATGACCTGAAGTCCGGCTTCAACGCGTACGAAGAACAGGCTCTGGTCCGGCGGAGAGCGAGCCTCATGCAGTCCGTCCGCGTCGAAATCAGCCACGTCGCTCCCCCCGCCGAGGCCGCGGTCTCCCTTGACGGCGGCCCCCCGACGGTCCTCCGCCTCGAGACCGGCTACAACGCCGTCTATCTCCCCGTCGAGGCCGTGACGGCCGAGAAGGACATCGAAATCCGGCTCGAGATCGGAGGCAGGCCCGCCGGCCGGCGGACGGTCCGCCTTGCGCCCGTCGTCAAGCGCGAAATCTACCTGCTGCCTCATTCCCACGTGGACATCGGCTATTCCGACCTCCAGGTCGTCATCGAAAAAAACCACTGGAAATACTTCGAGCAGGCCATAGAGCTCGCCCGCCGCACGGCCGATTATCCGCCCGGCGCCCGCTTCAAATGGAACACCGAAGTCCTCTGGCCCGCCGAGACCTACCTCCGCCAGGCGCCGCCGGAGAAGCGGGCGGCGTTCCTCGAGGCCGTCCGCAAGGGCTGGATCGGGCTCCAGGCGCTCCTGGCCAACGAGCTGACCGGCCTCTGCAGCCCCGAAGAGCTCTTCCGCCTCACCGAGTTCTCCCGCG
>Ga0182021_10012115_pt1 | contig 10248 bp, 9 predicted proteins | sample 612E3MmetaG_FD_120493 | JGI IMG/M metagenome (GOLD analysis project Ga0182021, IMG submission 120493) | Permafrost microbial communities from Stordalen Mire, Sweden - 612E3M metaG (Illumina Assembly) | ecosystem: Environmental > Terrestrial > Soil > Wetlands > Permafrost | place: Sweden... | reverse complement strand
TGCTACGATCCGGCGGCGGATGGCCGGGCCTGCGGGCAGTGCGACGCCTGCCTGCTGCGGCGCAAGGGGTTCGACGAGGCGGGCATTGAAGATCGCTGAACTGTTCTACTCGATTCAAGGCGAGGGTTCGCTGGTGGGCGTGCCGTCGGTGTTCATCCGCACCAGCGGGTGCAATTTGCGCTGCGCGTGGTGCGATACGCCTTACACGTCGTGGCAGCCGGAGGGGACGGAACTCGAACTGGATCGGATACTGCACGAGGTGGCGGCGCTGCCGGCGCGGCACGTGGTGGTGACCGGCGGGGAGCCGATGATCGCGCCGGACATCCTGGCACTGACCGGGCGGCTGCGGGCGCTCGGCAAGCACATCACCATCGAGACGGCGGGGACGGTGTTCGCGCCGGTGGCCTGCGATCTGATGAGCATCAGTCCGAAGCTGGCCAATTCGACGCCGGACGATCCGCGGTGGAGCGGGCAGCACGAGCGCTTGCGCATCCAGCCGGCGGTGCTAGGGGAGTTGATGGCGCGGTACCAGTATCAGTTGAAGTTCGTCATCCAGCGGGCGGACGATTTGGACGAAGTGCGGTCGCTGGTGGAGCGGTTGAGTGCGGACCGGGAGCGGGTGATCCTGATGCCGGAGGGCACGGACGGCGATCGCTTGCGGGAGCGCGGGGTGTGGTTGGTGGAGGTGTGCAAGGAAGAAGGTTTCCGCTTCAGCCCGAGACTGCAAGTGGACCTGTGGGGCAATCGCCGCGGGACGTAAAACCTGGGGACAGACGGAACGTTTTCCGGTTTCGCGGAAGGTCCGGGCCGGGATGGCAAAATGGAGATCCTGGTTGACATGCTGCGAAGCCGGGAACTAGACTTATTCCGCTAGGAGGCGCGGTCATGCGGGATCGACGGTCAGGCGGCATTTGGGCGTTGGCGCTTGCTTGCCTGGCAGCCTGCTGCGCCTGGGGAGGCGGCGGCCAGAGCGGCAACGCGCCGGTGACGCCGGCCATCGCCTGGCCGGTGCCTGCATCGATCCCAGTTGGCACGGCGCTAAGCTCCGCACAACTGAACGCGACGGTGCGGGGAGCGGACGGCAACATCCTGGCCGGAACGGCCGTGTACACGCCGGCGGCCGGGACCGTGGAATCCGCCCCCGGAGCGGCCATCCTCTCGGTGACATTCACGCCCGCCGATACGGCCAACTACACCACCGTCGCGGCCAGCGTGACGCTCTGGGTGCTGGCGCCGCTCGCCACCACGCCGTACAACTGGCAGAGCGTCAAGATCGTCGCCGGCGGCTTCACGCCGGCCGTCTACTTTCACCCCGCCGAGAAGGGCCTGATGTACCTGCGAGCCGATGTTGGCGGAGCCTATCGCTGGGACACGGCCAGCCAACACTGGATTCCGCTGACCGACTGGCTCGGCGGCACGGACCAGGACTGGAGCCTGAACGGGGTCGAGAGCATCGCGCTCGATCCGTCCGACCCGGAGCGCGTCTACCTCGCCGCCGGCATGTACATCGGATCGTGGTTGCCGATCAACGGCGCGATCCTGGTGTCCACCGACCGGGGCGGCACATTCCAGCGCGTCAATCTTCCCTTCAGGCTGGGCGCCAACGACAACTTCGGCCAGCAGGGGGGCGAGCGCCTGGCCGTCAATCCGTTCCAGCCCAACGAACTCTACCTCGGCTCGCACGAGAACGGGCTATGGCGAAGCTCGGACTACGGCGCCACCTGGAGCCAGATGGCGAGTTTCCCCCTCGCCGCCACGCCCGACCAGGTGGGTCTCATGTTCGTCAAGTTCGACCCGCGGCACAATGGCACCGTGTACGTGGGCGCCTACACCGGGGGCATCTACCGCTCAACCGACGACGGCGCCACCTGGCAGCAGGTGCCCGGCCAGCCCACCGTCCTGCCCAACGGCGACACGGCGCGGCCGATGCGCTGCGCGCTCGGTCCGGACGGCCTGCTGTATGTGACGTACGCCAATGTCGCGACGCTCAACGGCGTCACTAACGGCGCCGTATACCGGCTCAACACCAACGACGGAACCTGGACTGACATCACGCCGCCGGACACGCGGACGAACCTATGGTACGGCTACTGCGGCGTCGGAGTCGACGCCCAGCGCAATGGGACTGTCATGGTCTCTACCTGGGACCGCTGGTGGCCGGGGGACGATATCTTCCGCTCTACCGACGGCGGCGCCACCTGGAAGAGCGTGAAGCAGTACTCGGTATTCGATACCTCCCTGTCGCCGTTTGTGATCTACCAACAACCGGTGTTCGGAACCTGGCTTGCCTCCGTCGAAATCGATCCCTTCGATGCGAACCACGCGCTCTACAATGGCGTCAACACGGAGTGGACCACGAGCGAGCTGACCAACGTGGATTCCGGACAGACCGTTCACTGGTCCATAGGGGCGGATGGAATCGAAGAGGCCGTGATTCACCTGGTGGTCAGCCCGCCGTGGGGCGCTCCCCTGCTGAGCGCGATGGCGGATGACGGCGGCTTCCGGCACGACGACTTCACCGTTTCTCCGCCGCCGTTTCACAACCCGTACATGATCGAGGTGGCGTCTCTGGACTTTGCCGAGTCGAACCCCGACCGGATGGCTCGGGTGGGCCTGCTGGATTACCAGGGACACATCGCGGGCGCATTCTCTTCGGATGGGGGCACCACCTGGACGCCGTTTCACGACACTCCGCCGGGTGCGGGGCTGGGGCCGACCGCCGACGGCTACGTCGCCACGGTAGCCCTGTCGGCCGATGGCGCCACCATCGTCTGGGCGGCTGGAGACACCGTGCCGGCCTGTCGCGCGTGAATGGCAACCGGTTCTTTTCCTCCACGGGCGCGCCCGCCGGGCTCAGGGTGGTGTCGGATCGGGTAAATCCGAACAAGTTCTACGGATATGATCCGTCCACTGGAACCGTGTATGTCAGCATCGATGGAGCCGTCTCGTTCGCCGCGGGCGCCACCGGGCTGCCGCGGGATCCGGGCAGTCCGGGGTGGACGGCCGAAGCTCAGCCGAAAGCGGTTTTCGGCCAGGAGGGCGACCTATGGCTGCCGACGTCCAGCGGCCTGTACCATTCGACGGATTCCGGCGCCAGTTTCACCAGGATCGGCACCATTGACAGCGCCCCGCTGGCCGGCTTCGGAATGGCGGCCCCGGGCGCTTCGTATCCGGCTGTGTATGCGGTGGGGACTATCGGCGGCGTCTACGGGATCTTCCGTTCCGACGACGCGGGCAACTCCTGGACCCGCGTCAACGACGACGCCCACCAGTACGGCGCGCTCGGCACCATCACGGGCGACCCGCGGATCTACGGCCGGGTCTACGCCGGCACACAGGGACGCGGCATTGTGTATGGGGATATCGCCCCGGCCGGGTCGGTGAGGAGCAGCGCAGGCCGGGAGAAGAGCCCCCGCTAGGCGGCCAGAAGGCCGTACATCGGGGCGCGTGTCTATCGCAGCAGTTCTTCGAGCTGAATTTTCGTGTCGGTCTTGGCGTCGCGGTATTTCACGATGATGGGGGTGTAGACGCTGATGCCCCAGTCCTTGCCGGGACCATTGGTGATGGCGCGCGCACCCGAAATGACGACGGCGCCCTCGGGGATCACCAGCGGGGCGTCGTCGGTGGCGCGGTGGATGGTGTTGCGCACCAGGTCGTAGACCGGCGTGGAACGATTCAGAATGGTGCCCGTGCCGAGCACGGCGCGGCGCTTGACGACAGTGCCTTCGTAGATGCCGCAGTTGCCGCCGATGAGACAATCGTCTTCGATGATGACGGGGAGCGCGCCCACCGGTTCCAGCACGCCGCCGATCTGGCTGGCGGCGGAGATGTGGCAATGCGCGCCTACCTGGGCGCAACTGCCCACCAGGGCGTGCGAATCGACCATGGTGCCATCGCCGACGTAGGCGCCGGCGTTGATGTACATGGGCGGCATGCAGGTGACGTTCTGGCCGAGGTATGCGCCGTCGCGGACGCTGGAGCCGCCGGGCACGATGCGGATGTTCTTCTCAGGGCCGATGCGCTGCATGGGATAAGTGCTCTTGTCGCGGAAACTGAGAGCACCCACCGACATGTCGATGTTGACGCCCATGCGGAAGCCGAGCAGGATGCCCTTCTTGACCCAGGCGTTGACGCGCCAGCCGGTGGGCGCCGCTGGGTCCGGCTCGGCGGCGCGTATGCGGCCCTCGGTGAGAGAGGCAAGGAATTGCGTGAAAAGTTCGCGGTCGCCTGCCGTGTAAGCGGCGGGCTTTTGCTCGAAGAGGCTTTCGATGAGTGATTGCATATGTATGGGCTCGCGCGAGGAAAAGACCGCTTCCTTACGGTCGCGGCTCCGATCAGAGCCGCGACCGTAAGGGAGCGGTCTGCTACTGGTGCACCAGCAGCCCCACCGATTCCAGCACCTTCTCGATTTTGGCCAGGTTGGCCTGGCTTGGAGGCACCATGGGGAGACGCCAGACGGGTTCCAGCAGGCCCATCAGCGCCATGGCGGCTTTTACCGGAATCGGGTTGGACTCCACGAAGTTGATGTTCATGAGGGGGAGAAACTTCGCCTGAAGCGCGCGCGCGGCGGGAAAATCGTTGCGCAGGCAGGCTTGCGCGATGGCGGTCATTTCGGCGGGGATTTCGTTGGACGCCACGCTGATAATGCCGCGTCCGCCGAGCGCCGCCAGCGGGATGGTGACGGCGTCGTCGCCACTGAGCACGATGAAATCGGCGGGAACTTCGTTGAGCTCAGTCGCCATTTGTCCGATGTTGCCGCTGGCTTCCTTGACGCCCACGATATTGTCGATCTTCGCCAGACGCGCCAGTGTGGCGGGCTCCACGTTGACGCCCGTGCGTCCCTGCACGCTGTAAACCACTATCGGCAGGCGCACGGCGCCGGCGATGGCGCGGTAGTGCTGGTAGAGGCCTTCCTGCGTGGGCTTATTGTAGTAGGGGGTGACGGAGAGGATGCCGTCCGCCCCCAGGGCCTCGACCTCGTGAGCGAGTTCGATCACCTCGTGGGTGTTGTACCCGCCGGCGCCGGCCAGCACGGGGACTTTGCCCTTGGCTTCTTCGAGCGTGATCCCGACCACGCGCAGATGCTCGGCGCGGGTAAGCGTCGGGCTCTCGCCGGTGGTGCCGCAGGGCACCAGGAAATTAATGCCAGAGTCGATCTGACGGCGGACCAACCTCCGAAACGCCGCTTCATCTAAGGACAGATCCTGGCGGAACGGAGTCACCAGGGCTGTGCCGCATCCCGTAAACATGTACCACCTCCTGGAAAACATATTATTGGCCGCCGATGAACGCAGATGAACGCAGATAAAACAAGAACCGTCTTAATCTTATCTGCGTTTATCTGCGTTCATCGGCGGCCATTTTCTTCTTTCCCCTAAAACTCAATCTCGCTGAACTCGTAGAAACCCTTCTTACCAATGATCCATTGGGCCGCTTTGAGCGCGCCCCTGGCGAAGCCTTCCCGGCTGCGCGCGGTGTGGCGAAGCGTGATGGTATCGGCCCCGCTGTCGAATCCGATCTCGTGAGTGCCGGGAATGGTGCCGGCTCGATTTGCGCTCACGTCGATGGGACGCGCGTAGCCCGCCTTTTTCATCTCTTCCACCAGCTTCAGTAGTGTGCCCGAGGGCGCGTCCTTTTTCGCCGCGTGATGAATTTCCCAGGCCCATGCGCCGTACGCCGGCTCGGCGGCCAGCAAACGCGCGGCTTCGGCCACCAGGCGGAAGAAGACATTCACACCAATCGAGAAATTGGGACTCCACACCAGTCCGGCATGGTGCGTCTCGACGATGCGCTTCACCCGGTCGATATGTTCCAGCCATCCGGTGGTGCCCACCACCAGCGGGACGCCCAGGGCGGCGATGCCTTCCACGTTACCGGGGACCGCCGCGGGAATGGAAAACTCGATGGCCGCATCGACGCCCGCGAAATTCCGGGCAATCAGGCCCCCGCCATCCACGTTGTTGAACTCGTCCAGCTTCAACGCCACTTGAAAATCGTACTCGGGGGCAAGCTGCTCGATGAGCTTGCCCATTTTTCCGTAGCCCACGATGGCCAGCTTACGCATGCACCGCCTCCTTGCGTTCGAAGACGTTGGGGTCGAGCGTGGCGAAGAACTCCTCGTGCAGCGCGGTCACCGTGCGCTGCAGATCGATTTCGGCCACTACGAAGCTGATATTGAGCAGCGACGCGCCCTGGCTGATCATGCGGATGTTGATGCCGTCCAGCGAATTGAAAACCCGGCGCGCCACGCCCGGAGTGGAGCGAATATTTTCGCCCACCAGGCAGACGATGACGCCATCGTGCTCCACCGTGGCCTCGGCGAACTGGCGGATCTCGCCCAGGATGAGATCGATGTGGCGGGTGTTGTCGATGGTCAGCGAGACGCTGACCTCGCTGGTGGCCACCATATCGACTGGGGTTTCGTAGCGGTCGAAGATCTCGAAAATGCGGCGCAGGAAGCCGTGGGCCATCAACATGCGCGTGGAATGTATGTTGACACTGGTGATCTTGCGCTTGCAGGCGATCGATTTGACGGCGTTGTCGCAATGCACCGATTCGGACGTGATGCGCGTCCCCGGCACCTCGGGACGCCGCGAATTCAGAATCAGCACCGGGATGTTCTTTTCAATCGCCGGGACCACGGTGGCCGGGTGCAGCACCTTGGCGCCGAAGTAGGCCAACTCGGCGGCTTCGGCGAAGGAGATGGTCTTGACGCGATGGCCGCCGGGCAGGATAGTGGGGTCGGCCGTCAGCATGCCGTCCACGTCGGTCCAGATCTGGATCTCTTCGGCATCGATGCCCGCGCCCACGATTGCCGCGGTATAGTCGCTGCCGCCGCGGCCCAGCGTGGTGGTGACGCCCTCCGCGGTGGAGGCAATGAAGCCACCCATGACCACGACGCTTTGCGCGGCCAGCGGTGGAATCGTCTTCGCCAGGCGCGCGTAGGTTTCCGGGAAGTTGGGCGCGGCCTGGGTGTGGCGCCGATCGGTGATCACGAGGTCGCGCGAATCCACGTGCTCGGCCGCCATGCCGGCGTTGCGGAAGCCGAGCGTGACGATGTAGCTGGAAAGGCGCTCGCCGTAACTGGAGATGGCGTCGATGGAGCGCGGCGTGAGTTCGCCGAGCACGGCCAGCCCTTTGACCAGTTCGGTGAGCTCCTGGAAATGCTCGTCCAGGAAGCGGTCGAGATCGGCGCGGTCGGCCAGCGGGACGATCAGGCGCGCCTCGCGCGAGTGGTAGTCGCGCAGGTCGTGGAGCAGGCGGATGTACTCCTCGCGCTTGCCCGCGATGGCGGCGTTGGCGATCTCGAGCAGCTTGTTGGTGGTCTTCCCCATGGCGGAAACCACCACCACCGGATGGCGCGCTTCACGCGCGCGCACGATGCCGGCAACGCGCGTGATGGCGGCGGCACTCTCCACCGAGGTGCCGCCGAACTTCATGACGATCATTATTGAGCCTCGCAAAATACCCTAACGGGCGCCGCAGGGCGTGTGGGGCAGCTTGGCAAGCTGCGGCGGGTTGGCAACCCGCCTGTCTGGCTTGCGAAACGGGCCGTCCAGCGCCGGTAAACAACCGGCGCGCAGGATGCCATCCTGCCCCACAGCTCCGGCTGAATGTCACTATACCCGGCGAGTCTCATTGGTCCAGCATCCCTTCCGAGTGCATCAGCTCGGCATTCAGCACGGCGGCGCCGGCCGCGCCCCGGATGGTGTTGTGGCTGAGCACGACGAATTTGTAATCGAAAACGTGGCAGGGGCGCAGGCGTCCCACGAAGGCGGTCATGCCGCGCTCGCGTTCGGCGTCTTTGCGCGGCTGCGGGCGGTTGGCCTGTTCCATGTAGATGATGGGGCGCTCGGGCGCGCTGGGGAGATTGCGTTCCTGCGGCAGTCCGCGGAAGTTTTCCAGCGCGTGCCGGAGATCTTTCTCGCTCGGCTTGGAGGAGAATTCCACCGACACGGTTTCGGTGTGGCCATCCACCACGGCGACGCGGTTGCAGTGGGCGCTCACCTTGGCGGCCAGCGGCGCGATGCGGTCGCCCGCGAAATCGCCCAGAATCTTCTGCGTTTCCACCTCCATCTTTTCTTCTTCGCCGCCGATGAACGGAACCACGTTGCCCAGAATGTCCATGCTGGCGACGCCCGGATATCCGGCGCCAGAGATGGCTTGCATGGTGGTGACGATCACCTTGGCGATGCCGAACGGCTTGAGCGGGGCGAGCGCCATGACCAGGCCGACCGTGGAACAATTCGGATTGGTTACGATCTGGCCTTTCCACCCGCGGGCGCGCTGCTGGCCGGGGACCAGCTTCAGGTGATCGGGGTTGACTTCCGGCACCAGCAGCGGAACGTCCTGCTCCATGCGATGGTTGCGCGAGTTGGACACCACAACGTGTCCGGCCTGAGCGAAGGCGCGCTCGATCTCGGTGGCCACGCCGGCATCCATGGCGCTGAACAGCAGGCGCGGCGCGTTGCCGGGCTTGCACTCTTCCACGGTGAGCCCGGCCACCGTGCCGGGTGTGCCGCCGGGCAAGTGCCACGTCATGGCGTCCTGGTACTTCTTGCCGGCGGAGCGGTCGCTGGCTCCCAGCCACTTGAGGTCGAACCACGGGTTCCCTTGCAGGAACTTGATAAAGTGCTGGCCCACCATGCCGGTGGCGCCGAGAATGCCTACTTCGATTCGCGTTTGCATAATTCCTTTACGATGCGTTGATAGAGGTCCACAGCTTCGGTGAGCTGGGTTTTGGCCACGCGCTCTTCCAGCGTGTGCGCCACGTGAATGCTGCCGGGGCCGATGAGGAACGGTTCGCCCCATGCGCCGTTGAACGCCGGGATATCGGTGGCGAAGGCCACCACGGTGGCCGGGATGCCCTCCACCGCGCCCAGGCGGACGGCGGGAATCTCGATGATCTCGCGCAATTCGGCGCGGCCTTCGGCGGCGCGCGCGAGGGCAGCCTTGATTTCGCCGGAATCGCCCACCAGGCGGATCATGATATCGGCGCGCGCTTCGTCAGGGACCACGTTGGGCGCGCGGCCGCCGGCCAGCGTGCCGATGTTGAGCGTGCTGGGCCCGAGCAGCGGATCGACGGGCAGCGGGATGCGGCGGATATCGGCCAGCACGTCGAGCAGTTTATCGATGGCGCTCTCGCCCAGCTCGGGATAGGCGGAGTGGGCCATCTTGCCGGTGGCGCGGACCTCGTAGCGCAACGCGCCCTTGCTGCCCAGCGCAAGTTGGTTTTCGGTGGGCTCGCCGTTGACGATGTAGCGCGAGCCGCGCGGCGTCTTCGCGGCCTTGTAGGCGCCGGCGCTGTTGCGCTCCTCGCCCACCACGAACAGCAGGCCGATGCCGCGGTGGCCATCCTCCAGCAGGGCCTCCGCGGCCTTGATCATGCTGGCGGCGATGCCCTTGGTATCGCAGGAGCCGCGCCCCCAGATGCAGTCGGCGTCCTCGCGCGAAGTGAAGAACGGCGGCACGGTATCGATGTGGGTAGAGAGCGTGACGTTGAGCGGCTCGCCCCATTGCGCGAAAACGTTGAACCGGCGCGGTTCCACTTCCATGCGCTCGATGTGCCCGTCATAGAGGGCGGCGAGGGGAGCGAGGTAGTCGTAGAGGTAGTTGCCTGCCCGCTCTTCGTTGTTGGTGATCGATTCGATATCGACCAGCGCCCGTGTAAGTTCGAATACGTTCATAAAATATCCGTTTCTTGGGGGGAGACTAAGGAAAGGAAAGTGCGCGTGCGGACCGCGTGTTTTCAATCCCGATAGCGCTCCACCCGCCTGGGAACGGGTGACAGTGAGCAGGATTTGACCTGGCTCCCCAACCGGAAGGAATTGAGATTCCCTGCCGATTTCGGCGGATACCGCTTACGGCCCCTGTCGCCGGCCTCCGAGACTCAATCGGAAACCCGGTCCGGCTACTGATGGCCGCCGCACCTCTACGGTGAAAACTCAGGATAGCACGGTGGGGCGGGGAGTTGCCCGTCGTGTCGGAGTGGTTCGCTGGAAGAGGGCGCGGTACCGCCCACCGATTCTCAAATCAGGGCGGCCTGAGAGACGCCCCTCGAACCGTGGACTTCCAACGGCGGCTGGCGAAACCGCCTGAGCCTTTGTGGGAGAGGCGCAATACTGCTCACTTTGCGGCAGGTGGGACAGACCATCGCTTTTCGTGGTCTGTCATCCTCGCGCGCTCGGTGAGAGTTCCGGGGCACGACAGGCCACAAAACCCGATGGCCTGTCCCACCGGGGCACTTGC
>Ga0182021_10012114_pt1 | contig 10248 bp, 8 predicted proteins | sample 612E3MmetaG_FD_120493 | JGI IMG/M metagenome (GOLD analysis project Ga0182021, IMG submission 120493) | Permafrost microbial communities from Stordalen Mire, Sweden - 612E3M metaG (Illumina Assembly) | ecosystem: Environmental > Terrestrial > Soil > Wetlands > Permafrost | place: Sweden... | reverse complement strand
GGAGGCGGCCGGCGCGTCCGTCTCGTTCGCGTCGTCCGGCAGCCTCACTGGCAGCGTCGTCGGACAGTAGCTATTCGCGCTCGTGCATCGGTACGTAGTGCGTGAGCGTCCGGCCCACGTAGATCTGCCGCGGACGCCAGATCTTCGAGCTCGGATCGTCGTGCTGCTCCTTCCACTGCGCGATCCAGCCGGGCAGGCGGCCGATGGCGAACATCACCGTGAACATGCTGGTCGGAATGCCCATCGCGCGCAGCAGGATGCCACTGTAGAAGTCGACGTTGGGATAGAGCTTGCGTTCGATGAAGTAGGAGTCCTTGAGCGCCAGCTCCTCCAGGCCGCGGGCGATGTCCAGCAGCGGGTCACGCCGGCCCAGCGCCAGCAGCACCTTGTCACAGGCCTCCTTCAGGATCTTGGCACGCGGATCGAAGTTCTTGTAGACGCGGTGACCGAAGCCGTAGAGCTTGAAGGGGTCCTTCTTGTCTTTGGCCTTTTCGACGCACTGCGCCGGCGTCAGCCCGCCCGCGCGAATGCGCTCGAGCATCTCCAGCACTTCGACGTTCGCGCCGCCGTGCAGCGGACCCCACAGCGCGCCCACCGCGGCCGCGCACGAAGCAAACACGTTCGCGCGACTTGATCCCACCAGCCGCACGGTGGACGTCGAGCAGTTCTGCTCATGGTCGGCGTGCAGGATCAACAGCAGGTTCAGCGCATCTTCGAGGACCTGCTTGACCTCGTACTGCTTGTAGGGCGCAGAGAACATCATGTGCAAGAAGTTGGCGCAATAGCGCAGCTTCGGGTCAGGGTACATGAACGGCAGTCCGCGCGATCTGCGGTAGGTGAAGGCCGCGATCGTGCGCACTTTGCTGATCAGCCGCGCCGCTGCCTCGACGAAGACCTCTGGATCGTCGAGCCCCTTGAGGAACTCGATGTGGAAACACGAAAGCGTGTTGAGCGTCGCCGAGAGGATGGCCATGGGCGGGGCGTCGATGGGGAAGCCCTCGAAGTGGTGGCGCATGGCCTCGTGCAGCAGGGCGTTGCTCGTCAGCCGGCCGGAGAAGTCGTCGTACTTGGAGTCATTGGGCAGCTCGCCGAAGATCAACAAGTAGGCCGCTTCGATGAAGTTCGGCTCCCCGATGGCGAACTCCTCGATCGGGATGCCGCGATAGCGCAGGATGCCCTTCTCCCCGTCGATGAATGTGATGGCGCTCTTGCACGAGCCGCTGCTCATGAGCGCCGGGTCGAGCGTGATCAGCCCCGCGACATCGCGCAGCTTGCTGATCTCTATGGCCCGCTCTCCCTCCGTGCCCACGAACACCGGCAGCTCATACTCCTTGCCACCCACGATCAGCTTGGCTGTCTCGCCCATGATCTCCTCCCAAACCGGCCCAGACGCCGTCAAAGCGGTGGGCTGTGCGGGGCATTATGCGTGATTCCCCCGCGCCAGCCAAGGCTCTGCGGACCTCCAGCCAGACAACAGTCTCCGTGCTAAACTCAGTTCTAGGCCACGCATCTTCCGCGAGCTAACATGTCCCAGGGATCCGATCCGACGCGCTCGCCTTCAACAGCCTCGAAAAGCGAGTCCGATCGGCCGACCGGCGCGCGAGTGCTGGTTGTGGACGACGATCCTCACGTGCTCGCCGTCTACAAGGAGATCCTCGTCGAGCACGGCTACTCCGTCGATGCTGCGTCCGACGGCTTTCACGCCATCGACCGCCTCCGCACCAAGTCCTACGACGTCATCGTCAGCGACATCGCCATGCCCGGCATGGACGGCATCCAGTTCCTGCATTCCGTGCGGGACTTCGATCTCGACGTGCCAGTGATCCTCAGCACCGGCAACCCGGCACTCGAGACCGCCGTGCGCGCCGTAGAAGAAGGCGCGTTTCGCTATTTGTGCAAGCCGCTGCGTGCCGATGAACTGGGGGAGACCGTGCGCCGCGCGGCGCGTCTGCACGACTTCGCGCGCCTCAAGCGCCAGTCCCTCGAGCTCCTCGGCGAGAGCGGCTGGTCTCTCGGGGATCGCGCGAGCCTCGCGCCGCGCTTCGAGCGCGCCATCGAGACGCTGTGGATGGCCTTTCAGCCGATCGTCGCTCCCCGCACGCACTCCGTGTTCGCCTACGAAGCGCTCGTCCGCTCGGAGGAACCGACGCTGCCAATGCCTGGCGACCTCTTCGGCGCCGCGGAGCGGCTCGGACGGGTTGCGGAGCTGGGACTGGTCATCCGCCGCAAGGTGGCTGAGGCGCTGCTGCACGTGCCTGCGGGCGTGCTGGTGTTCGTCAACGTCCATCCCCACAATCTGAACGACGAGCAGCTCTACTCGCCAAGCGGCCCACTGTCTCGCGTGGCCGCGCGCATCGTGCTCGAGGTCACCGAGCGCGCTTCGCTCGACCGCATCCCCGACATTCGCGCCAAGGTCGCGGCGCTCAAAGCCCTCGGCTTCCGCCTGGCCATCGATGACCTGGGCGCCGGCTACGCCGGCCTGGGCGCGCTCACGCAGATCGAACCGGACGTCGTCAAGATCGACATGTCGCTCATCCGCGACGTCGACGCTCAGCTCACCAAACAGACTGTGATCCGCTCCATGGCCGCGCTGTGCCGGGACCTGGGCATGCAGCTGGTGGCCGAAGGCGTCGAGACCCAGGCCGAGAGCGCGACGCTGACGCAGCTCGGCTGTGAGCTGCTGCAAGGGTATTTGTTCGGCCGTCCCAGCGCCGAGCTGGCCGGGCCCGCCTGGTGACTGCGTCCCAAGTCGACGCCGGCTAGCGGCGCACCTCCCCGGTCATCGGCACGAACCGCACGGGTAGTAGACGCTGCTGCTCGAAGCGCTCCGCGTGCCGCGTAATGAGGACCAGTTCCTGCTCCTCCTGCCCCAGCGGCACGACGAGGCGGCCTCCGTCCTTCAGTTGCGCCTTGAGCGACTCCGGCACTCTTGGCGCAGCGGCGGTGACCAGGATCCCGTCAAACGGTGCGGCGTCGGGCCAGCCCCGAAACCCGTCGCCGACGCGCACCTCGACGTTGGCGTAGCCGAAGCGCGTCAGGCGCTCGCGGGCCCCATCGCCCAATGCGGTCACGATCTCCATAGTGTGGACCCGGGCCGCGATCTCCGCCACAACGGCTGCCTGATAGCCGCAGCCGGTGCCGACCTCGAGAACGGTCTCGCCACCTCTGAGCGCCAATGCTTCGGTCATGAACGCGACGATGTAGGGCTGCGAGATCGTCTGCCCATGTCCAATCGGCAGCGGGTGGTCAGCGTATGCTCGACTGAGAAGGTCCGAAGGGATGAAAAGGTGTCGCGGCACTTTGCGCATCGCTGCCAAGACGCTCGCGTCTCGCACGCCACGAGCCGCGATCGTGTCCCGCACCATCGCCTCGCGCGCAGCGGCCAGCGCTGCCTCGCCCTCTGGGGCCGAATGCGCCTCACACGCCATCAGGGACCAAGCGAGAGCCGGCTCCGTCTTCAGTAGGCTTGCGCGAAGTAAGCTGGCCGCGGCGAGGGCCGGCCACAGCGCACGCACGTTCCGGGCACTGCCTCGCCCTCTTGAGGAATGACACGCACCGTGGCCTTGGTCTCGTCCTTGATCGCCGCCTCGCAGGCCCCGTCGCGGCACCAGTCGGCCACTAGGAAACCACGTTTGTCTGCCATGAGGCTCTTGAACTCATCGTAGGACGCCACACGCGTCGTGTTCTCCTCGGTGAAGCGACGCGCGCGCAGCAGCAGGTCGCCCTGGAGCGACGTCAACAGCTCGGAGGCGGCCGGCACGAGACCCGGCATCGGCACAAAGGACTTGGCGCGGTTGTCGCGACGGACGAGCACGACCTGCTGTTTCTCGACGTCTTTGGGTCCGATCTCCAGGCGCACGGGCACCCCACGCATCTCCCAGTCGGCGTACTTGTAGCCAGGCTGCTGCGTGTCGCGGTCGTCGAGGTGCGCGCGAATGCCGGCCGCGCGCAGCGTCGCCAGGATCTCCCGCGCCTTGGGCAGTATCTCGACGCTCCAATCCCCCTTGCGCGGCGGGATGGGCACGATCACGACCTGGATCGGCGCCACGCGCGGCGGCAGGATCAGCCCTGAATCGTCGCCATGCGTCATCACCGCAGCGCCGATCAGGCGCGTGGTCATTCCCCACGACGTCGACCAGGGCACGGTGCGCTGCATGTTCTGGTCGAGGAACTCGATGCCGTAGGCTTTGCCGAATTGCTGACCGAGGTTGTGGCTGGTGCCAGCCTGCAGTGCCTTGCCGTCTCCCATCAAGGCCTCGATGGCATAGGTCGTCTTGGCGCCGGCGAACTTCTCGCGTTCCGACTTCGGCCCATGCACGACGGGCACGGCGAGCATTTCCTCGACAAAGGCGCGATAGAGGTCGAGCATCATCACCGTGCGCTCCTCGGCCTCGGCCTCGGTCGCATGCAGCGTGTGCCCCTCCTGCCAGAGGAACTCGGTCGTGCGCAGAAAGGGACGCGTGACCTTCTCCCAGCGCACGACGTTGCACCACTGGTTGATCAGGACCGGCAGGTCCCGCCAGGAGTTGACCCACTTCGCGTACATCGAGCAGATCATCGCCTCGGACGTCGGCCGGATCGCCAGCGGCTCTTCGAGCTGCTCGCCCCCACCGATGGTCACCCAGGCGCACTCTGGCGAGAAGCCCTCGACGTGCTCCTTCTCCTTCTCGAGGAAACTCTTCGGAATGAAGAGCGGGAAGTAGGCGTTGACCGCTCCGGTGGCCTTGATGCGCCGGTCCAGCTCGGCTTGGATCGCCTCCCAGATGGCGTAGCCGTACGGCCGGATCACCATACAGCCCTTGACCGGTCCGTAGTCCGCCAACTCGGCCTTGAGAACCACGTCGAGGTACCACTGGCTGTAGTCCTGCGATCTCGGGGTGACGTCTTTGAGCGTCGGCGCCTTCTCGTTGTTCATCTATGACTCCTCGCGAGGCTTGGGGAATATGAGCGAAAGCGAAATGGAGACGCCGATCACGCCGACGATGATGCCGAGCGAGACCTCGATCGGGAAATGCCCGTGAAAAGCGCTGTTGAGCCAAACCATCTTCAGACCGACGAAGAGCAGCACGAGGCCCAGACCGTACTTGAGCATGTGGAACTTGTCGATGGCCCCGACGAGCATGAAGTACATCGAGCGCAGGCCCAGGATCGCGAAGATGTTCGACGTGAAGACGATCAAGGGCTCGCGCGTCAGCCCGAAGATGGCCGGCACGGAGTCCACGGCAAAGACGATGTCCGTCATCTCCAGAAACAGAAGCGCGACGAACAGCGGCGTGGCGTGCAAACGACGCCCCACCACGACGAAAAACCTCCGGCCGTGCAACCCATGCGTGACCGGCACCAGACGACGGAAGACCTTGATGACGGCGTTCTCCTCGGGCGTCACTCCCCTCTCCGGCACGAACATCACCCGCAGGCCGGTATAGAGCAGAAAGACACCGAAGATCAGACTCACGACCTCAAAGCGCATCAACGCACTGCCTGCGGCGATGAACAGCCCTCGAAACGCCAGGGCGCCCAGGATGCCAAAGAACAGCACGCGATGCTGCAGCTGCGACGGCACGCGGAAGTAGCTGAGCACGACGACAAAGACGAAGATGTTGTCGACCGACAGCGAGTACTCCATGACGTAGCCCGCCAGGAACTCCAGCGCTGATCGGTGCGCCGCCTTTTCCGCATCGAAGCCGGGCAGGCACGTCAGGCGCGGATCTGCCGCAAGGCGACCTGTCATGAAGTAATAGGCGAAGAGGTTGAAGAGCAGCGCCAGTGCGACCCACATCACGCTCCAGCCGGCCGCCTCGCGCACGGATACGGTGTGTGCCTTGCGATGAAAGACGCCGAGGTCGACGGCCAGAAGCGCCAGGACCAGCGCCGTGAACGCCGCGTAGAACCACCAGTACTCGTACAGCGGGAACAAGGCGACGTCATTCATCGGGCCGGTCTCCGCACCAGGGGTGCGTCCAGGCCGACTACGCGCGGACCGCGCGCGTCGAGCAGTGTGTGCCCGAGGAAGCGCTCGTCGTGCGGCGCTGCAAAGTCGCGCCGGAAATGGGCCCCGCGGCTTTCCTCACGGAAGAGCGCGCAACGCGCCATCGCCGTCGTGAAGTCGACGAGGTTGCGCGCTTCGATCCCCGGCCGGTTCGCCTGCTCTACTGAGGAGCGCGACCAATCAGCGAGCCAACTCAAAAAGCTGCGCAGCTCGTCAGCCTCGCGTGCCAGACCGACGGCCTCCCAGGTTCTCCGGCGCAGCAACTCGACAGGGATCTGCTGGTCCCGGACGTCCAAGACCAGCCGCCACTCGGCAAGCTTGTCCGCTGCGGCCGGCGGGTTGTCGTCGTTCTGCATCGCCAGGCCCGCGCGCGCGCCAAACACGAGGCCTTCCAGCATGGAGTTGCTCGCCAGGCGATTTGCCCCGTGAACGCCGGTTGCGGCGGCTTCACCTGCGGCATAGAGCCCCGGCAGGCTCGTGCGTCCCTCGAAATCGGTCGCGACGCCCCCCATCAGGTAGTGTGCGGCGGGCGTCACCGGGATCAGGTCCTTGGTGAGACGCAGGCCGTGACGGCGGCATGTCGCGGCGATGTGGGGGAAGCGCGATCGGACGCGCTGCGCGTTCAGATGGCGCAGGTCGAGTGTGACCGGGCCACGCCCCGCGCGGTACTCACGGAAGATGTCGCGTGCCACGAGATCGCGCGCTGCCAGCTCGTCGGTGAAGCGCTCGCCCTGGGCATTGAGTAGGCGTGCCCCTTCGCCGCGCACAGCCTCGGAGATCAGAAAGCGCGGCTCGCCACCGATCGCGAGCGCCGTAGGATGAAACTGAAAGAACTCCAGGTCGGCCAGTGCGGCACCGGCGCGCGCGGCCATGGCGATCCCGTCACCGGTTGTCACGGCCGGATTCGTGGTCTCGGCAAAGGCCTGTCCAGCGCCTCCGGTCGCGAGCAGCGTCGCGCGTGCCAACACGGCGAACTCCGTCGGCACGTCATCCACGGTCAAGAAGTGGCAGCCGCACACACGGCCGTTCCGCACGATCAGATCGAGCGCGCAGCAGAACGTGCGCACGCTGATGTTCGCAGTCCCCTGGACCTTCTCCAGCAGCGCGCGCACCAGCTCCCAGCCCGTGGCATCTCCCAAGGCGTGCAGCACGCGGTTACGCGAGTGCGCCGCCTCGCGCGTGAACTGCACGCGGCCGGCGTCGCGGTCGAAGCGCGCTCCCCAGGCCACGAGCTCACGCACGCGCTCCAGGCCTTCCTCGACGAGAATGCGCGCCGCCTCAGGCGTGACGATGCCGGCACCAGCACGCAACGTGTCCTGCAGATGGAGTTGCGGGTCGTCGTCCTCGGCCAGCGCCACCGCCACGCCACCCTGGGCGTAAGCGCTGTTGCTCTCCGCCGGCTGGTCTTTGGTGATGACCAGGACCGAACCGTGCCGTGCGAGCTCGAGCGCGGCGCGCAGCCCGGCAACGCCAGTGCCGATGACAAGAAAGTCGGTGTGAACGATCTCCACGCCATGGCCTCCCAGGGGCCGACGGAAGTTGAGATGGTATCACCTTGACCCGCGGCGCGGCAGGCGCTAGGCTATTCGAGCCTCGCGGGCGTGTAGCGCCCGACCTCCCCCATATTTCTCTCCCGGAAAGGTAGAGACCGTGATTCTCGCGGTGGTCTTGCTCGACTTTTGTTGCATGTCCGCGTCCGAGCCGACTTCGAGGCGTTCTGTCCCCCTCTACACGGAAGACGACCTCAAGCGCGTGCATCCGTACCGCGGTGAGACGGGGGTGCTGTCGGTGCCAGCCGTCACGCCCAGCCCAGCGCGCCTCGCGTCACCGGCGCTCTCAAAGCGAGGCCTGGCCGAGTCGGAGGATGCGTCCCAAGAAACCTACTGGCGCCGCGAGAGCGCGCGTCATCGCCAGAAGATCGCACGGCTGCAGAAGACCGCCACGACTCTTCGGCGCCAGCTCGAAGAGCGACAGCGTGAGCGCGAGCGCGAGTTCGGCAGCCGCAAGCGCGCGGGCGGCCTGTCACTGGGATCGCTGCGCGGTCGGCTGGACGATGTCGAGGCAGAAATCCAGGCGGCCGAGGCCGAATTCGCGGAACGCAGCCGACGCGCAGGGGCCCTGCCGGGCTGGCTGCGCTGATTCTGCGCCGCGCTCAGGCCTGGCGCCTGACAGTGCGCTACATCACCCGGGCCGGTGAAGGGTCGTGGTATGCTCGCGCTCAATATGATCGAGATCCCGGTCGAGCTGGGAGAACGACGTTACTCGGTCAGCATCGGGCATGGGTCGATCGAGCTCGTGCCTGAGCTGCTCGGCCCCTTCACGGGCCGGCGCATCGTTGTCGTCGCTGGGCAACGAGTCTGGAAGCTACATGGCCGCCGCGTCGGGCGCGTCCTGCGGAAGGTGGGCCGGATCGAGACGATCACCGTGCCTGACGGTGAGCGCTACAAGTCGCGCACGTCGCTGAACATGCTGCACGACCGGTTCCTCGCGTCCGGCCTGGCGCGAGACGGCCTGGTCGTGGCAGTCGGAGGCGGCGTCGTGGGCGACCTGGCCGGCCTGGCTGCCGCGACGTACATGCGCGGCCTGGACTGGATCCCCATCCCCACCACTCTGCTCTCGATGGTCGACAGCTCCATCGGCGGCAAGGTCGGGATCAACCATCCGCTTGCCAAGAACCTGATCGGCGCGTTCCACCAGCCGCGCGCGGTGGTTATTGACCCCGCCTTCCTCCAGACGTTGCCGCCACGTGAGCGTCAAAGCGGAGCCTATGAGGTGCTCAAGTCAGCCATCATCGGCGACCGCACGCTCTTCTCGTCCCTCGCCAATGCGCCGGCGCGTCTGGCGGGGTGGGACCACATCGAGATCGAGCGCGCCATTGCCGCAGCCTGTCGCATCAAGGCCGAGGTCGTCGAGCGCGACGAGCGCGAGCGTGGATTGCGCCGCATCCTCAACCTGGGCCACACCCTCGGACACGCATTCGAGGCAGCGACGGAGTACCGGCGCTTCACGCACGGAGAGGCCGTGGGTTGGGGACTGATCGCTGCCGCTTCGATCGCGATGCGCCGCGGCCTCCTGAACGAGTCGACGTTTGAGACGATCGCCGCGGCGGTTGATCGCCTCGGTCCGCGGCCTCGGGTTTCCGATCTCCCGCTGGCGCGCATTCTCGCGGCGCTCAAGCGGGACAAGAAGGTCCGTCAAGGGCGGGTGCACTTCGTGCTTCCGACCGCTGTCGGCCGCGTCGTCGTGCGGCCGGACATCGAGGATGCCGAGCTGCGCCGCGCCGTACAAGTCCTGGCCGCGCGCGAGGCCCGTCTATGAGACCGGCTCGTGTCTCCCTTCCCCTTTGCGCGGCCATGTTCGGCTAAAATTGAGAGCCCGTTCCGGACCCAGGCGAGCGCAGGCGCGGCGTCGGACCCGCAACACGGGCGATCTCTTGAGGAGGATAACAAGATGGTATCGATCTTGGAAACATCGAACTCCGCAACCGTGAAGACCCCGCCCCCGACGACGCCTGGCCAGCGCGGCGTCAACAGGTCCATCTGGACGGTGCTGGGCGTGGTGATCGTGCTGCTCGTGCTCGGCGGCGGTGCGCTCGCCTGGTTCGTCTATGGGCAAGCGCAGGAGCAGAAGGCCGTGACTGCGCAAGTATCGCCATTGGCCGACGCCAGCAAGAGAATCGCCAACCTCGAGACGCGCGTCGCGGTGGGCGAGGAGCAGGCGGCGAAGTTCAAGGCCCAGGCCGAAGTCTATGCCGAGCGCCTTGGCCTGACCCAAAAGGAACTTGATCGGATGTCGACGCTGGCGAAGAAGTACCGCGAGGAGTGGATGACGCAGATCGGGGCCCTGACTGGCGAGATGGGCCAGGTCAAGCAGAAGCTGGACGAGCACGGCAAGGCCATCGAGGAGACCAGAGGCGCACTGCAGCGCGCCATCGGCGACCTCGGCGAGCAGAGCGGCCTGATCGCCCGCAACTATGAAGAGGTTCAGGACCTGAAGCGCAAGGGCGAACGCGACTACTTTGATTTCAACATCAAGAAGCAGAAGGAGTTCGACCGCGTCGGCCCCATCGCTCTGCGCCTGCGCGGGGCAGACCAGAAGAAGTCGCGCTACACGATCACGCTCTTGGCCGACGATCGCGAGATCGAAAAGAAGGACAAGACGCTGCTCGAGCCGGTGCAGTTCTACATGAAGGGCAAGCGCACCGTCAACGAACTCGTCGTCTACGAGATCACCAAGGACCGCATCATCGGCTATCTGAG
>Ga0182021_10012112_pt1 | contig 10249 bp, 10 predicted proteins | sample 612E3MmetaG_FD_120493 | JGI IMG/M metagenome (GOLD analysis project Ga0182021, IMG submission 120493) | Permafrost microbial communities from Stordalen Mire, Sweden - 612E3M metaG (Illumina Assembly) | ecosystem: Environmental > Terrestrial > Soil > Wetlands > Permafrost | place: Sweden... | reverse complement strand
GATACGAACACTCAGTGGAAACGCTTCAATAGATTCGACAAATTTTGCACTTTGTGCGGCGATGTATGTTGCGATACTGGAAAGAATTGCCAGAACAAAAAGAGGAACTTTTTCCCGGATTAGCGGATAGATCAATGACCATTTATATTCGGGATCGGCTGGTTTCTTTACTTCCAATGTTTCCTTTGCCGCTACCGCATCCTTCTTTTTTGATTTCTTTTTTTGTTTATCAGAAAACACGGGCTTAAATACTTCAGTATGAACTTTGTGATCCGGTTTTATTTCCCCAAAACGTTGCAGGGGCCAATAATCCAGAAGCAACAGCACAAAAGGGAGGGTTACCAGCATTGGTTTCGCCATCAGGCCCAGGGCAAAAAACAGAAGGACAAAGAAATATCTCCGAAACCCAGGATGTTCAACATAATAACTGTACGCTCCCATGGTGAGCATCCAGAAGAAAGTGGAAAGAACATCCTTACGCTCTGTTATCCAGGCGACAGACTCTACATGGAGAGGATGTATCGCAAACATAGCGGCTACAAAGGCACTTGGCCAGAGTTTCTTTGTCATCCGGCGTAAGATAAGAAAAAGGAGTATGGTGTTCATAACATGGAAGAGAAGATTCATCAGGTGATAGCCTTGGGGATTGAGGCCAAAGATTTGATAGTCAAGCATCAATGACAGCCATGTTAGGGGATGCCAATGGCCGATTTTCCCAGCTACTATGATATCAGAAGAAAAGGCCTGGATTATACTATTCCAATTCAGACCTGATTGTACATAAGCATTTTCATACACATAGGCATTGTCATCAAGGTTGATAAAGCCGCAGTCCTTGAGGGACCAAAAGGTGATAATCGTGAGTATCGCCAGGGCCAAGCAAATCAATACCGGAACCAAAATCTTATGTTGGGTTGCTTTTGAGTTTAACGTTCCTTGTGAAGATGGCATTTTTTCTTTGCCCTTTATTCAATCCAAATTCCGAAAATATTTCAAAAGTGTTTACCACACATTAAGCTAGAGTTCAGCAGTTTTTTGATGATTTCCGATTGAAATGTTGTATGAATTGGGAGACTAAGAAAAACAACATTACAGGAAGAAACAAATGACTCCGATGGTCAGAAGAATTGGCTGTCAGCATGTGCATCTTTCAACCCACATTCCATGACCTGATCCGATCATCCAGTTTCTCACTTTGTATTGTAAATTTCGCTTACCTGCTGTTGGGAGTTAGGAAACGTATGGTTTTCTCCTATTGGATTAAACTGCTTTATTATCTAACTAATCAGAATATCGCATTAGTTAATAGAATATCTCTTGTATGAACATTTCGGAAAACGACATAAAAACAGCTTCCACCTCATATATTTATATATTATTTTATATACATTTTTAATACATTTTTAAGTTAGGATTGAGATATAATAGAGGGTAATATTGAAAGAGTGTTTTGGACGTTTTTGACAGTTTATTGCGGGGAAAATTAGAAAGATTAATCCAATAAATTGTTTATAAATATTTTCATCTGCTCTGAATCGTGGAGATCTATCACATTTATTTTTTCTCATAAACGAAATCGCCCTTTTGTTCCGGTAAAGGAATAGCATGTAGATTATCCCCATAAGCAATTTCAGCCGGGATACCATCGGGAAAGGCTTTACAAACATTGCGTTCATTCATCTCCCCATCTTTGTCTTGCTTGACTCCGATATAATTTTTACATTCTCTGGTGAAGCAGGTTGGTTCAGCTAGCATTGGTTACTCCTATCTTTTTTAAATTTTCTCTTTGAATCTTTTCAAATTTATCGCAAACCCCAAGCATGGTTTCAAAATCCAATTTATCGATCACAATAGGATCCATAAAAACAGTATAGGGATTGAATTTACCCATAACCCCACCAAAATGATCATAATCTTTAAAATCAGATGTTGGCACCGATGTCAAATCTTCAATGCTGCCATCATCAGAAATAATTTGATGGATATATTGATTTTTATCTTCAATCCAATATGAAATTTTATGTAGCCCCAGCCTTTCCGTTGATAATACTTTCATTTTTATTACCTCCTCACTATTTGTATCGTAAAAAACATAAAAATAAACGATATTTTTTACACAAGCATACGAAATCAGAAACAAATCTGATGAACAACAAAGGGGGGGGGGACAATATATGTAATTTTAGCTAGAATTACTGCAAGTCACTCTAATATTTTTCTATCATAATGACTTTACCTTTTCAATCATCCAAAAATAATTACAAAGAAAGAAACGATTCCACCATCGGCGATCTTTGAAGTTTATTTTGTATTTCATAAATCAAATTCTATCAGGTTTTTCTTTTGAAACGCCACGGCCATTCTGGCATGTGATCTTCAAGATCAAGAAAATAAATGATATTCAATTCATCCCTTTTCGTGTTAGTATTGGAAAGTCCCGGCTCAATTACAGTCTCAACCGTATCCCTATCTTCCCATCGTTCGCCCTTGTTAAGCATGTAGGTCTTGCGATCCTCTTTCCGATATTCCGACCTGCCAATCACAAATCCATGGCTGTTGAAATAATTTAAAATAACCTCTTTTTCCATCGGAGAGAATGTATCAAAATGTTGACCAGCTCTTAACTTCTTCGGTGATCGATTTGAAATGATTATCCGCCAAGGACTTTTTAGATAATCATATTTTCCATTTCTAAACTTTGGAACAAGTACTGCTCCAAATCGTCCCGTCAATACCCAACTTGATGAATCACAACTCCCCCAGGGATATCGGATCATCAAATCCACAACGGTCATACCAAATCCATGTATCTTAACTTTAGGCATTCCATCCGAGTCACAAATAAGATCGCCAAAAAGATGATCCAACCATACCCTTAAATTGGCAGTAGAAACTGGAACCATCCCGCCAAGGCCTATGTAATCATAATTATCAAGATAATCTTGGAGATACTTGTCATCTTCTCCATAATGGAAACAAGGAATGGGATGTAAACCAGCCGCCTCCATAATCTTTTGATTTTCGAGGGTCTTCACCGGATCGTAAATGACATCCAGTACAGCGTAATGATCCAGATACTTCTCGAATTCTTTAATATGAGCGATGTACTTTTGAATATCTATATTCATATGGTACAGGCCGTCTCTTTCGTCTAATTTATACTGTTCTTTGTTTTCTAGTTTTAATTTATCAAATTCTGCCTGTGTCTTTTTTATCGACCAAGCAGAGAATGCCCCGCTGTCCAAAAACAACTTCACTTTCTTTTCCATTTTTTTAATCTCCTTAAAACGTTCGATTTAATGATCTGCGGTCTGTGGAGAAAATCGCTGACTTCCGTTTGACCAATCTGATAATTTTTTCCACAAGACCGCCCTTTTTGTCTAAAATCCATTTCTCCGATTTCAAATCTCTGATAATTAGAGATTTACCACTTGTCTTTCTGGAAGCGATTCAACCAACTGAAGATCGGGAGGATTGTCAAATTCGGCCAAAAATTCTGCTTTCCGCTTTTGAAGTCTTTCAATCTTTTCATCACACTCTTTGATGTAATAATCCCGAAATATAGTACCGGGAATCACCTCAGCATAGCGAGGTTTCATTTTAATTAAACTGATCCCCTTGTCGATCCGGGAAAATCCAATTTTCATTTGTTCCCTGTATTGATCAAAGCTCTTCTTTAAATCATTGTTACGTAAGGAAGTAACATCAAGACTCCCCTTGATCTCTTCCCAGAATTCATCAGGTTTCTTCTCCCCTTTTTTTACATCGGCTAAACCTTTTGTATGTTTTTTTACATTGATTACACCAGCCATCTCTTCACAATGATCCTCCAACATCGTCTTGACCTCCTCCGGGTAATCTTTTTGGATCATGTACTGCAAGACAGTAATTGGATATTGATACATCTCTGGTTTTTCTTTATATTCATTGTAAATTTTCATATAGAGCCACGCTGTGGAATAAGGCAGTTGGTTGCCAAAGGTCTGCTCAATCCACGGAATAAACTGACCATGTTTAATAAAGGTATTCTCGGCTTCTGACAACAGTCTTCCAATTTCATATATGTTTTTTCTGATACCTCTTAATTTTTCCCAAACTTGTGTTGCGATCCCGATCAATTTTTCTTGCACTCCTTCATTAACGGAATCCAACACCGATAATCCATCATTCGCCGTGGCTATCTCCGCTCTAATGTTTCCCTGATTTACTGTAACCATCTCCGTGTTCATGTCTCTACTCCTCCTTCTTCTGATTGGTGTTTGATTGATTTGTATCCCATCCTCCATCACGCTGACCTCTGATCCCCTGTTTCCTTGGTTTTCCATTTTCCTTTTCTCCTTTGATCGAATTTACCTCTTTCTATTATTATAACCACCTCGACCTCAAAAGACGTTTATTTCCAAAACCTCTGTAATATTCGCCTCGTATGATTGGATTTTTTCAATATTTAAAGGAGAAATTTTATAAAAAGGGTTTGCCAAAAGGATTTTTATCCTGGGGGGTTAGGATAAAAATCCATACCCTCTCGACGACTAATTAAACTAATCAGATCATCCAAACTTCCGGGATAGGGATTAATCATTAAATGTGATCGATTGTCGCGCGGGTGATTAAGGGGTATTTCAGAAAGCCGGGAAGAAAATTCTTCTTCCCGGATATAGATGATTACGTTCTTCGCTTATATTCTGGCAGGGGTTCTTTTGGCTCATCGTTCAGATACATTGCATACAAAGCCTTGAAATTGTCATCAATCTTGAGGGCACGCTTTATGACCACGCCGGAAGCATTTTTTATATCGTTCTTTGTGATATATCCTTCCTCCAGAAGCCGTTTAAGTGATCTTTGAATCGTGTCAGGTTTTACGTTGAGATCATGAGCAAGTTCAGCGTTGGTAGCGGTACAAGTGCCCCCTTCAACCTTACAAAGATAATGAAGTAAACCAAATAAAAACATATCGAGATGTGTCATTACCGGATTACGGTAAATCTCTGCTGGAATCCACAGACCGAATTGTTTAGATCTATCTTCCATGTTTGGGTTCCCCCTTTGATTGTTTTTTGTTCATATTGACCTTACAACATATTATTTTCAAATCAATCAGTTTTTTATTTTTCCCCCTAGGACAATTCTCTACATTTAAGTTTGATCATTTGATGATCCAATGGATGGGAAATGGGGGGATCGTTAAATGTCAACGGAATACAACGAGCGGAATTAGGTAACCTTTACAAGAGATGAAATCAAGTGCCATAAGATGAAGTTTTCTTGACAGCAGATGTGAAGATCGATTGTAAATCTTTCTTCCTGTAATTTTATTTTTTTTATTTTCCCAAGTTACTCAACCTTTCAATTGTAAATAATCAAAAAATGGCTGAAGGCTAACTTAATATGTGGTATGAGTATTTGGGGCAAGTCATGACCAAACAGGTTAAAGAAAGACAGAAAAAGTCCTGGAGATTGAAAGGGAACTGTGGGATTCAGTAAAATTTAAATGCTAAAGGTCTCGATATTGCTGTATAGTTATTTTACATTGTTGCGAGTGCTTTGCTGTCCTTTGGCTAATGATGGTGGATGGGTGGAAATATAGGGTTCCAGCGGCAGCTGAAGAGATGAGTTTTCTTACACCTCCTCCGAGAAATAAGGTATGGAAATTATATGTCATTTTTAAGCCAGTCCAATTTCCCCAGACTATGGCTTCTATTCCATCGTCTGGTTGGTGCTAATGCGGATAAGTGTCGTTTGGCAACTATGTATTACAAAGGGCAAAAGAAGGTTCTCGAAATTGGTTGCTCTGTCGGGAATGTTTCACAGATATTTTCCAAATTTAAGCAAATCGAATTCACGGGTATCGACATTGATAATAATGCATTGGGCTATGCTAAAAAACGGTTGGGCACATTGCCTAATTTTAAATTTGTAAATATTGCGTTGTCTGATTTGGCTAAAACAGGTGAAAAGTTCGACTATGTTTTGTTCGCAAATATTTTGCATCATGTTGATGACAAAACCGCGCTTATTCTTCTTAAGGATGTTCAGTTATTGTTGTCAGATGGAGCAACGCTAATTATCATGGACTCTGAAAAAATAAACGACGATTACAACTTAATATTCAAGTTGTGGTATAAGTTGGAAAAGGGTAAGTTTCGACGACATAAACATGAACTTGTTAATTTAATAATCTCTACAGGGTTGTCCATTAAAAAGTGTTCTGATGTTCCGGTTTCTCCAGATTCTTTGCCTTTTTTGAAGGTCGGAAGAATTACTTTAATCGAAGTCGCAGTTTCGCAGGATCTGTGAAATCATCAGGCGTAAATAAAGGGTGGCTTTTATAAAAGAGGTATCTTTGATTATGGACAATGATAAGCATCTTCATTATTCAATTGTCATCCCCGTGTATTGTAATCAAGGCTCTTTGGAAAAGACCTATGATAAGCTGCAAGAAGAAGTAATAGCGAACAATAAAGAAAGATCGTATGAGATTATTTTTGTAGACGACGGCTCCTATGATTCTTCCTTTGCCGAGCTCACTCGGCTGCGTTCCCGAGATCCGGAACATGTAAAATTAATAAAATTCACGCGCAATTTTGGCCAGCTTGCTGCCGTAACAGCAGGCTATCACCTTGCACGGGGAGAATGCATCATCAATATCTCGGCAGACATGCAAGATCCGCCTTCTCTTATCAATAATATGCTTAATGCCTATTTCAATGAAAACTTCGAGATCGTCATCTGTACGAGAGAGGCAAGAGATGATACTCTGTTCCAAACAATAACGTCCAAAATCTTTTACAAGATCATTAAGAAATTAAGTTTCGATAATATGCCTATCGGCGGGTTTGATTTTGTTTTGATCAGTGAAAAGGTGAAAAAGATTATCCTGAGCAAGCAGGAGGCGAATGCCTTCTGGCAGGGACAAATATTATGGACTGGCATTAATATCAAGTTTATCTCTTACCGGCGAGCGAAAAGAGAAATCGGCACATCAAAGTGGACGACATCTAAGAAGATAAAGTACCTTATCGATGGTGTCATGGCCTATTCCTATTTTCCGTTACGCATTATGTCCTTCACCGGTTTGATCGTCTCCATCCTGGGATTCATCTATGCCATAGACGTTTTTGTTGAGAGAATTTTTGGGAATGTGCCTATGAAGGGTTGGGCGCCGCTGATGATCATAATCCTAGTGCTGTCGGGAATTCAGATGCTCATGTTGGGTATCGTTGGGGAATATCTTTGGAGGACATTGGATCAGGTTCGAAACAGGCCTACTTATATCATAGATAAAATATATGAGGATTGAGTGATACCGCCATGAATTTATCTGTCAACAAGAATGATCAAATAAACAATGGTGTCCCGGTAAATATCGCAAGGTCAGTTAGCTTCAATTTATGCCCTTTCTTGATATAATAACATCGAATCTATAATGAGCGGTGTGTAGAATTAGGTTTTGTGGAATAAAGTTGCATTCAAATCCATGCTTCATAGCCAATGAACTGATTTCACTTTTAGACCACCATTTTCCAACACCGGGATCTCTTCCTAACATCCGATAAAACAACAGATATACTATTTTCCTTTTTGTCGTATTGAAAAAGTTCCATATATTTGATTTATCTAAAATGCTACCAAAGTAAATTATAACCCACTTGTTCCCTATTTTGTTTAAAGCTTGAAATATCTTATCAACCTGATCAGCATTTAAATAAGCTAGGCTTCCATATAATAAGATTTTTGTGGCTTTTGGTAATTCTAGACTTCCAAGTTCAGTTACATCATGAAGAATATATGTAATATTATCTGAACTCTTAAATTTTCTAGCATTCTCGATATAGGGGACAGAAAAGTCAATACCTATCACTTTGCTTACTAATTTTGATAATTCGTATGTTATTATTCCATTGCCACAGCAAAGATCGAGTAAAATATCAGAAGAATTTAAATCTAATCCTTTCTTTATACTTTGAATAATTGTATCGAATATCTCTTTTGAAATTGCTTTGCCGTTAACTGTTAAAGCAACCTGAAATAACAAATCATCATCTGACCGAATGTCAATCATGCGATAAGATTGCCAAAAAGACTTCCAAGGGATCATATATAGTTCATTTCCTTTCTCTTGATTATTTCCAAATTATCAAGATTATGTCTTTATCCAATTATGGATTCAACGCTTGATCTGCCCCAAATCCTTGTACCACATGTTAAGTTAGGATTCAGGCATTTTTTATTTCTCAATTCAGATACACCTCTAGTGCTGGAGGAAGTTGACTTAGCGGGTTGTAATACTCCTGATTTCGCTTTACTCTCTTTCCATCAGTAATCCTCAATTCAGACGACTGTCAAACGTTGCGGAGTTGTAGGTGTAACAGATAATCAGTGAAGGACTTGTTTTAACGTTGTCTGTCAAGTCAAATATACGTCGGGACAAATCAAGGAAACCTTAACAGGGAGTTTTTATCAAAACGGAATCTGGACAGCCTTTAACAACCTTTGATTTATAAATGGTTGAATAAGAGATTGGTAAACATAGGCTCAGTGCTAAATCAAGATGCTTGCATCTTGTTTAGCCTCATCTGTTCTCTCTGAAAAACATCAGGTGCGAAGCACATGTTTGGAAGTGGGAATAGATGAAGATAATTACAGTCAATAAAATATAAACTTATATATGTTTTTTACCTCATTGAATAATATCAATGCTTTATCATGATTCTCAATATAGTCGATAATTTTAACATATTTGATTTTATTCATTTTATAAAATCACGACTATATCTATCGACTATATTGGATATAGTCGATAGATCAAAATACAAAACTTTTTAATTTATGTTTGTTTTCCCTTGTCAGGAATCGATTGAGTTTGGGTCTTCCCTTATATTCGGAAAAATAACCGATCGAATAAATCGGTTTGTGGTAGCGGCCGTCTTTCTCGAGGAGTCTCAAAACTTCGGCCTTATGGAGAGCAGCCAAGTATTTTTGAAGGGTGATCTGAGCCATATCAAGCCCGGGTAATATTGTCTTGTAAAAATCAGCATCAGCCATAAAGTAAGCAAATTTATATTTACTCATGTATTTACGATAATCTTCGGGATAATCTTCTGGTGAGATCAAATAAACAAATTCATATTTCTTTGATCGATGATTATATCGTTTTGCCTCTAGAGCATTTAGGACATCGGAAATCCGATATTTGTTTAAAAGGCGAGATATGACAGGATCATCTTCCATCCAACCTGTTGGATACCATTTGTCTTTCTTCCGTAGCTGACTCTTGTAATTGACTTCAAGATATTTTCTGAAATCTCCGAGTTGGGCATAAAAATCGGAAACAAAGATTGATTCGCAAACTTCTAGATCATAGTCAATGCTGTCACCACAAGCATTGTCATCACAAAATTTATCTTTTGCATCTTCAAGCCATAAATCAAAAATTCTCTTAAGATGACTTTCGAGTGGAATTCTTTCTGTTTTCATTTTGACACCCCCTACAGTATCTCCTGATTATTAAGCGGCGGCAGGCTGGTTCAGGGAAACCGGCTTTTCGGGAGCTACCCTATCCGCCATCGTTTTTCATATACCCTTCATCTACAACCGATCATTTCTTCTTGATCCATATCGATTCCTCCCGGATCACATAAAAAAAACTGATCACACTCATTTTGAGCATCATCAGTTTCCATCGTTTTAAGACTCTGTAAGATTTTGATATTACCGTATATTTTAAAGGGAATTATCTGTGTAGAATCTGCGACGTATATAAGCCCCACACCACTGCTGCGGTTACCATAAATGAAAACGCCGATCCGGATGTGCCCCGCGATATTCTTGCGGCGTTGGACAGGGCTGTTCCATTCTCCGCAAATTACCGGCACGCCGAAGGAAACTCCGCGGCGCATGTCAAATCTTCTTTGGTCGGTGCATCCGAGCTAGTGATTATTGAAAATGGCCGTCTGGTTTTAGGAACCTGGCAATCAATATTTTTCTGCGAATTCGATGGTCCCCGTACACGCAAGTGCATCATAAAATTTATCACTGCGTGAAAAGTTTTAAGAGTTAAGGGTAACGCTTGCTTCTTTGTTAAATCGCTTTTTTACGTAAAACCTAAATTTTTAAACCTTAAACCTTAAACCTTAATACTTAATACTTCGATCATTTGCCCATGAATCAAACCGTTGGAGGCAAGAACATGCGGCGAAAATATACTCCACTTTTCGCCAAAGACGTTAGAGACTAAGCCGCCTGCTTC
>Ga0182021_10012111_pt1 | contig 10249 bp, 6 predicted proteins | sample 612E3MmetaG_FD_120493 | JGI IMG/M metagenome (GOLD analysis project Ga0182021, IMG submission 120493) | Permafrost microbial communities from Stordalen Mire, Sweden - 612E3M metaG (Illumina Assembly) | ecosystem: Environmental > Terrestrial > Soil > Wetlands > Permafrost | place: Sweden... | reverse complement strand
GCGGGCGCTCGAAATGTCGCACTCATGCCCCCAAGCTTGAAAAGTCACCGGGGCGGTGTCCAGAAAAAAGCGCTTACCCCCTGAATCTACAGGAGATTATTGACGACCATGAATTGCCGCTGGGGTGAGCGTGTCATCTATTTTAACGACTAGGCAAAGCAACGATGATTTGTTAAATGGTAGGCCAAAGCGCAAGAAAGGGCGGTGATCAAGCCCGAAGCGCGTGAAAGAATCAGCAACCGAACGAAAGCGAAACACTATGAAATCAGGCAGAATCCTCATCACCATCGCCGCTACCGTGGGGCTTTGCGCCTCTGCGAGCGCCCAGCCGTTGGTCTTCACCTTCGATACGGGGGCTCAGAACTTCCAGAACTTTACCTGGTCCTCGACCGGCCCGGCCGGTTGGTCCGGTGGCGCCTGCATCCAGGCGCTGGCGACTACGGGCGGGTGGACGTTGGGCGGTACCTTCAATTATTATCATGAATTTGACTTCGCCAGCGGCCAACAGCCGATCATGCAGGCCCTCTCAGCCAGCGGGGCTGGCCATGTGAGCTTTGATGTGTTACTGGATGGCACCAGCTTCCCGAATAATACAGGGACGTGGTACAGCATCATTGCCGCCGGCAACAGCGCTGGAGCCACCGGGTGGACGCAGATTTCGGACATCACCGGTTCCGGCCTTTGGCGCAATTCGGGCGACACTTCGTTGCTCTCCACCCATGTAGATCTCACGTTCACTCAACTTGGGTGGAACGACGCCGCAGACGCCACCGGTTGGTTCCAGCTTTATTTCGGAGCCAATTCGGACGCGGCCCACCCGATGGATTTCTACATTGACAACGTCACGGTCTACGCCGTTCCGGAGCCGTCCACGCTCGCCCTGGCCGGCCTTGGGGCCGCGGCGTTGTTGATCTTCCGTCGCAAGTAAGCTAAATCGCTTTCCTTCAACCCCGCCCTCGTGAAAAAGGGCGGGGTTTCTTATTCCCGCAAAGGAGCTTCTCTCGGCCAGGAACCAGCGCTACCCCTCCACCCACCGCTACCCCTCCAGCACGGCTGCGACACGGATGGGCTCGGGGCGGGGCGGGCAGATGGGCAGGATATTGCTGGCGATCTTTTGGCCATCCACCAGCAGCCTCCTGACGCCGCGCTGTTTCGCGTTCGGGTTCTTGACCTCAATGAGGTAGGTATTGCCGCGGAAGCGGCGGGTGACAGTGAAGCCCTTCCACTTCGCCGGAATTACCGGGTCAACCCGCAGGCCCTCGTACTCGGCCCGGATGCCCAGCATCCATTGCGTGGCGGTGTAATAGGTCCACGCGGCGGTACCGGTGAGCCAGGAGTTTTTGGCTTCACCGTGCGTGGGCGCGTCTTTGCCGGCGATCATCTGGGCGAAGACATACGGCTCGCACCGGTGCAGCTCGCCGATGTGCTCGCGCGCCGAGGGGTTGATACGGTTGTAGTAATCGAACGCGCGGTTGCCGTTGCCCACCATCGTCTCGGCGATGATGATCCACGGGTTGTTGTGGCAGAAGATGCCGGCGTTCTCCTTGTAGCCGGGCGGATAGGAGGAAATCTCGCCCAGGTGGAGATAATACTCTGAGAAGGCCGGCTGCTGGAGCACGATGCCATGCTTGGTGGCAAGGTGTTTGTTGACGGATTCCAGCGCCAGCCTGGCCTTGCCGTCATTCAGCCCAATGCCGGCCATGATGCATATTCCTTGGGATTCAATGAAGATCATGCCCTCCTGGCACAGCTTGGAGCCGATCGGCTGGCCGAAATCGTCGTAGGCGCGCACAAACCATTCCCCGTCCCAGCCGTGCTCATAGACGGTCTTCTCCATTTTGGCTGCTGCCGCCACGTAGTGTTTGGCTTCGTCGTGCAGGTTCCGCTTCGCGGCGATGGCGGCTAATTCCTTCGCGGCCAGCACAAACAGTCCGGCGATGAAGACGGACTCGGCGACTTTGCCGTCTTTGTTGGTCGTGGTCTGGAATGATTGGCCGGGCGTGTCCGAGAAGCAGTTGAGGTTCAGGCAGTCATTCCAGTCGGCGCGGCCGATGAGGGGCAGGCCGTGCGGGCCGAGGCGCTCGAGGGTGTAGTTGAAGCTGCGGCGCAGGTGCTCATAAAGCGGCTGCTCTGAGCCGGGCTCGTTCTCGAACTGCACTGGCTCGTCCAGGATGCTCCAATCTCCCGTTTCCTTGAGATAGGCCGCCACGCCCAGGATGAGCCAATGAGGGTCATCGTTGAAACCGCTGCCGATGTCGTTATTGCCGCGCTTGGTCAGCGGCTGGTATTGGTGAAAGGCGCCGCCGGTCTTAAGCTGGGTGGCCGACAGGTCGAGGATGCGCTCGCGGGCGCGGGCTGGGACCATGTGGACGAACCCGAGCAGGTCCTGGTTCGAATCGCGGAAGCCGAGGCCGCGTCCGATGCCCGATTCGTAGAAGGAAGCCGAGCGGGACATGTTGAAGGTGGCCATGCACTGGTAGGCGTTCCAGATGTTGACCATGCGGTTGGCGTGAAGGTCGGGCGACTGCACCTGGTAAATGCCGAGCAGGCCATCCCAGTATGCCCGCAGCGCCGCGAAAGCCGCATCAACGTTCTTCGCCTCGAGGTATTTCGCGATGACCGGCTTGACCGTCCGCTTGTTGATGCGCTGTGACCCCGGTGGGTCGAACTTCTGGTCTGCCGGATTCTCGTGGTAGCCCAGGACGAAGATGATCTCTTTGGTTTCACTGGGCTTGAGGTTCAGTTTGATGTGGTGCGAGCCCATCGGCGCCCAGCCGTAGGCCACTGAGTTAAATGACCTGCCGCGCTCCACCGCCGCCGGGTTGTCCCAACTGCGGTAAGGGCCAAGGAACGCGTCGCGCTGCGTGTCGAAGCCGGCCAGTTTGGCCGAGCAGGCGAAATAGGCGAAATGGTTCCGCCGCTCGCGGTACTCGGTCTTATGGTAGATGACCTCGTCGGCGACCTCGACCTGGCCGGTGCTGAAGTTCCGCTGGAAGTTGGTCGCGTCGTCCTGCGCGTCCCAGAGGCAGAACTCGATGCTGGAGAAAATGGAGAGCCTGGCGGGCTTCCGGCGGCGGTTGGTCACCTGGCACTTCCAGATTTCCAGGTTCTCGCCCAGCGGCACGAAGTAGCAGGTCTGCGCGGCGATCTTCTTAAAGCTGGAGGCGATCGTGGTATAGCCCAGCCCGTGGCGGCATTCGTAGTGATCCAGCGGCGTGCGTGTGGGTTGCCACGAGGGCGACCAGAATGTCCCGTTCTCGTTGTCGCGAAGGTAGAGATAGCGCCCGCCGAAATCAAACGGCGCGTTATTGTAGCGGTAGCGAGTGAGACGGCGCAGGCGCGCATCCCGATAAAAGGAGTAGCCGCCGGCCGTATTGGAGATGATGCCGAGGTAGGCTTCGCAGCCGAGGTAGTTGATCCAGGGCAGCGGCGTATCGGGCCGGGTGATCACGTACTCACGATGTGGGTCGTCAAAATGTCCGTAGCGCATGAAGACAGTTGAGAGTTGAGAGTTGAGAGTTAAGAGTCGAATGTCAGGCCGCGGCGGCCGCAGTTTCGCTTTCCGACTCCTGCGCAGCGCCAGGTCCGGCGGAATCGGGGTGATGGAACGGCGCCAGGAGGGTTACCAGGATGGAGGGCGCGGCAGCGAGCAGGACAATGATGAAGAACCACTGGTAGCCGACCCATCTCTGGAGGAAGCCGCTCACCGCGCCGGTGGACATCATGCACGCGCCCATGAGGGCAGTCGCGATCGTGTAATGCGCGGTCTTGTAAGGGCCGGGCGCGATCTGCTGCATCATGTAGATCATGTGGCCTACGCAGCCAATTCCCCAGCCGAGTTTCTCCAAGGTGACGATGCCGGCGATCAGGTAATAGTTCGAGGGCAGGGTCTGGCTCAGAATCAGGAACGTGACGTTGGGAACATTGAGGCAGAGGCACAGGGCCAGCAGCGATTTCCTCAGCCCCGCACGCGAAACAAACCACCCGCCGACGAGCGACCCGACAATAAAAGCGCCGGTCCCGAACGTTCCGTTGATGTCGCCGAGCATCTGGTTGGACAGGCCCAACCCGCCTTTGGCGCGGTCGTCAATCATGAATAGCGGCCCCATCTTGTCTATCAGGCCAAATCCCGATCGGTAAAAGAAGGCAAAGGCGACCAGGCGGACGACATCTTTCTTCTGGAAGAAAGTCGCAAACGCGTGCCCGAAGGTGCCCATGGCCTGGCCGAAGCTTTTGGGAGCGTCAAGGGCCGCGGCGCCCGGTGGCAGCAGGCGGCTGTGATACAGCCCGGCCACCACCATCAGGCCGGCAATCAGCAGCATGATCACCATCCACGAGCTGCCCCAGTTGCCGGTCCGGTCGTGCAGCACGCCGCTGAAATGAATCAAGGGGCCGGCGGCCAGCAGGAAGCCCGCATTCCAGCACATGCTTTGGAAGCCCGTGTATTTCGCCATGTCCTTCGGCGGCAGCGTCGTTACATAGACCCCATCCGAACCAATGTCCTGCGTGGCGCCCAGCATCGCGGAAATCGCCAATAGCGCCAGGACCGGCACCAGCCAGCTCTTATCGGGGAGTCTCAGGGCGAAGGCCACGCCGGCAATGCTGGCAGCCAGCAGGAACTGCATCAACACCACAAAGAACTTCTTGGTCTGGTAAAGTTCGAGCAGCGGCGCCCAGAGGAATTTGAACGTGTAAGGAAATCCCAAAATGCTGGACCAGAACGCCGCGCTGGTGTTGTCCATGCCCAGGTTCTTGAACATCACGTTGGCCACGCTGCCGACGGTGACATAGACGAGCCCCATCGCCAGATAGCTCGAGGGCACCCACAGGAATGGGTTCGGGTACGCGGCTTTGGTTTCGCTCATGGTAACGATTCAGGTAGGGACGCGTTCCACCGCGTCCCTAAAACGTTTGCCAAGAAGTGGGACGCGGTGGAACGCGTCCCTACCGGGTTCAGGGTGAGCGGAAACAGCGCGTTCAACTGCACAGATAGGGTCACGGCTTCTGCTTCTGAAACGATTTCTTGAAATAGACGCCCTGCCGGGTGGGCGTGAAGCTCCAGTCCTCAATCAGCGTGGGCCCCCAATGCGGATCAAAGCACCAGACCGAGTAGGAGATCCCTTTCTTCTCGCAGTACGACGTCAGCGCCTCGCCATAGCTTTCATCACCAATAACGGGAATGTGCGCCTTCTTATCATCGGCCGCGCAGAACCCAACCTCGGTGGCAAACACGGGATACTTATCGGCGACAAACCCCCAATCCTTCGTCCATGGTTCTTCCCAGGGGGCTTTGCGTTTCATGGGATAGGGGTGGGAAACGTAGCCGATGCCTTCGGCATTGATGGGCGCATTGGCCACCGGCGTCAAGTCATAGGCATAATTGAAACCTGCCACCAGCGGAACCGCCGTGCCGCCGTTGGCCCTGATCGTCTTAATGACTTCTTCCATGATTTCTTTCCATTGCGCCCAGGTGCAATCGCCCAGCTTTCCCCCCAGCGCCGGTTCGTTGAAGAGCTCGAAAAAGGCAACCGTGCTGTCGCCGGCGTAATGCCGGGCCATGGTCCGCCAGAATTCCAGGGTTTCCTTCTTGGTCGTGTTATACAAAGCGGGCGGATAAAGCTCGGAGTAACCGGGCGGATAAAGCTCCGAGCACAAGTTCCCCATGCTGTGCCAATCAATGATCACATAGAGGCCAAGTTCCCTGGCCCACCCAACGCCCTGGTCGAGCAACTTGATATAGTTGTCTTTCCCGCGCAGGCGCCAGGCGGCGGGATGCACGGGAAACCTGACGAGGTTTGCGCCCCACGACTTTGCCACCGCCAGGTATTCCTTGCTCCAGTAGCCATTCCGCTGCAGCTTCTCAGGATCACTGGTGTCCAGCCCCCGGAACACGATGGGTTTGCCATCGGCGGTGACAAACTGGTTCCCCTTAACGCTGACCCGGCTGAGCTGGGCAAAGGCTGCCGGGCAGAGCAAACCGGCACACAGACAACAGAGCACAGTTCTTTTCATAATAATGCGTCTTCAGATTGCAGAAACCGGGGACTTGTGTCAGCCCGGTTCGCGCAGGACACACCGGCTTCCTGCCCCTGGCGCGATCGGTGCGCCCCGGCTGGCTGTCCGCGCTCATATATTGGGTTCCGCAGGCGAAATCAGCATAGTTTCTGCCCGCGCGGCTGTATGTCGTCAAAAGACACGACAGCCCGGACCGGCGGACGCGCCGCAATTGACTTTGCCAATTCGGCTTCTCAGGGATAAGTATAAGGTGTGGCTAAGTGCTGTTTGAAGTCTGCTTTCTCGCTTTCGCTGCTGGTTTTCTGCTCCGCCATCCCCGGCTTGGCGCAGACCAACCAGCCGATTTACACCGATTCCCTCCAAAACGGATGGCAGAACTGGAGCTGGGGTTCCACCATCAATTTCGCCAATACGAGCCCCGTCCACAGCGGCTCCAGTTCCATTTCGATTACCATTACCAATGGGTATGCCGGGCTGTACCTCGAGCACGCCGATTTTGACTCAACCCCCTACACCAATTTGACCTTTTGGGTTCATGGCGGTACCAGCGGAGGACAACCGCTGGGGGTGAGGGCAACCCTCGGGGGCACGGTGACGACCAGCCCATACAACTTCTCCCCAACCGCCGGCACGTGGCAGCAGATCACTGTTCCACTTTCGTCTCTCGGTGTCGCCAGCCAGCCCAACCTGGATGGAATCTGGATTCAAAGCCAAAGCGGTTCGGCGCTCAGCACTTTTTACGTGGATAACATAACGCTGGTTGGGAGCAGCACTCCGCCGGTGACGAACACTCCTGTCGCCATCACCGTGGATGCGCAACTCAACCGCCACTCGATCAGTCCGCTGATCTATGGCGTAGCCTTTGCGTCCGCTGCGAGTGACCTGGCGGGCATGAACTGCCCGGTGCACCGATCCGGCGGCAATTCCGAGACGCGCTACAACTGGCAACTCAACGCGCACAATCACGCGGCGGACTGGTACTTCGAAAGCATTGACGACGGGTCCGCCACGCCCGCGGCCACCGCCGACACCTTCATATCCACCAGCAAAAGCGGCGGCGCGCAGGCCATGCTGACCATTCCCATGATCGGGTGGCCGCCCATTCTGGGGGCGGGCCGAGCCAAGCTCGCCAGTTATTCTACGAACAAATACGGCCCTCAAGCCGGCACCGATTGGCAATGGATGCCCAACGCCGGCAACGGTATAGGCACCAACTATACGACACACGCGTCCTGGCTGATCACCACCAATAATCCCAATGACGCGAGTTTTCCGACCAACTCGCTGTTTCAACAAGCCTTTGTGCAGCACCTGACCAACCGCTGGGGCCTGTCCACCAACGGCGGCGTGCGCTATTACCTCATGGATAACGAGCACAGCATCTGGTTTTCGACCCACCAGGATGTGCACCCCGTTGGCCCGACCATGCAGGAAATCCGCGACAAATTCTTCGATTACGCCGGGAAAGTCAAAGCCGTGGACCCCAACGCCCTGGTAGCGGCGCCGGAGGAATGGGGTTGGAGCGGTTATTTCTATAGCGGCTACGACCAACAATGGTCTGGCGCCCACAGCGATTGGAACCCGGCGCATTATCCGGATCGTGGCACCAACGGCGGCTGGGATTATTGCCCCTGGCTGCTTAACCAGTTCTATCAGCGCGCCACCAATACGAACCAGCGCCTACTGGATTATTTCACGCTGCACTGCTACCCGCAGAGCGGCGAGAGCGGCAGCGACGTCTCGACCACCATGCAACTGCTCCGCAACCGCTCCACCCGCCAACTGTGGGACACCAACTACGTGGATCCCAGTTGGATCAACAGCATCATCATGCTCATCCCGCGCATGAAAGGCTGGGTCGCCACTTGCTACCCCGGCACCAAAATCGGCATCACCGAATACGACTGGGGCGCCGACGGCTATATCAATGGCGCCACCGCCCAGGCGGATATCCTCGGCATCTTCGGCCGCGAGGGCCTGGACCTGGGAACGCGCTGGACCAGCCCCACCTCGGGCACTCCCACTTACAACGCCTTCAAGATGTATCGCAACTACGACGCCAACAAGTCCACCTTTGGCGACACCAGCGTCAGCGCTACTGGTCCGAACCCGGACAATGTCTCGACTTTTGCTGCGGTCCGCACCTCGGATGGCGCGCTGACCCTCATGGTGATCAACAAGCAATTGACCGCCACGGCGACTGCGACGATAAGTCTCACCAATTTCCTTCCCGCCGGCACGGCCCAGGTGTGGCAGCTTACGTCGGCCAACTCCATTACCCGGCTCAGCGACATCAGCTTTTCGGGAAGCACCTTCACCAGCACCGTCCCGGTGCAGAGCATCACGCTGTTCGTGCTGCCCGCGGCCATTCTCGCGGGGCCGGCCAGCAATCCCAACCCCGCCCACTGTTGTACCAACGTCGCCATCAATGCTGGCCTGAGTTGGACCCCGGGAACCAACGCGACTTCACACCGCCTCTTTTTCGGCGTGACGTCCAACGCGGTGGCCAACGCGACCACGAATTCGCCCGAATTCAAAGGCACCCTGGCGACCACCAACTACACTCCGGGCACGCTGGCTTCCAGCGGGCGCTTCTTCTGGCGCGTGGATGAAATGGCGGGAATATACGCCACAACCGGACCGGTCTGGACGTTTGCGACTGCGATCAATCCCAACGATGCATTCCCGCTCATCGGCGGCTTGGGCAGCGGCGACAGTTTCGTGATCACCTTCCCCAGCCAGATCGGCCAGACTTACCGGGTGGAGCGCACCGACAGCTTGACTCCGACAGCTTGGTCGGCGATTGCCTACAATGTGCCTGGGACCGGCTACGAAATAGCGATCCCGGACACCGGCGTCTCGCTGCAAGCGCAACAGTTCTACCGCGTTCTCATACTCCCGCCTTGACGAAATCGGAGCATGCCTCGCGCGAAGGCTGTAAGCCTGGCCCAGGTTTGTGGTTCCCATTCCGTCCGAAACGTCCAGGAACCGAAATCTCTCTATCTCTCGCCGTGGGTCCTGTGTTAGTCTCTCCCCATGCCGCTGTCGTGGAATGAAATCCGCCACCGCGCCATCGCCTTCAGCAAGGAATGGCGGGGCGAAACGCGCGAGGCCGCCGAGCGCCAATCCTTCTGGAACGACTTCTTCAATGTCTTCGGCGTCCGCCGCCGCACCGTCACCAGCTTCGAGGAGCCCGTCCGCAAACTCAGCGGCGAGTGGGGCTTCATTGACCTGTTCTGGCCGGGCCGCCTGTTGGCCGAGCACAAGTCCGCCGGCGAGGACCTCGGCAAGGCCCACGCCCAAGGCATGGGTTACATTCGCGGCCTCAAGGACACCGGGCGCGACCGCGAGATTCCCCGCTGGCTGATCGTCTCCGATTTCGCCCGCATCGCCCTCCACGACCTCGAGCCGGAGCAGGACCCCGACGCCCCGTTGCTCAAGCGTCTCCCGCCCAGTGTCCAGTTCCCTCTGGCCGATCTCCACAAGCACGTCCGCCATTTCGCCTTCATCGCCGGCTACACCCATCACCGCCTCAATCCCGAAGACCCCGCCAACCTGGAAGCCACCCAGCTCATGTGCAACCTGCACGACGCCTTGCAGGCGGGCGGCTACACCGGCCACGAACTCAAGCGCTTCCTCGTCCACATCCTCTTCTGCCTCTTTGCCGAGGACAACGGCATCTTTCCCCAGCGCGGCTTCGAGCTGTTCCTACGCGACCGCATGATCGTCCCACGTAATGCTGTGGCGGTGCTTGCTCAGACCGGCTTGCGCTGGCATACTGCACACAGGCTGTTCAATAGTCCTTGAATACTCCGCGCAGATGAAACCAAAGCAGAGTGAGAGACCCAAAACGTTTGCCGACTACAAGAGCGACGCGAGAAACTGGATCACGCTTGCAACCGGGGAGTATTACCCGGACATCTTGAAAGACGCCTGCGAGCTTTACAAGCCAGTCCTTGTGCTTTTCGGCCAGCTCCTGAAAGCATCGGAGTCATCCTCCCGGCTATTCTGTCAGATACCGGCCAGGGGTGAGCGCACACGATGCGATCAAGGTCCTGAGCGACGAGCTGCAATTTGGCAGACACCATTTCGGGGTAGAAGCGGACATCAAAGGATACTTCGACCACCTCCAATGGGAATGGCTGGAGCGGATGCTGGAACAAAGAATCGCTGATGGAGCCTTACTGAACCTGATCCGCAAGTGGTTGCGGGCAGGCATACTGGAGGAGGATGG
>Ga0182021_10012110_pt1 | contig 10250 bp, 6 predicted proteins | sample 612E3MmetaG_FD_120493 | JGI IMG/M metagenome (GOLD analysis project Ga0182021, IMG submission 120493) | Permafrost microbial communities from Stordalen Mire, Sweden - 612E3M metaG (Illumina Assembly) | ecosystem: Environmental > Terrestrial > Soil > Wetlands > Permafrost | place: Sweden... | reverse complement strand
TCTTTTGCCATATAGGCTTTGGCGACATCCAGAATGTAATCGCCGCGATAGCCCGATTCCGGCCAGGACGGATCGTCCGGTGTAATGCCCTTGCAGCGCAATTGCACCGACAAGGTCAAATTATCGATCTGCGCGCCCGCATCGTTGTAGTAAAACTCGCGTGTCACGTTCCAGCCCGCCGCGTGCAGCACGTTGCACAGGCAATCGCCCACTGCAGCACCGCGTCCGTGGCCGACATGCAGCGGGCCGGTCGGGTTGGCGGAAACAAACTCCACGCCCACCTTGCGTCCGGCGCCTGCATGGACATGGCCGTAACCCGCGCCCGCCTGCAGCACACCATGCACCACGTCCTGCTTGGCGGCGGTGGTGATGAAAACATTGATGAAGCCCGCACCCGCGATTTCGACCTTTTCGATGACTTCGGATTTCGGCAACGCCGCAATCAGCGCATTTGCAATATCGCGCGGCGATTTGCGCAGGGGCTTGGCCAGCTGCATCGCGAGGTTGCAGGCGTAATCGCCATGCGATGCCTGCTTGGGTCGTTCGATAAGGACCGTCGCACCGCTTTGGTCGGGCGCAATCTCGCGCAATGCCTGCGTAAACAGATCGGATAAATGGGATTTGAAATTCAGGACTGCTGACATTGCTTTACGCCTTCAAAAGAGGCACGGATTATACCATTCAGGCAACGGCTAATCGCTTATGAGCCAAGACCGCCTATCAATCCCGACCACGCGGCGGGGACAAGACCGGATGCAACAGGCACTTCCTCTCCCCGCCGTACGCATTTCCCCGTATTGCTAGGCGCCGGGGTTATGCGTAGGCTCTTTGCGGGCAAAGTCATTGCTCTTGTTATCGTTTTCAATTCGCCGCCGCATCTGCGCCGGCAAAGCACTATCCGATAGGGGTTCATGTTCAAACGATAACTGCTCTTGTTCGGAGGTTGCATGAAATCCAGCACGATGGCGGCCGTTGCGCTTTCTGTTTCCCTTCTGTCCCTGATTTTCCCTGCCCGCCCGGCTTGGGCTCAGGCCGATCTCACCGATCTCTCGCTCGAGCAACTGCTCGATGTGGACATCGTCAGCGCCTCCCATTTCGCGCAGAAAGCCAGCGATGCGCCCTCTGCGGTGACTGTCATCTCCAGCAAAGAGATTGCCCAGTACGGCTGGCGCAATCTGGCCGAAGTATTGAACAGCGTGCGCGGATTCAACACGACTTACGACCGCTATTTTCATCACGCGGGAATCCGCGGTTTTCTGCCGCCGGGCGATTACAACTCGCGCCTGCTGCTGATGGTCGACGGCTATCGCGCCAACGACAATGTCTATGACCAGGCTTCGATCGGCAATGAGTTCGTGCTTGATATGGACCTGGTGGACCGCATCGAAATCGTGCGCGGCCCCGGCTCGCCGGTATACGGTGGCAACGCTTTTTTCGGCGCGATCAACGTGATCACCAAGCGCGCCAAACAACTGGGCAGCGGCGAAGTCGCCGCCTCTGGCGGCAGCTACGACACTTATACCGGCCGCGCCTCGTTTGGCAAAGTTCTGGATAACGGCATGGATGTCGTGTTGTCCTATAGCGGTCTGCACAGTGGCGGTCAAGACCTGTATTTTTCCGAATTCGACAGTCCGGCCACCAACAACGGCTGGGCCCGAGGCGCCGACAGGGAAAAAGCCAACAAGCTGTTTGCCAGACTGGGTATGGACGGCTTTCAGCTGGAGACGGCCTGGAGCAGCCGTCTCAAGGGCGATCCGACCGGCACCTACGGCACCGTCTTCAATAATCCCGGCAACCATATCAGCGACGAATACGGCATCGTTGATGCGCGCTATACGGATGAAGTCGGACACGGCCTGGAACTTACCGGGCGCGCTTTTTACGGCAGCTATAACTATGCCGGCAATTTTATTTACGACTACCCGCCAATAGTTGCCAATCGGGATGAGGCTTACAGCCGCTGGTGGGGAGTGGAAACCAAACTGGAGGCGACGCGCTGGCAAGGTCACCACGGCGTCTTCGGCCTGGATTACCAGCGCGACACGCGGCAGGATCAAGTCAACTTCGATGCCGATGCAGCCACACGCTGCTATGCCAACGCGTCTGGCTCGCCCTGTCTAGATGCGCATGCCTCCGGTTACCGCCTCGGTCTGTTCGCACAGGATGATATCGCCCTGCACGACAAGCTGACCCTTTCCGCCGGACTGCGCTATGACCGCTCCACGGTCGCGCAGAATCGCTACAGCCCCCGCGTCGGTTTCATCTACAAGCCGCAACCTGCTTCCGTATTGAAGCTCCTCTACGGCAGCGCCTTTCGCTCGCCCAACGCCTATGAGCTCCACTACGACTTTCCGGGCACCCCCGTGCAAATCGGCAATACCGCGCTCAAACCGGAAACCATCCAGACAACCGAATTGGCGTGGGAGCAATACATTGGCAGCGACACGCGCCTCCAGGCCAGCGCCTACTATTACCGCATCAGGGACTGGATCGTGCAGGTCACCACCGCATCGGGTGCGCTGCAGTTTCAAAATCAGCCCGAGGTCAAAGGCAAAGGACTGGAGTTCGAAGGCGAGCAACGCTTCGCCAACGGCTCCCAATTGCGCGCCAGTGTGGCCGGCCAGTTTGTACCCGATCGCCCGAATGGCGCGCTCAATAGTGCGCCAAAATATTTGTTCAAAACCAACTACTCGACGCCGATATTCCGATCGAGCACCTGGCGCAGCGGCATCGAAGCACAGTACGTCGATCGCCGCGCCGCGCCCGGCGGCCAGGTCGGCAGCTATACGCTGGTCAATGCGACCGTTCTTTGGCAACCGCACGCAAGCGGCCCGGGACCGGAATTGTCGTTCAGCGCCTACAATCTGTTCGGCAAGTACTATCAGGAAGTCTTCCCGGACAACAGTCTGGCCAGCGGCGTGCCGCGCGAAACGCTGGCGCAGGATGGGCGTAACTGGCGGCTAAAATATCTCTACCGTTTCTGATGCGCTGCCTTTCCTTTACTTTTTCCCTTCTGTCCGGGCTGCTTCTCGCGCTGCCGGCGATGGCATTGGAACAAGACGAGGCAACCGTAAAAGCCGCTTTCATCTATAACTTCACCAAGTATGTGGAATGGCCGCCGGAGACCAACGGCCCGCTGCTGATTTGCCTGCTGGGCGAACCCGACCCGCTGCTGACTGCGCTCACGACCCTGGAAGGCAAGCAGTCGCAAGGCAGCAATATCCATTTGCGCAGCACCGGCCGCGATGGCGGTTCGCTCGAAGGCTGCCGTGTGATTGTCGTGGGCGCCAGCGAGACCGTCCGCGTCGCAGCCATCCTCGACAGCGCGCGCAAGCAACCAGCCCTGACCGTCAGCGAAATCGAGCACTTCGCCGATGGCGGCGGCATGATAGGCTTGGTGGTGGACGGCACCAGAGTGCAGTTTGAGATCAACGCCCAGGCGACACAGCGCGCCAACCTGAGACTCAGCGCCCAGTTATTAAAACTGGCGCGGAAAGTAAAACCTTGAGTTACCGCTTCCGCAATCTGCCGCTCAAATCCAAACTGAACGTGGCATTGCTGCTGTCGTCGGGTATTGCCGCGCTGCTTTTGTTCGCGCTCATGCTGCTCAATGCCGTATATAACCTGCGCGAGCAAAAGGTATCGCAGATCTCGGTACTCGCGGAAGTCATGGCCGCCAACACCGCTTCAGCCCTGGTTTTCAGCGACGCCAAATCTGCCGAGACCACGCTGGCTGCCTTGCGCATCGAACCTGAAATCCTGTTTGCCGAAATTCACGGCCGCGATCACCAACTCTTTGCCGGTTATCACAGTGCCGGAATCCCCCGCGACTTCAAAGCAGAGGAGTCCAATCGCGACGATTTCCGGGATCCCGTTTTCAGCACTTCCAAATACATCATTGTCGACGGCGAGCCGGTTGGTCATATCTGGATTGTGGCCGATCTGTCCAACAAATTTCTGGCGGTGGCAGAGCAAGTTGTGGCACTGGCAATTGCCACTCTCATTTCGCTCGCCGTGACCTTGCTGATTGCCAACCGTTTTCGCCGCCTGATCAGCCAGCCGATTGAGCAGGTTGCGACCACGGCCAAAGCCATCGCCCGCGACCATGATTTCTCGCGGCGCGTGCCGCGGTCCTGTGATGATGAGATAGGCCAGCTCATCGACGCGTTCAACCATATGGTGGGACAAATCGAAGACCGCGAACACAGACTCAAAGAAGAGTTGCAGCATCGCATACTCACCGAGCATGAACTCGATAAACTGGCGCATTTCGACACGCTTACCGGCCTGCCAAACCGCCACATGTTCCAGCAGGCGCTTGCGCTGACGCTGGAACGCGCCCGCAAACTGGAACATCAAGTGGCGCTCTTTTTCGTCGATCTCGACAACTTCAAGGTGGTCAACGATTCGCTCGGTCACGCCTCGGGCGACATTCTGCTGAAGATCCTTTCGCAACGTCTGACCAAATGCGTCCGCACCAGCGATATCGTCAGCCGGCTCGGCGGCGACGAATTCACGGTGATCATCGATCAGGTAAAGGGAGTGGAGCATCTTCGGGAAATTGCCGACAAACTGACTACGTCCATGGCACAGCCCGTCAAACTGAAAGACATCGAACTCCAGTCAACGGCCAGTATCGGTATCGCCATGTTTCCGCCCGATGCCACCGATGCCGAAAATCTGCTGCGCAATGCCGATACGGCCATGTACTTCGCCAAATCGCACGGCCGTTCCAATTACCAGTTCTTTTCACCCGAAATGAATGAGCGCGCCAACAAGCGCCTGATCATCGAATCTCACTTGCGCCATGCCATCGAAAAAAATGAACTATTCCTCGTGTACCAGCCACAAATCGATCTGGCAAGCGGGCATATTGTCGGCGCCGAAGCGTTGTTGCGCTGGCTGAGCCCGGAACTGGGCGCGGTAGGGCCGGATCAATTCATTCCGGTTGCCGAGGAAACCGGAATCATCCAGCAGATCGGCGAATTCGTCATGGAATCGGCCTGCCTCCAGGCCAAACGCTGGCAAGACATAGAAGGTCTCTCGTTACTCGTGGCGGTTAACGTTTCGATCCGCCAGTTCAATTCCAAGCTGTTTATCGATAACGTCCGGTCTTTGCTGGATCATACCGGCCTGTCAGTCGAGAGGCTCGAACTGGAAATTACCGAGAGCTGCATCATGGACAATGTCGAGGACACGCTAAAAAAGGTTCGGCAACTGCGCGAGCTCGGAATCCGTCTTTCAATCGACGATTTCGGCACCGGCTATTCGTCCCTGACCTATCTCAAGCAATTGCCCATTTCCCAGCTCAAGGTCGACCAAAGCTTTGTGCGTGGCATCCCGCAAAGCAACGAAGACATGGAGATCGTGCGCGCCGTACTGCACCTGGCGCATGGCTTGGGACTGGAATCCCTGGCCGAAGGCGTGGAAACGGCTGCACAAGCGCGTTTCCTGCAACGGGAAGGCTGCATGATCGGACAGGGCTATTACTTCAGCCGTCCCATTTCAGCCGAGGAACTTACAAAATTGCTGCTTGAAAAGAAGACCTACACGTTTACGTGAAACGCTGTTCGCTCCCTCGCGTGCAACCATACAAATGGACTGACGCACAGTTCGGACAAATGAAATTTGCAATTCAAGACAGCGGGGAAACCGCCCCTGCAACTGAGGCATCCTCATCGCTGATGGCGCTTTGTATAGGCAGCACCACCCTGAAAGCCGTGCCTTTGCCCACTTCGCTGCGCACCTCTATCCTGCCGCCGTGCTTCTGCACAATGCTGTAGGACAACGACAAGCCCAATCCCGTCCCTTTGCCTACCGGCTTGGTGGTGAAGAACGGATCGAAGATCCGGTTCAGATTTTTGGGATCAATGCCGGAGCCCGTGTCTTCGACTTCCACCCAGACATTGTCGCCTTCCCGACCGGTACGAATAATGATGCGGCCGTGTTCCCTGATCGCCTGTACCGCATTCATGAGCAGGTTCATGAACACCTGGTTGATCTGCGTGGGTATGCACTCAATTTCCGGAATACCCGTGTATTCCTTGACGACCTCGGTCTTGTATTTGAGTTCGTTCCACACCACGTTGAGCGTACTGTCCATTCCCTGCTCGATATTTGCCCACTGTCTCGTGGATTCGCCCACATGGGAGAAGTCTTTCAAATCCAGCACGATGCGCTTCACCCTTTGCAAGCCGCCAATCGATTCAGACATCAGTTTCCCGATATCGTCACGCACATAGGCAACATCGATCTTCTTCTTCAATTCGGCCAATTGCGCCCGCGTTGCCTGCGCCATTTCTGTTTCAGCCTGTTCGTAAGCGGAAAGAACCTTGAACAGATCATCCACATATTCCTGCAGAGTTGTCAGGTTGGAATTCACGTAGCCCACCGGATTATTGATTTCGTGCGCCACACCCGCCGCCAGTTGGCCGATGGAAGCCATTTTTTCCGATTGCAGCAATTGGCTGTGTACTTCCGCAAGCTGTTTGATCAAGTCCTCGTGATGCGCCTTTTCGATCAGCAAAGCCGAGTTTGCCGACTGCAGATCGGCGGTACGTTCCCGTACTCTATTTTCCATTTCGTCGCGCGACTCGCGCAGCGCCTGCTCGGCCTGCGTACGTTCGGTAACATCGCGGAAGCTCCAGACCCGACCAACGATCCGGTTACCCAGGCGCTGCGGCGCGGAATAACGCTCGATGTCGGTACCGTCCTTCAGACGCAGGGTGTCGAAGGAAGTCGCGTTTGGATGGCTATAGAGCTCCTCCACCTTGCCCAGAAATTCCTGCGGGTTGACCGCCCAATCGACCGCACATTTCAATACCTCCTCATCCTTGCCGCTGGCAACCAATTCTGGTGGTATGTGCCAGATATCAACGAAACGCTGGTTGACTGCGGTTATATGCCGCTTGTTGTCGACCACCAGGATGCCGTCGGCAGTGGATTCCAGTGCGGCGCGCAATAACGATGAAGACTTGGCTTTGCGCAATTCCGATTGTTTGCGTATGCGCACAATAAACAGCATGCCGGCAACCACCAAGAGAATCATGGCTCCCGGCGTTCCGATTACCAGAAACAATTTCAGCCGTTCCCGCTCGAAATCCGCCACTGCTGGAAGTTTCTTGAAGGCCCGGATTTCCAGAGCCTCATCGGTAATAGGCTTGCTGGAAATCAGCAGGGGTATCTGCTCCCGGTCGAAATGGCGCAATGTGGGGAAACGATCCTTGTCCCAGGAAGTAATGGCCAACCCCGGAAAATCGGTACGCTTGTAGCGGGCCAGGCGTTCTGCGGCGGATATTTGCTCGATGTTGGCTTCCGGCAGCGCGCGCATTTCCAGCGCCGGATTTCCCGCCAGGATGATCACGCCGTGCTCGTCCGCAATGAATGAATCCGTTTGGTTGACCCAATGGCGCAACCGCGGAAGATCGATCTTGGCGACCGCTGCTCCCGCGAAGCGGCCGTTGATCGTAATCGGTGCACTGAAATACAGGCCGGGAATATTGGTCTTGCGCCCCATCGCGTACTGGCGCCCGAGTGTTCCTTTTTGTGCGAGGCGGAAATATTCGCGGTCGGCATAGTTGGTGCCGACAAAACTCTCCGCCTTGTCCGCATTGCTCGAAGCGATGCAGTCCCCTGCCGCGTTGGTGACCCATACCACATCCGCCCCCAGCGAGTTACTCACCAGGTTGAGGTATCCGTCAATATTCTTCAGCAAAGCATTGCCGGACCAGATCGCCTTGCGCTTTTCGAACGGGATTGTGGAGGGGGTGGCACTGCCGAACCGCAACATGGCAGGCGCTATCAGTTCGTCCTTGGCGACCAGCGCGGGAATGCCGTGCAAATAGTCCAGGCCGAAGTCGATCGCCTGGGCCGTATTGTTGGCCAGGCTATCCAGTGCCACTGTTTCATTCTGAATGAGCTGGCGGGTGTGCGACTTCTGGGTTGCATCGGCAACATACCAGGATGACAAAGTCCACAGCAGCAAAAGCGCGGCGGCTTTAATGAGGAAAGAGAAGCTCAGTCTTCGAATTTCTTCTTCTGACATGAAAACTCCTGGTTGCATGGGGAGATTGCAGCTACATACGGATTACTTGTGCGATTGCCGTGTTTCTTGGTGGTGTCAGGTTACTCTTCCCGAAGATACAGGACAATGCAGATGCAACCCTGATTTTCACAATTCGCAGTATAGAATAACGGCCTGTTTTCCATAAACATTATAGGGAATTATATGTCAGAAGGTTTTCACGTTCACGGCGCACACGATCATGCAGTGGAACACGGCGCCCACAGCGGCGATAGTCTGGCCGGACAGGTCGCGATCTTCACCGCGATCCTTGCTTCGGTAGGCGCGATCGTCAGCTACCAGGGTGGCGACACGCAGAATCAGGCCATGCTGTTCAAAAATGAAGCAGTGCTGAAAAAGACCCAGGCTTCCGACCAGTGGAGTTTTTATCAGGCAAAGAGCAACAAGGGACACTTGATGGAACTTGCCGCTGTCATCGCGCCGGCAAACAAGCGCGAGTTCTATAAGGCCCAGATCGAGAAATACGAGAACGACAAGAAGGAAATCAAGAAAAAGGCCGAGGAACTGGAAGCCGAGTCTGAAAAGGCCAATGAGGAAAGCGAGCACGCCATGCATCCGCACCACAAACTGGCGCAATCCATGACGCTGATACAGATTGCGATCTCGCTGGCGTCGATCACAGTATTGACGCGCAAAAAATGGTTGTTCGCTGTTGCGGGTGTTGCTGCCGCGGGCGGACTTGTAATGTGGGGTTTTGCGCTTACTGCATAGGTTCGTGGCTGTGATCCCGAATCTATCCTTAGTCCGTCATTCCCGCGCAGGCGGGAATCCAGCGGGTTTTTATATCGTGCCTTTGGTGTTGTCCTTGCTGCGCAAGGGATTTGTTATTTGACTGGATTCCCGCCTGCGCGGGAATGACGCATTTTTTCTAACGGATTGCCTACTATGAGAGACATTTTTTACGATTGGGGCGGTGCCAACGTTTGGCTGTTTCATGCCATCAATGACATCCGGTTTCCCGGGCTTGATCAATTCATGCTGCTCGGTACCACGCTGGGTGATCACATTCTGTTCCCGCTCTACCTTGGTGTGTTGGCACTGATGGCACTGGTCGTTGTGAATACACCGTTTCAGGATACGTCACATCACCGGATTCGCGTGTCGCGCTGGATGGCCGTGATCGCGGTGTTCAGCCTCGCTTACCTGTTGGACGGCATGTTGCTGGGGTATTTGAAACCCTTGCTTGATTTCCCGCGCCCACCGCTCGCTTTGCCCCAGGGCACTGTGAATATTGTCGGCATCCCGGAATACCACCACAGCCTGCCCAGCGGACATTCATCCTTTGCCATGCTGGTGGCAGCCAGCATTTGGCCAGTGCTGAACCGCAAGTGGCGCGTCGCAGGTGCGTTGTTTGTGTTGTGGGTCGGCGTTTCCAGGGTGAGTCTCGGCGCCCATTTCCCGGCGGATGTGATGGCTGGTTTTATTTCCAGCCTGATAGTGGTATTACTGGTTTATGTTGCGGTGCAGAAGATGGGACGGTTTGTGGAAGTTTGGTTTCGCAGAGTGAACTAATGTTGGTGCGGTGTGGCGTGGGCACAGAAACGTGCCCACGCCGGACTCCAAGTGGTTGACAGCCTGAAGTTCAGCAACCCGACGAGGCGGCCGCGACTGTGCCGCACTTAAACATCGAAAGACCATTTCCAGAAGTACCAGCCGTACAAGTAACACGATCAATACATACCCCAGATGAAGGGGAGGGACCACCCCCGGTATTTTCGAGCGCCACTGTTCCCGTTGTTCCCGTTGCATCTGGAGTCAGGGTGACACCAATATCAATAATCTTAGGATAACCATAGAGGGCTTCGCTTGCAGTAACATTACCTGCACAATGTATTGTCTCGGTTACTGTTCCAAATCCATGGGCAATGTCTATTAAGGTAATTCCTTCATAACAATCCATTGAAGTATCAGGAGCCACGAAAGTGGGCTTTGTATAACCTTTGAGATTCAACGCCCATGTGCCATCGTAGGCTTGCGTGCCACTCCCGTATGCACCGCCGCCACCACACCCCAAGAAAGCCGTCAGCATCAACGCCATAGATACCGGAATAATCAGCCCCAAAATTGAAGCAGTCTTGAATTTCATTTGCGCACTCCTTGTTAAAGTTTCTTGTAACAAAGTTCGTTAATTCTTTGAATGTCCATCAAACATGGTTAAGGATACCCT
>Ga0182021_10012108_pt1 | contig 10251 bp, 6 predicted proteins | sample 612E3MmetaG_FD_120493 | JGI IMG/M metagenome (GOLD analysis project Ga0182021, IMG submission 120493) | Permafrost microbial communities from Stordalen Mire, Sweden - 612E3M metaG (Illumina Assembly) | ecosystem: Environmental > Terrestrial > Soil > Wetlands > Permafrost | place: Sweden... | reverse complement strand
TGTTGTCGCTCCGTAGGCGCGACGATGGCTGGCCTGGCTTCCGTCAAGATGTGGACGATAAGCCCTGCGTCGGTCTTGGCGATCTGGTAGGCGGGCAACGGCCCGCTGAAATCGAGAACCACACGGGCGATCATCGACGAGTACTGGCCCGTCCGGACGCTGTTCAAGCCCGCCTGGTTGATCTCGAGGAAAGGCGAGGCGTCGATCCGAGCGAGAGGCGAAAGGTCGATCGCCAGCCGGGTCGGGCCGGACAGCGGCAGGGCCTGGTAAAGGAATTCGCCGTCAACGGAGATCGCGATGTCGATCCCCTTGTCCGTTTTCTGGAACGAGACGGCCTTGAGGGAGTTTACGCCCTGGGCGGCTGCGGTGGCCGCCAGAAGCGCGAGAAGAACGCCAAAGACGGCGATCTGTTTCTTCATGAGTCTTGTCCTCCTTATAGGATATCCAACACCATGACCGAGGCCGGGCCTTCTACGCCATCCTTCCGCAGCGCGGTGATGACATACGCATAAGCCCGTCCCGGGACGATATTCGCGTCGAGAAAGCGGTAATCCGAGGTCGCCGCCAGAAAAGGGAACGTCGCCACGAGCTGAAAGGCCGCCGCGTCGTCCGTCCGTTCCTTCCGATAGATCCTGAATCCCGCGATCTGGTCCGTCTCGCATTTCGGATTGTCCCGCCAGCGCAGGACTTCGTAGATCCGCTCCGCGAAAAGGACTTTATCGTGCTCCCGCGTGAGCCGAAGCTCGGAGGGAGGAAACGGCAAAATCTGAATGCCGCCGAGCCAAGTCGCGGCCATGACGTCGAAGCCCTTCGGGTTCGGATGCACTCCATCGTCAAGGATCAAGGACTGCCACCCGCCGTCCGACGTGGGATAATAATAGAAAACGTTGAATTGGTCAACTAGGGAAATTTTCAGATCGGCGACCAGCGCCCGGATCTTGGTATTGAGGTCGAAGATGCGGGCCTGGAAGGCAGGGGACGTCCAATACGAGTCCTTACGGGGGATGATCGTGGCCAGGAGGGGGAAGACGCCCGCCTGGACCGCCCGTTTGCACATCTCCCCCAGGTTGAAGGCCGTGGTATCCATGGAAATCTGGCCGAAGATGACGTCGTTCGTCCCCTCCATGAGCATCAGGTAGCGCGAGGCGTGGGCGGCTATGGTGGCGTCGAAGCGGGCCAGGCCGTCGCCGGTCGTTTCGCCGCCGATCCCTTCGTTCCAAAGCGTCGCCCCACCGTATTGCTGAGCGAGCATGGGCTGCAGCCGGGGCTCGTACCCCTGGTCTCCGTTGGCGTAGGTGATGCTGTCCCCGAAGCACGTGTACTGATTCTCGTCCCGGGAAAGATCGAGGACCGGCGGGGGGGCCAATGGGGCCGCAATCCACAGAGGCCCGGCCTGGAGCTCCCCGAACGAGAGCCGTTGCGATCGGCTGTTCTCGCCCGCCTCCCAGGCCAGGCCGATCGTCTCCCCGGAGACGGATAGGCGCGGCGCGCGGGCGACGGAGTCGGAGTCGGGAGTCAATCTGATCTCGGGGCCCCAGAAGCCGTCCTTCTTGAATCGGGCGACAAGGGCGGTCGATCCCCGGGCGGCCCGGCTCCATACGACAAGCGGCGTCGTTCCCGAGACCAGGGCCGCCGAAGGCGACGCGTCGGATCCGTCGCCGGCGGAAATCGTCTCCCGCTCCGTCCAGGCCTCTCCGTTCCAGGACGAGGAGTAGATCCGGTAGACCCGACCATCGTACGCCGACCAAGTCACCCACGGATAACCGATCGCATCGAGCGCCGGAGCCGCTCCCAGATGGGGGACGCCGGGGTCATCGTTCAGGGACATCGGTCCGGACCACGTGCCGCTCCGGTAAACGGAGGCGAAGATTTCGTCACGGCCTTTGTCGCGGCCGGTCCAGAACACCCAAATCCCTTGGGCCGGCGTGGCTAAGATCCGGGGCTCGAGGGCGGACGCGGTGAGCTGTCCGTTGATAACCCAGGTCTTCCCCCCGGCCATATCCGCGACGCAGACGAGCGATTTGCCCTCGACCGTGCGGACCCAGGCAATCCAGGCGCCCCCCATGGCGTCATAATCGAGGTCGGGCGACGAAAGGGGGTCGGCACCTTTCGCAACCATTCGGACGGGGGACGGCGTCTCTCCGGAGAACCGTTCATAAAGGATGTCCCCGCCTTCGCGACCTGACCGCTCCCAGACGGCGCCCATCGATCCGCTGGAGTCCATTTTAAGGACGGGGGTGGCTATGAAGAGAGACGCGTCGAGGATGGAGTCCCCTGACGGGGCTCCCTGCGCGGCGGCGGAGCCTCTCATGGCGAGGCCACGGTCCGGACTCCGATAAAGGAGCATAAGGCGGCCGTCGGCCCGAACGAGCGGATACGCCGACCTGCCGGCGATTTCCTGTCGTCGTTCCGCGGCTCCAAGCAGGCAGACTGCCGAAATCAGCAGAGGCACTATCCATTCCGTCGATCTATTTCCCGGCATCTTCATCTCGTCAAATGCGATCATGCTACTTTACTCGAACTCGAAGAGTAAATCAAATTCCCGTTAAAACCTCTGCCTCGGAGGGGTTATTAATTCTTTTTCTCGGGAGAAGAGGCGTTGTCCCCCCTTAAAAAATCTTCTTTTCAATGTTGAAACGGGGGGGGGAATTTTATTATAATGGGCCGCATGAGCGCCGAACAGAAGCTTAATCTGGGAGGTCGGCCGCCGAAATTCGAGGAGCCTTGCCGTCCCGTGACCATGACATTACCGGTTCGCATTCTCGAGAAGCTGGCCGTCATCGATCCGGATCGGACGCTGGCCGTGGTCAAAGCCACGGAAGCCGTGATGGGGAGGGGAGGAAAGCCGGCCAAGCCCGTGGAGCTCGTCCAAATGGCTCCCGGCAAATCTCTCATCGTCGTCGGCTCGAGCCTCGCCTTGCGGCAGATACCTTGGCTGAGATTGATCGAAATTGCGCCCACCCGTTATTTGTTGACCATCCCTTCCGGGACCCCGATCGAAGCCCTGGAAGTGGCGCTGGCGGACCTTGCCCACGACCCGGAATGGTCTAAGAACCAGCGCGAAATGCAGGTTCTCGAAGACCTTCAACAGCTGATCGGCCAGCATCGGCGCTCCATGCGTCTCTCCAAGGCCGAGCTATTGATCATCAGCACCGAATAAGCGTCCGCGCCTTCCGGAGGCAGTCCTTTTTCCCCGAGTTGACAACTTTCGAGCATGCCCCCATAATGGTTGGGATGGCCACCAGCGAGAACCGCGAGAAAATCAAGGTTTTGCCTATCATTTTCTCCCTTGCCCTCCTGTCCGTCTCGATATTCCCCCTGCAGAGAACCGGCGGAGCGGCGCCGCCCGTCGTCGATTTCGCGGCGTCGACGCCGGTCAACCTCTCCCATTCGGCCAGCGATTCGGCCTATCCTCTTGTCGGCGTGGACGCCAACAACGCGGCCTACGTCGTCTGGCTGGAATACCTGGCGACCCGGACATTCACTTTCGCCACGAACAAGTCCGGGGCCTGGTCGACGCCCGGGAGCTTCGAACAAGTCGAATATGTCTCTTCGGAGGCCGGATTCCCGGATTTCGCCGTCACCGCCGGCGGCCAGTGCCACATGAGCTGGCAGGACGGCCGGGTCACGTCCTACGATATCTTCCACATCGCCTATGACAGCGGCTGGGGCGTGACGACGAATGTCTCCGACGCGAACATCGGCGGCTCCGCGTATTCGGGCATCGCCGTCAACCCCGTCGACAACGCCGCCTACGTGGTCTGGATGGACAGCACGGACCTGGACACGGGCTGGAACATCATGCTGAGATATCGGACTGCGGCGGGCGTCTGGGCTCCGATGCAGACCCTCCCCGGCGGGATGGGCTACATGCCCAAGATCGCATTCGACGGGACCGGCACGGCCCACCTGGCCTGGACGACCCGGGCGTCGGGGACATCGGCCGTTTGGTATGCGAAGAACGCTACGCCCCAGAACCCGAGCGGCTGGACCCAGCCGCTTGCCATCGAGACCGATACCGGCCAGGATTGGAGCCTGCCGAGGATCGCGGCCGACAAGGCCGGCAACGCCTCTTTCATCTGGCTCGGAAAATATCAGAGCGCGGACGCGATCGTCTTCCGCAAGATCACGGCGGCCGGGGTCCTCTCGGACAAATCGGTCGTCTCGACGCCGGGCGCGACGGCTTCGGACGGCGCGATCGCCGTCAACAAGACGACCGGCGTCGCCTATGTCGCCTGGATCCAGAACGGCGATGTCTTCCTCAACACCTTCGGGACGAGCTGGTCGGGCCCCCAGAACGTGACCGGCTCCGCGGCGAACGACGCCCAGCCGAGCATCGCTGTCGACGGCTCGGGGAACATCCATCTGGCCTACGCGGAGATGGTGAGCGGCGCCTGGGATATCATGTACCTCGGCTCGGCCGGCCCCGTCGCTCCGCCGCCCTTGGCCCGGCCCTCGCCGCCGCTCGGACTGGCCGTGGTCACGGCCCTCGACGCGACGCAGACCTTCAAGACCAACGCCCTGAGCTGGACGCGGAACCCGGCTAATGCGAGCCTTGACATCCAGAGCACCAAGATCTACCGGAAGACCGGGAGCCAGGATTTCTCCCTTCTGGCCACGGTATCGGGGAGCCTCCTCGCCTATCAGGACACGGGCCTGTCCTTGACCCAGAAATATTCATATGCCCTCACCGCCCTGTCGGCGACCAACCAGGAAAGCGACTTGTCCGACGCTGCGGCCGAGGCCGCGATGTTCCCGCCCCTTGTCCCGGCTTGCGTGACCGTGACGAACAGCGCCCTTTTCCGGAGGGAGAAGATCAACGTCGTCACCTGGGCCAAGAACCCCCTGAACAACGCCGTCACTATCTTGCAATACAACATTTACCGGAAGCTCACGATCCAGGGCGATTCCCAATACCAGAACATCGCCTCCGTCGGGGCGGGCATCCTCGAATATATGGATCGCATGCTGTCGTTCACCGACTCGTTCTCTTACTACGTCACCGCGGTCGACACGAGCAACAAGGAGAGCAGGCCGTCGCTCGTCGTCAAGGAGGCGACATGATGAAGCATTCGGGCATGCCCGGACGGATACATCTGCGAACGGCGGCGCTGGGTTTCCTCCCGGCTCTCGGAGCGTTGGCGGCCTTGGCTCTTCTCGCCCCGGCCGGCCAGAAGGACGGGAGCTCTCGGACGGCGCAGATCACCGCCGCCCTTGCGACCCCCGTGAACATTTCCCACGCTTCGGCCTCCTGCGATACGCCTCTCGTGGGCGTGGATGCCAGCGGGAACGCCTATGCGGTCTGGTTCGAGTACCTGCCCGGCCGGACGTTCTATTTCGCCACGAACAAGAGCGGCTCCTGGTCGACCCCCTACCAATTCGAAAAGCTGTATTACGACGTCCAGGAAGCGGGCTACCCCTGGCTTGCCGTCTCCGCGTCGGGGGTCTGCCACCTGATCTTTCAGGACGGCCGTGAATCGTCATACGACATCTATCACCTCGCTTATAACAATGCCTGGGGAGCGACGGTCAACGTCTCTTCCAATGAAGGCGGTTCCTGCTACGGCGGCGTGGCCGTCAATCCCGCCGACAACTCCGCCGACGTCGTCTGGCAGGACAGCACGGGGAGGAGCCTGGGCTGGGACATCGACGGCCGGACGCGGAGCGCGTCGGGGTCTTGGGGCGCGAGCCGGATCGAGTCCGTGAACGGCGGATATATGCCGAAGATCACGATCGACGGCTCGGGAACGGCGCACATGACTTGGGGGACGGGATGGGGGACGACGATCTGGTATTCGAGGAACCGGACGCCCCAGGTCGCGTCCGGATGGACCTCGCCGACCCTCCTCAAATGGGATACGGGCGAGGACTGGAGCTACCCGAAGGTCGCGGCCGACAACTCCGGCAGCGCCTGGGTCGCCTGGATGGACGGGACGCGGGGCAACGACGAAATCTTCGTCGTCAACATCGCGGCCGACGGCACCCTGGGCACGGAAGTCGACGTCTCCAATTCGGCGGCGTCCTCGACCGACCCCACCCTGGCTGTCGACCGGAGCAACGGCAATGTCTATGTCGCCTGGGCCGAGAACGGCGACATCTACTTCAACAGGTATAACGGGAGCTGGCTGGGCGCGCAGAACGTGACCAACTCCGGCGGCTGCGGCCAGCCGTTCCTGGCCGTCGACGCGGCCGGCGCCGTCCATCTCGTCTACGCCGAGCAGACCGGCAGCCTGAGCCAGATTTATTACGCGAAGGTGTCCGCGGGACCGGTGACGCCCGGCCTCCGGGTCGCCTCCCCGAACGGCGGCGAGAGCTGGGCGCCGGGATCGGCCCAGAGCATCGCCTGGACGTCGGCGGGAGTGACGATCTCGGCCGTCAAGATCGAGCTCTCGACGAACGGCGGATCGACCTGGTCGACCCTTGCCGCTTCGGCCCCCAACACCGGCGTCTATTCCTGGACCGTCCCCAATTCCCTCAGCACGACCTGCCTCGTCCGGGTCAGCGACACGGGGACGTCGGGCCTGAGCGACGTGAGCGACGCCTTCTTTTCGATCGCGAACGCCACGCCTACGAACAAGATCACGGTCGTCGCCCCGAACGGCGGCGAGGTCTGGCAGACCCTCACGACTCAGAACATCGTCTGGGCGACGCAGGGCACCGTCGGCGCGGTCCACATCGAGCTGACGACGAACTCCGGCGCGAGCTGGTCGGACATCATCGCCTCGACGCCCAACACCGGCTCCCTCGCGTGGGTGGTCCCGAACTCCCCAAGCTCGGCTTGCGGCGTGCGGATCAGCCAAGTCTCGACCGGCACGCCGACGGATATGAGCGATGCCGTCTTCACGATCGCGGCGCCGCTCCGGGCGTCCCCGCCCGTGGGCCTGTCGCTGGCCACGATCCTCGCGGACAGCGGAACGACCAAGATCAACACCCTGAGCTGGTACGATAACCCCAGCAACGCCGCCATCACGCTCCTAAGCTACAAGATCTATCGCAAGCCGGCGGATGCCGCGGATTCGCAATTCGCCCTTATCGCCACGGTCTCTCCCCAGACGCACGCCTACCAAGACGCGAACCTGCCGCTGTCAACGAAATTCACTTATTCCATGACCGCAGCCGGCAAGACCGGCGGCGACAGCGACTCCTCGGAATATGTGACCGAGAACGAGGTCTTCCCGCCGCTCGCCGCCGCGGTCACGTCGATCGTCAACAGCTCCCTGTTCAAGAAGGAGCTCCTGAATGTCGTGTCCTGGCAAGACAACCCGCTCAACGGGCCGGTGTCCGTCGTCCGCTACAACATCTACCGCAAGAGCTCGGGCCAGGACGACTCCCAGTACAAGAAGATCGCCTGGGTGCTCGGCTCGGAGTTCGAGTACAGGGATCGCAAGCTCTCGGCGAGCGACTCGTTCGTCTACCGGATCACGGCCCTGGACGCCAACGGGACGGAAAGCGCACCCGCCCTCGCGGCCCTAAAATAGAGCGGGTGGCGCCTGTCGGGGCTAGCCGGCGACAGGAACCGTGTTTCTGGAGCCCCTCGCATTGCCTTCGCCCCCGTTTTGTGGCATAAATAGGGCCACGTTTTTTTGCGAAAACCGGCTATGATCCGCTCCGATTGCATTCATTTCAAAGGGGAAACGCCCTGCGTCTTCAAGCGCCTGTGCGACGGCTGCCCCCATGTCCGCCCCTTCGGCCGCAAGATCCTCCTGATCAAGCGGGCGGCCATGGGCGACGTCCTGCGGACGACGGCCCTCCTGCCCGGCCTCAAGCGGAAATACCCCGACGGCTCGATCTTCTGGGTCGTCGACGAGGAGAGCGTCGATCTCCTCCGCGCCAATCCCCTGGTCGACCGGATCATCCCCTTCGCCGCGGAGCACCTCCTGCAGCTCGCGGTCGAGCGGTTCGAGGCCCTGATCTGCCTGGACAAGGACCGTGGGGCCACCGCCCTGGCGGAAAAGGTCGAAGCCCGCGCGAAGTTCGGGTTCGGGATGAACGAGCACGGCGGCCTCATCGCCCTCAACCCGGCCGCGGAGTATGCACTGCGCCTGGGGATCGACGACGACCTGAAGTTCCACAAGAACGCGAAAACCTATCAGGAGATCGCCGCCGAGGCGGCCGAGGTCGAATATCGCGGCGATCCGTATATCTTCACCCTCACGGACGCCGACCGGCGGGAGGCCGCGGAATACTTCCGGAAGCGGCGCGGCCCCAAGCGGCCCCGGATCGGCCTCAACACCGGCGCCGGCTCGAAATTCGAGACCAAGCAGTGGCCGCCCGCCCATTACCGGAAGCTCATCCGGACGCTTGTCCGCGACTTCAGGGCGGACGTCTATCTCCTCGGGGGCGGCAGGGAGCGGGCGCTGAACAAGTCCCTTGAAAAGGCCGCCGCCGGCCGCGTTTTCAATACCGGGAACGATCATTCCCTTCGGCAATTCGCCGGCTTCGTCGAGGCCATGGACCTCGTCGTGAGCTCGGACACCCTGGGGATGCACATCGCCATCGCCCTGGGCAAACCCGTCGTCGCCCTGTTCGGACCGACCTGCCCCCAGGAGATCACGCTCTATGGCCGCGGGGCCAAGCTCTTCGCCGGCGTACCTTGCTCGCCCTGCTACAAATCGGCTTGCCCGGATATGGCCTGCATGAGCGACATCACGCCCGCCCAAGTCTTCGCCGAAGTCCGGAAGGCCCTCTGATCCGTCCATGACCGACGCCCGCCGCCCCCTCCTCGTTGCCCTGCTTCCGACCTACAACGAGGCCGGGAACATCGAGGCCCTCGTCCGCGAGATCTTGGCCCTCGCCGTTCCGGCGGACGTCCACGTCCTCGTGGCCGACGACAATTCCCCGGACGGTACGGGCCGCCTCGTCCAGGCGATGGCGGCCGACGACCCGCGCGTCCACGCCATGATCCGGACGAAGCGGCGCGGCCGGGGGGCTGCCGGGATCGACGGCTTCAAGGCGGCCCTGGCGCTCGGGGCCGACTACGTGGTCGAGATGGACGCGGATTTCTCGCACCAGCCCCGGTTCGTCCCCGCCCTGCTCGCCGCCGCGGCGGGGGGAGCAGACGCGGCGATCGGCTCGCGCTTCGTCGCGGGCGGTTCGGATTCGGACCGCAGCATCGTCCGGCGGGCGATCACCTGGGGCGTCCGCCGCTTCATCCGGCGGCGGTTCAGGACGACGGTCCGCGACGTCTCGTCGGGTTTCCGGCTCTTCCGGCGGGAGATCCTGGAGCGCATCGACCTCGACGACCTCATCTCCGTGGGCCCGTCGATCGTCCTCGAGATCCTCTACAAGATGCAGCGCCTCCGCGCGACGATCGTCGAGGTGCCCATCGAGTTCGTCGATCGCCGGGCCGGCACGACGAAGCTCAGCCTCCTGACGCTATTCGAGACGCTGCTCATGGCCGTCAAATTCCCGAAATTCTACGGGGCCGTCCCGCCGAAGGGGGGCGCGGCGTGAAGCGCGTCCTGCTCGTCTATCCGGGCTACATCGTCCGCGAGCAGCCGCTCAACATCCTCTACATCGCCGCGGCGGTCAAGGCCGCGGGCCACGCGGCCGCGTTCTTCGAGGTCACGCCCTACCGCAAGCGGCCTCTCACCGGCGACCCGTTCCGGGTGATGAAAGCCGCCTTCGCCGCCGAAATCGAGACCTTCCAGCCCGACGTGGTGGGCTTCTCGGTCATGTCCGTGAACTACACGATCTCGGCCGTCCTGGCCGGCGTCGTCCGGGAGAAGGCGCCGGGGGCGCTGACCGTCTTCGGCGGCATCCACCCCACGATCGCGCCCGAGGAGACGATCGCCGATCCGCTCGTTGACATTCTCTGCCGGGGCGACGGCGAGGGGGCCTTGACCGAGCTCCTGGCCGCCCTGGACGCGGGGGCCGATTACAGCGCGATCCCCGGCCTGTGGGTCAAGCGCGGCGGGGCGACGTTCCGCAATCCCATGCGGAACCTGCTCCAGGACATCGACGCCCTGCCGTTCCCCGACCGCGGGATCCTGGACCCCGGCCGCCTCCAGGCCGAGCTCTACGGCGTCAACATGCTCACCTCGCGGGGCTGCCCGTTCCCCTGCTCATATTGCCAGAACGAGTTCCTCATGGACATCCACGCGGGGCTGGGGCGGTTCGTCCGCTACCGGTCGATCGAGAACGTCTTCGCCGAGATCGACGAGGTCATCGCCCGGTTCAAGCCCTCCCGCCTCTCGTTCTCGGACGAGTCCTTCACCCTAAACAAGAAACGGCTCGAGGAGTTCTGCGGGC
>Ga0182021_10012107_pt1 | contig 10251 bp, 11 predicted proteins | sample 612E3MmetaG_FD_120493 | JGI IMG/M metagenome (GOLD analysis project Ga0182021, IMG submission 120493) | Permafrost microbial communities from Stordalen Mire, Sweden - 612E3M metaG (Illumina Assembly) | ecosystem: Environmental > Terrestrial > Soil > Wetlands > Permafrost | place: Sweden... | reverse complement strand
TTCTACTATTTCTATGGCGCCGATATTTATGTGTTCATTTTTATTCAAGCCTTGCAGCAAATTATATTTTTTATTAAAGTACTCCAGTTTTTCCATCACTTCTACGATAAGCTGGTAAGAATCATTTTCTTTTTCCTGCCCGGCTACCAAAGTTGGCAAATCGCCCAGATTTTCATTCAGAATCGCCAAATCAAAGCCGGAGAGTGCGTTTAACGGAACCGCCAGAATGTCGGCGAGTTCAAAATCAACTTCAAATGGCTGTAGAGTTTCTTTTTGTTTAGTCAGAAGGTAAGGGGAGATATCAATCATCTTGGCCGTCATTTGTGGATTTTCAGTAAGAAAATCGCGCATCAAATAACCCATGCCACCGCCTATTTCCAAAATAGTGTGTATATCATCAAAGGGTAATATTTCTTTCAGGAAATTATAAAGATGCTGGCCGAATGAATGAGGCGATTTTAGAACTTTACGACAGGGGCTTTTAACCGGTTCCAGGGAATTACAGACGGTAAGTTCCCACCCCAGCGAATTTAAATCATTTTGATGATAATCTGCTGTTGAATTAATAAAATATTTCATAAATAATCATATCCCAGATAAGAAATATCTCCTCACTTATTACCATATTCTGAAAAATTTATTCCATCAATATCAGTCTTTCTTTCCAAATCCAAGCAGGTAATTTATGATAAATAATTTACGAGGAATTTTTAGAGATAATAAAAAGCCCCTTCAGCTTTTCGACTGAAAGGGCTTTTGTTTTTAAATAATAAAAAACGTTTATTTAGGCTTTTGCCTTCGTACCTTTGAAAATTATAGCTATGCATAACCCAAGCGTCAGCAGAGCGGCGGCGATAAAGAGAGCCTGTGCCTTGAATGCTGAGAAAGCCAAGGGACCGACAATGCCTGCGCATGCCCATGCCGTGAGCATAAAGCCATAGACCTTGCCGATGTAGCCCGGTCCAAAGTTATCAGCAGCAAATGCCGGCATTGTGGCGAAACCACCGCCATAGCAAGCCAGCAGGTAGCAGCCAGCAATCATGAAGACGTAGTAGTTGCTCAGGATACCCATTGCGACCAGAACGTAGATGATTGCTTGAGAGGCAAACATGGTGGCGAAAACAGCCTTACGGCCGATGGTATCCGATACGCGCGCCCAGAACAGTCGTCCCAGTCCGTTGAATATGGCGGTAACAGATACTACTGTGCCGCCGGCCACGGCGAGAGCCTTGGTTAATAATTCCGGATTAGTCAGAATGCTCGGATCAACTAAGGGTTTATAATATTCCTGCGCGAGCGGGGAAAGCTGAGAAATCAGGCCCAAACCGGCGGAGACGTTTAGGAAGAGCATTGACCACAGCATCCACCACTGGGGAGTTTTTACGGCTTCGCCAAATTGAAGTGAATTGGCGGCGGAAATGGTTGAAGCGCCTGGTGTAAAACCGGCAGGGAGCCATCCTTTTGGAGGATTCTTGAAAAGTTGGGCAGCGCCGACTACCAAAACCAGGAATATCACGCCCCAGATATAGAAGGTCTGCGCGACGCCGGAAGCTGTCAGGTTGCCCTTATAGGCAATGATCATTGCCGGAGCGATTTTACCCATGAAGAATGCGCCGAAGCCGAAGCCCATGACCGCCAGACCGGTGACCAAACCTCTTTTATCGGGGAACCAGCGAATCAAAGTGGCAATAGGAGTTACATAGCAGAAACCATTGCCAAGGCCGCCGATAATGCCGTAGGAAAGATAAAGAAGATTAAGGTTACCAACGTAGTCTGCAAGACCGGAAAGCAATGTGGCGGCGCCGAAGAGCAAACCGCCGACTGTAGCCACAAACTTGGGGCCTTTCTTATCTACCAGGGTACCGCCGAAAGCCGCAGCGCAACCGACAGTGAACATGAAGATCATAAAGGTCATTTGTGTCGGAGTTTCCGCCCAACCATGCGCGCCCATCAAGGGTTTCTTGAAGACCGACCAGGCATACACAGTTCCCAGACAGAGCTGCATGACAATAGCTGCGATGGCAATCAACCATCTCTTACTTTCTAAATTTTCATTTGCCATAAATTTTTTCCCTCTCTTATTTTAGATTTATTGTGACTTCTTTTTTATATATTAAGCTGTTTTCAATTTAAGCTACTAAAATTCATAAATAGTATTTGCTTAAGATTGTCCACGCTCAACATTAATTAGACCGATGCATCACAACGCAGACAGCGACAGGCTTCCTTGACGGCGTCTTCAGGTTTAAAGCCCAGTTCAACTTCTGCAAAACTCACCTTACGTGTATCGTGGAACATTTCCGGCATGGCCATCTGGGGAGTTTCGATTGTTTCTTCATCTATGACCAGAGGCACATCTATTTTTTCGCGTGCCGGTTTTTCGTAAGCTGGTTCTTTATTTTCTTTTCGGATAGCGGCATCGATATCGTCGGCTGCCTGATGTCCTGCAGCAATGGCTCCTATTACTGTATCAGGCCCGGTGACTGCGTCGCCTCCGGCAAAATAACGGGGATTCGCCGTGCCGGATTTATAAACTTTGCCGACACTGTAACAATCCCATTTATTGATTTCCACGCCTCTCTTGTTATCCATGAAACTCATATCCGGTACCTGACCGATGGCCGCGATAACCGCGTCAACCTTTAAGGTAAATTCGGAACCTTCAACAGCGACAGGTCGTTTACGTCCGCTGGAATCAAAATCACCCAGCTTCATACGCTGGCAGGTAATGGAAGAGACCTTTCCTTTTGTTCCGTCAATTTTCAACGGGGCAACAAGATAATCAATCTTGATTCCTTCTTCTTCAGCGGCTTTGATTTCTTCTTCAGCCGCGGGCATATCCTGTCTTAAACGACGATAGAGTATGGTGACTTCAGATTTCAGACGAAGCGCTACGCGTGCCGCGTCTATTGCGGAATTGCCTCCGCCGATGACAGCGACTTTCTTGCCCAAAGTCATTTTTCCGGCTAACCATTTTTCTTCATTGGCGTTGAAATCTCTCAAGAACTCAACACCACCGAAAACATTCTTCAGATCTTCGCCGGTAACGCCCATTTTCTGGCTTTTGTGAGCGCCGGTAGCAAGGTAGATATAATCAAAATCTTTTTCCAGCTTGGCAAAGGGAACGTCTTTGCCGACGCGAGTGTTTAGCCGTATTTCCACGCCAAGTGCGCGAATATCATCAATCTCACCATCTAAAATATTACGTGGCAGACGGTAAGAGGGAATGCCCCAGTAAAGCATTCCACCTGGTTTGGGGAGTTCTTCAAACACTGTGACTTTGTAACCTCTTAAAGCCAGGTCTCGTGCGGCTGTGAGACCGGAAGGTCCTCCGCCAACAACAGCGATCTTTTCTTTTCTGCTTACCGCAACCGGTTCAATCTTAGGCCTTGGTGCGTTGTCGGTAATGAATCTCTTCAGAAACTTGATTGCGATGGATTCATCCATATTGCCGCGGCGGCATTTTGACTGGCATTTATGGTCGCATACCCTTCCACAGACTGAAGGGAAAGGATTGGTCTGAATAAGAATTTTATAGGCATCTTCAAATTTCTGCGCTCTGATCAGAGCTATATAAGAAGGTATGTCCATTTCTATCGGACAGGTATGCTGACAGGGAGATTTAAACATTGCCGAGCAAACAGCAGCGCTGCAACGATGATTGCGAATATGGTCTTCGTACTCCTTGCGGAAATAACGGAGGGTACTCAATACTGGATTGGGAGCTGTCTGTCCCAGGCCGCATAATGCCGCGTTTTTGATCACGCCGGCCATTTCTTCCAGAAGTTCGATATCACCTTCCTTGCCTTTTCCCTCGGTAATATTGGTCAGAATCTCCAGCATGCGCTTTGTTCCTTCGCGGCAAGGAGTGCATTTACCGCAGGATTCATCCTGGCAGAAATCCATGAAGAATCTGGCCATGTCCACGGCGCACTTGTCTTCATTCATGACGATCAGACCGCCGGAACCCATGATGGCGCCGAGTTCGACAACCTTTTCATAATCAACGGGAGCGTTCAGGTGCTGAATAGGAATCATGCCGCCGGAGGGACCGCCCAACTGGGCTGCTTTGAATTTTTTGCCTTTGGGAATGCCGCCGCCGATATCATAAACGATAGTGCCCAGTTTTGTTCCCATGGGAACTTCGACCAATCCGACGTTGTTGACATCGCCGGTCAGCGCGAAAACTTTCGTTCCTTTACTCTTTTCGGTGCCAACTGATGCATACCACTTGGATCCACGCACGATGATTTGACCGATATTAGCAAGAGTTTCCACGTTATTCAGAATACTGGGTTTTTGCCAAAGACCGGCGACAGCGGGGAAGGGCGGTCTTGGACGGGGCATACCACGTTTGCCTTCAATGGAAGTCATCAGCGCTGTTTCCTCACCGCACACAAAAGCACCGGCACCTTGATAAATTTCCAGATCAAAATTAAAACCAGTGCCTAGAATATCTTTGCCAAGGAGACCAGCCTGTTTTGCCTGATCGATGGCAACAGTCAGACGATGAATGGCCAGCGGATATTCGGCGCGGCAATAAATATAACCCTGAGAAGATCCTATGGCTTTAGCGGCAATAACCATTCCTTCCAGAACAGCATGGGGATCGGCTTCCAGCACGCTTCTGTCCATAAAAGCGCCAGGATCGCCTTCGTCGGCGTTGCACAGAACGTATTTAACGTCATTTTGAGATTGGGCAGCAAATTTCCATTTTAACCCTGTGGGGAAGCCTGCTCCGCCGCGTCCTCTTAATCCTGAGTCGAGAATTTCCTGAACAATTTGTTCAGGCTTCATTTCCGTTAAAGCTTTAGCCATGCCGGCATAACCGTCACGCGCGATATATTCTTCAATTTTTTCCGGATCAATCAAACCGCGGTTCTTTAATACTCTCAGTTCCTGATGAGCGAAGAAGGGAATGTCCTGCATGGTTGGAATAACTTCATCGGTTGTCGGTTCGTGGTATAGAAGTCTTTGTACAATTCTACCCTTGATTAAATGTTCCTCAACCAGTTCCGGTATATCTTGCGGTTTTAGAGATATGTAAATTACGCCCTCAGGATAAACAACCATAATAGGTCCCAGTGCGCAAAATCCGTTACATCCCGTTTCCACAACCTTTATCTCTTCTGTCAGTTTTTTCTTTTCAAGTTCTTCTAATAGAGCTTTTTTTACTGCAGGACTTCCGGAAGCCTGACATCCGGTACCACCACAGATTAATAAGTGCGCGCGAAAAATTTTCATTTCATCCACATCCTCCTCAAGAAATCATCGTTATTCAATTCGATATAAATATCAGAATAATTATTTTACTACTTCAGAGCCTTTGGCTAACACAAAAGGTGTTTGAATTTCTCCCGCCAAAATATGTCTTTTGAATACCTGCCGCATTTTGTTGGGATTCATGTATTCATATTTTATCGGCTCCTGATTCAATATTTCAACGGTAACCAAAGGCTCGCGGCTGCATAATCCCATACATCCTGACGTGGTTACAAAAACGTCATTAGCGCCGGCTGATTCTATTTCCTGAAGCAGTGTATCCATAACTTCTTTGGCACCCGAAGCGATACCGCAAGTTCCCATATGGACTGTAACTTTGACTCGCCGATCGCCGTCGCGCAGCGACATTTCCTTATGAACTTTTTCTTTTATCTTTTTTAAATCATCTATTGTCAACTTCGCCATTTGCGTTTCCTCCCGGCTTTAATAAAAGTGTTTTATCTATATTGAGCTAATATTTCCTTAACCTTGGCTGGCTTAACGCGGCCATGCACATGTTCATCAACAACTACCACGGGTCCAAGACCGCAAGCTCCCAGGCAGCGAATACTTTCCAGAGTGAACATTCTATCCGGAGTTGTTTCACCGTCCTTAATACCAAATTCTTTCTGCACTGTTTCGGCTATTGCTTTACCTCCGCGAACGTAACAGGCCGTTCCGAGACAAACGCGAACGGTGTGCTTGCCTCGCGGCGTCATGGTGAAAAATGAGTAAAAAGTGACAACACCATAAACACGGCTCAAAGGTAAATTTAGCTCCATCGCAATTTTCTTTTGCACGGATACAGGAAGATATTCCAGACATACCTGCGCTTCTTCCAGTACAGGAATTAAACTTCCCGGCTTGCCTTTATGTTTGCTGATAATCTTGTTTAGTTTGTTTACCTGTTCTGGCGCGAATTCTTTTAAAAGTTCATTATCCTCAGCCTTCATCAATTTCCTCCTCGATCTTTCCGGGTTTGTTATGATTTCGATTGAATTTCACTCAAACCTTCTTCAATAACGCCCCTAATGTATTTTAATATTTCAGGGTGATTTATAGGTAAATCACCGATTTCCTTACGGATTTCTCTTGTGTCAAGTGAGAACCGGCGGTCATTATGCCTATGTTTGTAAATAAAGTCAACAGAAGAATTTCCGGCAATAAGATTGCGAATAGTTGACAAAATATTTCCCATCGGCTGCCTGTCCAGATGGTCTAATTGAAAAGTCGCCGTAAGTTTTGTTCCCTTTCCTTTTATCGAATCCAGATGAAGATTACCGCCGGCTCTTTGAGCTGCGTCAGACAGAAGAGGAACTCCCAATCCTACTCGTCTGACTGTTTTTGTTGTGTAAAAAGGATCAAAAACTTTTTTGATTTCTTCTTTTGACATTCCGCTGCCGTCATCATTTATTTCTATAGAAAGTAAATTCTCTTTTTCATCTTCATTTATAATTATTTCCACTAATGTAGCACCGGCGAGAATGGAGTTTTCGGCAATATCCAGAATATGAGAGGCAAGTTCCAACATATTTTACTCCACAACATAACGGCCGTTCTGTCGCGCAAAAGCCATTTTCAATTCCGCCAGTGATGGCTCCGCGAGCATGATTTTAGACATTGTTGTGCCGATGTCTTTTAAAAAATGGGCGTCGGAAGAAATTATAAACGAGTAATTATTCAACTCCCGATATTTTTCTCGTGCTTGTTGAAAACCGGTCAGAGGCGTTATTTCCAATGCGTCAAAATTAATGCTTTCATCAATAAAACCGAGTTGACTCAGAACACTGAAACTTTCTCTGTCGATGTGAGAGGCAATGGCCAATCCGTTTTGTTCGTGAACATAATTTAACAAATCATTTAATGGAACATCGGTAGCTCCTATTAATAATTTATCGTTTATTCCTTCAACTTCTCCATCTTCATTAACAATGGCTTGAATGCCGAAACGTTCTTCATCATTCGTTCCCGGCAAATGCAGATAAACAAATTCCTGAAGTTTGGATAAATCTGAAATAGAATCAAACAAGGCAAGAAAATGCACTTCTTCGCTTGTTGTTACTTCCATTCCCGGAAATATTTTTAAATTTTTCCCTTGAGAGGCTTTTATGACATAGGGGACGTTTTCAGAAGAATTATGATCGCAGATGGCAACAATATCAAGTTTCGTGGAGATGGCTTTTTCGATAATAGCCTTTGGATGCATATCCAATTCGGCGCAAGGGGACAGGCAGGTGTGGATGTGAAGGTCACAATTAAAAACTTTAAGCATAGTTTTCTTGGGATTTAACCAAATGTGGCCACGCGCCGGAGAAATTTATAATAAATTATTAAATTATTTTGATGAATTCAGTAAATTATAAATTCTGCCCGTTAATTCGAATGCTGACAAATTTGAAACAAGTATTAGGACATTCTCCTTGATGGCCTTTTCCAGCGTGTCTTTAGCAGGTTCGCAAGAGTTGACCAGAATAATAGCGGCGAGCTCTTTTAAAGTGGCTACGGCAACTATATTTTGATGAACCTGTCTCGTTATCCAGACATCTCCTTCACGAGAATTTGCCATTACATCGCTTAAAAGATCTCCCGTGTAACCTCCTGTAGCGTTATTCTTCATCTTGTCCGAGCCGGACATTAATTTCAGATTTAATTCCTTTGCTATGATTCCAATTTCCATATATTAATCCTTTATGAATTTTGAAGTAAAATAATCATTTTCAAAAGAGTTCCCTTGTCTACTTCCGATGATATTTCAAACTTGTCGGAATATGACTTGATATTGTATAAGCCCATGCCGGCACCGAACCCCATTTCTCTTATGTGTTGATTGGCAGTGGAATAACCTTGCTCCATCGCCTGTTCGATATCTGGTATGCCTGGCCCTTCATCACTTACTTCAATCTCCACGGCTTTTGGCGTGACCGTAAGATTAATAGTTCCCTTTTTGGCATAAGATACGATATTAATTTCAGCTTCATAGGATACAATGGCGGACTTACGAACAACATCAGCCGGCAGCCCGTTTTCTTTAAGTATAGATTTTATGCGCATGGAAACTGTTCCTGCGGCATTAAAATTCCCGCCCTCAACGTCAAAACTATACTTATGTAAAGTGTTTTCAGGTTCGTTCACTGCCGGATTCAACTTTTTCCAGACAGCCGACTATACCTTTTTCGTAAAGACGACCCGCCGTTTCAAATAAAATATATTTTGTTGTTAAAATTGGAATATGAAAATCCATGGCCATAGAGATTGCTTCTGCTGGTGGTTTTTTGCCACGCACTAAAATTATCGCGGCTATATCCAGAACATTGGCTATTCTAACGACCTGTGTATTGGTAAGCCCAGTCAATAGCACACTGCCTGCTTTGGCAAAAGCCAGAACATCACTCATCAAGTCAGCTCCAAACGCTGTTTTTACTTCGATATCCAGTTTATCTTCACCGACAATAACATCTGCTTGCAGTATTTCTTTTATTTCGCTTAGTTTCAATATTCATTCCTCGCTAAAAATGATGTTTATTTTTATTTTAAATATGTAAAAAATTGTTTTTCTTCTATCACAAATAAAACTTTACTGTCAATGAAATCATTAAATAAAAAATTGGGATCGAAATTAATTTTCTGAATAATTATGTTTATCTTATCAATATTTGCCTGATGATTATCCTTTACTTGTAAAAATCACTTTCGACTTTTTTCAGGCAACCTACAATCCCTTTGTTGTAAAGAATGCCAGCCGTTTCAAATAAAATATACTTTGTGGTTAAAATCGGAATTTGAAGTTCTTTAGCCATTTCAATCGCTTCAGTAGATGGTTCTTTACCTCGGACTAGGATAATGGCTGCGATATTTCGAGAGCCCGCTGTTTTAACGACCTGAGAATTCGTCAAACCGGTTAATAAAAGACTGCCAGCTTTTGCAAAAGCCATGACATCGCTCATCAAATCTGCTCCGAATGCCGTAGAAACTTCCATATCCAGTTTTTCTTCGCCTACAACCACACTGGCATCTAATACTTCTTTAACTTCTTTTAGCTTCAATGAAAACTCCTCGTAAAAAAATTATTTAATTATCAGTAAAAAGTAAATAATTGATTATATTAATAAATTTTAAATTCAACCAATAATCTTTGGAGCGGTTTCCTATCATATATCAATTTGCAGTGTCAATAGATTATTCCAGAAATAATAAAAATTTATTTTTTTAGAAGCAATTTGTTTTTTAAAAATTTATAAAAAATATTTAATGAAAAACTAATGATTTATTTACCCTTGACATGGTCTTAACGTAATGGTAATGACCGCTCACTTTGCAATATCTCGGGGCGTGGCGCAGTCTGGTAGCGTATCTGAATGGGGTTCAGAGGGCCGGTGGTTCAAATCCACTCGCCCCGACCATTTAAAACAAGGGGTTAACCAGTTATTGGCTAACCCCATTTTTTTTATTAGGTCGTTTTGTACCGCCATATTCCCGCTTTTTTATTTTCAACCAACAAATTACTTCCTGATCTTCCCCGAAATAGTGGACGCACCGAAGAGTTTGTAATAGAAAATTTAAGTAATATGGAGGTGTGTCATGGTTGCGGGGGCGGAAGCATATTTGAATATATTGAATTCTTTTATAATCGTGTTAGAAGACATTCGGCGTTAAATTATTGCTCTCCCGCCGAGTATGAAAGGAATGCAAGTGTAACTTAGTGGGGTGTCCACTTTTTCGGGGAAAGATCACAATTGGTTTATAATGAGTCAGGCAAATAGTCATTACGATTTACTTATATAATTCTGGTTTTTTCCCTCGATTTTTCGTTGGCTTCAAATACTCTATGACTTATTCCCCTGAGGCAATCGATAAGTTGAATATCTATTGCATCTCTGAAGGAAATATTATTTTCTTCGGCAAAATTTAGCAGTTCTTCAAGGATAGTTTTTAATCTAGTGTCCGTTGTCTCACGCAATTTTCTTTTCATGAATATATCTCCTCTCCTCC
>Ga0182021_10012106_pt1 | contig 10252 bp, 11 predicted proteins | sample 612E3MmetaG_FD_120493 | JGI IMG/M metagenome (GOLD analysis project Ga0182021, IMG submission 120493) | Permafrost microbial communities from Stordalen Mire, Sweden - 612E3M metaG (Illumina Assembly) | ecosystem: Environmental > Terrestrial > Soil > Wetlands > Permafrost | place: Sweden... | reverse complement strand
ATAGTCTGACATTGAATGGAGGGCCAATTTTATTTTCTAATTTACGGAACTCAACAATGGTAAAAATACCGGCGGGTTTTAAAACTTTGTTAATATTAGCCATAACTTTACTAACTTCGCCCCCCCTCTATAAAGCCATGAAGTACATTTGCCAACAATACATTGTCTATAGAATTTTCTTCTAATGGGATTGTATCGATTATGTCAGCAACAATTGGCTCGATGTTATTTAGGTCCCTCTTTTCAATATCCTTTTTTAATATTTCAATGGATTCAGGATACACATCTAATGCAAATATCTTTCCACTGTCACCAACTATATTTGAAGCTTCAATAGAGATGTATCCATCACCACTTCCCGCATCAAGGAATGTATCACCCATTTTAAGTCCTGTAGCTTTCAGAACTTCTCCTGCACTAAGTATGTCTTTAGATGATCTGCCATGATGCACATGCTTTTCAGTCATTTTTTTCACCTTGTTAATTCTGTTATTTTTTTTATTAAATTATCCTTAATTTTCTGCCCTTAATCGAGTCCTGGAGAACAAAAATACTCCTATCACGAAGAGGATTAATGTTAAAAGGGCGCTCATTTCTACTTCGAAAGATACTGAATTCCATCCTGATCCAAATATTAAAACCGATCTCAGGGCTGTTAAAGTGTGTGTCCATGGAAGAAGATCGTATACTTGGAAGCTGTGGCCAAAGAAGTTCAGGAATACAGCTGGAAGCTGGAAGAATGCACCTGTAAGGAAACTCGTTGGCACAACTATTAAAGTTCCAAGGTTTGCGGCTTGTCTATCGTTTTTAGCAAATGATGCAATGATCATTGCCAGTGCAATAGAAGCTATTCCACCAATTATACCTATAAATATGGCGAGAATTATTGAGTAAAAACTTCCCTGCCAGTGCAGTCCAAGGATTATCGCAACTGCAAGAAGGATAACTACCTGCGCACCTGCTATAAGAGACCATGGTATTAAACCCCCAAATAAAAGGTCGAATGAACTCATTTTCGACATCTTTAATCTTAACAGGGTACCACTTTCCACTTCCCTTGTTAAAATAGCAGCCACCGTCGTTGCAAGAAGGAGGATGGCAAATACTATCATACCCGGAGCAAGGAAGTCAAATTGAGTGAAATTTTGCGTTCCAGGTATAGACTGTACATTTGTATCAATAAACTTTGTAGGTTGAGCACCGGGCGTTCCCGCAATCTGGTTCTTAACAGCTGTTACAACACCGTCCTGATATTGACTCAAAACACCAACCAGTATACCCTGTGCAACTCCAAATCCCATGAATCCCGTGTCTCCACTTATTATAACTGTTGAAGTACTGTTAGTAGAGGTGTTTACTGAAGATGCCTGTCCTGTGCTGGATTGTACAGTATTATTTATTAGTGCAGCCATTGAATTTGAAAAATTGATTGGAATTATGAGTTCTGCATCCACAGTTCTCTGCCTTAGAAGATCTTTTGCGTGACTATCAGTGGTTGTTGTAATATTGAATAGTTTAACACTGCTGTTTTCGTAATTTGCATCTTGCAGTGCAGAAATAAGGTTGTTTCCATAGTTAATATTCCCACCAGAAGTTGAATTGATAGTTCCCTGATCATAATTTACAATCGCAATGTTATGTGGAGTGTTACCCTCACCCATGCCACCGAATGCAAATCCAAATATCATCATGAAGAATATAGGAAATAACAAGATAAAAAATAGTCCCCTCCTATCTCTAACCAGTTCTTTAAAGTCTTTTATAGCGATACTTATAAACTTCATTTTATTCCCTCAATCCTGTTCCTGTAAGGTCTATGAAAACATCTTCAAGTGTGTTCTGGCGTACAGATATGTCTGCAACACGGCCATTTAAATTTTCAACCTTTTCCATCATCATTGGAAGCTTTCCAACAGCACCAAGAGCTCTGATAATGATCCGCCCATTGACTTCCACAGCTGAAATTACATCATCTTGATCATCAAGAATATTAATTAAATCCTGATTTAATGAAATATCTGAAAGTTTCATATCCACAACATCCCCCTCACCTATCTCTTTTTTCAAGTTTTCAGGTGTATCGAGGCGGATTAGTTTACCATGGTCTATAATTGCTATCCTGTCACTTAGCTGGTCGGCCTCATCCATTATATGAGTGGTTAAAATAACTGTTTTTCCTTCTTCATCACGCATTGCACGGATATAATTCCATAAAACACGTCTTGACTGTGGATCAAGGCCTTCTGATGGTTCATCAAGCACCACTATCTCAGGTTCATGAATAACTGCAAGTGCAAGGTTGAGGCGCCTTTTCATACCTCCTGAAAGTTTTGAAACCACAGTATCGGCCTTCTCTGAAAGGAAAAGATCATCCAAGAGTTGATGAACTCTAGGATCTCTGATCTTCTTCGGTACCTCATACATATCCGCCATTAAATCAAGACTTTCCTTACAAGTTAAGTTCTCCCATAACATGAGCTCCTGTGGACAAATTCCAATCGCTTCCTTGTTAATGTCATGTACATCTTTTCCATTAACAAGTACCTCACCACTTGTTGGACGTAAAAGTCCTACCATCATTTTTATTGAAGTAGTCTTGCCAGCACCATTAGGTCCTAAAAATCCAAAGACTTCTCCCTTTTTTATCTTGATATTCAATCCGTCAACAGCTACAAGGTCATCATATTTTTTTGTGAGATCTACAGCTTCTAACATATAATCCATAATCTATTCACCTCTATTAAACTGAAATTTATATTTTATTAAACTTGATTAATGAAGTAGAATCTACATAACAAATTTAACTCAATTTAAATAGTGTATTTAATTGGGAATATATAAAATCTATATTCAAAGAATTATATTTTAAACATTTTTTAATAGAAAAACTGAATTATTAGTCTATAAATAATATATATAAAGAATAGGGTTAGGTGATTAATTTGATTGAAAAAATTGAGGTCAGCATGACCAGCGGTGATGTGCATAACTTCAAAAAAGGAGAATTCGGTGTTGAAAGTATCGAAATCGATGAGTTGAGAGGCCTTATACAGATAAGCTATGGGATTAAGGAAAGTGGAAAAAAATTTGTTTTAATACCCCTCCAAAATGTAGAAAAATGTGAATATTTGGATAAAGAACTTATTTCACCAACTACAACAACCACAGCTACTAAAATTGAAAGTGGTACAAGATTTTAGATTGGTAAATCATTAAAGTTTACTAAATCATTTTTTTTTTATTTCGATAGGCATATAAAAAGCTGAATTTAAAGGAATATTTAATAATTTCTTACAATTAACTCGTTGATACTACCCCTTCCAGACACATCCCTATTTATATTCCTTTTAGCTGAAACCCTATCAATATTGTATCCTTTGTAGAGTTGATCAAAAAATTCATCTGTTATATCTTCATTTTTAGGATCTGAATTGCTTAACATCAAATATGCACCTATTTGATCAATTTTTTTATAAAAGGCGGCTAATTTAACCTGATCCAAATCATTAAATCCATCTTTAGAGTATTTGGTAAAATTAGATGTTTTAGTAAGCGGCCTGTATGGTGGATCAAGATAAACAAACGTACCATCCATGATGTGTCCTTCTGAATTGGTAAAATCTGCACAATATATCTCAGTATCAACTAAAGCCTTATTAACAAGATTTATATTAGTTTCATCACATATTTTAGGGTTTTCATAACGTCCAAACGGAACATTAAACTCACCCTTCTTGTTCTGACGGAATAACCCATTAAAACAGGTTTTATTCATAAATATAAGATAACTTGTTCTTTCAACCCATTGACTGTTATAATATTCAAAGTCAAATCCATGAATTTCTGAGTTATAAATGTCTCTAATTCGATAATAATTCATTTTACGATTCTCTTCATCCTTCAAGATATGATCTTCTTCAATATCTTTCAACATATTAATCAATTGCTTATGATCATTCTTTAATACTTGATAAGCCATTACAAGTTCTTTATTTATATCTAAAAGAATTGAGTCCTTGATCATGTAGTGTTGCTTTAGAAAAAAGAACATTGCACCTCCACCGACAAATGGTTCAACATACCTTTCAATGATTCCACTCTCCCTTAAATGAGTGGGCATTCTTTTATTAAAATCCATTAGGAGTTGTTTCTTTCCACCAGCCCATTTTAAGAAGGGTTTTGCATTCAAGATATTTTTTTCCATATCCATCTCCAAAAATATGTCAATTTTTTAAATTAAATTAAATCCTTAAATAATTCTTTAGGAGCACCAGCAAGTTCAACAAGAGCTTCTGCCTCCATAAAATGAAGATCAACGGGGAGCATTAAACAGTGCAGTGGGCCTCCAAAATCAAATTCTATAAGGTTTTTAATTTTATCTGCACGCACTTCAGGATTTTTCGAACCGGCCCTAGCAACAACAACCACAACTGTATCTTCACAAATAACATTACAACCTAATTCTTCCTCCACCTTCATTAAATATTTCATACCCTGATTAGCAGTCATATACCTATCTTCATGTGCCCTAATATCCAAGAGAACTAGAGTGTGAAGTTTTAATTCCATATTAGCTTTTATAGCCATATAGGGAGAATGAGGAAAGAAATTCTCCTCTGTAAATGGTACTGTGGTCACTTTTCCAAATTTATAGGCCTGAAGTCCTGCTATTCCCGGAGCTGCAGAAAGGATAGATGATGAATGAATAACAGTGGTTTCTATCCCTGATCTCTTGGCTTCCATCAACATCTCTGAATGAGTAGTTGCAATTAAAGGATCTCCCGCGCTTAAAAATGCTATATTCCTTTTTAAAGCATCTTTAATTGGAATGTTATCCTCCTCAACCTCCTCACGGGTCAATATTTTTATTTCAGACCCAATTGCCTCCTCAAGTGTACTGATGCTTCCCCCGAACAGTCTTGCAGTATAAAATTCGGCATAAACTGCGTCAACTTTTTTCAGAGCTTCTAAACCCTTAACAGATATATCCTTTTCATCGTAAAGCCCAAGACCTATAAAGTAAAACATTGAATCACCTTTAATCTTTTTTTTTAAATATATTTCTTATTATATATTGATAAATTTAATACTACTCGGTATTCAATATTTAATTTGCTGATGTAAAAATGTAATGAGGAATCGAATGATCGGTTTAAAAGTTCCAAAGAATGATGCAGATAAAATTCGTAGAGTATTATTAAATTTATCGTTATTAGATATTGATATGAAAATAAAATGCATCGAAGACTTTGTTTTTATTCCATTAATTTCTACTCCGGATAAGATGTTAATGGATGAATTAAAATCTTATGAATTTGAAATTGTTGATACAAACTTTGAAGTGCACACCAAGGGGCCTAAAAGCCTTAAGAGTATTTTAAAAGGTAAAATTGATGATGATAAAGTTGAGGAGATCAAAAAATCCTTCGACATTATAGGTGATGTTGTAATTCTAGAAATTCCCGAGGAATTTGGGGATTACAAATACATAATAGGTGATGCTGCTCTTAAATTCACCAAAAGAAGGAGTGTATTTAGAAAAACTAGTGAAATAAAGGGTGTTATACGTACACGTGAATTGGAACATATTGCAGGTGAGGATGTATCTGAGACAGTTCATAAGGAATTCGGTAGCAGATTAATGCTCGACGTGAAAAACGTTTATTTCAGCCCTCGTCTTGCTACCGAGCGGAGAAGAATTACGGATCAAATTAAAGAAGGCGAAATAGTCATCGACATGTTTGCTGGAATTGGACCTTTCTCAATTTCTATTGCAAAAGAACATCATGTGAAGATCTACTCAATCGACATTAATCCTGACGCTTTTAAGTACCTAAAGAAGAATATTGAGTTAAACAAATTGAAAGGAAAGATTATACCAGTATTAGGAGATGTGGAAGAAGTTTTAAGTAGTCTAAATTTAAAATCAGATCGTATAATTATGAATCTTCCGGGTACTGCATGGAATTTTCTTGATACAGCAATAAATTCCCTTAAACCTGGAGGGGTGATTCACTACTATGAATTTGCATCTGAGTTTCAGAAACCTATCGATAGAATAATTGAAACAGCATATCCTCGTAATGTTGAAATTTTAAATTCAAGGAAGGTCAAATCAAAAAGTCCAGGAATCTGGCATATGGGTATCGATGCCATAATATATTAAGTATTAAATGTCCAATTTTATTAATAATAATTTTTTTTTTGAAAAAATTATTTATGACCAAAGATCATTTAAAATGGTTTAATTATTCCGTCTTCAGTTATTATACCAGTTATGAGGTCTGATGGAACAATATCAAATGCAGGATTTTCGACCTCTGTGCCATCAGGTGCAACCCTTGTTTTTCCGAAGTATATAACCTCATTAGGATCCCTTTCCTCTATTTCAACATCGTATATAGAATTTTCACTATCAAAGGTACTTTTTGGTGCAGCAACATAGAATGGAACTTTAAATCTTTTTGCTGCAAGTGCAACCATTAAAGATCCAATCTTATTTGCAACACCACCCTTTGCAACCCTATCAGCACCAATAACAACTTTATCTATCATGCCTTTTTGCATAAGATGTCCTGCAGCACTATCAACAGCAAGTTTTACAGGAATTTTCTCCTGCTGCATCTCGAAAACACTGAGCCTAGCACCCTGACACAGTGGACGAGTTTCATCACAGATAACTTTAATATGTTTCCCCTCATTATTTGCAGCACGAAAAACCCCAAGGGCAGTTCCATAGTCAACACAAGCCAGTGCACCTGCATTACAGTGGGTTAGAATAGTATCTCCATCATCGATAATAGCCGCACCGTTTTTACCTATTGTCATATTGGTTTGAATATCTTCGTTGTACATCTTCATTGCTTCGTTGAGGGCGAATTCAGAATTTAAAACACGATCAACTGCCCAAAATAAGTTTACAGCTGTTGGTCTGGAGTTTTTAATATCCTCTCCAGCCTTTTGCATGTCTTCTCCATCAATTTCTGCCATTGCCATTGCAAAAGCGGCTGCAACACCAATTGCAGGAGCACCACGTACTTTCATAGTTTTTATCGCATCTATAACATCTTTGTAATTTTTGCACTCGTAGTATACAACTTCTTCAGGCAACAGTGTTTGATCTATTAAAAATAGTTTATTATCTTTCCAGTACATGGTTTTCATGAGTAATACATCCTTGATTGAAGTTTAAATTAAGAAAAAATGAAATCTTGAAAAATAAAAAAAAATTGGAATATGATAATATTCCAACTATATTTTTAGAAGTGACTTGAAGGTGTCATATCCAGATGTTTATCCTCTTTACCAGGCACACCAAAAGCATCTGCCCTGCATTGAGTACATGCCCTGAATACAGGTATTATCTCTTCAACTGCATCTCTAACTTCGCTCAGCTCTGCACATCCTGGTTTAGGAGTGTCTTTGAACTTGTGCATAGGTATTAATGGGATAACATTCATCAGGGATGCTCCTTGTTCTTTAACTTTTTTTGCTATATCCAAGATGTGCTTATCATTCACTCCTGGAATTAATACAGAATTGACTTTAACAACTACTCCCCTTTCAGCCAGCATTTTAATACCTTCAAGCTGATTTTTTGATAGTATTTTGAATGCTTCCTCCCCTTTGTATAATTCACCGTTGTAGAATACATTGGAATAGATTTTACTACCTATTTTAGGGTCTATTGCATTAACAGTTACGGTAACAGTATTTATATGAAGAGCAGCAATTTCATCTGCCTTTTCGGGCAAGAGGAGTCCGTTTGTACTCATGCACTTTATAAGTTCTGGAAATTCCTCATCCATTCTTTTAAAGAATTCAAAGGTTTCATTGTTAAAAAGGGCATCTCCAGGCCCTGCTACTCCAACTACGGCTATTGGCATTTCGGATGTTACCTTTCGTACGTGTTCCACTGCCTGATCAACATCCATTACACGTGAGGCTACACCCGGGCGTTGTTCGCATTTATTTATTTCCCTTGTGCAGAAATCACAGTGTATGTTACATTTTGGTGCGATTGGTACGTGTATCCTCCCGACTTTGTCGTGCATCTTCTCATTGAAGCATGGATGCACCTTGGTTATATGCGCAAATCTTGATTCATTCATTTTTAACCTCCGCTATAATCTCCTCTGTTTTCTCAATCCATTCATTCTTCATCATTTCATCGGTACATGTTAATGCAATAATATTTCCTTCTGATCTATGATCTATAACCCTGAATCCCTCTGGAATAATTCTGAAAATCGCATCGTATACTTTCTTTTTTAGGTCGTCTTGGGGATCTCGTATCACCATCCCCTCAAGATCTACCTTAGGATCGTCGATTATAACCTCAGTACGGCTGGGTTGATGTATTTTGTTTCTTCCCTCTGCTTCCCAAAGTTTTTGTAGTAGTTCAGGCAGGTAATTTTCATCTTTCACCTTTATAAACATTGTGTTACCAGCCTTGTTAAATTCATATTCTGTGAAATCTTCTATAACCACTGGTGGTGCAGCCTTTTCTAATTTAACTACAATAATAAAGAGGGGTTCTCTAGGGTCTACATAAACCCTTAAATCAGTGATTGAACGGGTTACTTGGACTTCTTGGAGTATATGCCTCACTATCATATCGTAAACTTCTGCCCCATTTTCATCGTAACATTCAACCTTCATTTCTTGACTCCTAATCCTGATACTAGTAGTGCAGATCCTACAGCACCAATATACTGGGAATACTGTGGTACAATTACTTCAATTCCTCCCAATACTGTGCTGACAGCTTCAACTAATCCACCAATTAGAGATGTACCTCCAACTTGTATCAAGGGTTCCCTTAGATCTATTTCTTGTAGTTGTTGTTCGTAAACCTGCTCTGCAACAGAGTAACATGCAGCTGCTGCTACATCTTCCTTTGATCCACCTGCTGCTAATGATGTAACCAAGTCTTGAATACCGAATACAATACAATAACTGTTTAGTGCCGCATTTTTGTAATTTCCTTTAAGAGCTAGGGGACCAAGTTCGCTTATATCAACACCTAACCTTCTTGCTGTCATTTCTAGGAATCTGCCAGATGCACCTGCACATATACCTCCCATTGTAAAGTTGTCTGGTATACCATCGTTAACTGTGATGACCTTGTTATCCATACCACCTATATCTAAAACTGTTGCTTCACCCTTCTGCCTGTCGGCAAGGTAAACTGCACCCTTTGAGTTGACGCTCAGTTCTTCTTGAATAAGGGCTGCATTCATATGGTGTCCTATTCTTAACCTACCATAACCTGTGACGCCTACCCCATCCACATCTTCGAGTTTGTAATCTGTATCCTTAAAAGCCTGCTCCATTGCAGTATTAGCTGTTTCAATTACATCCGCTGTAGGAAGCCATCCTGTACCTATAACCTTGTTATTTTCCATTACAACAGCTTTAGTTGTGGAAGAACCCGAATCTATACCGATTGTGAGGCCATCCTGTTTTTCACGTGCAAGTAAACTTTTTCTTGCTACAATAGTCGAAAGTGCTTCCATTCTTATGAATAGCTCGTCTGCTTTGGTTCTCTCTGTGAATGAATAGGTTACAACAGGCAGGTTAGTATTCTGCTGTATAAATCTTCTAACTTCGTTTCTGACAAGGGCACCTTCGGCACATCTGAAACATGTAGCAATGAAAACAGCATCTGCATCTGTTTTTCCTTCAACAATGGATGTGGCCCTGGCTATCATCAACCTTATTCCTGTACTTGCAGCGTTAAAACCAAATTTTTTATATGCTTCATCAATGTAGTCCAGATCTGCTTCAGGTATGATGATTTGGGCTCCAAATGTTTCTGCAGCCTTTTCAATCTCTTTTTGAACACCACTGTAATCTGTTCCGCATGATATTTGTGCTATTTTTACCATTTTATTCCTCCGATGCCTCTAATCCATCTAGAAAGGTGTTTATTTTGTTCACAACTTCCATTGTCTCTTCCCTAGTAGTTGGATAGTGCAGTTCAAGTAGTGGAATTCCGCGTTTTCGGAGGTAGTACATTGAAAGTTCGTTGGTTCTTGCACATCCTATGCATCCAAATCCAAATGGTGCATCTTCCATTATAATAGCGGCCTCTGCAGCGTCTATTAATGGACCAAATATTGCCATTCTACCCCGTACACCTGATGGTACTTCTATTGCAGCGTATTTAAGACCTTTGATAGGTTCTTCTTCTGTGATGTTTAATGGAGGAGAATCTATTTCTACATCTGTAACTCTTTTTCTGATCTCT
>Ga0182021_10012103_pt1 | contig 10253 bp, 9 predicted proteins | sample 612E3MmetaG_FD_120493 | JGI IMG/M metagenome (GOLD analysis project Ga0182021, IMG submission 120493) | Permafrost microbial communities from Stordalen Mire, Sweden - 612E3M metaG (Illumina Assembly) | ecosystem: Environmental > Terrestrial > Soil > Wetlands > Permafrost | place: Sweden... | reverse complement strand
TCGAGGCCGTCAAGACGAACATCAACGGCGCCCAGAACGTGCTGGACGCGGCCCTGGATCGCGGCGTGTCCCGGGTCATTGCCCTCAGCACGGACAAGGCCTCGAGTCCAATCAATCTCTACGGTGCCACCAAGCTGGTCAGCGACAAGCTCTTCGTTGCCGCCAATGCCTACGTCGGCAGCCACGACACGCGCTTCAGCGTCGTCCGGTACGGCAACGTCGTTGGCAGCCGGGGCAGTGTCGTGCCGCTATTCCGAAAGCTCGCGGCCGCGGGCGAAATCCCGATCACCGACGAGCGGATGACTCGCTTCTGGATCACCCTGGACCAGGGCGTCGCGTTCGTGATCTCCATGCTGGAGAAGATGCACGGCGGCGAGCTGTTCGTGCCTCAGATCCCGAGCATGAAGGTCGTGGATCTGGCCAGGGCGATTGCTCCGAACGCAAAGATCCGCGTGACCGGGATTCGGCCCGGCGAGAAGCTCCACGAGGAGATGATCAGCGTCGACGACGCCAGGCGGACCCTTGCGTCGGACGGCTTCTACGTCGTCCAGCCGGATGCCGAATGGTGGGCCCAATCCGGGCGGCCGCAGGGCTGGCAGAGCGCAAAGCCGATGCCCGAGGGCTTCCGGTACACCTCCGATACGAACGACAATTGGCTTACGGTCGAGCAACTCAAGGCAATGGCGGATGCCTGATCGGTACGTTCCCTATGGGCACCAGCTCATCGAGGAAGACGATATCGACGCGGTTGCCGCGGTCTTGCGGTCGGATTACCTGACCACCGGGCCGATGATCGGCCGGTTCGAGGCGGCGGTGGCCGCGGCAACGGGGACCCGCCACGCCGTTGCCGTCAACTCCGGCACGGCGGCCCTACACGCTGCGTACCACGCTCTCGGCATCGGGCCGGGCGACGAGATCGTCACGAGCCCAATCACCTTTGCCGCCACCGGCAACGCGGCCCTCTACCTCGGCGCCCGGCCTGTGTTCGCGGACGTGGATTCGGACACGGGCCTGCTGGATCCTGCGGCCGCCGAGGCGGCGATGACGCCCCGCACAAAGGCGCTGGTGGCCGTGGACTACACCGGCACCCCCGCAAGCTACGACGCGCTGGCGGACCTCGCCACCCGGCGGGGAGTGGCGCTGGTTGCCGACGCCGCTCATTCGCTGGGCGGCTCGTACAAGGGCAAACCTGCCGGAGGCCAGGCTCTCGTTTCGATCCTGTCGTTCCATCCCGTGAAGACGATCACGACCGGGGAGGGCGGCGCCATCGTCACCGACTCGGATGCCATCGCCGGGTCGGCGAGCCGCTTTCGGACGCACGGCATAGAACGGGATCAGGAGCGCCTCGTCGACAAGACCAGGCCGGCCTGGTACCACGAGATGCAGGAGCTCGGCTACAACTACCGACTGACGGACTTCCAGTCGGCCCTGGGTCTGAGCCAGATGGCCAAGCTGCCCCGCTTCCTGGCGCGGCGGGCGGAGGTGGCGCGACGGTACTCGGAAGCCTTCGCCGATCTTGCCGGCATCGAGACTCCCGTCGTGCCTCCGGATCGAGTCTCCGCCTGGCACCTGTACGTGATCAGAACCAGCGACCCTGCGCTGCGGGATCCGCTCTTCGAGGCCCTGCGCGCGCGCGGGATCGGGGTTCAGGTCCACTACATCCCGGTCTACATGCACCCCTACTATCGCGGCCTCGGCTACGCCGCGGGCGCCTGCCCGGTCGCCGAAAGGTTCTCCGCGAGCTGCATCTCGCTGCCAATGTTCGCCGGCCTTTCGGAGAACGACCTCGACTACACGATCGAGACCGTTCGTCGGGCTGTCGCTGAGGTCGTCGGTCGCTAGCCGTATGCCAGACGTTGGCGAGACAGCGGCCAGGGCGCAGGCTGTGCCACGAGCGGCCGTCTTCCGGGCAGATGGCGGACCCGGCATCGGCATGGGCCATCTCGTTCGCTCCGAGGCGCTGGCGGCGGAGTTGCGCCGCAGGGGTTGGGCCACGTGGTTCGCCTGCCGCGAGATCCCCGTTTCGTATGCCGAACACCTGGAGGCATCCGGCTGCGGCGTCATCCGGCTGGCCGGCGACCTGGAGGCCGAGTTCGCGAGCATTTCCCACGCGATCGGTGAGCGGGCGGCCTGGATCGTGCTGGATCACTACGGCCTGGGGGCCGAGTGGCTGAACGGCGCCCGCGCCGTCGCCGAGTCGCGCCTCGTCCTCGACGATCTCCACGATCGCCGGATGGAATGCGAGACGGTCCTCGACCCCTGGTTCGTGGACGGACGGGCAACGTACGAGGACCTGGCGCCCGGGGCCAAGCTGCTGCTGGGGCCTTCCTTCGCCCTTGTCCGGTCCGAATTCGCGGCGGCTGTCGAGGTCGCTCCGGCGCGCTCATTCGAAGCCGTCCGCCGGATCCTCGTCTCACTCGGAGGCACCGATCCGGGCGGGGCGACCCGCCGAGTAGTCGATGAGGTCCTGGCCGCGGCAGCGTGGGCGGAGGTCGAAGTGCTTCTCGGGCCGGCCGCAGGCAGCGTCGCCTTCGAGCAGTCGAGTCGCGTCCGCGTGACCGTGGATCCCGGAGACGTACCCGCCCTCATGCTGCGCGCCGACATAGCGATCGGCGCGGGCGGCGGCATGACGTGGGAGCGCTGCGCCATGGGTCTGCCGACTCTGATCGTCGCCGTGGCCGACAATCAGTTTGAACAGGCGGAGATGGTGGCTGCCTCCGGTGCCGCGCGCTACCTGGGTCCTCTGGAGCATCTGAGTCCGGGAGCCGTCGGTTCTGCAATCTCCTCGCTGCTCGAGCCGGAGGTTCGCCGCGAGATGTCCGAATGCGGCCGCCGGCTCGTCGATGGACTGGGTTGCGTCAGGGTCGCCGATCAGATGGAGGGCGTCTCTCTCCGGCCGGCCACAACGGAAGACGCCAGGCGAGTCTGGGAGATCGCCAACGACCCGACAGTCCGAGCGGTCTCGATCTCTACGGCGCCGATCCCGTGGAAGTCTCATCGCGCATGGTTCGACGCCCGCCTGGGCAGCGGCCAGCCTTTGCTGATTGTCGAGATCGGCCCCCAATCGGTCGGCTACGTCAGGTTCGACGATCGCCCGGACGGGCCGGAAGTGAGCATCGCGCTGGATCCGCGGCATCGGGGCGGCTTGGGCGGTCGAGTACTCCGGACGGCGTGCGACTGGTGGGACGAGGCCAACGCGGAAACGCCTCTGCTGGCGCGCATCAAGACCGACAATGAAGCATCGCGCCGCGCCTTCCGCAACGCGGGCTTCGTGGACGTGCGGACGGAGCAAGGTATCGTAACGACGGTTCGGCCGGGGCATCCCGCAAGAGAGGGCAAGGCCAAATGACCTCCGTGAATGAAGTGTTCGTGATCGCCGAGGCCGGCAGCAACTGGCGCGCCGGGACGCCGGAGCGCGATCTCGAGATGGCGTTCGCTCTGATCGACGTGGCCGTCGAGGCCGGCGCGGATGCCGTCAAGTTCCAGACCTACCGGGCGGCGTCGTTGTATGCCCCCGCTGCGGGCGAGAGCAAGTACCTGGCCGAACTCGGGATCAAGCGGCCGATCAACGAGATTCTCCAGGATCTCGAGATGCCGTACGAGATGATCGCCAAGCTCGCTGCGAGGTGTTCCGAGCGTGGCATCGAGTTCATGTCTACGCCGTTCTCTGTGGCCGATGCCGATGCCATCGACCCGTTCGTCGGGCGCCACAAGGTGGCCTCGTACGAGATCAACCACGTCCGGCTGCTGGAGCGCCTGGCCGCGACCGGGAAGCCGCTGATCGTGTCGACGGGCGCCGCGGGGCAGGATGACATCGCGTTTCTGCTGGATACCGTGCGCGGGGCCAACGGCGGCCCGGTGACGCTGCTCCAGTGCACCTCCAGCTATCCCGCCCCGCCCGACTCGTTGAACCTGCTTGCTATTCCGTGGCTGGCTCGGACATACGGCGTGCCGGTCGGCTTCTCGGACCACAGCCTGGATCCCGTTGCCGGACCCGTGGTCGCGGTGGCTCTGGGCGCGACGGTGATCGAGAAGCACTACACCCTGAACCGACGGCTGCCCGGGCCGGATCACCCCTTCGCAATCGAGCCGGACGAACTGACGGCGATGGTCAAGGCGATCCGCCTGGCCACGGTGGCGAGAGGCGTGGAAGGCAAGCCGGAGATCGAGGCCGAGCGCGAGCTCCGCGCGTTTGCCGTCCGATCCATCCAGGCCATTCGCGATATCGCCGCCGGCGAGGAATTGGTGGAGGGGGTCAACTTCGACGTGCTGAGGCCGGGATCGCGACGACGCGGCCTCCACCCTCGGCATCTCGACGCGCTCGCCGGCAAACGGGCGGCCACCCACATTCCATCGGGCGAGGGGATACGCGCCGAGGACGTCTCGCCGCCCCTCGCGGACGCCTGATCGGGCCGTCAGCTTCCCTTGGCCGCTCTGTCGTCCACCTGCTGCCAGGGCTTCTGCGCGACGGTGGCGTTGATCGAGGCGAGGTAGGGCGTCGAGCGCACGATTTCGTCGATCTCGGCGAGGTGCGCCGGCGGCTCGTGCTCGAGGCGCACGGCGATTGCCCGCGCGAACTCGAGGTCAGCGTCCGTGTCCACCGTGTAGCGATTGTGGGCCAGGCCCTTCGGAGGCGTCAGCGTGCCGACCCTGAATCGCCCTGGATGTGCGTACAGGAACGGCATCACGTGCTCGCGCTCGGCCGGATCCTGGGCTTCTCGCACGGCCCGGCCCAGCGCCTCGGCCGTGGCGACCTCTCCGGCAATTCCAAGCGGCCAGCCCGAGCAGCCGACGTAGTCGAAGCCTTCCCGCAGGCGCGCGATCTGGCGCTCGATGACGGTTGGATCGACGAAAGGGTTGTCCGCGGTCTCACGCACGACGATGGTGGGCCGGTAAGGCGCCACCGCATCCCAGCAGCGGGTCAGGACATCGAAGACGGGACCGCGATGCACGGCGACCTTGCCGGCCAGGAACGCCACGAGCCGGTCGTCGGAGGGATCGTCGGTGGTCGCGATCACGAGGTCCGTGATCGATGGCACGGCCTGCATGGCCGCAATGGTCCACTCGATCAGCGGCCGATCGCCAATCTGGGCCAGGACCTTGCCCGGCAGGCGGCTGGATCCCATCCGCGCCTGGATCACGCCGACGACGCGCTCGGGGCTCTCACTCACTGCCTGGCTCTCCTTGGCTGGATTACGCATCGGCCGCGCGACTCTCCCGGCTTTGCCGGTGTCCACCGGCCGGGCTCGGGCCCGGTCCCGGCGGGAGGCACGAGGGCCTATCCATGATCCAACATGACGGCCGCATTCGCGCGCCGTCTCCGCCGATCCCGCGCCGAGCTGGGTGGTTTGGTTCGCCGGCAGATGCGAGAGATGCGGGCTGGCCCGTATCATCTACATCGAGGCCCCGCCGCGAAGTCAGTGACGAGAGGACATCTTGTCATCGTTCGGGTTGCCTTTGATGTTGTGAGGGCGGCCGAACAATGGGTCGCGAGCGGAGACCAGATGACCGGCAAGAGCCTCGAGACAAGCGAACCGGCAACAGTGGGCGGCCAGTCGCCGGCCGTCGCCGCGGCCCGGCCGAAGCGAAGCGGGCTCATCCGGCGGGTTGTGGCGGTCTCCTTCAGCCTGATCGTCTTCGCAGCGAGCGTTGGGTACATCGGTCTGACCTTCCGTTGGGGCGACCTCGCGCAGGTGCTCAAGGGTGTCAACCTGCTGATCCTGGTCGGCGGCGGGGGAGCGTCGATCGTGGCCTATTGGGCGCTTCGAACGCTGCGTTGGCGCGTCCTGCTGCGCCGAACGGACACCCACGTCCCGCTCGTCGACCTCTATATGTGCACGGCCGTTTCCCTGAGCTTCGCCCTATTCACGCCGCTCCAGTCCGGCGAGGCGCTCAAGGTCGAGTTGCTCAAGAAGTACGGCATGATCACCCGCGCTCCGGGCTACGGGTCGTTCCTGGTCGAGAGAGCGTTTGACATGGTGGCGTTGCTGACGATGGCGTGCGTGAGTCTCCTCACGGTTGTCGACGTCCTCCCGAACCGCGTGTACGCCTACGGCATCCTCGGGTGCCTCATCCTGGGGTGTTTCGCCGGCCTGGTCGTCCTATCGAGACTCCAGCTGAGCGGCCGACCTCGTCAGTTGCTGGAGACAATGCGTCAGTGCGTGGGCAACGTGCCAACGCTCGTGCTCGTGACGGCGATCACCTGCGCCTCGTGGTCTATGGTGGCGGTGGGTTGGCAGGTGACTCTCTACAGCGGCGGCATCGACCTGAGCTTTGCGCAGACCGTCTCACTCATGTCGATAGTTGCGCTGATCGCAATCCTGAGCCTGATCCCCGGTGGTCTGGGGATCACAGAGGTTGGAACCTCCCAGCTGCTGATCCGCTTCGGTTTCGCTGCCACAATCGCCCAGGCGGGATCGCTGCTGCTGCGGTCCTACTCACTTCTCAATATCGCCCTTGGGGCCGGTCACCTTGGGCTCTGGAAACTGGTCCGATGGCGCCGCAGTCGGCGACTCGGGAGAGCGGATGCGACTGAGTCCCTGGCCGCAACCACGAACGCTCCGGTCAGCTAGGCATCTCGAGGGAGCATGGGCAAGCGAGTCGCCATCCTGCAATCCAACTACGTTCCGTGGAAGGGTTACTTCGACCTGATCAACAGTGTCGACGAGTTCATCCTCTACGACACGGCGCAGTTCACCAAGAACGACTGGCGAAACCGCAACAAGATCAAGACCGCGCAAGGGACAACCTGGCTGACCATCCCGGTCCGCCATGACTTCGGTCAGACAATCCAGGAGACTCGAGTCGGCAAACCGGACTGGGCCCAGAAGCACTGGGCCAGTCTGCTGCAGAATTACGCCCGGGCGGCTCACTTCCGAGAGTACATGCCGCTGTTCGAGAGTCTGTATCGCGAGCTCGCCGACGAGGAGTACCTCAGCACGATCAACCACCGGTTCATTGGCGAGATCTGTGAGATCCTGGGCATCGGCACTCGGATCACTTGGTCGCGGGACTACCGCCTTGCCGAAGGCAGGATCGAACGCCTGGTCGACTTGTGCCGGCAGGCAGGGGCCGACGAGTACCTTTCGGGGCCGGCAGCGAAGGACTACATCGAGGGGAATCTCTTTTCGGACGCAGGCATTGCACTGGAGTTCACGGACTACTCGGGGTATCCCGAGTACGACCAGCTCTTCCCGCCTTTCGATCATAAGGTGAGCATCCTGGATCTGATCTTCAACGAAGGTCCCGATGCGCCAAACTATCTCAAGAGCTTTGTCAAGCGCAGCGCCGAGATACCCAGGGAAGGAGGCGGGTAATGGACATATCTGTCGTCATCCCGGTCTATGGCTGCAGGGCTTGTCTGGAGGAGCTTCATCAGCGCCTGTCGGCTGCACTGGCGGCGATCACTCCGAGCTACGAGATCGTGCTGGTGAACGATGCCTGCCCGCAGAACTCGTGGGAGGTCATCAAGGAGATCGCCCTGAAAGACCCTCGCGTCAAAGGGATCGACCTGTCTCGCAACTTCGGCCAGATCCGAGCGATTACGGCGGGACTGCAGTACGCCACGGGCGATTGGGTTGTGGTCATGGATTGCGACCTGCAGGACAGGCCCGAGGAGATCCAGAAGCTGTACAACAAGGCGAAGGAGGGGTACGACGTCGTCTTCACGCGACGGACGGCCAGGCGCGATCCATTCCTCAAGAGGTTGTCGTCACGAGTGTTCCACCGGGTATACGGCTTCTTCACCGACGGCGCCTTCGACGCTTCTATCGCCAACTTCAGCATCAGCCGACGCGTTGTTGTTGACAACTACCGGCGCATGGGCGATCAGAACCGAGCCTTCGTCCTATTCATCAAGTGGATGGGCTTCAAGTCTGCGGCCGTCGATGTCGATCACGCCCAGCGAGCGGCAGGGAAATCTGGATACACCCTGCGAAAGCAACTTCGCATGGCCCTGGAGATCATCACCACACAATCGAACAAGCCGCTGATCCTCTCGATCCAGGTTGGATTCGCAATGTCGGCGCTGGCATTTCTGTATGGCTCGTACATGATTGCGCGCTACTTCATCTACGGTATCAGTGCCCAGGGCTGGACCAGCACGATCGTGTCTATCTACTTCGTTGGAGGAATCATCCTGGCGCAGCTGGGCATCCTTGGACTCTACATCGGATACATCTTCAACCAGACCAAGGGCCGCCCCCTGTTCATTGTCCGGGAGATGGTTGAAGACCAAGAGGTGAAGAATGAGGGCTTCTGACAAGATCGTCGTCACGGGCGCGACGGGGTTTGTGGGGCGCTACCTGGTGGACCACCTTGTCAAGTCCGGAGAGAGTGTCATCGCAGCCGGGCGCAGCCACAAGTACGACGGCTTCTTTGAGGAATTGGGCGTTCCGTTCGTACCGCTTGATGTCAGCGATCCGGACGCGTTTTCAGCACTGCCGACTGGAGGCGTGAAAGCCGTCGTGCATCTGGCGGCCGTGATTCCAGCGGCGGTGAAGGACACCAAGTCGGACATCTTCCTCAAGACCAACACGCTTGGTACGTTCTATGCGCTTGAGTACTGCCGACGCAACGGCATCCCGAAGTTCCTGTACACCACGACGCTATACGAGGGGATGGAGCACACGGAGATGCCCATAACCGAGGCAATGGGACGGAAGTATTCTCTGATCGGGGATCACGCGTCGTACGTAATCTCCAAGATTGCCGCCTCGGAGTATGTGGAACACTACGCTCAGGAGTACGGTCTCCAGGGAATTGTCTTCAGGTTGACCGGGCTGTTGGGGTATGGACGTCAGGAGGGTGCCTGGGTTGATGGCGTCTTCCATCCCAGTGCCTTCGAGGTGTTCTACGGGCGGGCGAAAGCTGGTGAGCCACTCGCAATATGGGGAGAACACAAGGCCATGCGAGACTCCCTGTATGTCAAGGATGCGGTTCGCGCGATTCATATGGCCGTCAACAGCGATCGCGCCCGTGGGCTCTATGTGATCGGTTCCGGGGTTGGACGCACCAACGAAGAAGAAGTCCTGACATTTGCGAGGGTCTTCGGTACGCCCGAGAGACCCGTGCCCGTTGTCTATGAGCCGGAGAAGGCGGAGAAGCCCAAGGACTACTACTTCGACATCAGCAAGGCCAAACTGGATTTCGGATGGGAACCCGCCTACGACTATGCGAGCGTGTTGGCCGACTATGACGTGGAGGTCGCGTCAGGCCGGTTCAAGACTTGAGCTCCTTCCCTTGGTGAGGTTTCGGGCCGAAAACCAGGCTCGATCGCACGTCGCCAGGCGACGGGGCCAATCTCAGGAGTATCGATGAAGGTATGCATCTACTGCGACCGGCGGTCGAGCTCCGACGATTGGTTGTGCCCTCAATGCGGACAGGAGCCGCCCAGGCACGGCAGAGTCGTGCAGCTGACTCAGCGTCAGGCTCAGGCCGGCGAGGGGTACAGCCCCGACTACTTCGCCGAACTGTTCCAACTGGAGAGTGGGAACTACTGGTTCAAGTCACGGAACCGGCTGTTGACGTGGGCGCTGGGATCCTACTTTCCAAACGCCGGCCGCTTCCTGGAGATTGGTTGCGGCACCGGGTTCGTTCTGTCCGGCATTCAGAAGGCATTCCCTCATCTCGAGCTTCTCGGAAGTGAGCTATTCAGAGAAGGGCTGTCCATCGCCGAGCAGCGCATGCCCGACGTGACCCTGCTCGAGATGGACGCGCGATCGATTCCCTACGAGATGGAATTCGATGTGATCGGCGCATTCGATGTGATCGAGCATATTGAGGATGATGAGCTGGTTCTGTCCCAGATGTTCCGAGCCACGAAGCCGGGTGGTGGAATAGTCATCACGGTCCCCCAGCATCAGTTCTTGTGGAGCATCGTGGATGAGCATGCGTTCCACAAGCGGCGATACTCTCGGAAGGACCTAGTCAAGAAGGTAGAGCGCGCAGGCTTTCATGTGGTTCGGACCACATCCTTTGTCTCATTGCTCCTTCCGCTGCTGGTGCTTTCAAGGCGAAGGCGCGACATGACGCGTGCCAAGTACGATCCGCGGGCGGAGTACAACATCAACAAGACTCTGAACAGGGGACTCGAGAAGGTTCTTGGCATGGAACGGTTTGCGATCGAGAAGGGTGTCTCCTTCACGGCCGGGGGATCACTGCTACTCATTGCCGTGCGGGAGGCGGAATGAGCAGAATCTCCTTCAACAAGCCGCATCTGACTGGCAAGGAATTGCACTACATCAGCGAAGCGC
>Ga0182021_10012102_pt1 | contig 10253 bp, 9 predicted proteins | sample 612E3MmetaG_FD_120493 | JGI IMG/M metagenome (GOLD analysis project Ga0182021, IMG submission 120493) | Permafrost microbial communities from Stordalen Mire, Sweden - 612E3M metaG (Illumina Assembly) | ecosystem: Environmental > Terrestrial > Soil > Wetlands > Permafrost | place: Sweden... | reverse complement strand
CGCCCCGTGGTCGAGAAGATGATCACCAAGGCGCGCAAGGGCGGTGTTCACAACCAGCGCCAAGTGGTGGCCTTCATCCGGGACAAGGACATGGCCCACAAGCTGTTCTCCGAGATCGGCCCCCGCTACGTCGACCGGCCCGGTGGCTACGTGCGGATCCTCAAGCTCGGGCCGCGCCAGGGCGACAACGCCCCGATGGCGCGCGTAGAGCTCGTGTGAGGCTCTTCGAGCCCGGTTCCGAAGCGGCCCCTTCCGGGCCGCTTCGTCGCGTAATGCTCCTTGTCGCCTACGACGGGACCGGCTTCCACGGCTTCGCCGCCCAGCCGGGCCAGCGCACCGTCGGAGGCAGCCTGGCCGAGACTCTGAGCTCGATGGCGGGCCACGAGGTGACGCTCACCTGCGCAGGACGGACGGACACCGGGGTGCACGCCCTCGGTCAGGTCGTGCACTGCGACCTCGCCGAGGAGATCGTCCGCAAGTGGGCCGGGCGCGAGCTGCAGCCGGGAATGTCGCTCGAGCGCCTCGGACCCTCGCTCACCCACCAGCTCGGCGGGGAGATCTCGGTGATCGAGGCCAGGGTGGCGCCCGAGGGCTTCGACGCCCGCCACTCGGCCACCGCCAGGCGCTACCGCTATGACCTGCTGCGCACGGAATGGTCCGACCCCCTGCTGCGCCGCTCGACCTGGCACGTCCCGGGCGGCCTCGACCTCGCCGCCATGCGCCTCGCGGCGGACGCCCTCTTGGGGGAGCACGACTTTTCCGCCTTCTGCCGCCAGCGCAACGGCGAGACGGGACCGATCGTGCGCCACGTGCTCTCGGCGGGCTGGTCTCCGGCTCCCGCCGACGCCCGGCTCCTCGTCTTCAGGATCGAGGCGAATGCCTTTTGCCACCAGATGGTCCGCTCCCTGGTCGGGACCCTCGTAGCGGCCGGCCAGGGCCGCATGCGCGCGGGTGACCTGCTCTCGATCCTGCGGGACCGTGACCGTTCCCGCTGCGCCCAGCCGGCGCCGCCGCGGGGGCTGTGCCTGGTGGGCGTGCGCTACCCCGAGGAACTGGTGCCCGGAGGGACCTGGACGCCTGGTGGAGGGGACTGGGCGCCTGGTGGAGGGGGGTAGCCTTGTATGTGCAGCGCGGCGGTCGGTCGGCCCGCGGCTCCCCGGCTTGCCGTGGACGCCCTGGTCTTCTATCGTTGAGGTCCGGCTCTTGCCCGCTGAGCTTGTGGTTCGCGCCCAACGACCGGATGGCGCGGGAGCCTCGGGCGGGCAGCAGAGTTGGCATTGAACAAAGGACTGATGTGCGCACGTATTCCCCCAAGCCGAGTGAGCTCCAGCGCGTGTGGCGCGTCGTCGACGCGGACGGCTGCGTCCTCGGCCGGCTCTCGACCGAGGTCGCGAGCGTGCTTCGCGGCAAGCACCGCCCGATCTTCGCCCCCCACATGGATACGGGCGACCACGTCATCGTCGTCAATGCCGCCAAGATCGTCATGACGGCCGGCAAGCAGGACCGTTCGTTCTCCTACCGCCACAGCGGCTACCCGGGTGGCCTGCGGACGACGAGCTACGCCACAGAGCTCGAGACGAGGCCCGAGGAGGTCGTCCGGCGCTCGATAAAGGGCATGCTGCCCAAGGGCGCCCTCGGCCACAAGATGCTCTCCAAGTTGAAGGTCTATGCCGGGCCCGACCACCCCCATGCCGCACAGATGCCCATCCCGCTCGACCTGCCCGCCGCCCGGCGGGCCTCCTAGATCCGAAGGACCGCAGCTCTATGGCAAAGCCACTTGTCCAGTCGACCGGCCGCCGCAAGCGCGCAGTCGCCCGCGTGCGCCTGCGCACCGGTGAAGGTGCCATCACGATCAACAAGCGGCCCTTCGCGGACTACTTCCCCTCCGAGACCCACCGCACCCTCGCCACCGAGCCGCTGCGCATCGCGGGTGCTGCTGAGCAGTACGACGTCGACGCCACCATCGACGGGGGCGGCATCGCCGGCCAGGCCGGGGCGCTGCGCCTGGGCATCGCCCGGGGTCTCATCGAGCTCGACGCCGAGCTCCGCGGCAACCTGAAGAAAGCGGGCATGCTCACGCGCGACGCCCGCGAGAAGGAGAGCAAGAAGTACGGCTTGAAGAAGGCTCGTAAGGCTCCTCAGTACTCGAAGCGCTGAGCACCTATGGCGCCGCGGTTCGGCACCGACGGTATTCGAGGAGTTGCCGGATCTGAACTGACACCCGAGCTCGCTCTCTCGGTCGGCCGCGCCGCGGCGCGGATCGTGCGGGGATCTCCGTGGCTCGTCGGCCGCGACACGCGACTGTCCGGGACCATGATCCAGTCCGCCCTGTCTGCCGGCTTGGCCGCCGAGGGGGTCGACGTCGTGGACGTGGGCGTCGTCCCGACTCCCGGACTCGCCTGGCTCGCAGCGGATCGCGGCGTGCCGGCCGCGATGGTCTCGGCGTCTCACAATCCCTTCGGAGACAACGGGATCAAGCTGCTGGGAGCGGGCGGCACCAAGCTCGCCCACGAGCTCGAGACCGCCGTCCAGGACGAGCTCGACAAGCCGGCGACACCCGTGCCCGAGGTAGGGAGGACTGGGACCGGTCTCGGCTCCCTGCGGCTCGACCCCGACGCCGTCGAGGCCTACGAGGCGCACCTGGTGGCTGTCGGCGGGCAAGGCAGCCATTTCGGCGGGGAGGTGGTCGTGGACTGCGCGAACGGCGCCGCCAGCACCGTCGCCCCGGCCGTGCTCGAACGCCTCGGCATCCGGCACAAGGTGCTCTTCGCCGAGCCGAACGGCGTCAACATCAACGCCGGCTGCGGCTCGACGGACCTCCGGCCGCTGCAGGAGGCCGTGGTCGCCTCCGGTGCCGCCCTCGGGGTCGCCTTCGACGGTGACGCCGACAGGGTGCTCGCCGTCGACCACAACGGCGAGCTCGTCGACGGGGACCAGCTCCTCGCCCTGTTCGCCTTCGACCTCCTCGAGCGCGACCTTCTCGCCGGCGGGTCGATCGTCGTGACCGTCATGAGCAACCTCGGTCTGCGCCAGGCGCTGGCCCGCCGCGGGATCGGGATCGTCGAGACCCCGGTCGGGGACCGCTACGTCAGCGACGCCCTCGAGGTGCACGGACTTCAGCTCGGCGGCGAGCAGTCCGGCCATCTCGTCTTTCGCCGCCACGGCTCGACCGGCGACGGCGTCCTCACGGCCCTGATGCTGCTCGAGCTCGTCGCCCGCAATGCCCGCCCGCTCGCCGAGCTGGCGGCCGAAGCGATGACGCGACTGCCCCAGGTGCTGCGCAACGTCCGCGTCGCCGACCCGGTGCATCTTGCCTCGGCCGGGGCGATCTGGGAAGAGGTGGCGCTCGCCCAGTCCGAGCTGGGGGACAACGGCCGCCTGCTGCTGCGGGCCTCGGGGACCGAGGCGCTCGTGCGGGTGATGGCGGAGGCGCCGACGCACGAGCTTGCCTCGGAGGTCGTCGAGCGACTCGTGCAGGTCGTCATCCGCGAGCTCGGCGCCCCCGGCAGCGCCGGCAGGTCGTAGCTTTAGACCATGTGCGGGATCATCGGAGTGACGGGCGCGGACGACCCGCTCGGGGTGTTGTTGGACGCCCTGACACTTCTCGAGTACCGAGGCTACGACTCGGCCGGCGTCGTCCTCGTGGGAAAAAACGCTCTCTGGCGAAGGCGCGATGCCCTGCGGGGGCACTCCCTCGACACCTTGCGGGCGGCGGTCCCCGAGGCCCCGCAGGACACCTCGACGGGCATCGGCCACACCCGCTGGGCGACCCACGGGGCCGCCGTCGAGCACAACGCCCACCCGCACTGCGACTGCACCGGCAAGGTGGCGGTCGTGCACAACGGCATCATCGAGAACTACCAGGAGCTCTGGGCAAAGCTCGGCGCCGAGGGCCACGCGCGCTCCTCCGAGACCGACTCCGAGGTCGTCGCCCACATGCTCGAGCGCGAGCTCGCGACAGGAGCCGGCCTCGCCGAGTCGCTGCGGCGGTGTGTCGGGGACCTGCGCGGCGACTTCGCCCTGGCGGCGGTGTGCACCGACGAGCCCGATGTCGTCGCGGCGGCCAGGCGCACCTCGCCTTTGATCCTCGGGCTCACCGACGACTGCGGCCTCGTCGCCTCCGACATCGCCGCCCTGCTCGGCACGACGCGGCGGCTGTACCAGCTCGCCGACGACGAGGTCGCCGAGGTCCGGCCCGGCTCGATCTCGGTCGTCGGCCTCGACGCGAGCCCGCGGCAGCTCGAGCCGCTCGTCGTCGGCTGGGACCTTGTCGCCGCGCAGCGCGAGGGCTACGACGACTACATGTCCAAGGAGATCCACGAGCAGCCCCGGGCTCTCAGCGACACGCTTATGGGCAGGCTGCACGCCGACGGCACCACTGAGCTCGAGGAGCTCGCCCTCGAGCGCGCCGAGCTCGACGAGATCGACCGCGTCGTCCTCGTCGGGTGTGGCTCGGCCTTCTACGCCTGCCTGAGCGGCCGCATCGCCCTGGAGGACTGGGCCCGCCTGCCGGCCGAGGTGGAGATCGCGAGCGAGTTCCGCTACCGCCAGGCGATCCTCGGAGAGCACACCCTGGTCGTGGCCGTCAGCCAGTCCGGGGAGACGGTCGACACCTTTCACGCCCTCCGGGAGGCCCGCCGGCGCGGCGCGCGAACGGTCGCGCTCACCAACGTCGTCGACTCGCTGCTCGCCCGCGAGGCGGACGGCGCGCTCTACACACGGGCCGGCCCGGAGATCGGCGTGGCCTCCACCAAATGCCACGCCTCCCAGATCGCCATGCTGCAGCTGCTCGCCCTGCACCTCGCGGGCCAACGCGGCACCCTCGAGGCGGACGAGGGGCGCGAGCTCGCCCAGGGCCTGCTCGGCCTGCCCCGCCTCGTCGCGGCCGCCATCGCCAAGATGGACGACTACCTCGCGGTCGCCCGCGCTCTTGCCGAGGTGCAGGACGTCTACTTCCTCGGCCGCGGCGTCGGCTACGGGATCGCCCTCGAGGGCGCTCTCAAGCTCAAGGAGCTGGCTTATGTCCGGGCCGAGGCCTACCCGGCAGGGGAGATGAAGCACGGGCCGATAGCGCTGATCGACGAGCAGGCCGTCGTCGTCGCCATCGCCACCCGCGGCCCCCTCTGGGAGAAGGTCATGGCCAACATCGCCGAGGTCAAGGCGCGCGGTGCCACGGTCGTCGCCTTGTGCGACGAGGGCGATGCCGAGACCGCGGCGGCGGCCGACCACCTGCTCGAGATCCCGCCGGTGCCCGCGCTGCTGTCGCCCGTCGTGGCCATCGTGCCCCTGCAGGCGCTCGCCTACGGCGTCGCCCGCGAGCGGGGCAACGACGTCGACCGCCCGCGCAATCTCGCCAAGGTGGTGACCGTCGAGTGAGCGGTGCCCTTGGCGCTGGGCGGTCGGGCGACGCGGCCGGCGGCCGTCGGTGATCGGGATGGGAGTCGACGCGGTCGACGTCGAGCGCTTCCGCCAGGTCCTCGCCCGCCGTCCCGGCATGGCACAGCGCATCTTCACCGACCAGGAGCGGTCGTTCCTCGCCGCCCGGCTCGATCCGGTGCCCGGCCTCGCCGCCCGCTTCGCGGCCAAGGAGGCCACGATGAAGGCGCTCGGCACGGGGCTCGGCGGCATCCGCTTCGCCGAGGTCGAGGTCGTCTCGGGAGCTTCGGGTGCGCCGGCGCTCGAGGTGTCCGGGCTGGCGGCCAGCCGGGCCGCCGCACTGGGCGTGCGCGCCTGGCACGTCTCGCTCACCCACACCGACTCGGTCGCGGCGGCCGTCGTCGTGGCCGACTGAGGCTCGGCCCGTGCAGCCGGTCCACACCCGCGACGAGCTGAGGGAGGCCGACCGGGCCGCCATCGCCGAGGTGGGCCTCGAGGCGCTCGTCGCCCGGGCCGGCGCCGCGGTCGCCCGGGCGGCGCTCGGCATCTTGGGCCAGGGATACGGCAAGAGGGTCGTCGTCGTCGCCGGCAAGGGGCACAACGGTGACGACGGCCGCGTCGCCTCGGCCATGCTCGCCCGCCGCGGCGTGCGCGTCATCGAGATCGATCCAGGCGCCCTGCCCGAGGCGCTGCCGGCCTGCGACCTCGTCATCGACGCCGCCTACGGCACAGGTTTCAAGGGCGAGTACCGGGCCCCTGACGTCCCGGCCGGCACGCCGGTGCTGGCGATCGACGTACCGTCGGGACTCGACTGCGACACCGGGGAGGCCTGCGCGGGCGCCGTGCGGGCCACGAGGACCGTGACGATGGCGGCGCTCAAGCCCGGGCTGCTCATGGGCGAGGGCCGCGAGCTCGCCGGTGAGGTAGAGCTCGCGCCGATAGGCATCGACGTCGCGCCCGGCGACCTGTGGCTCGTCGAGGACGGCGACATCGCCGCCTGGTTGGCGCCGCGCCCGATCGAGTCCAACAAGTGGCGCTCGGCGTGCGTCGTGCTGGCCGGGTCGCCCGGGATGATGGGCGCCGCCCGTTTCTCGACCTCCGGCGCGCAGCGCGCCGGGGCCGGGATGGTGCGTTGGTGCGTGGCGGGCGCGACGCCGGAATCGCTCCCGGCTTCTGAGGCCGTGGCCGTGGCGGTCCCGGCGACCGATTTCGCCGATGCGGTGCTTGGCGAGCTGCACCGCTGCCGCGCCCTTGTCATCGGACCGGGGATCGGCTCCGGTCCGGGCGTTCAGTCCGCCGTGCGCGACCTCGTCGCGCGGGCCAAGGTCCCGGTCATCGTCGATGCCGACGGCCTCGGTGCGCTCGGCGGCCTCGAGCAGGCACACGAGGTCCTCGCGTCACGAAAGGTCCCCGCCGTGCTCACGCCGCACGATGGCGAGTACGAGAAACTGGCCGCCACGAGAGCAGGCCGGGACAGCCGCCCGGGCACCGACCGCGTCGGGGCCGCCCGCTCCCTCGCCTCGCGCCTCGGCGCGGTGGTGCTGCTCAAAGGGTCGACGACCGCGGTCGCCGCACCCGGGGGTGAGTGCTTCCTCGTCGGTTCCGGTTCGGCACGCCTGGCGACGGCCGGCACGGGTGACGTGCTCTCAGGGATCGTCGGTGCCTTCCTGGCGAGGGGACTGGACCCCCTGCACGCGGCTGCGCTCGCGGCCCACGTGCACGGCCGCGCGGCGGGCCTCGGCCCGGCGGAGGGGCTCGTCGCCGGGGACCTGCCCGAGCTCGTCGCCAAGGTGCTCTCGAACGCCCGTGATTGAGGCCTGGCACCGCCGGGCCTGGGCGGAGGTGGACCTCGACGCCATCTCCGCCAATGCGGCCGTGCTGCGGGCCGTGGCCTCGCCGGCCGTTCTGTGCGCGGTCGTGAAGGCCGACGCCTACGGGCACGGCGCGGTTCCCGTGGCGACGGCCGCGCTCGCCGGCGGTGCGACGACGCTGGCTGTGGCCCTGGTCGAAGAGGGCGTGGTCCTCCGCGAGGCGGGCCTCGAGGTGCCGATCCTGGTCTTGTCCGAGCCCGCCCCCGAGGCGATGGAAGAGGTCGTCTCGCGTGACCTCATCCCCACCGTGTACACGAGATCGGGGATGGCGGCGCTCCGCCGGGCCGCCATCGCCGCCGGACGCCGGGTACCCGTCGAGGTGAAGGTCGACACCGGGATGCACCGGGTGGGCGCCGATCCCGAGCAGGCTCGCCTCCTCGTCGAGGAGGTCGTGGCCTCATCCGAGCTCGTGTACGCGGGGCTGTGGACCCATCTCGCCGTGGCGGACGAGCCCGAAGACCCCTTCACCGGTGAGCAGCTCGGCCGGTTCGAGCAGGTCCGCAAGTCGTTGCAGGAGGCCGGCATCCCGCGGCCGGCCCGGATCCATGCCGCCAACTCGGCCGGGGCGATCGCCCATCCGGGCTCGCGCTATGACGTCGTCCGCTGCGGCATCTCCCTCTACGGCTACCTCCCCTCGCCGGCGGTCCCGGCAAGCCTCGTGACTGCCGCCGGCGCCGGTGCGCTCCGCCCGGCGCTCAGCTGGAAGACCCAGGTCAGCTGCATACGCGAGCTCGCGCCGGGTGAGCGCCTCAGCTACGGGCTCTCCTACCGGCTCCCCGTGCGGGCCGACATCGCCACGATCCCGGTCGGCTATGCCGACGGCGTGCCGAGGGGTCTTTTCCAAGCAGGCGGCGAAGTGCTCATCGGGGGCCGCCGCTACCCGGTGGCGGGGGCGGTGACCATGGACCAGCTGATGGTTGACTGCGGCCCGGACTCGGGCGTGCGGCGCGGGGACGAGGTCGTGCTTATCGGGACCCAGGGGAACGAGACGGTGACCGCCCAGGAGTGGGCCGACCGCCTCGGGACGATCTCGTACGAGATCTTGTGCCGCATCGGGCCCCGCCTTCCCCGCCGGCATGTGCGCGGCCACGGCGGGCAGACCTGATGGGCCCGAGCGCCAAGCGCGCCGTCGCCTACGTCGCCGCCGGCGCCTTCAGCGCGGCGGGGGTGGCTTTCACCGTCTCGCACGAGTACACGAAGCGCATCCGGCGCTCGGCCGCGCCCGAGGACCCTGAGCTGGCCGTCCCCGACGACGTCTCCCATCGCGTGCTCGCCATGCGCGACGGGGGCGAGTCGCATCTGATCGAACGGGGCGACGGCCCGCCCCTGGTCCTGCTGCACGGGGCCAACCTCTCGGCCGAGGTGTGGAGCTACCAGCTGCGGGACCTTTCCGAGTGCCACCGGGTCATCGCCCTCGACCTGCGGGGTCACGGGCGCTCGAGGGCCGGGTCCGAGGACGTGACCATCTCCGCCATGGCGGCCGACGTGGCCGAGGTGCTCGCCGGGCTGGATCTCGAACGGGCCGTTCTCACAGGCCACTCGATGGGGGGCATGGTCTGCCTTCGCCTGGCGCGACGGCACCCTGAACTGCTCGGCACGCGGGTCGGGGCCCTGGCCCTCATCGCCACGAGCGGCGGGCTCGGGGTGCCGCTGCCGAGCTGGAGCCGGCTCACCGGAGCGGTCAGGCTCGTGGCGGGCGCCGGCGTGGGCATCTGGCGACCCGGGGCAGCCGCTCTCAAGGCTGCCGACACCGGCTACCTCGCGTCACGCATCGGCTTCGGGCGCCACCCGCGCCCGGCCGAGGTCGCGGCCACCTTGAAGATGCTGAGGGCGGTGGACCCGCAGGTGTTCGGCAAGCTCGTCGGCGAGGTGCTGAGCTTCGAAGAGGGCGGCGCTTTCGCCGACATGGAGCTGCCCGTCACCGTCGCCGTGGGCACGAGCGACCACCTCACGCCCCCGCTCTATGCCCGCAGGCTGGTCGCCAGCTTCGAGCAGGCCAGCCTGAACGAGTACGCCGGGGCCGGCCACATGCTCATGTACGAGCGCCGGGAGGAGGTCGACGAGCTTCTCGGCGCCCTGTCGGCGGCGGCGACGGGGTCCTAAGGCCGGAGCAGCACCTTGACCGCCCCGGTGCGACGGGCATCGGCCAAGGTGAGCACCGCCTCGCGCCAGTCGTCGAGGGCGAAGCGGTGGGTCACGACCGGCGTCAGGTCCAGGCCGGCGCGGGCGAAGTCGAAGTAGTGCTCGAAGGCGTGCTTGCGGACACCGTCGACCTCCTCGATGCCGAAGCCGTTCGAGCCGACGACAGAGAGCTCCTTGAAGTACATGGGCGTCCACTCGAAGCGCTTGGGGGGCTCCACGCCGCTGACCACGAGTGATCCTCCGGTGCGCAGGAGCCTGAGGGAGGTCTCGACCGTCTCTGTGCTCCCGATCGTGTCGTAGACAACGCTCGGGCCGTCCTGCAGCCACTCCTTGCCGCTCCAGGGCACAAGGGCGCGCTCTCCGGTCCGCCGGCTCACCTCGAGCACGAGCTCGTCGGGGCTCGAGGTAAGCACGGCGTCGGCACCCAGCCGGGTCGCGAGAGCGGCGCGCGCCCCCGGGCGCGTGGCGGCCCAGATCTCGAGCTGCGGATGGAGATGGCGCAGCAGCCCGACGGCGGCCATCGCAAGGGTGCCCGAGCCGTAGACGAGCACCGGCAGCGAGCCGGTGGGCGGGCAGAGCAGGATCGAGCGCAGCGAGACGCTGACGGGGTCCGACAGCACGGCCGCCTCGTCGCTCAGCGCCTCAGGCACCTCGAACAGCTGGCTGGGATGGGCGCAGAAACGCTCCGCGTGCGCGCCGGCGGCCCCGGCGCAATTGCCGAGATGGATGGCGACGGGGAGATCCCCGTTGCGGAAATTCCTGCACCAGGGATAGCGCCCCTCGGCACAGGCCGCACAGAGCGGCTCGATGCCGCGCGGGGTGCACCAGAGCCACGGGTTGAGCACGACGCGCCGCCCGTTGTCG
>Ga0182021_10012101_pt1 | contig 10254 bp, 6 predicted proteins | sample 612E3MmetaG_FD_120493 | JGI IMG/M metagenome (GOLD analysis project Ga0182021, IMG submission 120493) | Permafrost microbial communities from Stordalen Mire, Sweden - 612E3M metaG (Illumina Assembly) | ecosystem: Environmental > Terrestrial > Soil > Wetlands > Permafrost | place: Sweden... | reverse complement strand
AGGATCAGGTACGGCTTCGCCCCCAGCTCGGACGCGAGCATGGAGTGCGTGAACGCGTCGATGGTGCAGCTGAAATTGCTGACGCAAAGGAGGAACAGGTTCGGGTGCTGCCGGGCGAGGGCCACGGCATTCATGATCTGGTTCGCAAAGTGCCAGGCAGTGGGACCGCGGCCGACCGGCATGAGGCAGTCGGCGGGGATCACCGTGATGCCCATGCTGGCGAGCTTCCGGCCCACGGATTGCGAGGCTTCCGGGGAGAATGCATTGTAGCTGTGGCCGCTTAGCAAGACCGCCGGCTGGCCCGCCGCCACCGCCTGCTCGAGCGCGCGTTGCCCCAACTCGCGCAGCGCGCGCTCGGTCTCCGTCTGGGCGCGGACGGCGGCCGCCCATGCCTGCTCGGCCAGTTCGCGGCGGGTCCCGAGCTCCCGGACCACCAGCTCGACCAGCGCCGGATTGCCCTCGTAGCCATTGGTGAAATCCAGCAACGGGGACAGGAATCGGATGTCGGGAAACGCCTTGGCGATAAAGTAGGGGCCGGCCTGCGTGATGGGGCAGAGATACGAGTCCCGGCAGGCGTTGGGCTGCGGCATGCGCAGCACGTGCGGCAGAAAGATGAGATTCACGCCCTGCCGGGCGAGGTCCAGCACCGCCCCATGCGCGATCTGCACGGGGAAACAGAAGCCGGAATGCGATTTCAGGTCGCCCTGCGGGTCCACCCCGGACAGCACGACCTCACCGCCCAGTCCCGCGAAGAATGTCGCGTAGAGGGGATACAGCGAATGCGTCGTCAGCGCCCGCGGGATGCCGATGCGGGCTGCGCTGGCCAGCGCCGCGCGGCTGCCGCGCCCCCACGAGTCCTCGAGAAACGATTTGGCGTCTTCGTACGCCTGTTCAACGCGCTGGCGGCGGGAGCGCAGCGCTGGTGCGGACCCCGCCGGCGGCGTCAGGAATCTCGTGGTGTCGCCAAAGACCAGATCAGCTCGCTGCGCCACGAGGTCGGGCGCCCCGGCGCTGCGGGATTTCCGCTTCCATACGTTCTCGTACAGGCTGCAGCGGCCGCCGAACGGAAATCTCCGGCCGGCCACCTCGAAACGGTCGATGCTGCAAAACAGTTTGCAGGCCCGGCAGGTGAACTGGCCCACGAGTTTCATTTCCGGCGCGGCGAGGCCGCGCAGATCGGTCGCGGAGCCGGGGAAAGCAGGGCAGCGTTTGAGGGCCAGCAGCCCGACCCCGAGGGCCCCAAGCAATTCCGGGCTGGGCGGAATCACGACCGGACGGTCGACGCTGTGGGCGAAGGCATGGCCGACCGCGCGGTTCAGGGCCACGCCGCCCTGCAGGAAAACCTTCTTGCCCATGGCGCGCGGTCCCTTGACCCGGGTCAGATAGTTGCCGGCGATCGCGTAGGCCAGCCCGGCCACAATGTCGTCACGCGAGTGGCCCTGCTGCTGGGCCAGCCGGATGTCGGAGTTGATGAACGCCGCGCAGGTCGTCTTGAAGTGCACCGGGGAGGGTGCGGCCAGGGCGATGCCGGCGATGTCGGCGGCGGCGAGCCCGAGGTCGCCCTGCGCGCTTTCCTCGAGGAAGGACCCGGTGCCGGCCGAGCACGCGTTGTTCATCGCATAGTCGATGGGCACGCCGTTGCGCAGGAGGATGTATTTGGAGTCCTGGCCGCCTATCTCGAAGATCGTGTCCACGTCCGCATCGAAGTGCGTCGCCCCGGCCGCATGCGCGGAGATCTCGTTGTAGACATGCTCTGTGCCGAGATAGGCGCCGAGGAGTTCCCGGGCCGAGCCGGTCGTGCCCGTGAGCCCGACCGGCCGGTCGCCCACCTGGTCGACTAAGGCCCGCAGACATTCGCGGGTCGCCGTCACGGGATCACCGCGGGTGCGCTGGTAATGCGAGGCCACGATGCTGCGCGTCGCCGGATCGAGCAGGATCACCTTGGTGGTTGTCGAGCCCGCGTCCACGCCGAGAACCAGCGGACCATCGCACGGCGCCTGCCGCTGCGGCGCAGGGATGACCTGCACGCGGCCGGCGTAGCGATGGAGCGGCGGCAGGCGGCCGAGGCCCGGCTGGCGCGGGACTTTCGGGGATTCATGGCGAGGCTCGTCGCGGGCGAGCAGGGCGCAGCCCCAGGCTTCGAACCACGGACTCTCCGGAAGCGTGACAAACTCCGTGCCGGGCAGCTTCTCGCGCAACGCGGCCAGCATCGCCGCATTGCGGGTCAGGCCGCCGATCAACAGCACCCGGCGAAGCTCGCGCTGAGCCTTCTCCATCAGCGCGATCACCTTGTTGGCCATGTTGTCGTGCAGCGTGCGCAGAATGTCTTCGGGGGAGGCCTCCTTGCGATTGAGCTTGTGCGTGATATCCGATTTGCAGTGCACCGAGCAGCGGGAGGCCAGTGGCACGACGTGTCCGGCCGGCGAACGGCGGATGGCCTCCTCGAGACCGAGCCCCATGCGGCCGATCTGCTGCACAAAAAATTCGCCGCTGCCCGCCGCGCACTTGTTGTGCGACAGAACATGGGCGATTTTTCCGTCCGCAAGGATGTACACGAGAAAGGACTCGCCGCCAAGGGAGGCCACGGCGTCGAACCCGCCGGTCATCTCGCGCAACGCCCGCTGGATGGCGGCCACCTCGGGGATGTGGCCGAGATGGCCGGAGACGGCGAAATAGGCGGCGCCGGCAAACTCGGGACCGGCGAGCAGTTCGGTGAGGACCTCCAGCGGCCGGCCCAGATGCGCGACGACCCGGGCGTCCCTGGCGACCTCTCGCAGGGCCACCACCTTCACCGTCAGGGCACCGATATTCACGCCCACATAGGATGTCGCAGTATTCTCTGGCACTGGTTTTTACCGAGGAACAGAGGTTTAGTTGACCCTCGGACCCCATTACGGGTTCGGGGCTGATTATCCAAGACAGAAGTCAAAGAATCGCTTGTCCCTCGACAGGCTCGGGACCCTGAACCGTCGAACGGGCGAGCAGGCTTCCTACAGGATGGAGACATTTCCGCCACAGCCGCGTTGCCAAACGCCCGGCGAAGGCGCAGTATCGTGCCGTCTGCGACATGAGCGGTGGCTTAACCCAGTCCGGAGGCAACCATGGCCAAGGCCTTTCATGAACTCACCGAGCGCGAAATCCTCGCGCTTGCCATCTCCCTCGAGGAGGAAGATGGGAAAATCTACGGGGAATTCGCGGAGCGGTTGCGCGGCGACTATCCCGCAACGGCCGCGGCGCTGACCGTGATGCAGGCGGAGGAGTCGAGCCACCGCCACCAGTTGCTCGATGCCTACCGCACCCGTTTCGGGGAGCACATTCCCCTGATGCGCCGGCAGGATGTGAGGGGCTTCGTGGACCGCAAGCCGCTCTGGCAGGCCCGAGTGCTGACCGTGGCGCAGGTGCGCCGCGAGGCGGAGATGATGGAGTTCGAGACCCGTCAGTTCTACGAGGCCGTCGCCGCGCGCACGACGGACGCCGGCATCCGCCAGTTGCTGGGCGACCTGGCGCAGGCCGAGCGCCAGCACAGCGAGCTGGCCGAGCATTTCGAGAAGGAGCAGACTGCGTCGGGCGCCCGCGCCGAGGAGGAGGCCACGCAGCGCCGGATGTTCGTGCTGCAGGTGGTGCAGCCCGGGCTCGCGGGGCTCATGGACGGGTCGGTATCGACGCTCGCGCCGCTGTTTGCCGCGGCCTTCGCCACGCGCAGCAGCTGGGACGCGTTTCTCGTGGGCATGGCGGCGTCCGTGGGAGCCGGCATCAGCATGGGCTTCGCCGAGGCCCTGTCGGATGACGGCGCCTTGAGCGGGCGCGGGCATCCGTGGCTGCGGGGTGCGGTTTGCGGCCTCATGACGACGCTCGGCGGCATCGGTCACACGTTGCCATTTCTGATCCCCAATTTCGGGCTGGCGACCGGGGTGGCGGCCGGCGTGGTGCTCGTCGAACTGATCGCCATCTCCTGGATCCGCCACCACTACATGGACACGCGGTTCCTGTCGGCGGCGTTTCAGGTCATCCTCGGCGGCTTGCTCGTGTTCATCGCGGGGATCCTGATTGGCTCGGCATAATCAGCGAAATCCGCATGCGGCATGTGGCTTGACCTGCCTTCGCCAGGGGTTCGACACGGCAGGCAAGTAGGTATTGTACGGTTCGGCAGAATGCTTCGTGGCGGCTCAACGCGGCGGCGGGAAGGGGCTTGACAAGAAAATGGCCGCCCGGTGCACTCAACGGCTTTTCCAAACGACTCAACGTCCGTCCGCATCCATCATGGCTCTCAAGATCCGTCTTTCCCGCATCGGCACCAAGCACAAGCCTATTTACCGGGTCGTGGTGACTGAAGAGCGTTATCGCCGCGACGGCGCCGCCGTGGAGATCCTCGGCACCTACACGCCCGAGGCCAAGGGCAACCCGCTGCAGATCAAGCTCGACCGCGTCGATTACTGGGCCAGCAAGGGCGCCAAGCCGACGGACACGATGCACGCGCTCATCAAGAAGGAACGCCGCCGGCAGGCCGCGGTTGCCGCGGCTCCTGCTCCCGCCGCCACGCCGGCCTGAGGCCTATCCACCACGAAGGCACGGAGAGCACGAAGCCCTGAGAAGGCCTTCCGCCCAGCCTCGGTGAAAACCGGGGCTTTTTCATTTCCTTCGTGATCTTCACGACCTTCGTGGTTTAAATCGGTCCCGCTCATGCCGCTGCACATCGACATTCTCACGCTGTTCCCGCGGATGCTCGACGGCTTCCTGGCGGAGAGCATCTTGGGCAAGGGCGTCGAGAGCGGGCTCCTGTCGGTGAAGGTCCACAACCTGCGCGACTGGACCACCGACAAGCACAAGACGGCGGATGACCGGCCCTTCGGCGGGGGCGCGGGCATGGTGCTCAAGCCCGAGCCGGTGTTTGCCGCCATCGAACAGCTCCAGAAGCCCGGTTGCCGGCGAATCTATCTCACCCCGGACGGCGTCCCGCTCAGCCCGGGCCTGGCGGAGGAGCTCTCGCACCAGCAACATCTTATCCTGCTCAGCGGGCATTACGAAGGGATTGACCAGCGGATCCGCGACCAAGTGATCGACCAGGAGATCAGCATCGGCGACTATGTGCTGACCAACGGTACGCTGGCGGCGGCGGTGGTCATCGACGCGCTGGCCCGCTTTATTCCCGGCGTGCTCGGAGAGGAAAAGTCGTTGACGAGCGAAAGTTTCACCAGCAAGTTGCTCGACTTTCCTCAATACACGCGGCCCGCCGAATTTCGCGGCATGTCCGTGCCGGAAGTGCTTCTTTCGGGGCACCACGGCGAGATCGAGAAATGGCGGCTCGCGCGGCGTATCGAGAAAACCCGTCAGGTCAGGCCCGATTTACTGGAGAAGAATCAACATGAACCCGATCATCAAAGAAATCACCGCCCATCAGCTCAATAAGAGCCTGCCTCCCTTCAAGGTGGGCGATGGCGTGCGTGTCCACACGAAGGTGCGCGAAGGCGACAAGGAACGCATCCAGATTTTCTCCGGCGTCGTGATCGCCCGCAAGGGCCACGGCATCCACGAGTCGTTCACGGTCCGCCGCATCAGCTATGGCGAGGGCGTGGAGCGCGTGTTCCCGGTGAACTCGCCCAACATCGACAAGATCGAGATCGAGAGCGAGAGCGAGACGATGCGGGCCCGCATGTACTACTTGCGCACCCGGACCGGCAAGGCGGCCATGGCGGTCAAGAAGAAGCGGTATGACGCGGAAGCCGAGGCCGTCGCGGCCGCCGCCGCCTCGGAACCGGTTCCCGCCGCCCCGGCGCCGGAAGCCCCCACCGCAAGTTAGGCCCGGTTTCACCCGCGGGCTGCGAGCGAGTCCCACGGGACTCGCTTTTTGTTTGGCCCCGAGTTCAATACCGTAATCCGCGGTTCAATCATGTTTTTCCCATGAAGCTCAATACCGAGATACTTGCCAAAGCCTGCGCCCAGGCGCGCGGTCTGGCGATCGATGCCGTCCACAAGTGCGCTTCCGGCCACCTGGGAGTGCCGTTGGGCGATGCGGAAATCGGCGCCGTGCTCTTTGGGCACACGCTGGTGCACAACCCCGACGAGCCCCGCTGGCTCAACCGTGATCGCTTCGTGCTGTCCGCCGGCCACGGGAGCATGTTTCTCTATACCTGGCTGCATCTCAGCGGCTACGCGTTGTCCCTCGAGGACCTGAAGAGTTTCCGGCAGCTCCACAGCAAGACCCCGGGCCATCCGGAGTTTCGCGCCACGCCCGGAGTCGAATGCACCACCGGTCCGCTGGGCCAGGGCGTGGGCAACGCCGTCGGCATGGCGATGGCCGGGCAGATGGCCGCCGCCCGCTTCAACACGCCCGAGCACCCGATCTTTGACTACCACGTGATCTGCCTCGCCGGCGACGGTTGCATGCAGGAAGGCCTGGGCATGGAGGCCGCCGCATTCGCCGGCCACCAGGGACTGGACAACCTCATCCTCATTTACGACTCGAACGACGTCACGCTGGATGCAATGGCGGCGAAGACGCAGAGCGAGAACGCGGCGGCGCGCTTCAAGGCCATCGGCTGGGATGTGCAGACGCTGACCGACGGGCACGATCTCGCAGCCATCCTCAAGGCGATCAACCGCGCGAAGCGGGCGAAAACGGGCCGGCCGCAGCTCATCATCGCGAAGACCATCATCGGAAAGGGGATTCCGGAGGTGCAGGGCACGTCGAAGGGCCATGGAGAGGGCGGGGCAAAATTCGCCGACGCCGCGCGCGCCGGGCTCGGCCTGCCGGCGGAACAGCATTTCTTCGTGAGCGACGAGGTGCGGGCCTATTTTGCGGACCACAAGAAGCGTCTGATCCGCGCCGGCAGTCGGTGGAAGAAGACCTATGAAGCCTGGCGGACCGCCAACCCCGACAAGGCAGCCCTGCTCGACTCGCGTTCGGCTCAGCCCAGCGCCGCCGCGCTGATGGAGAAGATACCGGTGTTTCCAGCCGAGGCCAAGCTCGCCACCCGCGCCGCGGGCCGGGACGTGTTGCAGCCGATCGCCGCGGAACTGCCGCTGCTCATTTCAGGCAGCGCCGACCTTCATGGCTCGACGCTCAACTACATCGCGGCCGACAGGGATTTCGACCGGACCAACCGCGCCGGCCGGAACCTGCGCTACGGCATCCGCGAGCACGCGATGGCGGCGATCAACAACGGCGTGGCCTACGACGGGCTGTTCCGACCGTCGTGCGCGACTTTCCTGGTCTTCGCCGACTACAGCCGGCCGTCGATGCGTCTGGCGGCGCTTTCGCATCTGCCGGTGGTGTACATTTACACGCACGATTCGGTCGGAGTCGGCGAGGATGGGCCCACTCACCAACCGGTCGAAACGATCTCGTCGTTGCGGCTGATCCCGGGGCTCGACGTGATCCGTCCGGCCGACCCGGAAGAAACCGCGGCTGCGTTTGCCGCTGCCATGGAGCGCACGGACGGGCCGACGCTGATCGCGTTGACCCGCCAGGCGGTGCCGAATCTCAACGAGATCCCGCCGCACATCCGCCGCGCCGGCGTGCTCAAGGGCGGCTACGTTGCGGTCCAGGAAACCGCTCCGCTCACGCAGATCCTGCTGGCGACGGGCAGCGAATTGCAGCTCGCCATCGCGGCGGCCAAGGTGCTTGGGGCCGGGGTGCGGGTGGTCTCGATGCCCTCATTCGAGCGCTTCAACCGCGAACCCGCGGAGTACCGTGACGCGATCCTGCCGCCGTCGTGCCGCAAACGCGTGTCCATCGAGGCGGGCGTAACGCCGCTCTGGCGCGAATACGTCGGGCTGGACGGCAAAGTGGTCGGCATCGACCGATTCGGCCTGAGCGCCCCGGCGCCACTGGCGATGAAGGAGCTTGGCATCACCGCGGATGCGGTCGTCGCGGCGGCGAATTCGCTGTAACCAAACGCGCCAACCGCAGTTTTCCGGTGACGAGAGAAAACTCGCAGCCCGGGGGTCCGGCGAGTGCGCCCGCCTCGCGGCCGACCCGAGACGGCCCTCACCGAGGCTGGTCACGGCGCAAGCGCTCTTTCCCGGGAACAGCGGATCCGCCCAAGCCGCGCAAGATTGGTGGACGGACTTGCGAAAGTGGTTAAGCAGCTCTTATGGTCTGCCAACGTACTTTTCCGCTGCCGATCCAATCCTCAACCCGCTGCTCCTATGGCCAAGAGAATGATCCTGATGTTGCTCGCGATGGGCCTCCTCGTCGGAGGCGTCCTGGGCTACAAACTTTACGGGCGCTACATGATGAACAAGGCCATGGCGGCGCAGAAGCCGCCGCCGGCGACGGTCTCGGTCACCGAAGCCCGGGAACTGACTTGGGAACCGACGTTGCATGCGGTCGGCAGCTTGGCCGCCGTTCAAGGCATCATCGTCAACGCTCAGCTTGACGGCGCGGTCACCCGCATCGCGTTCGAATCGGGCGCCACGGTGAAGGCCGGGGACCTGCTGATCCAGCAGGACATTTCGGCCGAGGAGGCGCAACTCGCCAACGCCCAGGCGGGCGCCGTGCTGGCGCGGCTCAACCTTGATCGCGCCAAGGAACTGCGCGCCCAGAGCACCAATGCCCAGGCCGATCTCGATGCTGCCACCGCCGCATCCGAGCAAACGCACGCGACTGTCGAGGAGCTCAAGGCCGTGATTGACAAGAGGACCATTCGCGCGCCATTCGACGGAGGTCTGGGCATCCGGCAGGTCAGTCTTGGCCAGTTCCTGCGTAGCGGCGCCGCCGTGGTGACGCTGCAAATGCTCGACCCCATTTACGTCAACTTTGCGCTGCCGCAGCAGAATGTGGCGCAGGTGGCCGCGGGACAGCCGGTGCGGGTCAGTGTGGACGCCTATCCTGGTGAGGTCTTTGCGGGCGCGGTGAACGCCCTGAACCCCGACGTGGATGACGCCACGCGCAATTTCCAGATCCAGGCCACGTTGAAGAACCCGGACGGCAGACTGCGCCCCGGGATGTTTGGCTCCGTGGAGGTGCAGTTGCCCGCCTCCGAAAAGGTCGTCACCCTGCCGCTCTCCGCCATCGTCTACAATCCCTACGGCAACGCCGTTTACGTGGTGGAGGGCCAGGGCAAGGAAGGCGGCGATCTGGTCGTGCGCCAACAGTTCGTGCAGACCGGCGCCACTCGCGGTGATCAGGTGGCCGTCTCCAAGGGGGTGAAACCCGGAGATGTCGTGGTCACCGCCGGCCAGCTCAAATTGCGCAACGGAGCCAGCGTTGTCATCAACAACAAGGTCACGCCGAGCAATGCCGCGGCCCCCACGCCCGATCATCCCTGAGCCGCGATGAACTTCACGGACATCTTCATCAAACGGCCGGTCCTCGCGACGGTCATCAGCCTGCTGATCCTGCTCGTCGGATTCCGCTCCATCGAATCGCTCAATATCCGGCAATATCCGCGAAGCGACATTGCGGTTGTGACCATCACCACCGTGTACGTCGGCGCCAGCGCCGACCTCATGCGCGGCTTCATCACGACGCCGCTCGAGCGCGAGATCGCGAGCGCCGATGGCATCGATTACATGGAGTCGAGCAGCGGGCCCAGCGTGAGCATGATTACCGTCCATCTGCGGCTCAACTACGACCCGAACGCCGCCCTCACCCAGATCACCTCGAAGGTGAACAAGGTGCGCAACCAGCTGCCCGCCAGCGCGCAGGATCCGGTCATCGATGTCCAGATGGCCGAGTCGACGGCGGCGATGTACCTCATGTTTTCGAGCGATGTGCTCGATTCCAACCAGATCACCGACTACCTCTACCGCGTCGTGCAGCCCAAGCTCAACGCCGTCTCCGGCGTGCAGAGCGCCCAGATCGTCGGCGGCCGCATCTTTGCCATGCGCATCTGGCTGAAGCCCGACCGGCTCGCCGCCTACGGGCTCAGTCCGACCCAAGTCTGGCAGGCGCTCGCGACCAACAACTTCCTCTCCGCCGTCGGGTCGACCAAGGGATCGATGATCTCGGTGAATCTGAACGTGTCGACCGACCTGCACACGGTCGACGAGTTTCGCCGGCTGGTGATCCGGGAACAGGACAACGCCATCATCCACCTCGGCGACGTGGCCAACGTGGTGCTTGGCGCCGAAGACTATGAATCGACGGTCAAGTTCGGGGGCAAACCGACCACGGCCATTGCCATCAACGTCCTGCCGACTGCCAATGCGCTCACGGTAGTCAACGATTTCCTCAAGTTCTTTCCCCAGATTATCGCGGAACTCCCGCGCGGCATGTCCGGCTCGATCCCCTACGACGCCACGGATTACATT
>Ga0182021_10012098_pt1 | contig 10256 bp, 10 predicted proteins | sample 612E3MmetaG_FD_120493 | JGI IMG/M metagenome (GOLD analysis project Ga0182021, IMG submission 120493) | Permafrost microbial communities from Stordalen Mire, Sweden - 612E3M metaG (Illumina Assembly) | ecosystem: Environmental > Terrestrial > Soil > Wetlands > Permafrost | place: Sweden... | reverse complement strand
TGAGGGCGCGGTCCTGGGTTGTTTCGCGCGAGATGTTGAGGGGCAGATCCTCGCTGTCGATGACGCCTTTCAGGAAGCGCAGCCATTCGGGCAGCAGGTCCTTTGGGCGCGCGTCGATCAAGATCTTGCGGCAGTACATGGCGACTGCCGGTTCGCTCCGAACCAGGCCGAAACGCTCCGGGTTGTCCTCCGGCACGAACAGCAGGGCGTTGATCGCGAGCGGCGCATCGGCGCTGAAGTGCAGACGCAGCCGGGGAGTGTCAAAGGCGTTGGCCTGGAACCGGTAGAACTCGACGTATTCCTCGTCCTTGATCTCGTTCTTGTTGCGAAGCCAGAGGGCCTGCACCGTATTGATGCGCGTGCCGTTCAGGTTGACGGGGAACTGCACAAATGAGGAGTAACGTTTGAGGATATCCTCGATCTTCGAGGAGAGGCTGAATTCGCTGCAATCGTCCTTGAGCTCGACGACGATCTTGCAGCCGCGCCGCTGGCCTTCGGCCTCTTCGACCGTATAGTTGCCCGAGCCATCCGATTCCCAGACATTTCCGGGCTCGGCGGGCCGCCAGGAGTGGGCGTAGACCCGCACGCATTTCGCGACCATGAAGGCGCTGTAGAAACCGACGCCGAACTGGCCGATGAGGTTGACGTTTTTGCCGCCGCCTTCGCCCAACGCCTGCAAAAAGGCTTTTGAGCCGGAATGGGCGACCGTGCCGAGGTTCTCGACCAACTCAGCCCGCGTCATGCCGACGCCAAAATCCTGGATCGTGAAGGTCCTGGTCTTGTCGTCGGTTGTCAGGTTGATCTCCAGCGGCAGCCGGTCGTCGAAGATCTCCTTTTCCACGACCTGGAGGTGGCGCATCTTCTCGAGCGCGTCGGAGGCGTTGGAGACCAGCTCCCGGACGAAGATCTCCTTCTCCGTGTAGAGCGAATGGATGACGATATCGAGCAGTTGGCGGATTTCGGCCTGGAACTCGAATTTCTGTGGCGTGGACATGGGGAAGGGAGTGAGGGTGAAAGTGGGAGTGAAAGTGATGGTGAAAGTGAGGTGAAAGGCAATGGGGGGGAAAGGGAAAAAGGAACGGAAATAGCGAACGGGAAGCCGGACGGCGGAGTCGGCACGGGATTCTGAGCATATGTTAGCAGGACGAAGCAGGGAAAATCAAGCGGACGGCTGCGGCGTTCGAATTCGCGCTGGCGTTGGGATGGGGATGCCGCAGATTTCCTGGTGACATGAGACTCCTGGTGTGCGCCCTGGCGTTGCTGGCCTGCCGTCCCGTTTCTCCGGCGTCGTTGCAGTGGAAGAGCACTGATCTGCAACTGGCCGCCAGGCCAGGGCAGGATTCGATGAATGCCGTGTTTGCGTTTCGGAACGCGGGTGACACGGCGGTGCGGATTCTCGCGCTCGATCCGAGTTGCAGCTGCATGTCGGCGGAGCCGGACAAGGCGGTCCATGCCCCCGGTGAGTCCGGCGAGATCCGGGTTGTGCTTGCCCTGACCGGCTACGTCGGCCGGATGCATCGCACCCTTGCGGTTACGACGGACGACGCGCAGGGAAGATACACCGAACTGACGTTGACGGTCGACATTCCGGAATGGGTGACGATCACTCCGCGGTTCCTGTTCTGGCGGCTTGGGGATCCACCGGAAGAGAAGACAGTGGACATCTCGGTCGCCGATCCGGAAGCCGCCACGGTCGACAAACTCGAGTGTGCCAACCCGCGTTTTCAGACGCGGCTTTCGCCCCGGGAGACAGGCAGGTATCGCCTGGCGGTCAAGCCGGTGGACACGCGGCAACCCGCCGAGGCATCGCTCCACCTGAACGTGACCACCGGAGGCCGGCCGCAGACGTTCCTGGTCTACGTGGCGGTGAGATAACGGCTGGCCCGGAGTTTCCTGACGTCGTGGAACCACAATTTGATTCATGAACACGTCTGCCAACGCTGGCGGTGAGGTCATCGGGGCCAAGGCGGTCTTTGTTCGTGCAGCCCGGCAAGCCGGGCTGATTCTGCTGATCGCGCTGATTCCCGCCGCCATCGCCGCTGTGTTTCATCCGCGGCGTCCGGGGTGGTCGCGGGAACAAGCGATGATTCCCGAGGTGGAATGGACTGTGGTGAGGCAATGGCGCGAACCGGTCCTCTGGGTCGACGCTCGGAGCGCCGCGGCCTACGCGCGCGGTCATGTTCCGGGCGCCCTTTCGCTTCTCAGCGGGCCGGGGGACGAGGCGATGGCCGCGCTCGTGGCGGCCTGGCATCCGGGAACCATGCTGGTGGTGTATTGTGACAGCCCGCGCTGCGATGCGGCGCAGTCGGCGGCCGGCCGGTTGCGGCGCGAACTGGGCATCGAAGAGGTGTATGTCTTGAAAGGAGGCTGGAGCGCATGGATCGGGGCGCAAACGCAGAAACCATGATGGCGCTGGTTGGGCGGGCGATCCTCGGCGCCGTCTTTGTCTACGCGGGGGCGCTCAAGGCCCTCGATCCGGCGGCGTTCGCGGCGGCTGTCGACGGCTACCGGCTGCTGCCCTCTCCGGTGGTCGCCGCACTGGCGCTGTATTTGCCGTGGCTTGAGATCGCCTGCGGGCTCGGGTTGTTCTGGCCCCCAACGCGGCTGGGGGCATTGTCATTGCTGTTCGCACTGTGCCTGGTGTTCGCGGTGGCAATCGCCTCGGCCTGGATCCGCGATCTCGATATCTCGTGCGGGTGTTTCGGGGCGGGCGCGACCGGCGCCGCCGCCCTGCGCCGCAGTCTTCTTCGCGCAATCGCACTCGCGTTTCTCTCGGCCGGGCTGCTCTGGCGGGAGCAGGTCGCGCGGGCCGGCGAAGGCACGAGATTCCCGCCTCCGGCGCCGGGAGAGGATTCGTGAGATCGCCGGCAAGATCGGGCTCGCAATCGCCGCGGTCATCCCATTACGCCATCTTCAACCGAACCAGCCCTGTGAACATCCTCGACCGTCACATCCTCCGCGAATGGCTTGGAACGCTGGCTCTCGTGCTTGTGGCGACGCTTGGGGTGCTGCTTTTGCAGGAGATGTACGACAACTTCGCCGATCTCCTCGATCACGGCGCGAGCGCGATCGACATCGCCGTCCTCTATGCTGTGCGGATGCCGAGTTTCCTGACGGTGGTCCTGCCGCTGGACCTGTTGATTTCGCTGCTCTACAGTCTGGGCCAACTGCACCGGAACAACGAGTTCACTGCCATGCGGGCCGCCGGGCTGAGCCTATTCCGGCTGACCCGCTGCATCTGGGTCATCGGTGTGCTCTGCTGCGGACTCATGTGGCTGTGCAATTCGCGGGTGGTGCCCTGGTCGGTCGAGGAATCCCGGCGCATCGAGGACGGCATCCGGTTTCGGCACGAGGCGCGCACCGAGGGCGTTGAGAGTGCAGGCCTGGTGAAAAGTGTGACCTTTGACGACCGCCCCGACGGGCGACTTTGGTTTATCAACCGCTACAGCCGCTTCACCGGCCGGGCCTACGGGGTGACAGTCTCGATCCTCGACGCCCGGCGCCGCGAGGTCACCCGCTACCTCGCACGGGAGGCGGAATATCATCCGGCGGCGCGGAGCTGGACGTTTCGCGATGGCAGCGAGATTGATTTCGACGTCGAAACGGGCGAGACGGTGCGCCCCACCACCTTCTCGGAACGGACGTTTCCGGACTTCCACGAGGATCCGAAGTTGATGCTGCTGATCGACCGCAATCCCATCGATCTGTCCTTCCGGGAGCTGCGGCAGCTCATCGACTATCTCCTCGCCGACGGAAGCCCGAAAGTCACCCGATATGCCCTGCGCTATTACAGCCTGATCGCCGACACGCTGGGATGCCTCGTTGTGATTGGCATTGCGATCCCGTTCGCCGTGGCGGGTGTCCGCGTCAGCCCGGTGGTGGGCGTGTCGAAATCGATCGGGCTCTTCTTCGCCTACTACCTGCTGGCGAGCCTGGCGAACATGATCGGCGGGCGGGAACTGCTCACGCCGCAGCTCGCCGCGTGGCTGCCCAACGTGGTGATGATCGCGGTAGCGGGCTGGTTCTTCGCGCGGATGCGCTAGCCGGAGAGCCCGCCTCGCAGGACCGGGTGGCGCATGCCAATCGCGCCGCAGACAAAGTCGGTGATCTCATCGCGGTAGCCAATGAACTCGAGGACGCGCGAAAGAAAACGCCGCTTCGTCGCCGTATCGATGTTCATAATCGCCCAGTAATGCGTGTCGGGAATCTGGCGGGCCTGGTTGTGGCGGCACTGTTCTACGATGGCTTCGCGCGACATGCCCAGATAGCGGCGGCCGCTCGTGTTGTTCATAAGCGAGAGAATGAACTCATTGAAATCCGAAGCGTGTTTCGACGCGATCCAGCTGAGGATGCCGAGATACTTGTCGGCGTCGGTGAACTTTGCCCTGAAATCGGCGCCGAGCATGTAGGCAATCAGCGGTTCGTCGGATTCCGTCGGAGCAACGCGGAGCTTGAGAAGGGCGGCGAGGACGTCGTTGGGGCATTGGTTGAAGTCCGTCGTGAGCTTCTTGAGGGAGTCGTACACTTCATCGCTGACTTCTATGCTCTTCATGAAGACAGGTTAGACCGGTTTAAACTGTATTACAAGTGTTTTGTTCAGTCAGCATGCTTGGAAAAGGAGCCGAATCCAGGTGCGAGTCTGAATTCCTTCCTCAGGGTGTGCACGGCGCCGGCCGGGTGGAGTTCACTCGCGCAGAGTTGGAACGTCTCCGCCCGGAACGGTGCGGAGGTGAATGCCCGGTGACGTTTGAGAAACTCGATCGCTGCTCCTGGAGATGCATCACTCCTGACCCGGCCCAGGGTGACATGCGGATGGAAGATACGCACATCAAGGGGAAACCCGGTGCCCAGCAGTGCGTCGTCGATTTGCTGGCGCAGTTGGTTGAGCCGCGGATGACTCTCGCCGATTCCGACCCAAATCACGCGGGCGGCTCCGCGCGGCGGGAAGGCGCCGATGCCTGCCAGCGTCAACAGAAACGGTTCGACCTGCACCCGGGCGAGTGCTGTTTCGATCGGCTCGCTGAGCGAGGCGTCAACGTCTCCGAGAAACCGAAGCGTCAAATGAAGCTGAGCGGGTCGCACCCATGCGATGCTGCGCACCGGCTCATACAGGGTTTCAAGTTCCTCGCGGAGCGAAACCGGCAGGGGGATCGCGATAAAGAGGCGCTCAAAAGGCATGGAGATCTGGCGGGCTATACCAGCGGGCGTTTCGAAAACACGGCGAATGGTGCCGCAAACGGGAGAAGAACCGCAATCAAATGCGAATATTTGGCGATGCCAATCGCCCGCATGCAAAGGCAGGATATCAAACGCTGCAATTCAATGGCGAGAACGGTAAGTGATCGGTTTGTAAATGGTTAATCGGCAGAGCTTTTATCTTTGGCCGATCACTTGTGATTCGACGGCAAAATGGCGAGAATTAGATGCACAATTAGCCGAATTTGCCGGACAGTCAGACGTTCAGGCTTTCCCAAGAGCAGATAGCCTGCGGGCATCATGAGAATCGAGCGGCTTGACCCCACCGTGCTTGACGAAGCACGGTGCGTTGCGTCCGAGCTTTTCCCTTGGGAGAATGAGCATCATACGGCGCTCGGCGCCGCGTTGTTTCCAGAGGCACATGCCGGATTTCTGGCTTCGCGCCGGCTGGAGTCCGCCCGGTTCTGGATCGCGCGCGTCGATGGACGGATCGCTGGAATCGCGGGCTTGTACAACTACCGCGCGATGCCGTCCGAGACCTGGCTTTCATGGTACGGGTTGCTGCCGGTCGCACGCGGCCGTGGACATGGAAGCCGTCTGCTCGACTGGGTCATCCGGACTGCCCGCGAAGAAGGGCGGGCGGTGTTGCGGCTATGGACCACGGTTGAGGACGAATACCGGACGGCCATCCGGCTTTACGAGAAGCGCGGGTTCACGGCGGAACAGTATCCACCTCTGCCGGGCGAAGCGTGGCCGACGATCGTGATGTCCCTCGGTCTGACCGGGGCGACTCCGATCCCCTGGCTGTCGATCGCAGATCGCCCTGAACTCTGCGGCCGACTCGCCCCGCCCGCGGTCGCCAGGGTGGCCTAGCCTGGATGCTGCTGGCTGTCGCGGGCGGATTCGCCTGGTCCCGCCCTGCATTTCCAGCGGGCTTGAGCATCCGGACTAAGCCGTGACTATTCAATATGCCGCGTCCTCACTCGTGAACATGATGTCGTCAGGCGATCCTTATCTTGAAATCGCCTGCAAGCAGGCTCCTACAATTTGCATAGATACGGCTAAGGACTTGTGTCGGGATATGCGTCCCGACATCATGAGCGTCTCATGGCTGAACGCATCGGCATACTCACGGGCGGTGGAGACTGCCCGGGCCTCAACGCAGTGATCCGCGCCGTGGTCAAGTCGGCGACCCGCCTCGGCTGGGAGACCATCGGATTCCATGGTGGCTACGAAGGGCTCCTTGAGCCGGTCACCTATCAGAAACTGGATCACCGCGAGATGGGTGCGCTGCTCACATCGGGCGGCACGGTGCTCGGCACCTCGAATCGCGGCCGGTTCTCCGCGAAGAGCGGGCACGGCGAAGCGCACGAGATTCCGCGGGAGATTCTAGACGCGGCAAAGCGGAATTTCGAGGCGCTCGGTTTGCGGGCGCTCATCTGCGTGGGCGGCGACGGTTCCTTGACCATCGCGCAACGCCTGTTTGAGCACGGCATTCCGGTTGTCGGCGTGCCGAAGACGATTGATAACGATCTCGAGGCCACGGCGATGACCTTCGGCTTCGACTCGGCGGTGGCCTGCGCGACGGATGCCCTCGATCGCCTGCATACGACCGCCGCGAGCCACAACCGGGTGATGGTGCTCGAGGTCATGGGCCGCTACGCGGGTTGGATTGCCGCGCATGCCGGCATTGCCGGCGGTGGCGACATCATCTTGATTCCGGAGATCCCATTCAGCTACGAGGCCATTTGCCACAAGATCGCGGAGCGCGAGGCGATGGGCCGGCTATTCACCCTGGTCGTCGTGGCCGAAGGCGCCCGCGGTAAAGGCGGCGTATTTGTGACCCAGGGCATTGCGCCGGTCGACCGCGAGGCGCAGCTCGGCGGCGTCGGCACGGTTGTGGCGGCGGAAATCGGCCAGCGCACCGGAAAGGAAACGCGAGTCGTCGTGTTGGGCCACCTGCAGCGGGGCGGGGGACCGACGACGTTCGACCGATTGCTGTGCACCCGGTTTGGCGCCCGCGCCGTGAGGCTCGTGCAGGAGGGCAAGTACGGTTACATGGTTGCGCTGCGTCCGCCGGACACGGTCGCGGTGAAGATAACGGACGCAATCGGCCGCCTGCGCACGGTACCGATCGACGGCGACATCGTGCAGACTGCGCGGATGCTGGGGATCAGCTTTGGGGACGAGTAGGGCGCGTCTGCCGGCTGTCGGGAAGCGGGCTGGGAAGCCTGCCCTGCGGTCTGCGAGCCAATGGGCGCAGGGCGATCTGGCGTAGCGGAGCCGCGTGCCTAGCCGCAGCTTCAGCGAAGGCTGGCCTGCCGCGCCGTAGCCTCGCGCGAAGGCTGGCGTCCGGCTCCGACGGCGCGGAAGGCCGCGCCGCTACGGTCTGCGAGCGGAAAGGCGATGGGCAGGAGCCACTGGCGCTGCCGATCATCCAAGATCAGGCGGCGCCGCAGGGCCGCTGTCTGGGGCGCCCTTCAAGACGAACGGCGCGAAGACCGCCAGATGCGCGGCCGGGAAACGACCCTGGATGTGCACGCCGTCGTCCCGCAGATCCTGCGCATGGATGTGGCCGACCTCGTGCAGGCGGGCGATCACGTCGTACCGGTCGTGTGGCACAAGCAGCTCGGTCAACCCGAGATCGCGGACGACGCAGTTCGCGCAATGCTCCAGAAGCTTGTCCAGTCCCGCCCCGGTCTTTGCGCTGACGAACAGGGCGCCGGGGGCGAGAATCCGCGCCGACTCGATCGCGGCCGGCGGGGCGGCATCGATCTTGTTGAACACGTCGATGATCGCTTTTCGTTCGGCCCCCAATTCGGCCAGCACGCTGAGCGTGGTGGCGTGGTGGCGCGCCACGTTCGGATTCGTGACATCGAGCACGTGGATGAGGAAATCCGCCACGACCACCTCTTCGAGTGTCGCCTTGAACGCCTCGACCAGGCCGTGCGGCAGGCGCCGGATGAACCCGACCGTGTCGGTGACCAGCAGCTTCTGGTTGTTCGGAAGCGCCAGCTGGCGTGTTGTCGGGTCGAGCGTGGCGAACAACTTGTCCTCGACGAGCACCTGCGCCCCGGTGAGCCGGTTCAGGAGGCAGGATTTGCCTGCATTCGTATAGCCGACGATGGCGCATGTGGGCACCGGCACACGCAGCCGGCGCTGGCGCTGTACGCCGCGCTGCTGCCGGACGTCGGCGAGTGCGGCGCGCAGATGCGAAATGCGATCCCGCACGGTGCGCCGGTCCTGCTCCAGCTGGGTCTCACCTTCGCCTCCGAGGGAGCCCCGGCCGCGCTGGCGGGAAAGGTGCGTCCAGGCGCGCTTCAGGCGGGGCAGGAAGTACTCCTGGCGGGCAAGTTCGACCTGAAGCATGGCCTCGCGGGTCTGGGCCCGATCGGCGAAAACCTCCAGGATCACCTCCTGCCGGTCGATTACGGCGAGCGCGGATTCGGCCTCCCAGTTGCGCTGCTGGGCTGGCGAGAGCGTTTCGTCGATTACGATGACGTCAGCGCCGGCCGCCCTGGCCTCGGCGATCACCCATTCGACCTTGCCGCGCCCAAGAAGAAAGGCCGGTGACGGCCCGCGCAGTTGGACGAGCGTGATGCCGGCGATTGCAAGGCCGAGATTCTCGACCAGTTCCCGCAACTCCGCGAGCAACTCGGCGCCCTCGCCCGGCGGCATGTGCGCGGTCTGCACGCCGACCAGGTAGGCGGTGACGATGCGCTTGTTCTTGTCGAAAAGCTCGGCCATGAAGGCACAGCGTGCGGGAGTATGCCGGCGGAGGCGAGAGTCAAACTGGTGCCATCGATATCATGGGTACGGCGCGCCCCGTTTGCATGATCCCGGCTGAGACCGGCCGGCCGCGCAGGTTGTGTTCTGGAGACGCGACGCCCTCGTCGCGTCTCCATGAAGATCCGGGTCAGGTCTTGTTATCCTGGCTGCCTTCGGCGGGCGCGTCGGCGGCTGGAGCCGGCGTCTCCGCGGCAGGAACCGCGGTTTCGGTCGCCGGAATTGCAGGCTCGGTGGCGGCGGGCGCGCCGGTCTTCTCCGCCTTCTTGTCGGATCCACGCTTGCCGCGCTTCTTGTAGCCGGGGTCCTCGGCGCCGACAAACTCGATCAGCGCCATTTCGGCGGAGTCGCCGACACGGCGCGGCGCGAGCTTGTAGATGCGCGTATAGCCGCCGCTGCGCTTGGCGAATTGGGCAGCCTTTTCGTTGAACAGGAGGGTGATGGCGTCCTCGTCCCGCACCTTGCGCAGCGCAGTGCGCCGGAGATGGATCGCATCCTTCTTCTCGGCGGCAGCCGCGGCTTTCTTGGCCTTGGTGATGACCCGCTCAATGAACGGACGAAGCGCCCGGGCCTTTGTGAGGGTGGTCTCGATCCGGCCGCGGCGGATGAGTGCGGCGGCCAGATTGGAGAGGAGGGCCGCGCGGTGTTCGCGGGTTACGCCGAGGGACTGGCGATGTTTACGGTGACGCATTGCGATAAGAAACTCCAAACTCCAGGCCCCCAATCCCAATCAACTTCAAAGCATGGCCGAAGGCGGGATTAACAAAGAGCCGCGGTTGTTTGGCAGTGTCAGTGTTTGAGATTTGGCGTTTGGAGGTTTGGCGTTTTCGGGAGGGCCGCTCAGACTTCCTTTTTGCTTTCGAGCAGTCGCTCGTCGAACTTCATGCCGAGGGACAGGCCGAGGGCCTCGAGCTTCTCCTTGATCTCGTTGAGCGACTTCTTGCCGAAATTGCGGTATTTGAGCATCTCCTGCTCGGTCTTCATCGAAAGTTCGCCAACCGTGGTGATGTTCGCGTTGTTCAGGCAGTTGGCGGCGCGCACGGAGAGCTCGATCTCGTTGACCGACATGTTGAGCAGCTTGCGGAGCTTGTTCTCCTCTTCGCTGACCGTGCTCTGTTGGCTCTCGAATTCGTAGTGCTCCTCACTGACCCGATCGAACACGTCGAGATGGTGCTTGAGGATTGAGGCGGTCTGTTTGAGCGCATCGTCGGGTGTGATGCGACCGTCCGTCCAGATCTGGATGAGGAGCTTGTCGTAGTCGGTGATCTGGCCGA